>Ga0070726_10000222_pt1 | contig 87625 bp, 81 predicted proteins | sample tdAd471_FD_67275 | JGI IMG/M metagenome (GOLD analysis project Ga0070726, IMG submission 67275) | Marine sediment microbial communities from the Atlantic coast under amendment with organic carbon and nitrate - tdAd47.1 | ecosystem: Environmental > Aquatic > Marine > Coastal > Sediment | place...
TGCTTCCAGCAAATACGGTTGCTCAAATTTGTGTATGCTATATACGGCTACTTTCATATTCATTAAAAACTAATTGCTGCCTCTATCACAGCTCCATTAAATCTGCCTCCCTGAAAAACAGAACCTAACCATCCATCACCTGAATAGCTTTGGTTCACATATTCTGCTTTCACCATTACATTTTCAGTTAGAAACCAGCCCCCACCTATATTTAACCGGTCAACGGACTTGGTAGCTGCACCGCTTGTATCTGTACCTGAAACCACATTGTAGCGACCGCCCACATAAAACTTCTCTTTTTCTCCGATGCGATAAAGCAGTTCTGCGCCCATTTGGGTGTAGCTGCCTCCTGTTGCAGTTTTGCTCTGGTCTCCACTTACCAGTTCATATATTCCGAAAAACTCTAGGCCTTTCCATTTGACAAACGGGTTAACCTGGAAAGCTGTAAACTTCCAAAATCCCGGAGAGAATCTTCCACTCCTGAAATTGTCCTGTGCATCATATAGCTGCATCACATTATAGTAGCGTGCTCCTGTCCGGTCGCCACTGTACAAGTATTGTCCGTTGTCGTAGCCGGGAGAATTATAAGCTGAACCGGTGAGACGAACCCTTAAATCGTCTGTTAGTTGCTTGTCATAACCCAACTTTCCGTATATGGAAGGTTTCGGCTCTTTGGTTCCTTTTACTACCGTTTGGTTCAGGTTGCCATTGGATAAACCTCCCATCACCAGAAACCCGTTTTTTTGAAAGTAGAGTTCTCCAAAGGCTTCCGTGTTAAAAGCATCCATGATATAGTTGCCCACAAAAGGGTTGTATATCGCACGGGCATTGTCTGATCTTCTGAAATGAGCATCTCCATAATTAATTTCATCCAGACCGGCTTTAACCGTGACTACCTTCATTACATTTTCAAGAAAACCTTTTTTAATAAAGTCCAGCTTATCTACCTGAATGTAGCCTCCTTTTACCCATGCTTCTGGATGATTCCGGGAAGACAGGTAGGTGATCAGGCTCATTCTCACACCATCGGCCAGTTGTACATCTAAATTGAGGTTGGCAGTAGGTAAGTTGAAGTTGTTACCCAGAGTGGCCAAAGTATCTGTGCTTCCGGTGCTATGGTCTATGGCCTGAAACTGGAGTGCAAAGTCTCCTCCTATACGCACCTTTACTCCGTTAAACGACACATCACTGCTATCTTTTGCGGTCTCGAACTGGTTGATGCCCTCCAAACCGGGTGGCCTGAAATATTGCAGATTTCTTTGGTTTTGTGCAAAGATTTGTGTGTTCAGGCAAATAGCTGATAGTAATAGAAGATTAAAAAGTATTCTTGTTTTACTCATCTTAATTGATTGATTTAATAAGGTATTCGTGAATGCTTCGTATTTCATTGCTGTTTGTTTTTATTCGTTCGTAAATGGGTTAATTGTTCTCGCAAAACATAAAGTGAAAAGTGATGGTGATTTCATCGCCTGTTTTAAATGCACCGAACAAAAACTCCGGTGGCTTGATATTAAAATCAGACATTTTTAGCTTCACTTCACCATCTATCTTGATGTGCTTTCCAGCCTCTTTTTGAGTTACTTTCGTTTCTACGCTTTTGGTAACTCCGGCAATGGTCAATTCGCCTTTAGTCGTAATAGCCCCGTTGTGAATGGTATGGCTTTTAAGCCGATACACTATTTCAGGATATTGGTCTGTTTTTAAGGCCTTGTAAATGTTCTTATCCATCGCTTCTTTTCCGCTTTTCAGGGAGGTGGCAGGTATGGACATGCTTAGTGAACTTATTTTTACAAGGTGATTGTCTTCTACTTCTGCCTGTAATGTACCTTTCATTTGTTCTACTGATGCTGTCCAGTCATGCAGGGTAGAAGTGCCGTTGATATAAACAAAACTCACCTTATCATCCAAAATGTATTGTGCATTGGCCGGATAAGGGGTGAATGCCGTAAGTAGCAGAAACCCTGTAATTGCCAGGAACATCTGTTGTTTTCCTTTTTGTACCATCTTTTTCATTTGTTGCTTCATTTTAGTGCTTCTTTTACCATGATTAATTCATTGATATTCTCTCTGTCAACAATGCCTACCAGTTGTCCTGCATCTATCACAGGGGCAACGGAACTACCATTTGCCATGAGCTTTTGATAGACCTCCTGCAATGGCATCTTTAGATTCAGGGTGAGGAAGTCTTTGCGCATCACATTCGCAACAGGTGATTGCTTGCCGTATTCGGCTAATCCGGCAATTAGCTCCTTCCTGGTCAGTACACCGGTAACCTGATTGTTTTCTACAACTACAAATTCCTGTTCCTGTCCGTTTAGCAGTAGTTCCACTACCTTTTCCAGTGTGTCCTGTGGTTGCAGGATGGTGTATTGCTTCATCAGCACATCTTTTACGGAATGGCCTGTAAGGATGGATTTTGTGGCTTCAAAGGTGGCTTCTGCTCCGGCTCCGAGATAGATAAACACACCGATAAATACCAGCCAGATATTGGAAAAGAACCCAAAGAATACGAACAGAATAGCCAAAAACTGACCAATACTGGCTGCTATCCGGGTGGCTTTGTTCCGGTCAAACTTAAAAGCCAGCAGTGCTCTTAACACTCGCCCTCCGTCCATTGGGAAAGCAGGGATCAGGTTAAATACAGCTAATACCACATTGGCAAGGAGCAGGTTGAACCAAAAGGCCGACCCTCCAAGTTGCATGTGTTCCATATTTATAAGCGGAGGGATGCTGTTGGAGGCAGATAAATAAGCGTACAACAAAATGGCGATTGCCACATTGACCAATGGCCCGGCAATAGCTACCCATAATTCCTGTGCCGGTTTTTCAGGGAGTTTTTCCATCTGTGCCAGTCCACCGATAGGCAGCAAGGTGATGCTGCGGGTAACAATGTTAAACCGTTTGGCAGTGAGAGCATGTCCTAACTCATGCAGGGTTACACAAACAAATAAAGCCAGGATGAATACTACCCCCATGAGTGCTTGTTGCGTGTCGTGCCCCATGCGGTAGTGTGCAAAGAATATCCATCCGATAAGAATGATAAACGTCCAGTGAACCGATAGTTTGATTCCTGCAATTTTTCCGAGATGTAATGACCATTTCATTTTCATTGTTATTGAGTTTAGGTGTTTACAATGGGTTGATTTTTTATCATCTTTTTTGGTTCCGGTATTTTATTGTGCCATTTGTCAAATACAATACAGGCGGTTAAATCTCCGGTTACGTTAATGGCGGTTCGGAACATTCCCAATATTCTTTCTACGCCTATAATGATCACTATACCTTCAGTGGGAATACCGGCTCCCTGCAATACGGAGGCAAGTATCACTACTCCACCTCCGGGAATGGCAGGTGTACCGATGGAAGCTGCTACAATGGTAACCATGACCAATACAATATTGAGCAGGCTCATCTCCAGTCCATAAGCCTGCGCAATAAACAAGGTGGTGATGCACTGGTAAATGGCTGTTCCGTCCATGTTTACGGTTGCGCCTATGGGGATAATGAAGTTGCTAACCGAAGGAGTGATTTTCAATTTATCTTCGGCTGTTTTAAGCGATAAAGGCATCACGGCTGCGGAGCTGGTAGTGGAGAATGCTAATAGCTGCACATCCCGTATTTTTTTGAGGAAAACAAATGGATTGGTTTTTCCTAAAAGGCTAACAAGTAGCAAGTAAACACAAAGCAGGAGGAAAAGTCCTAATAACACTACTAAAAAGTAGAGCCCGATACCGGTCAGTGAACTTACCCCAATGCTTGAACTCAACTGTGCCATCAAGCCGAATACAGCCAGGGGGACTAATTTCATGGCCCACCGAACTACGGTCATACAAATTTCCTGTACCGCACTCAACAAGGTCATTATGGGTTGTTGCATGGACTTGGAGAGTGCAGTAATGGCAATACCAATGATGATGGTGAATATGACGATAGAGAGCATTTCTCCGGTTACCATTGATGCAAGGGGATTGTCAGGCAACAATTCTGAAATGGCATTGGGAATGTCGCTCCAGCCGGGAACGGAACTGCTTTCCACTGTGGTGTTGACTAACGCTGCACTATGTTCTTCTGCTGATTGCTCATGGATTAAGTTCCCAGGCTTTATAAGACTGGTAATAATTGTACCTATGGTGATAGAAATGGCAGTAGTAAAAATAAAATAGACGACTACACCCAACCCCATTTTACGGAGTTGTTCCTCATTATTGCTGGCAATTCCCCTTATGATGGAGGCGAATATCAAGGGGATCATAATCATTTGTACCAGTTTCAGGAATAGTTTGCCGGGCAACGCCAGCCAACTGCCTAAAGGCTGTGATACACTTACCGGAACCCATCCCATGCCGGGACTGATCAGTATTCCAGCACCCACACCTAATAGCAGGGCAATAATAACCTTGAGCCATAGCTTTCCTTCTACCAGCTTTTGCAGGTAGGTATTGAGGGATTTGAGGGTTTTTATTTCTGTATCGAACATTTGGTTATTCGTTATTAGGTTTTACATTCCACCGGAAATCGCACACATTAGCTCCACTTGCGATGCTTCCGGTTCTTTCTAATTTTGCATTCCACATTTCTACTAAAGGATAATCCAATGCACACCAGGTAGCTGCACAAAACTTTGATAAGCCTTTTGTTTCAAAGTATTCGGCAACCGGACATTTCACACAATCAAAGCCGACTACATTTTTTTCCGTTTGTACATCTTTCCATTGATAGGAAGGACTGTTAAACGGAAATGCCCGGAACAATTTGGTGGCTTTCAATAACCTGTCATAGCCGGTTTGATTACCTAAACCTGCCAGCCACCAGGAGAACCTGCCCATTTTCTGATAGACCTTCCAGGCAATGTCATAGAACAATTGAGTGGTGGTTTCTTCATCCCTTCCTCTTGTCGTTAACTCCTGATAGAAACCGGTGGACATAGCTGATAGATGTAACATGAGTGAACCTCCCATTGTGGGCATTTCGGGCACTTCCGGTTGAAGTTGTAAGTATCGCTGCCAATATCCATGAAGAATGCCTTGCACTTCTTTCTTGTCGAAATGTGGAGCAAGAACATCTTTAGCTGCTTTGGCTGCCTGTATCTTAAACCAGTATAGTATCAGTTTTAACAACATTTTCAGGTATTAGATTTTATTGTTGCGTTGTAAAACCCGGCTATACAAGCTCCTACCAACCATCCAAGAATAAATGTTTCTACTATTCCTATACCGGCTTCCCAGAGCGGTACATCCATGCGGATAACAGAAGATACATCCAGCCCATGTAATAGGCTATTGAAAAACTTGACCGTACCTGCGTGTCCAACAGTAGCCATTAAAATTATACAGCCCATATAGAGCAAAGCTCCGGTTAAACCGAAGGCTAATCCGAATTTCTTAATGTTGATGCGATTCATTTGTTTCAGTTTTAGAGGTTTCAGAATGTTTTTCATGTGAGCCGTGTTTATGCCCGCCATGATGGTGCATCGGCATCAGCAGGTGGCAGGCAAACATGGCAACGATGAAAATGAAGGTGGAAACACTACTGCTAATCCCTAATGCGGGAGCAAAAAATATTAATAGTAGTGGAAGCCCACACCCAATAATCATCCATATAATGTGTTTTTTCATTGTTCTTTATTTTTATCTATCTCGTTATACATATACCTGCATAGGATGAATCAAAAATTAGTCTGGTCAAAACATTTTTTAATACATGCTACATAAGGGTTGCTTTCACAGATGCAGTAAAACGTACTACCGGCTTCCTGTACTCTTTCCAAAATTCCGGTACTCCGCATAATACCCAAATGACGGGAAGTACTGGGTTGATCGAGTTGCAGGTTTTCGTAAATGGTTTTCACAGTAAGCCGGTTACATTCCGCTTTGCATAGCATGTTAAAAATGGCGATCCTTACCGGATGTCCAATAGCTTTGAACTTTTCTGCAATGCCTTTGTATTCCTGTACGTTCCCGGCCATAATTTAGAGGTTATCAATTACGATTTGCAGCTTGCTTTTTATTTCCATTGCTATACCCCCTAAATTTTCGTTATCAATAGCCTGCATTGAAGCTGCCGGATCTACAGCAGACACTTCCACTTCACCTGTTTCATTTTCTTCCACAACAACATTGCATGGAAGCATAACTCCAATTTTGCCTTCCGCTTGCAGTGCTTTATAGGCAAAAGGTGGATTACAGGCTCCCAAAATCCTGTATCTTCTAAAATCTACATCCAGCTTTTTCTTCAATGTTTCTTTCACATCTATTTCAGTTAAAACACCGAATCCTTCTTTTTTTAATTCATCTGTTACCCGTTCGATTGCTTCATCGAATGAGGTATTTGTCAATACTTTGTTATAGTAATAGCTCATCTTGTTTAATTTTTCAGGTTATTATCTATTTTCTCCTAATCATTCCCCTTATTCAAGGACTTTTTACGTCTCTCGTATTCTTCACTACTGATCTCCCCTCTGGCATACCTTCTTCTCAGTATTTTCATTGGAGATTCTCCTTCGTAACCAGATGGTTTGTTGTTATTCGCCATTCTCATAATCAACCACACAGCCAGAATTATCAGGGGTATCCATATTAACCACATCATCGTTAATCTCTTTTTTATAGTTTTTAGTGATGACCTTCATGATCCGTACCTTCTTTATTACCTTCCATCATTGGGTCTTCATTCATGTGCATGTTGTTCATATTTTGCATGCATGATTGCATACATTCTGAACTCATCATGCCCTTTGCGTGCATTTTTTGCATCATATTTCTCATCATACCTTTATTTTGGCTCATCATTCCCATCATTTTATGCTGCATGGTGGAATCACTTCTCATCATTCCCATCATATTTTCCATCGTCATATTAGCCACAGAACTATCTTTCATTACTCCCATCATGTGTTTCATCATCCGATGGTTATCACCCATCATTTGCATAGCATGGTCATTTTTCATCATGTGTTCCATCATGCTGTTCATCATTTGATGATCACTTGCAATCGCATTCATTATTTCTTCTCGCTTTTCCGGGTCTTTCAACAATTCTTCCGTGTTACTTGAAATATTGTTATTACAGGCCGTTAATGTTAAACCGGCTATGATAATGCTTAAAAAAATTCGTGTCGTTTTCATATTGTTATTTTTTTAGGTTAAATAATCCATTTTAAATTTTTACGGGTGATACGGTTCGTGTTCATCGAACAAATGTTCTATCTGATTGTGCTGGCTTTCGTGATGCCCTTCCGTATCATCGTGGTTATTATGATTCCCGTGATTGTGCATACCATGTCCGTCATGATGGTGATCGTCATGGGGGTTATCATGGCTGTAATCGTCATGGTGATGATTCCACAAGTCCTCATAGTGGTGGAACATGCTATCGCAGTATTCAATGTATTCCTGGGAACAAGGATGTCCGGATCCTGCACAATAGATCAATGAATCATTGTAAACCTGTGCATTATCATAGGTAGCTTCTATTCCCGCCAATGCTTCCTGGTCGGACTGATTCAGTTTGTCAATGTTATCTTTACGACAACCTGAACCGAATACTACTAAGCCAGTAGCTACCACTATAAGTACTTTTGTTATTTTCATTTCACCGTATTCATTTATCACTCTCCAGTACCTTCTTTTTTTCTTCATATTCTTCTTTATTGATTTCTCCGGAAGCAAACCGTTTTTTTAGAATATCTAAGGGAGAATCTTTCTTTTTCCGCTGTCCTGGAATGTCGTAGGGGGTTGCAAATATCCAGATGATGAAGATTACCCAGAGAATCCACCAAAACCAGTGCATTCCCCAAAAATGATGTCCGTCATAGTGCCACATAATTTTCTATTTTAAGTGTTAAATAATTGAGTTTTTATATTATACAAGTATATGTCTATGCACATACTTGCTATTACCATATTTCCGTTTTTCATTATCATATTTTGTCAATTGGAATCCGCCTGCTAATACCAAGGTTTTTGTATTCCTTCATGGTCATTCCTGTCTCTGTTTTAAACTGTCTCGACAAAGCAGATGGGTTTTGATACCCCATTGCATAAGCGATTTCACTAAAGCTCAACTCACCATTCTCAATCAACTCTTTGGTTCGTTCCATCTTTAGCAAGATGCTGTAACGCTCTATGGTTTTGCCAAAAGTTTTTGAAAATGTTCTACTTAAAGAATCATAATTGGTGTTGAGCTTATTTATCAGGTAATCGGATAGTTTTTCCTCTTGTTCTGTACTCCATAGGTAGTTGATTACCCACCTTTTTGTTTGCTCGGCAAGAATACTTTCCTTGTCCCAAATGATTTCAAACTCGTTTTCCTGAATAATTCGTTTAATCAATGATTTGTCGATTTTGGCAGGGTCGTAGCGAATTACAATTTTGCCAAGCTGTATCTCTACAACTTCTGCTCCTGTTGCTTTAAGTTCTGTATTCAGAACTTTCAGGCAACGGCTGCAAATCATTCCTTTTATCTTAAACTCTTCAGTAACTAAATTTGAGTTTTGCATCATCTGGTTGTTATTATTGAGTAAGAACGAAGGCAATGATTCCAGCCAACAGCAGGTAGATAAACCAGTTAAGATATTTCCGGTATCTACGCTGTTTTGGAGAATCTCCTGTTTTACAACATGCCTTCATCTACTCAGTTTATAATTCTTCTTTTACACTACCACAGTGCAACATTTTATCTCCAAAATAAGGGTTGTTGACTTCCTTTTCGGCACTTAACCAGTAAGCCCCTTTGTTATCCATTGCCATTGGGCAATACTGCCTGTATAGCTTACTGTCATTTGCTCCGGTAGCTTTTACCACTGCATAGATATTGTCTGATAACGTATTGAAATGGTCTCTCTGATGACCTGCATCTTTGGTTTCAGAAATGTGCTCCGCATCGAAGCGGATTTTCTTTGCCAGTTCGTCCTGGCTATCGCCTAATGTTTCCACTAATTTTCCGGCTGCTTTGCTCGCAGTTTCTCCGTCTGTTTTTACTAAGGCATCTTTTATTTCCAGGTAGCTGTTCAGCATTTTATTAGCCTGTTCTTTGCTGATGTTGGTTTGTACGGTTGTTTCTGTATTAGCATTGTCTTGTGCGTTACCGCATGACATAAAGGCCGTTATAAATCCTATTGCAAGTGCCATAACTAAAGTTGATTTCATTGTTTTACTCATTTTATTATTTGTTTTTTTAAGGTATTCGTGAATCTTCGATTTCATTTGCTTGAATTTTAAAGTGAATAATTAATTGATTTTCTGTTTTACCTCCCCACAGGTCAGCATATCCTGACCGAAATAGGGGTTTCTTATTTCTTTGCTATTGCTGATCCAATCCGCTCCTTTGTTGCTGTTTGCCATTGGACAGTGCTGGATGTATAGTGTCTGGTCAAACGGCCCGAAAGACTTTGCCATCATCACGAACTGGTCGGACAAGTCCTTGAATCCTTTACGTGCCTGCCCGATGTTTTCTGCACCCATGATAACTTTCAGTGCTTTCTCGGCCTGGCTATTATGCTCCATCCACACGTTATGTGCATCTCCTTTAAACACACTCATATTGACTTTACTCAATTTGTTCTGAAATGTACCGGCAATGGATTTTGCTTTTTCGAGATCGTCAGCTACCAGTGCATCTTTTAGCAAGAAGTATTCCTCAAATAATGGATTAAGGCTTTGTTTGGCCTTTTTGCTTATCGCCACCGTTTTGGAATGACTGGAGTGGTCAGCCGAAGTACTGGTAGAAGTACCGCCATGATTATGTCCCATCGAGACCGGGCCACCTTCCGGGTTCATCATACTGGGTTTGCCTGCCAACTGCGCTGCTGCATCAATGCTAAACGTACCATGTGTGGCAATTTCTTCGCCTGCTTCCAGTCCTTCATTCACGATATAGCTATCTCCGAGAGCAGGGCCAAGTACAATTTCACGCATCATGAACCCAATACCGGAAGCAGAGGAATGTTTGATGTAAACGACCGACCGTTCACCAGTCCACATTACAGCAGATTTGGGAACAACCAATTCTTCTTTCATTTGCTGTATCGGGCTTTTGACAATGCCTACTGCAAACATATCCGGCTTGAGCTTCATGCCCGGATTATTCATTTCTATTCTTGCGGTGGCTACCCGTGTTTTGGGGTTGATGACCGGATCCACAAAAGTGATATTGCCTTTAAAGGTTTCTCCGGGCAGGGACTGGATGGTAAAGACCACATCGTTGCCTTTTTTTATCCAGGGCATGTCGCTTTCATACACATCGAACAACACCCATATTTTTGAAAGGTCGGCTACTTCAAAAAGGATTTGCCCTTTCTTAATGTAATCGCCCAGATTGACTTTTTTAGATAATACTACACCTGATACATCTGCCAGCACCGGAAATTGCTCCTGTGGTTCACCGGCCTCCAGTATTTTATCAATCTGCTTTTCTGTGAGCTTCCAGTTTGAGAGTTTGCCTCTGGCAGCCTGATATAGCTGTGGCTGATCCTCTTTGATTTTATACGCCTCAAACAGTTCTTCCTGTGCGGTAACCAGTTCCGGTGAATAGACATAGGCCAATACCTGTCCTTTGGAAACCTGTTCTCCGGTAAAGCTGACCATGAGCTTTTCAATCCGTCCGGGTATGTGAGATGATTGAGAGGAAATTTTTCGCTCATCGGCTTTTACCTTGCCGTTCATGCGTACCTCTTTCACCGGTTTCTGCCTGGTGATGACAGAAGTCTGCACATTGGCCAGTTGCATGGCTGTGGGCGACATCTTAATCTCCATTGGGTTTTCTTCATCCGAAGATTCGGAGTTCAACGGAATCAAATCCATTCCGCAAATCGGGCACTGACCCGGTTCGGGTTGCCGTATCTGGGGGTGCATGGAGCATGTCCAGATGGTGTTTTCGGATTGTTCGTGTTGATGTTCACTGGTCTTATTTTCCGGTGTTCCACCAAAGAAAAACCAACCCAACAGAAGCCCTAACACAAGGGTTCCTAATGCGATATAGATGGTATTTTTATTTAGATTCTTCATATCATTCAGATTTTGCCGTTAAGTAATCGAGTTTGGCTAATGCGGTGTAATAGTCTTTTAGAGCGATGGCTTCCGCTATTTGATATTTGAGCAACTCCTGCTGCATTCGCAGGACTTCTTCAAAGTCTTTCCCGGAATTGCTGTAAGCGGTAAGCAATAATTTCATAGCCTGCTCTGTCTTCTTAATTTGTTCACCATACAGCTCTATCAACTGCATAGCTCTGTCCAGTTCAAACCAGGCCATTTCATAGGAGCTAACCAGGTTATTTTCAAAGTCCTCTTTGGATGATGCAATAGCTGATTGGGTAAATTGTGCTTCTTTAACGGCTGCCTTGTATTTACCCCTGAAAATGGGCAGGCTCATCGTTACCATTGGCATGACTACGTTTTTGCCGTTGTCAGGAACACTCATATCCGTTCGTTCTCCCACCAGCACATAATCCACACCCACACCGAAGCTCGGCAAGCCCATTTTTTTAGCTACTTCTTCCTGTGCCTGTGCCGACTGCATTTTCAGGTCAAGTGCTTCCAGCATAGGGTGTGCCGTCAGTAAGCTATCTTTTCTGTATCCGGTCTCTACTGAATGCAGTGCAATAGTATCCGGGACAGTTACGGAAATAGTGTCAGCTCTATTCAGCAAGGTATTGAACCGTGTAAGTAGCGGTATCTTTTTATCCTGTAACAACATTATGTCGGTTTCGGTGTTCTCAATCATAATGTCCACCCGGATCACATCCACCATGCTTCCTTTATCGTTCTTAAACCCTGTTGTAGCCAACTGTTTGAAGGTGTACAGAATATCCCTGTTTTCTTCCTGAAGCAGAAGGGTTCGGTTTACTTCATACAAAGGATACCAAGCTGCTTTTACTTTGTAGTACAGCTCGTTTCTGGCATTCAGGAAAATCTGGTACTTGGCTTCTGCCATCAGCGTAGCCATTTCTCCTTTGGCTGCCAGTGTCCCAAACCAGGGGAACATTTGGGATAAGCCAAACTTGGCTTGTTGTGGCCCGACCCTTGTTTCTACCGGGCTAATGAAATAGCCAAAGGATAGTTTGGGATCAGGCAGCGCATTGACCTGTGCCACCCGTTGCATCGCTGCTTCAAATTCAGCATACTTTGCTTTTAGCCCAGGGTTGTTTTCTGCGGCCTCTTTTAAATAGTCATCCAATGTTTGTGCATGGACAAAGCCGGAGATGCTTAAAAGCACCAGACATATTATGTGTTTATATTTGCTCATGCTTGTTCTTTTTTAAGTTTTCGTTCTTCTCTCATGCAATACAGTACCGGCACGATGAAATAGGTAATGGAAGCCACAACCATTCCACCGAAAGCTGGAATTGCCATTGGTATCATAATATCTGCCCCCCGGCCTGTGGATGTAAGCACTGGTAACAATGCTATGATGGTGGTGGCAGAAGTCATAATGGCCGGCTTGATTCTTCGTTGACCCGCCTTGACCACTGCTGCCCGTATTTCAGGGATGGTAGTAGTTTTGTTTCTGGTAAAGCTCTGGTCGAGATAGGTTCCCATCAATACACCATCATCGGTAGCAATGCCAAAGAGGGCGATAAATCCGACCCACACTGCCACACTTAAATTGATGGGGTGCATCTGGAACAGCTCCCGCATATTGGTCTCAAAGACCGAGAAGTTAAAGAACCAGTCTTCACCATATAGCCAAAGCATGACAAAGGCTCCACTAAAGGCCATTGCAATCCCGGTAAAAATCATCAAAGAAGTACTGACCGATTTAAACTGGAAGTACAGTATCAGAAAGATGATAACGAATACGATCGGCACAATGATCGACAATCGTTTCTCTGCCCGAATCTGGTTTTCGTAACTACCGGAGAACTTATAGCTCACTCCCGCAGGAACGACCAATTCTCCCTGGTCAACCTTGTTTTGAATAAAGCGTTGGGCTTCTTCCACCACATCCACTTCGGCATAACCGTCTTTTTTGTCCAGTAGTACATAGCCTACCAAAAAGGTGTTTTCGCTTTTAATCATTTGCGGGCCCCTAACGTATTCTATATCCACCAACTCGGTTAAAGGAACCTGAACACCGGTAGGGGTAGGAATGAATATCTTTTTCAGTTCGTTAGGATCGTCTCTTAACTCTCTTGGGTAGCGCACCCTTACCGGGAAACGTTCCCGGCCTTCTACCGTAGAGGTGATTTTCATACCACCGATAGCCGTCTCAATGGTTTGCTGTACGTCTTCTATGTGCAACCCATAGCGGGCAATTGCATCCCGGTTGATGTTCAGGTGGATGTAGGGTTTTCCTACAATCCGGTCGGCAAACACGGCTTCTTTCTTAACCGATGGCACTTCTTTCAGGATATTTTCGAGCTTCATGCCAAAGTCCTCAATGGTTTTGAGGTCTGGGCCAAATACCTTTATACCCATTGGTGCTCGCATTCCTGTTTGCAACATCACGAGCCTTGTTTCGATAGGTTGCAGTTTGGGAGCGGAGGTTACGCCTGGAATATTGGCCACTTTGATAATCTCATTCCAAATATCGTCTGGTGAGTTAATGTGTTGTCTCCAGTTACGGAAATACTGGCCGGATTCATCCGGTATCAGCTCATCTTCTGTTATGCCTTGTGTCAGGGCTTCTTCATTGGTCAATGTATCACCCGAATGGAGAATAAACCGGTTATCGTCATCCACTTTAAATCGTTCCCGGTGGCCTTTTTTATTCAGCTTATATTCCGGTTTGTAATTGATGATGTTTTCATACATGGAAATGGGTGCAGGATCCAGAGCCGATTCCACCCGCCCCATTTTGCCTACCGACAATTCTACTTCCGGGATATTCGCCATGAGCATATCCAGTTGTTGTACCACTCTTTTGTTTTGCTCAATCCCTGCATGGGGCATGGAAGTGGGCATAAGCAGGAAGCTGCCTTCATCTAGTGATGGCATAAATTCTTTTCCTACTCCCGGAAAGGCATGGGTCAATCCTGACCATACCGAAGTGGTTCGGATGTTAACATCGAGTTTGTCGAATCCTTTGGCGATAAATCCAAAGACACTGTTAAAGCCAAACCAAATGACTGTGCCCCATAATATGACAAAGGCAGGGAGCAATAAGAATTTCTTTTTATTGACCAGACACCAGTTGAGAATACGGGTATAGTAATGTTCCAACAGGTAAAACGCACCCAGGATTACAGATACAATGGCTGCTACGAATACGAAATTCCATAGCAGGGATTTTCCGGCTCCCAATGGCATCCAGTAGTTGGCCAGTAGCCAAATGACCGAAACAACTGTAATGATCAATGCAAGGTTACGGGTAAAGAAGTTTTGTTTGGGACTGTATTCGGTAATGAACCAGGCAGCTCCAAAAGCCATCAGGGTAATGCCCGCCCAAACGCTCACCCATATAGCGGTAATTAAACCACCAATGAGCAATAGGGCATTAAACAGCTTTCCTTTTGCATTCTTATTGATTTTAATGCCAAATACCCAGTGTGCCAGCGTAGGCAGGATGATCAGTGCAACAATAAGGGCAGCGATCAGCGCAAAGGTCTTGGTAAAGGCCAGAGGTCGGAATAACTTTCCTTCCGCAGCTTCCATTGTGAAGACGGGCACGAAGCTCACTATCGTTGTCGCTACGGCTGTTAAAATAGCAGAACCTACTTCGGCTGCTGCATTGTATATGGTATCTATCAGTTTTTGTCCGGGTGGGGATTCTTTTAAGTGTTTAATGACGTTTTCAGACAGCACAATGCCCAAATCCACCATTGTACCGATAGCAATAGCGATACCTGATAAGGCCACAATGTTGGCATCTACACCAAAGTAGCGCATAGCGATAAACACCATGAGTACCGCAATGGGTAGCAAGCTGGAGATTAAAATAGATGCCCGCAGGTTGAGCACCATCACAATGACCACCAGGATGGTAATGAGCAGCTCCAGTGAAAGGGCTTCTTCTAAGGTTCCGAGTGTCTCATGGATGAGTTGGGTACGGTCGTAAAAAGGAACGATGGTTAACTGGCTTTCTACGCCATTGGTCAGCGTCTTTTTCGGCAGTCCGGGAGCAATTTCATTGATTTTATCTTTAACGCTATTGATTACTTTCAGGGGATTGGAACCGTATCGAGCCACCACTACGCCACCGACCACTTCTGCTCCGTCTTTATCCAACAGTCCTCTGCGGGTAGCCGGCCCCAGGCTAACTACTCCAATGTCTTTGATGCGGATGGGTACATTATCGTGAACAGCGACCACCGCTTTCTCCAAATCCTCAACAGACTTGATGTAACCCAGACCTCTGACCAGGTATTCGGCCTGGTTGATCTCGATGGTTTTGGCTCCTACGTCTTTGTTGGACTTCTTAACCGCCATCATCACCTTATGTAAAGGGATGTCATAGACTTTCAGGGCATCGGGATTGACATCTACCTGATATTCCTGCACATACCCACCAATAGAAGCTACTTCTGAAACACCATCTACGGCATTTAATCCGTACTTCACATAAAAATCCTGAACGGTACGTATCTCATGTAAATCCCATCCACCGGTGGGATTACCGTCTTTATCCCTGCCTTCTATGGTGTACCAGTACACTTGTCCCAAAGCCGTAGCATCAGGCCCCAATGAGGGTTGAACACCATCGGGTAGCAAACCTGACTGGAGCGAGTTGAGCTTTTCCAAAATACGGGAGCGAGACCAGTAAAAATCAATGTCTTCATTGAAGATGATATAAATACTGCTGAACCCGAAGATGGAGGAGCTACGGATGGACTTCACTCCGGGAATACCCAACAGGGAAGTAGTCAGCGGATAGGTGATCTGGTCTTCTATATCCTGTGGAGACCGCCCCATCCATTGCGTAAATACAATTTGCTGGTTCTCTCCAATATCAGGAATAGCATCTACGGCTACCGGATCAGAGGGTAGTGCTCCGATTTTCCAGCCGAAGGGTGCGGTTACCAGCCCCCATCCGACAAACAAGATGATGATTAAAAGTGTTACTAACCTGTTTTCAAGAAAGTAACGGATGATTTTGTTCAACATAATATACCATTACAATAAATAATTATTAAGATTTGGAACACAATGGTTCCTTGCACTGCATGACGTTTTATGCGGTGCTACATTGAATGGTATATGATCTAAATAAGGAAAGACTGAATCAGGACGGGTATATCCAAATCCAGCAAGGGAGGTGAGTAGTTTTGGTACTCAGCTTCTGTTGAAGCATCAAATGAATAAAGGTTGATATAACTGATTACAAAAGCAGCGACAAACTGGAAGTCAGCAGCAGTTTTAACAACCGCAGGGTTGTTGTAGTCGTCTTCTATGGATATTTGCGTGTATTGATTTTCACAACAATTTTTGTTTTTGACGACCGGAGAATCGGGTGGGTCTTCACAAGGGGTGTCCATGTCGGCCATTCCACAGTCAAGATCATCGTGCCCTAAAGAAATGGAAGTTTTTACCGCTTTCCCTCCGCAGTAGTGCGTAGCAAAGGTGATTCCCACATTGGTAGTGAGCATCAGCAGTGCAAAGAATATGGCGAAAACTTTTTTCATTTCAATTTTGGTAACGTAAAAGTACCGACTTTATTTCGACTAAAACATGATAAATGTCATTAATCCAAATTTAATAAATTGATTCTTCTCAGTTGTTATACAATTCCGATTTTAAGTTTCATAGTTTTGACCATAATCACATGGCATAAAGCATCCAGCCAGCCATAGCCACCATTGTCAAATCCTCCACAATGGTAACGGTACTCATGGGCAGGTTAAACACATCTCCCAGACAGGCGCATTTTATCTTTTTCTTATCCAGGTTACTTTTTATCACTCCAATGCTGCTAATGCCGAGAATAATGACGGTAGCCAGGTTGGTGGCGTAGGGAAATAAGTTTAGCAGGTAAAAGATGCCAAGTCCCAATTCGATAAATGGATAGATATATCCCCATCCTTTCCATTTGGCAGCGACAATATCGTACATCCGGTAGGAGTTGGCAAAGCCTTTTATATTCAGTAGTTTGAAGAAGGCAAAAACAACAAAGAAACCTGCCATGAAGTGTCGCATCCAGAGCATACCCGAAAATTCTTCAAAAGGGTATTGAGCCAAAAAGCTAACTCCTGCGATAAACGATACAATCAGGATTAAAGGTTTGTAGGTAGTGATAGACTTCTCTGGAAGATCTATTTCGTTATTTGATTCAGGAGTTATTTCCTCAATAGTATAATTGCCTACTGCACCAAGTTTGTCATTTAATAGTTCAATAGAGACTTCTTTTTTTAAAGAAAGTGTTCCTTCAGGAGCTTCCAGTTGCACCTGGGCAGACCCAACTTCCGGGATCGCTTCTAAGGTCTTTTTGACTTTGGCTACACAACCTCCACAAGTCATTCCGGTTATCGAATAGTGTTTTTCCATAATGCAAAGGTCGTTATGGAAGCAAAGATTTGCGTTACGAAATTCGGTTAATCTGTTTCAGGATTTTGACTAAATGGAATCTAAAGAGCGGTGTCCGGGTTTTCTTTGCTTTTTAAATTCTGTGGTAGTCATGCCCGTCTCTTTTTTGAATTGGGAGGAAAGATGGGCCACACTGCTGTAATTGAGTTGGAAGGCAATCTCGGATAAGGTCAGCTCATCATAAAATAACAGCTCTTTGACTTTTTCAATCTTTTGTGAAAGGATAAATTTTTCAATGGTGATTCCTTCTACGGACGAAAATAACCGACTTAGGTAGCTGTAATCGTGATGCAGTTGATCGCTTATCAGGGTGGAAAAATTACTGTTAACCGGTTCTTTGGAATAGTGAATGGTATCTACAATGATGGATTTAATTTTTCCGATGAGTTTTGATTTGTTGTCTTCCAGTAATTCAAAGCCTCTTTCGGATAGTCGTTCTTGCAAGACCTCTTTTCTGCTTTTGTCTATTTCGCTGGAAACAATAACTTCTCCTAATCGAATAACAGTTACATCAATCTTTAAACTATTGAAAATGTCCCTCACAGTGTCAATACACCGGGGACAAACCATGTTTTTTATGTGGATTTTGTTCGACATTGCTAACAGCATGTTTTACTTTCTTGAACTGGTGGGCAAGGGATAGAGCCATAGGAACAATAGACACAACAATCGCCTTCACTTGGTTTTAATACCTTATGACAGTTCTCACAATCATAAAAATACTGACAGGCATCAGTGGGCATTGTTTCCTTTTTTTGGTGTCCACAATTAGGGCAGGTAATTGTGGACTGTAATTCTATTTGTTTTTCAGCCATGTTCTTTTCTTTTAAATATGGTATAAACGAAGTTTTGCTCGGTTTCAAATGGCGTTTTATGAACCTCTTCAAAAGATTGAATAAGTTCGAAACTTTCATGAAACAAGCTTTGTAATTTTTCTTTAGAGTACTGTGTTATTTCTAGTCCGCTGCATTTTTTCGGTCCAAAAGCTGAAAATGTAGCAACAATAAGGTAGCCCTCTTTTTTGATAGCTTTACTCACAATATTTACATATTGTAGAATATCATTCTCGTGGATGAGAAAATGAAATGTTGCCCTATCATGCCAAAGGCTATATTGTTGTGGTGGCTGAAATTCTAAAATATCAGAAACGATCCATTGAATTTCAGTGGATTTCTGACCTAATTTAGATTTCGTTCTCTCTAAAGACTTGGCAGAAATATCGAGAACCGAAAGATTGGTAAATCCTTTATTAGATAACTCAGAAACCAAATTTGAATTTCCTCCTCCAATGTCTATAATTGAATCTTCTTTATCAAGGGATAGTGAATTTATTAAGTTGAGAGATGTAATCGGTATTTCCTGATACCAGCTTACTTCTTGATCGCTTTTGGTTTCATATACGTTTTCCCAATGATCTTTACGTCTTTCCATTATTTCTGAGTTTCTATATTAATTACTTTATATCCCGTTTCCTTTTCAATTGTATGCGAAAGCTGATCAGGAGTTAATTTAGTTTTATCAAATTGTACAATAGCTTTTCCCGATTCATAAGAAACACTTGATTCAAAAACTCCTTTTAAAGAAGATAGTGCATGATTTACACTGTGTTCACATCCAGTACAAGTCATACCATCAATGGTTAGTGTAACCTTTGAAATGCTAGATTCTTTTATGATAATAGTTTTACTTTCACTTTCTGGAAAGAATATGCCTGAATAGTAGGGAAAGGATAGCATTAACGAAGCAAAAATTGATATAATGCCCAAGAATTTTTTTGATTGCCAAAAGGACGGATTTTCATCTATTTCGCAATCGCAATTTATTTCTTTACGTGGTTTAAGCTTCTGAAACCAAGCAAATCCAATCACTAGAATTGTTACCGCTATTAAATAAGGTCTAGCAGGTTCAAGCCATGAAAAAGTAGAAGCCATTCCACTTGCTCCTGCTATAAGTGCAAGTACAGGGGTGATACAACACAAAGAAGCTGCAATAGCTGTAAATAGCCCCATGCCGATTAATTTATTGCTACTTTTCTTCATTGCTCTATTAAGTTTTTAATTGTACCATTTGTAAGGACACTCATAACAGTTTCAAGATATTTCTCCGTTAAAGAATAATAAATTACTGTACCTTCTCTTTCACTGGAGATAATCCCTCTGTCCTTTAGTTTTCTTAGTTGTTGAGATATGGCAGGAACAGTCATTCCAAGAATATCGCTCAAATCACAAACGCAAAGTCTATTCTCAGACTGAATTAGATATAGGATCTTGATGCGTGTATCATTTCCAATTAGTCCAATAATTGTAGCCAAGTCAGAAAGATCAGAACCTACATTTTCAATCTTATTTTTACAACGGCTAATTTGAGTTTCATCCGCCAATGCTCTTATGCAAGTTGATTCCATATTTATTTCCTTTACACAAAGGTAATCTAACAAAACTATTTAAGCAAATACTTAAATATAAAATGAATTATAAATTGTTGTTACTGTGAGAACAAGTTTATAACCATCTATATAGCCACTCCCAAAAGCTTTGCGTGGTGGAGGATAATGTTCACATCTTGCATAATAAAGTTCGATATTTGTCGGGTTCCTTGTACTTAAGTGAGGCCTCAGCTTAATTAAAAAATGTTGAGGCTTTTTAATAAACAAATAGTATGGGATTTTTTAAAAACATTAAAGATAAGCTTGGTATTGGAGGTGTTAAGGTAGAGCTAAAAACCAATGGTCAAGCTTCTAAGGAATCGAAAACAATAGACGGGACGGTAGTTCTTACCACAAAAAGCGAGCAAGAGATAGTTAATATTGAAGTAAAGTTCATGGAGAAATTTACAACAGGGAGAGGTGATGACAAGAAAGAAAAAGAGTTTGAACTTGGAAAAGTGGTTATCCCTGCTAATTTTAAAATTGCTCCGGGCGAGACGAAAGAAATTCCATTTTCAGTTCCATTTGAATTAGTAAAGTCTAATGCAGATGAACTAAAGGAAAAAGGTGGTGCTTTGGGAACTTTGGGTAAAGTAGCCGCTTTTGCTAATAAAGAAGTTTCTGAATATTACTTAGATGCAGAAGCGGATGTAAAAAGTGCAGCTTTAGACCCTTCTGATACCAAGGAAATTAAGCTTGTTTAGACTACAATCTTTTTCTTTATCAAATGATATGTGCCGTTTAATTTATAAACGGTTGAATTAAATACATAAATGGTAGGGATACTATAATGTAAACCATTTATCTTTGAGGCGCTTTAATACATAATGTTATTTTTGCGACCTAATTAATGCAGATGAAGAGAATTAGCTTACTACTTTTATTATCAGGGTTTATATTATCAAACTTTGTGTTAGCGCAAAATGCTAATATCAGAGGTTTTGTTTATGATAAAAAGACAGGTGAGCCCGCTATATTTTGTACGGTTGTTTTAAAAGGGACTAGCTTAGGAACTTCTTCCGATATCAATGGATTTTACTCTATTACTAAAGTTCCTCCTGGTAGTTATACCGTTATGGCTACACAAATTGGCTTTGATACTGCTTACGCAAAAATCACAATTAAAGGAAATGAGGTAGTTAACCAGAAGTTATTCATTGGAGAAACTGCTATTGATATAGGAACATTTGAGGTTAGTGCTGAAAAAGAAGAGCAGACAACTCAAGTAAAAATGTCCGTTACAAAACTTACTCCTAAAGAAATTAAGAAGCTTCCTACAATTGGCGGAGAGTCTGATTTAGCACAATATTTACAGGTTTTACCTGGAGTGGTATTTACCGGTGACCAAGGAGGTCAGTTATATATTAGAGGCGGTACTCCAATTCAGAACAAAGTATTAATGGATGGTATGATAATATACAATCCGTTCCATTCCATTGGTTTATTCTCTGTATTTGATACTGACATTATTAAAAATGCTGATATCTACACAGGTGGATTTGGTTCGGAGTACGGAGGAAGAATTTCATCTATCATGGACATTTCTACAAAAGATGGTAATAAAAAGCGTCTTTCCGGAAAGGTTTCAGCTACCACTTTCAGTACCGGAACTTTATTAGAAGGCCCAATCTTTAAAGAAAAAACCTTAGGTGGAAATAGCAGTTCATTCTTGTTATCAGCAAAACATTCTTATTTACCGCAGAGTTCTAAATTGTTTTATACCTATATTGATAGTGCCGGATTGCCTTATACTTTTACTGATATTTACGCGAAAGCTTCATTTAACTCTGCTAATGGAAGTAAGTTTAATGTATTTGGATTTAATTTTAAAGACGGAGTAAACTATCAGGGTGTTTCTGACTTAGGTTGGAATTCATTTGGATTGGGTTCTAGCTTTGTATTAGTACCGGGAAATTCAAGAACTTTAATAGAAGGTAATATTGCTTACTCACAATATGATATTTCTCTTATTGAAGATGACCAACAACCTAGAACAAGTGGTATAGACGGATTTAATGTCGGTATGGGTTTCACCAACTTCTTTGGAGAAAATCAAACCAAATACGGTTTTGAAATATTAGGTTTCTCAACTGACTTTTTAATTTTTAATGAGGCGAATAGAAAAATTGAACAAAATCAAAATACTACTGAGTTGGCCGGTTACTGGAATTTTAGGTTTAATAAAGGTGACTTTGTAATTGAGCCGGGTTTGAGGGCACAATACTATGCTTCTTTAGCAACTACTTCTATTGAGCCAAGGTTTGCATTAAAATATAATGTAGGAGAGAAAGAAAACTTTAGAATTAAACTAGCTACAGGAATGTATTCTCAAAACCTTATCAGCGCTAATTCTGATAGGGATGTAGTCAATTTATTTTATGGGTTTTTGTCAGGTCCTGATAATATTCAATCTACTTTTCTTAAAGAAAACGGAGATTTGAAAGACATTACACATAAACTACAAAAGGCTAACCATTTTATTTTAGGATTTGAATATGATATTATTAGAAATGTGAAGCTAAATGTTGAGGGGTATTATAAAATGTTTACTCAACTTACGAATATTAATAGAAACAAAATATTTGATGATACTCAAGCTAACGCAGCTATTCCTGATGTTCAAAAGAAGGATTTTATTATAGAAACTGGCGATGCTTATGGAGTAGATTTTTCTCTAAAGTATAGCCTTAAACACATCGATTTGTACGCTGTTTATTCTATAATGAAAGTTGATAGATGGGATGGAATTAGAAAATATTCTCCGGTGTTTGATAGAAGACACAATGCCAATTTTGTAGCATCTTGGGAGTTCGGAAAAGATTTAAATTGGGAATTAGATGTTAGATGGAATTTGGGTTCTGGTTTCCCATTTACCCAAACACTTGGATTCTATCAAAACCATACATTTAACAATGACGTTAATTATGACTATACCACCCAAAATGGAAATTTAGGGATTCAATATGCTGAAATTAATCAAGGAAGATTACCGTATTATCACCGACTTGATTTAAGTTTAAAGAGAACTTTTGTGATTTCGGAAAATTCTTTAATTGAATCTACGTTGAGTGTAACGAATGCTTACAATAGGGAAAATGTTTTCTATTTTAATAGGGTTACTTTTGAAAGAGTCGATCAACTACCTTTAATGCCAAGCTTAGGTGTTACCTGGAAGTTTTAATTAAAGTTTTCTTCTTTTAAGCTCTCTAGTTATTAACTGAAGTTCTCTTCCCGTTTGTCCTGCAACAGATGTATTTTCGTTAGCTCTTCTAATTAAGTAAGGCATTACTTCTTTTACGGGTCCGTAAGGAACATATTTAGCAACATTAAAGCCTGCTTCTGCAAGATTATATGATATGTGGTCGCTCATGCCTAATAACTGAGCAAAATAAATCCTTTCATCATTTTTTGCTATTCCTTTTTCAAGCATCAACTGAACTAGATACATAGAGCTTTTTTCATTGTGTGAACCACAACAAACAGAGATTTCATTTATATTTTCGATACAATACTCAACGGCTTTATCAAAGTCGGAATCAGTGTTTTCTTTTGTAGTTTGTATAGGTGATTCGTAGCCCATTTCCTTTGCTCTTTCTCTTTCCTTTTCCATATAAGCACCTCTTACAATTTTTACTCCAGTAAATTTATGTTGAGCTTTTAAGTCAGCATGAAGTTGCTTTAAATAGGACAAACCCTTTTTCCGATAAAGCTGAACCGTGTTATATATAAATGCTTTTTCTGTGTTAAAATGTACCATCATTTTAAAAGCGAGATGGTCAATTGCAGGCTGAATCCAAGTTTCTTCGGCATCAATTAACACCTTGACTTTTTTATCAAAAGCAACCGTACATATTTCAAAAATTCTTTTTTCAATCTTTGCCCATTCTTCTCCTTCAAACAGAAGAGTATTACTTGTTTTTTCTAAAACTTTAAAAGGTCCTAATCCGGTTACTTTAAATACACAAAAAGGAATGTTGGGTGTATTTTCAGCTCTTATAATGGTTTGAATCACTTCATTTTTACAAGATTCAAAATCTTCTTCACTTTCCTTACCTTCAACAGAATAGTCAAGAATTGTTTTAACATTATAATTGGCTAATTCTTCAATTTTTTTTGATGAATCTTTAATGCTTTCTCCACCGCAAAAGTGCTCAAAAACGGTATTCTTTATTAAGCCTTTAATTGGGAAATGAATGGCTAAAGCAAATTTAAGCAAGGGCGTACCAATAGAAACCATCCAGTTATAACTAATCAGCTTAAAAAGATAATAAGCTTTTTTTAGTTGTTTATTTGACTTTCCAGCAAAAGCAATTTCAGTATTTTCAAAAGAAATCAATGGGTTAAATTTTTGACAAAAATAGACTGAAATGTAAAACCACCAACTCTAAATGAAAAGAAGCTTAAGATTTTTATCTTTACACTTACTATTTATGAAGATGAGAAGGTTTAGTATTGTATTGATTTTAGTGTTTTCATTTACGTTTGCTAGCGCAAACCAGTTGGTAGATTCAATCCGAAAGCAATATTCTCAATCAATTAAGGATACTTTATTTATATCTAAGTTAATAGCTGAGAGCAAAAAAATTCCATCTCATTCAGCCAAAGTTCATTTATTAAAAGAAGCTGTTATTATTTCTGAAAGGTATGACTATGATAAAGGTTACCGTACTTCTTTATATCATCTGGGATCAGCCTATCATCATAGCTCACAGTTACAAAAAGCTCTTCAAACTTTATATGAGGGGTTAAAAGCCGCTGAAACAGCTAATGATAAGGTGATGAGTGCCAATTTTTATAATGAAATTGGTGGAGTTTACTACAATATAGAGGATTATAATAATGCCTTTGATTTTTTTAACAAGGCCTTGCAAATCCGTACTGCTCTAAAAGACACTACACTTATGGCGGGTTCTTTTAACAATATCGGAGAAATTTATCGCTTAAAAGGAAACCCTAAAATGGCCTTAGAATTTTACAAACAGGCGGCAGAAATAAATGAAAAAAAGGGTGAAGTAAGATGGCTTACCATTAATTATCAAAATATGAGTTCGGCAAATCGCACCTTAAAAAGATATGATGAAGCCGAAAAGTATGCTGTAAAATGTACTCAATTAGCAGAAAAGCAAAACTCACATATTCTTAAAATGTATGCTTATACAAATATGGGCGACTTATATTTTGCGCTTAAAAAATATGATGTGGCCATTGATTTTTACAAAATGGCATATTCATTGGCAAAGGGAGTTTCATTGGTTCATTTAAGAAATGTATCTGAAGGTCTTGCCAAAAGCTATATGGGGCAGCAAAAATATGATAGTGCCGCTACATATTTCCAACAACATATTATCTGGAAAGACTCTGTTATGGACACAGAAAAGCATAAAATGTTTTTATATACAGAATCGAAACAGCGTACAGATTTAGCAAAAACTGAAATTGAAAACTTAAAAATGTCTAAAGAGCTTTCAGATTTGAAATTGGTAGAAAAAGAGGAGGAAAGGCTTTATTACATTTTAGGCATAATTTTCCTTTTCATATTTGCTATTGTACTATTCTTTAGGTTTTATGAGAAGAATAAAATTAATAAGCGATTGAATTTAGCCTTAAAAGAAAGAGAAATTTTACTCAAAGAAGTTCATCATAGGGTAAAGAATAATTTCCAGCTTATTTACAGTATGCTTAATTTACAGTCGAGTTCTATTTCTGATAAACTTTCTAAAGAAATACTAAGCTCAGCAAAAAGCAGGGTAAATGCTATGGCAATTGTTCATGACAAAATTTATCAGGCCGATGATTTATCTTCAGTTAAATTAAAGCCCTACTTTGAGCATATTATTGAGTTAACCGAAAAGCATTTTAATGATAGTGATGTAAAGGTTGAATTAATTGCAGAGGAAACGGAATTAGACATTGAATCAGCTATTTCATTAGGTTTAGTTTTAAATGAGTTATTGAATAACTGCTATATGCACGCTTTTGACCATACCAGAGAAGGACATATTACTGTTAGGCTTGAAAAGACAAACAAAAATATTGGCTTACATATAAAAGATGATGGTAAAGGGTTACCGGAAAATTTAGATATGGAAAACCTTTCTACATTAGGTTTAGAGCTGGTATATCTTTTAACTGTTCAGCTGAAAGGTGAGGTAAAACACTTTAATGATAATGGGGCTAACTTTTTAATCAGCTTCCCTCTTCCGGCTTAGTGTAGTCTATAACATCAACGGTTAAATAAGAAGATAGGTCATTTGCAAACTTTCTAGCTTTTATAATATTATCAAATCTTCCTGCCTCAACTTTTTGTTTGTTGTTTACCATTAAATAAACTACAATTACTCCAAACTGTATAGTCGAAGAATTCCCCATTGTTTTAGCTGAATTGAAAGTTTGACTCATTTTTCTTGAAGTAATTGAGACAAAGGAAATCTCCGGAAGAGCCTTCCAACCCTCACTTAAAGAGAATATAAACAGAAAAGGGAATAGTTTTTTGTAACGCTTTTTTGTCTTATCAATTTTTATTTGAGTTGATTTAAAAACATTGGAATTGTCAAGGACATCATTCATTGCTAAATCTTCTCACTATAAATCGTAGCATACAAGTCTTTGTATTTTTCCATAATAGGTTTTCTCCTTAACTTAAGTGTAGGAGTAAGTTCTCCACCTTCAATACTCCATAATGTTGGTGTCAATTGAACTTTTTTAAGTTGTTCATACTTGGCAAAAAAGGAGTTGTATTTATCTATTTCTTTTTGAATTCTGGCTTTTACTTTCTCATTTGTTACCATTTCTTCATTGGTGGTATAATTAATTTCTTTTCGTTTACACCATTCTTTTAAATAATCAAATCCCGGTTGTATAATAGCCGAAGGATGCTTTTCTCCTTCACCAACTACCATTAACTGCTCAATAAACGGAGATTCTTTAAACTTGTTTTCCAGTACTTGTGGAGCTACATATTTACCACCTGATGTTTTAAATATTTCTTTTTTTCTGTCGGTTATTTTTAAAAAGCCATCTACAAATTCGCCAATGTCACCGGTGTGTAGCCAACCTTCTTTGTCTATTACTTCATCGGTTAGGTCTGGTCGTTTGTAGTAGCCCATCATCACGTTTGGTCCTTTGGCTAAAATTTCTCCGTCTGCTGCTATTTTTATTTGAACATTATCTAGCGGTCTTCCCACCGAGCCAATCATTACTCCATCATTATCTTCACAGTTTACGGTTAAAACAGGAGATGTTTCAGTTAGTCCGTACCCTTCCATCACCGGAATTTTTGCTGCTAAAAATATTCGGGCAAGTCTAGGTTGTAGTGGTGCACTACCCGAAGCAACTGCTTGGCAGTTTCCGCCTAACGCTTCTCTCCATTTACTAAAAATAAGTTTGTTGGCAATACTCAGTTGAATATTGTAAAAGAAGCCCATATTTTTTCTTGGGTCATATTTTAGTCCTAGTTCAACTGCCCAATAAAACAATTTCTTTTTTAGCCCTGTTAAATCAGCACCTTTTGCCATTATTTTATCATATACTTTCTCTAAGAGCCTTGGAACAGCAGTAAACACTTGTGGTTTTACTTCTCTTAAATTATCGCCAATTGTATCCATTGATTCAGCATAATAAACAGATACTCCCGTATAGATGTATAAATAAACTACCATTCTTTCGTAAACATGGCATAGTGGTAAAAAGCTTAAGGATTTTGCCTGAGCATCTACCGGTAGTCTGGGTTTACTTCCAAATACATTACTTACAATGTTTCGGTGAGAAATCATTACTCCTTTAGGCTTTCCTGTAGTTCCGGAAGTGTAAATTAAAGTGGCTAATTCATCTTCTTTTACTTTGTCTCTGTAATTTTGTAGGGAAGATTTATCTTCGTTTTTACCAAGCTCTTTTACCTCCGTCCAATGTTTTGTATTTACTATTTTATTAAAAGAATAAACTTCTTTTAACGAAGGCACTTGATTTTTAATTGCATTTACTTTTCCCAATATTTCTTCATCAGACACAAAAACCATCTTTACCTCTGCATCATTCATAATGTAGGCGTAGTCTTCTTCTGTAATGGTAGGATATATAGGGACATTAATGGCTCCTAACTGCAAAATGCCTAAATCAGTTATATGCCATTCAGGTCGATTGTTAGAAATAATAGCAATTTTATCGGTAGGTTGTATGCCTAATTTTAGTAAGCCTAGACTAAATTCATCAGCTTGATTAATAACATCTTGAATGCTATACGTAACCCACTTTCCATTTTCCTTAGCTGCTAAAGCATCAGATTTTGGATAATTCTTTAGTTGATGGTAATGAAGGTCAAAAATTCTTTTAATTTCGCTCATACAGAATAGTTTGTATAAAGTTAAAAAATTTATTTGAGTTTATGTTTGACAAAATCACAGAAAAGGAATCTCTCTATCAAGACATTGATAAAATGTCAGTAAACGATATTTTAAAAAGCATCAATCAAGAAGATGGAAAAGTGGCTGAGGCTGTTGCTAAAGCTATACCTCAAATAGAAGTTTTAGTAGAGGCTCTTGAAGAAAAAATGAAAAATGGAGGTAGGCTTTTTTATATTGGAGCAGGTACTAGCGGAAGGTTAGGAATAGTAGATGCATCAGAATGTCCGCCCACTTATGGTGTTCCATTTGGAATGGTAGTAGGGCTAATTGCCGGAGGCGATAGCGCTATTCGAAAGGCGGTTGAGTTTGCCGAAGATGATGAAAACCAGTGCTGGAAAGATTTAAAAGAGTATGAAATTTCAGAAAATGATACGGTGGTTGGTATTGCAGCTTCCGGTACTACGCCTTATGTTATTGGTGGTTTGAAAAAGTGTAACGAAATGGGTATATTAACGTCTTGTATTACATGTAATCCAGGAAGTCCGGTGGCTACCAATTCTAAAATGCCTATTGAGGTTAATGTTGGCCCTGAATTTGTTACCGGAAGTACCCGAATGAAAAGTGGAACAGCTCAAAAGCTGGTGTTAAATATGATTTCAACATCGGTAATGATAAAACTTGGCAGAGTGAAGGGAAACAGAATGGTGGATATGCAATTGAGTAATAATAAACTGGTGGATAGGGGAACAAAAATGGTGATGGAAGGATTAAATATAAATTACGAATCTGCTAATAAATTATTAGCAAAATACGGAAGTGTTAGAAAAGCAATTGAATCTCAACAATAATAGATGAACAGATTTACCCTTAGAACAATAATTATCCTAGCGGCAATTTCTTTAATAGGAATTATTGCTACTCAAATCTATTGGGTAAAAAAAGCTTATAGCATAGAGGAAAAGCAGTTTAACGAAAGGGTTCACTTAGCTTTAGTAAATGTTGCTCAACAAATTTTAGATGTCAATAAAGATCCTTCGGAACTTTATGACCCGGTGGACCAAGTTTCTTCCAACTATTTTATAGTGAGTATGAATGACACTTTGCATCCATACTTACTAGAGTCCTTTTTAAAATCAGAATTTCAACTAAGAAATATTCAATTGGATTTTGAATACGTTATTTACGATTGCTTTACCGATTCAGTAGTGTTTGGAAATTTTGTTCAGGTTAAAACTGAAGAAAAAGAAGAAATTGTAGAATTTACCAGCGGTAGTCAGTGGGATAGGAGCGGGCATTATTTTGGAGTATATTTTCCGGGTAAAGCAGCTTTTTTAATCAAGGGAATGGACTTTTGGATTTATACCTCTATCCTTATTCTTTTTGTGGTAGTATTTTTTGCCTATTCGGTTAATGTAATGCTTAAGCAAAAGCGATTGTCAGAAATTAAAAATGACTTTATTAATAATATGACACATGAATTTAAAACACCCATTTCAACCATTAACTTGTCTGCAGATGTTTTACTTGGCGATGAAATAGGCTCTCAACCCGAAAGGCTTAAATCTTATGCCAACATCATAAAAAGTGAAAATCAACGTCTTAAAACACAGGTGGAAAAGGTGTTGCAATCAGCTTTGCTAGACAAGAGCGGTTTAGAGCTTGAACCCCAAAAAATTGATTTAGTAGAATTAATTGAAAATGTGATTAAAAGCTTTAGCTTAATTATTGAAGAGAAAAAAGGAAATATTTCTTTTCATAAATCAATAAGTGAAATTTATGTAAAAGCAGATAAAACGCATCTAGGAAATATTATATCTAATCTTATCGATAATGCGATTAAATACAATACTAAACCTCCAAAAATTGAACTTAAATTAGAACAACAAAAAAATGGCATAGTTTTTACTATATCCGACAACGGAATTGGAATTTCTAAAAAAGCACAGAAGCTGATTTTTGAGAAATTTTATAGAGTTCCTACCGGAAATGTGCATGATGTAAAGGGATTTGGCTTGGGCTTGAATTATGTGAAGACAGTTGTGGAAGCACATAAGGGAAAAATAAAAGTGAATAGTGAACTAAACAAAGGAAGTGAATTTATAATCTGGCTACCAACTAAATAATAAAAATGGATAATTTGAAAATACTTTTAGCTGAAGATGATGTTAACTTAGGTTTTGTGGTAAAAGACCAATTGCTCCAAGAAGGTCACAAAGTAAAGCTTTGTGTAGATGGTCAACAAGCTTTAGAGTCGTTTGCTGCTGAAGGCTACGATATTTGTCTGTTAGATGTGATGCTTCCTAAAAAAGACGGATTCAGTATAGCTCAAGAAATAAAAAAGTTACGCCCTGCAACGCCCATTATTTTCATTACCGCAAAAGAACAAACGGATGATAAATTAAAAGGTTTTGAGGTAGGCGCTGATGATTATATTACCAAACCCTTTGATTTTAGAGAGCTTAAAGTTAGAATGGAAGCTGTATTAAGAAGAGTTTCCGGTGAAGTTAAAACTGAAGTAAACGAATTTAAAATAGGTAAGTTTACCCTTAAACATAAAGAGAAAGTATTGTTTTGTAAAGAGGAGGAACAAAAACTTTCTAAAAAAGAAGCAACACTTTTAAAAATAATGGCAGAGCGTAAAAACGAAGTATTGCCAAGAGAAATGTTGCTCAATTTTGTATGGGGAAAAGACGACTATTTTACTGGCAGAAGCATGGATGTTTTTATTTCTAAGCTAAGAAAATACCTAAGCACGGATTCTTCCGTAGAAATTGAAAATGTGCATGGCATTGGTTTTAAGCTGAAGGTGGGGTAATCTCAAAAGTTTTTTCTAGAGGAACGATAAACTTCTTTCTATATTTGAGGAAACTAAATGCTTGAAGTTTCTACAACACATAGCTCAATATTTAATCGAAAACCATGCTTCTAACATTGAAGATGTAACGGTGGTGTTGCCCAATAAAAGAGCGGGAATATTCTTAAAAAAATATTTATCTGAAAAAGCTTCTAAACCTATTTGGTCTCCTAATATTATCAGTACGGAAGATTTAGTTGGTAAACTTTCGGGCAAACTACAATTGGATGAGCTTTCGCTTTCTATGGAGTTTTATAAGGTATATTTAGAAATAGAAGGCGAATCTGCAGAGCCGTTTGAAGAGTTTAGTTACTGGGCTAATGTGTTATTAGCCGATTATAACGAAATAGACAGGTATTTAGTAAATACTCAAAAGTTCTTTAGTTATTTAAAAAGTGCTAAGCAAATGGAGACCTGGAGTCCTGATGGAAAAGAACTGACAGAACTTCAAGAAAACTACATCCGTTTTTGGGAAAAAATGGGCGACTATTATTATGCTTTTCAAAAGCATTTAGACGAAAGCAACTTTGCCTATCATGGAAAAGTGTATCGATATGTAGCAGAAAATATTGAAACTGAAACGATTGTTTCAGAAATAAAAAAAATGCCACATATTATATTTGCAGGATTTAATGCTCTTACAAAAGCAGAGGAAATAATTATCGACCATCTTTCTGTTTTTTATGATGCAAAAGTGTTTTGGGATGTAGATGATTATTATCTAAATGATGTTAATCAGGAAGCCGGATTGTTTGCCAGAGCCAATAAAAAGAACTTTACTAAATCAAACTTTGTATCAGATAACGGCTTGAAAAATATAGCCAAGAACATTAATGTTTATGGTATTACAGGTAATATTGCCCAAGTAAAATATGTTGCAGAAATACTAAATAACTTAAATGATTTTGAAGATACGGCTGTAGTATTAGCCGATGAAAAATTACTGCCTGTTGTATTACAGTCCATTCCTGAAAAGGTAGATAAGTTTAATGTTACAATGGGTTATCCTTTACAGTTTTTACCTGTTTACAGCTTTTTTGATTCTCTTTTTAAACTGTATATAAATTTTGGCAGATACAGGAGAGATAAGTTTCATTATACTGATGTATTGGCTATTTTAAATAATAAATATTTTAATGAGTTTACTCATGAAGAAGGAGCCTTGCAGCATTTTTTGAAGAGAATAAAAAACAATAATTTACTTTTTCTGTCTTTAGATGATTTCGAAAAGGGAGTTGATATTAAACTATTTCAACTACCTCATTCTCCTGTTCAATTTCTCAATGAAATGGTAAATATAATTGGTGAATTAAAAGACATTTTAATAGAGAAAGATAAAGAGGTAAATGCTTACGAAGTAGAATATTTGTATCGCTTTTCTACCTTATTTAAACAACTTACCAATTATGCAAAAAAGTATCATTTTGTAGATTCCATTAAAGCTTTATATAACATATTTAGAACTGTAGTTAGAAGTGAAAAAATAGATTACTACGGTGAGCCATTAAGTGGGTTGCAAATCATGGGAATACTTGAAACCAGATTGCTAGACTTTAAAAATGTAATATTACTTTCTGTAAATGAAGGTAATTTGCCGGCCGGAAAAACACAAAACTCATTTATTCCTTACGATTTTAAAAAGGATATTTTTAATATGCCTACTCACTATGAAAAAGATGCCATTTTTGCCTATCATTTTTATAGATTAATTCAAAGAGCAGAGAATGTTTCATTGCTTTATAATAATGATAAGGCTGTAATAGGAAGCAATGAAAAAAGTAGATTTGTACTTCAATTGGAAAATGAATTAATATCTGCTAATAAAAAGCATACAATTCAATCTAAGCAAATTAGTATTGGAAATACCGCAATAAAACCCACTACAAAATCGGTAGTTTCTGATGAAATGCTGGTAAATAAACTTATAAAGAAGTTTGAGTCTGGTGTTTCGCCTAGCTTTATGAATAGCTACATTAACTGCCCTTTTGATTTCTATCATACATATGTTTTAGGGCTAAGAGAGGAAGAAGAGGTGGAAGAAAAAATAGAGGCAAACACATTTGGGAATATCATTCATGAAAGTTTAGAAAAACTTTATACGCCATATTCAAATCAAATTTTATTGCCTGAGGATGTTTCTAAGATGCAAAAAGAGGCTTTAACAGTTATTGAAAATGAGTTTAAAGAGAAGTTTGGAAGTTACTATAATCAAGGAAAAAACCTCTTGGCTTTTCATGCGGTAAAAGAATACATATCTATTTTTTTACAAAAGGAAAAAGAACTAGTTAAATCAAATGAGCTTATTGTGAAAGGGTTGGAGCAAGAATTAAGTTATGACACTCAATTGGGTAAATTGCCACTTAAACTAAAAGGAAAAATAGACAGAATAGATTTGCTTAACGGGCAGTTAAGAATCATTGATTATAAAACAGGTAAGGTTGACGATGGAAAGTTAAATATCAAAAGTTCAGATAAATTTTTTGAAAACAAAGAATATAAAATTGCATTACAATTAATGGTTTATCGCTTGCTAGCCCAAAAGAATTACCCTGAATTTGAAGCCATTCCGGCTGTCATTAGTTTTAAGGAAATTAGTAAAGAACCTTCCATTCTTAAAGGGGAAATAGATAGTGAGGTTTTACAACAGTTTGAAGAAAATCTACATGCATTTTTAGTAGAACTAATTCAACCGGACTTAACTTTTGAGCATAATCAAAGTTCGAATTACTGTAAGTATTGCTCTTAGTCTCTTCTACCCATATAGATTGAAACGTAGTAAAGCAGTGTTGCTAAAGAACCAAGTGCAGCCACAACATAGGTTAATGCAGCCCATTTTAAAGCATCTTTTGAACCCTCATATTCCGTAGAGTTAACCACTCCTCTCTGTTTTATCCAGGCTAAAGCTCTGTTGCTGGCATCAAACTCTACCGGTAAGGTTATAAAACTAAACACAGTAGTAGCTGCAAACAAAATTATACCCAATAGTAATAATTGTGGAAAGGTATTTACCATTAATATTCCGCCAATTAATACCCAAGGAAGTACGGTAGATGAAACATTGACAATTGGAACAAGTTTCGAACGCAATTGTAGCCAGGCATATCCTTTTGCATGTTGAACGGCATGACCCACTTCGTGAGCTGCTACAGCTGCTGCAGCCGCATTTCTTTCACTATAAACGGAATCACTCAGGTTAACTGTTTTGTTGGCAGGATTATAATGGTCTGTCAGTTGTCCGCTGACAGAAATTACTTTTACGTCAAAAATACCATTGTCATTTAGCATTTTTTCTGCCACTTCTTTACCAGACATGCCATTTGATAACTGCATTTTTGAGTACTTTTTGAACTTACTTTTAAGTTGCCAACTTACAGCCATTCCCAATACAGCTATAATTATTCCTATGATATATGCTCCAAACATTTCTTTTAAATTTTATGACAAGCTTATGTCAATTTATGTGCCATTTCCAAAACATTGCCAATTTGGCAGTAAAGTTTTTCTGCCTCAATAAAATTTAAACTTTGTTGCCCGTCACTTAGTGCTTTTTCAGGGCATGGATGGATTTCCAGAATTAATCCGTCTGCACCGGCTAAAATGCTTGATAATGCCATTGTAGCTACATGTTTGCGTATGCCAATTCCATGAGATGGGTCAACAATAACAGGTAAATGGGTTTTTTCTTTTAAAATAGCTACCGCATTTAAATCTAACGTATTTCTGTAAGCGCTTTCAAAAGAACGAATCCCTCTTTCACATAAAATAATTCGTTCGTTTCCGCCTGAAAAAACATATTCTGCGGCTAATAAAAGTTCATTTATGGTGCCTGATATTCCTCTTTTTAATAACACTGCTTTATCTTGTTTCCCCAGCTCATCCAGTAAGTTAAAGTTTTGAGCGTTTCTGGCTCCTACTTGAAAAATATCAATGTAATCGTACATTAATTCTGCCTGAGAAGGCTCCATAATTTCTGTAACAATTTTGATGTTATGTTTTTTACATTCTGCATAAAACATTTTTAGTCCTTCTATTCCTAAACCTCTGAAAGCATAAGGCGAGCTTCTTGGTTTAAACACACCACCTCTCATAATGCCGATTTTATTTTTTACTAAGTGAGCGACTACTTCTTCAATTTGCTTTTCAGATTCAATAGAACATGGTCCTACCATTAATTGAAAATTTTCAGCACCTATTTTACAATCCTCAGTTATAGGTATTACTGATTTCCCAATTTTCCACATAGATGAAACTAATTGGTAGGTGTCATCTACAAAGTGAACATCCATTACTGACTTTAATTTGCCTATTTCTCTGATGTCATATTCAGATTTACCGTTTGCGATAATGTAGTTCCCTTTTTGAGTAACCACTCTAGAAAAACTAAGTTTTTTTTGAGTTAGAAAGTCCTCAACTTCTTTTGGGTTATCGTCTATATTACTTAATTGTATAATCATGACTTTATGGATTGTAAAAATTCTGAAATATTGTTTTTTAGTGTGTTTTTTTGCTGAATTGCTTTTAGAAATGCAGAACCTATAATAGCGCCATCTCCTATTTCACAGGCTTTTTCGAAAGAGTTTTTGTCATAAATTCCAAAGCCCATAACAACGGGCACTTGTTTTTTGATGTCTTGAATTAATTTATCGTACTCACTATTTTTTTCAATAAACTGATTGTTTGTTCCGGTTATTTGATTTGATGAAACAGCATAAACAAAACCACTTGAGCATTTTGCAATTTCATAGGCTCTTTCTTTTTTGGTTTTTGGTGTAATTAAAAATGAGCTTTTTAAACCCAGAGTTTGAACTTTTTGTAAATACTTTTCTTGGTAGATTTCAATTGGTAAATCTGGGATAATAAAACCATCTATCCCGGAGGTTTTTGCATCTTCAAAAAAAGTAAAATCTCCGTATTGAATTATTTGATTATAATACCCCATTAAATAAATAGGTAGTGTAATTCCTTTTTTTCTTGCTTCTTTTACTTGTGAAAACAATTTTGATGCGGTCATTCCATTTTTAATTGCTTGCAGGCTTGTGTTTTGTATGGTGGGGCCATCTGCCAGAGGGTCAGAGTAGGGCATGCCAACTTCTACAAAATCTACTTTCTTTGATTCCTGGATGCAGCTTAATATTTCAAATGTATCATTGATATTAGGAAAGCCTGCAGTAAAAAAAACAGAAAGTTTTTTATTCTTATCTATCATTATGTCAGTTGCTTGTTTCATTAAAATGTTTTAGGTAAGTAGCCATATCTTTATCTCCTCTTCCCGATAAGTTTACTACAACAACTTCATCCGGAAAAAATTCAATTTTATTGAGGCCTGCAAGTGCATGAGCACTTTCTAATGCCGGTATTATGCCTTCGTTTTTAATTAATAAAAAAGCAGCCTCCACTGCTTCAGTATCAGTTATTGGTATTACTTCAATTCTTTTGGTAGCGAATAAATGTGAATGTATTGGCCCAATTCCTGGATAATCCAATCCTGCCGATATAGAGTAAGGTTCAATTATTTGACCATCACTATTTTGCATTAAATAGGTATAGCTTCCATGAATTACTCCTTCACTGCCTTCAGTTAAAGTAGCTGCAGATTCACCGCTAAAAACTCCTTTTCCGGCTGCCTCAGTAACCGTTAATTTTACCTTGTCGTTTTCAATAAAATGATAGAACGCTCCAACGGCATTGCTACCACCTCCCACACAAGCTATTATTCTGTCAGGGTTTTTCAGTTCATCTTTTATCTCTTTGCTAATGATGGATTGAAATTTCGCAACCATATCCGGATAAGGATGTGGACCAACTACAGAGCCAATTAGATAGTAAGAATCAGGATGGGCTATCCATTGTCTTATAGCTTCATTAGTAGCGTCTTTAAGGGTTTTGTTTCCTGAATTTACAGGCACTACTTCCGCACCAAGCATTTTCATTTTTTGCACATTAGGTTGTTGCCTCTCTACATCCAGAGCACCCATATAAACAGTACATTTTAGTTTTAGTTTAGCACAAATAGTAGCAGTTGCAACTCCGTGTTGGCCTGCACCTGTTTCAGCAATAATGTTGGTTTTTCCTAATTGTTTGGCTATAAGCGCTTGACCAATTGCATTGGTTATTTTATGTGAACCGGTGTGGTTTAAGTCTTCTCTTTTTAAATATATTTTGGCGTTATATTTCTTTGATAAATAGTTGGAATAAAACAAACTGGTAGGTCTGCCGCAATATTCGCTTAAAAGCGTATGGTAAACACTCTGAAATTCTTCAGATGAAATGATTAGCTTATAATTTTCATCCAACTCATCTAACTGGGGTTTTAATAATTCCGGTACAAATGCTCCGCCAAATTTATCATAGTAGCCAAGATGGTTAGGCTCTTTCATTACTTTTGTTTTAATAGCTTCAAGCATATTCTTTGTGTTTAATAGTATTAACAAATTCATTTACCAATTTCATATTCTTTTCACCCGGAGAAAGCTCAAATTTGCTATTAATGTCCACACCTAAAAGTTTGGGATGATTTATATTTAAAATAGCATCGCAATCATTTTTATTTATTCCTCCACTCAGTAAAAAAGGAGTTTCAAGCTTGTAATTTTCAAGTGTATTCCAATTGAATTTTACTCCATTTCCGCCAAACTTTCCACCTGCAGTATCAAATAAGAAGAGCGAACAGTTATGTGCTTTCATTTTCTCAACGGGAAGCTCATTTCTCAAATGAAATGTTTTAATAACTGGAATAGTTTTTGTAATTTTTTCAGTAAATTCAGGAGTTTCCATTCCATGAAGTTGTACTATATCAAGCTCAAACTCCTCAATCATTTTTTTAATATATTCCTCTTTTTCATTTACAAATACGCCTACTTTTTTTATTGATTTAGGAAGGTTTTTTAGTGCCGTTAACTTTTCTGGAGTTGGCTTAAAACATCGCTCTGATTGAGAATAAAAAATCAAACCTAGATAGTCTAAATCTATATTTTTAGCCTGAGTAATAGTGTTAATGTGGTTTGCACCACACATTTTAATTTGTAACAAATTGTTCATGAGTGAATGTTTGTTTTAACTTATTAATGTTGTCAATAAATAGTTTAAGTTCTTTAACGGGATGTGCTTTTTTCATTAGGTTTTCTCCAATTAAAAATCCATTGAATCCCATTTTTTTTAGTTCTACGATTTGTTCCGGAGTTTTAATTCCGCTTTCTGATATTTTTACAATACCGTTATCAATTTTACTTGATAAGTTTATTGAATTTTCAATAGACACCTTCATGGTTTCAAGGTTTCTATTGTTTATTCCTATTATTTCATTATTCTGAGGAGCTTTTTCAAGTTCGCTTTCGTGATGAATTTCAACAATTACTTCAAGCCCTAAAGAGTTAGCAAAACTGTATAGCTCATGCAATTCCTTTTTACTCAAAATAGCTGCTATTAATAATATTGCATCTGCTCCGTAAGATTTTGCTTCAATAATTTGATATTCACTAAGAATAAAATCTTTTTGTAGAATGGGGCAGAAGTTATAAGTTCTTGCTCTTTTTAAATCTTCCAAGCTGCCTCCAAAATATGTGTTGTCAGTTAGCACAGAAAGGGCTGAAGCACCTGCCTGCATGTAACCAATAGTAATTTCTTTAATATCTGCATAGATATTTATATTTTCATTTGAGGGAGATTTTCTTTTAAACTCAGCAATTATTCCTTGCTTGTCTTTCCTAAGAATATATTCTTTTAAGGAAACACAAGGAGTGTTAAAAAAAATACTTTTTTCGAGTAATTTTTTGGGAAAAAGCGATTCTCTTTCCTTTACTTCCTTTTGTTTGTGTTGAACTATTTTATCTAAAATATTCATGATTAATTTAGTGTTAGAAGTTTTGTTAATTGTTGTAATGCATGTCCTTTCATCAATGAAAGCTCTGCTTTTTCTATACATTCTTCAAGCGATAAATTTTGTTCTATTGTTTTAATGGCAAATGCGGCATTTGTGGTCACCACTTTGTTTTGTGACTCAGTTCCTTTTCCTGAAAGTATTTTTTGCAGGATAGATAGGTTTTCTTCAATAGTATTACCTCCATAAATGTCTTCTTGATTTAACTTTTTTATTCCTAGCGTATCTAACTGATATAACTTTTCGTTGTTATTGCTATGTATTTTAAAATTCCCTGTTAATGAAATTTCATCGTAACCATCAATGGAGTGAACAACAGAAAAATTGGTTTTTGTTTTTCTAAAAACCTCTTCATAAGGGCGTAACATTTTTAAGCTAAATACTCCGGAAAATTGGTGTGATGGAGAAGATGGATTGACAAGTGGTCCGAGTAGATTAAAAAAGGTTTTTACCCCAAGGCTTTTTCTGATATGTGCAACTGATTTTAAAGCCGGATGAAAAAGAGGTGCATGTAAAAAACAAATATTTGTTTTCTCTAGTTGCTGCATTAGTACACTTTCATTATTGGTAAAATTATATCCCAAAGCTTCTAAAACATTTGATGAGCCACATGTTGATGATACGCCATAATTTCCGTGCTTCACAACTTTATATCCTGCCCCTGCAACAATAAAAGAGGCAGTTGTAGAAATGTTGAAAGTGTTTTTCCCGTCTCCTCCTGTGCCGCATAAATCAATTGATTTTTCAGTTAGAGAATTGAAGTTTATTTTTTGTGCCTGTTGCATAATGGCCTCTCTAAATCCTAATAACTCCTCAACCGATATTGGTCTCATAAGGTAAACAGTCATAAAAGCTGTTATTTGTGCATCATTAAACTGATTATTGGTAATGCCAAATAACACCTCTTTTGCTTGTTGGGTAGTTAAAGCTTCATTATTAAATAATTGTTCTAATATGGCTTTCATAATTATAGTTCTAGAAAGTTTTTCATCATATTCATTCCTGTTGATGTCATAATTGATTCAGGATGAAATTGAACTCCTTTTATAGGTAGTGTTTTGTGACTAATAGACATAATTTCACCATCTTCGTCAAGCGATGTTATGTCAAAGCAATCCGGTAATGAGCTTTTTTCTATTACCCAGGAATGATATCTTCCTACCTCAAATTGGTTGGGAATATCTTTAAATAATTCGTCTTCTTTAGTTTTAGTTATTTTGGTTTCAACACCATGAAAAACCTGACTTAAATTTTTTAATTTTCCGCCAAAGGCAACTCCAAGTGCTTGATGCCCCAAACAAACTCCTAATATTTTTTTGGTTTCATTATATGTTTTGATGATTTCAATCATTTTACCGGCTTCTTCAGGAAGTCCCGGACCGGGTGAAAAAACCAAGTGAGAATAGGAATCAATATCCTGAACTTCAACTTCATTGTTCCTCTTTACATCACAACTATTTTGAGTAATGGCTTCAATATAGTGTACTAAATTGTAAGTGAAGGAATCGTAATTATCAATTACTAATATTTTTTTCATAGGTTTTATTTTTGATAGAAATTTTTTCGGCAATGTTTAAGGCCTTTCTAAGTGCTTCAATTTTATTATTTACTTCTTCCAATTCTGTTTTTTCATCAGAGTTAATCGTTATTCCGGCTCCTGATTGAAATAAAAGAGTTTTATTAATGGATAGGAACGAACGAATAATAATAGCATGGTTTACATCTCCGTTGAAATTGAAAATTCCTATAGCACCACCATAAAATGTTCGCGAATTGTTTTCATAGAGTTCTATTAACTCAAGGGCTTTAGGTTTTGGTGTTCCTGAAAGCGTACCGGCAGGAAAGGTATCTGCTAAAGCAGAAAATGCTTTATCTGATTTTATATTTCCTTTTACTTCAGAAACCAGATGTATGACATGACTATAAAAATGTGGCTTTTTTAAGTAATTTACTTTTACCGATTTACAAAACTTACTTAAGTCGTTTCTTGCTAAATCAACAAGCATGGTATGTTCTGCATTTTCTTTTTTATCGTTTAAGAGTTGTGAAGCTAATTGTTGGTCGGCATCTTTATCACCGCTTCTTTTGTAAGTTCCGGCTATTGGATGAATGATAGCTTCATTCTCATTAATAATTAATTGAGATTCCGGTGAGCTTCCAAATATTTTAAAGCTACCGGTATCTAAATAAAATAAGTACGGTGAAGGATTTATTGATCGCAGCGCTCTGTAAACATTAAAGTCGTCTCCGGCAAAGGCTTGTTTTACTTGTCGTGACAGAACTAGTTGAAAAACATCACCTTTCTGGCAATGTTCTTTTGCCTTTTTTGTAAGTTGTATAAAGTCTTCATCATTTATGGATATAGCTTCGCTACCAACTTTTTCAAACGGGTAAATAGAATAGTTGGTTTGAAGTAAGTCAGAAATATGTTGAAGTTCACTTTTTTCGTTTTCTAAAAGATTTTCTATGATGATTATTTCTTGATGATAATGGTCGAATACTATTACATATTTATAAAGTGAATAGGCTAAGTCAGGAATTTCATTGTCTTGTGAGGTGTGGTGTGTTTTTTCAAAGTGTTTTACACAGCTGTATCCTGTATATCCAAAAAAGCCATTGTATTGACTTACTAAATTTTGTTTGGTTTTAAATTGCTTTAAAAAGTCATCAATCTGTTCAGATAAAAAACGTTTATCATCTTTTGGCAGAGGTGTTTTTTTGTCAATTAATCCATTATGAATTAAATAATCCTTTTCAACTCTAAATGTATGAATCGGGCTAAAACAAATGAAGGATTTACTTTGTTGATGATCTGTAAAATCTAAGCTTTCAAGCAAAATTGAAGAAGCAAAGTGTTCTCTAATCTTCAAGTAAATGGAGACCGGAGTTAATTCGTCCGCCAGTAATTTTATATGTTGTGTTTTAAAGTCTTTCATTTTTTTAATCAAAAAAAACGGCTTGCTGTGAGAAGCAAGCCGTTAGGTTAAATTTTATATATAACAATAGCGTCTATCTCACTGTTTTGTAACAGAAGTAGACCACCACCATTTTTTATTTACATTATTTTGATTCATTTCGGGTACAAACATACGAGTTTTTTTAATGCACAAAATATATTTTTAAAAAACTTAGTTTATTTGATTAGTTTAAACTGATAGGAAGACACATCAGACGCTAGAAAAAAGCCTAAGGCTCCATTATTAATATTCCCTTTTATATTTGCCGGAGGTCCGTCAAATGGTCCGCCATTCCATACTGTTTCTAATGAAGCTGCAATTAAAAATTCGTAATAATTTCTTGGTATTGAAAGCATATCTACTTTTACCTCAGAGGTGTCGTTCACTAAATCTTCCGGTGCAAAGTAGTATAATTCCAGTCCGGGAATGTATGCACCGTCAACAAAATCATCAGAGCTAAATACCATGTTTTCTAAACCACCATTGTGTAGAGAAGAGTCCAAGTAAACATCCCATTGGTAAAAATCTCCTTCACCCGGAGATTCTTGAGCCCAAAGGTATAATACATACTCTCCGTTTTTTCCGTAAGCAGGATTGAAATCATAAGTTACTGAATCTATTGGTGTAACAAGGGTAATAGTTGAACTGGCCGAATACTTTTCGCCATTGCTTCTTTCAATATTAAGCGTATATGTATAACCAACAATACCAGAATCAATATTTGCTGTTTCATATATTCCCGGTTCAATTTCAATTAGAGGAATGGTTTTGCTTCCATCTGTTATTTCAACTTTTGCTCCTTCTTCTGCTTTTGGTGTTTGGTTAGCAAAATAACTTGAGGTTTGGGTTAAAAGAACTCTATGTTTTTTTGCTTCGGTAGTAAAGTAACCTTCCACTACAAGCCTAATGTTGTCTTCTTTGTTTAAATCAAAATCGATTTTTTCTGAACAAGAATATAATGTAACAAGGGGTAGTATGTATAAAAAAACTTTTTTCATACTTTAAAATTTAAAGTTATAAGTAATAGATGGAACTATACTAAACAAATATATTTTGTAAGCTTCAGTAATACTTGGGTCTTCTTTTGATTGTTGGAAATTAATGGTAAAAGCATTTTTTCTCATATAAACATTGTAAGCCGAAAAATTCCAACTGCTTTGATACCCCCAACGTTTTTTTCCGTTCTTCTTTGGCCCTTTTTCTTCGGCAGTTTTTCCATTTACTGTTACAGAAAGGTCTAATCTGTGGTAGGAAGGCATTCTTTCAGCATTTCTATCAGAATAAACAGGAATTACATTTCCTTTATAAGTGAATCTTCCTGTTGGAACAGTTATAGGGGCTCCGGTAGAATAAACCCAGGTCATACCTACGTCAACTTTTTTTGATATTGTGTAAGAGCCAACAACTGATACATCATGCGTTCTGTCATAGGGAGCTAAATAGATATTTCCATTGTTTATCTCCTCAATTTCACGCTGTGTTCTTGATAAGGTGTAAGCAACCCATCCCGTAAATTTTCCTTGATTTTTTCTGATTAAAAGCTCTGTACCGTATGACCAAGATTTTCCAATTCTAAGCTCACCTTCTAAAAATTTGTTTAATAAAAGTTGTGCATGGTCTCTAAAATCTATAGAGTTATACATCCATTTATAGTAAACTTCAATAGATGTTTCAAACATATTTTTCTTGAAGTTTCTAAAGTAACCGGCTGCAACTTGGTCTGCTTGTTGTGGTTTTACGTTTGGTGAGCTTGGAAACCATAATGCAAGTGGTGATGCAGAAACAGAGTTGTTGGCTAATTGTAAATATTGTGCAGTACGATTATAGCTTGCCTTAATAGATGAAAATTCGTTTAATGTATATTTTGCAGAAAATCTTGGCTCAGGATTATAATAAGACTGATAAATTCCTCCTGTAGTTTCTATTGTATCACTAGAAGTGTATAAGTCGGGGTTTGATTTATCGTATTCGTAATAAGTTGTTTTTCCTAAGTTGTGAAATGAGGAAAACCTAATACCGTATTCTATAGTTAATAGGGTGCCTATCTCTTGTTCATTACCGATATAAATAGCGTTCTCTAAACCATAATTATCAGGAAGAACAAATGCATTGAAAACACTTTCTTCTCCGCCAATTATAGTTCCTGGTTTAAAAGTGTGATGGATACTTTGAGCTCCAAATTTCAAGGTGTTTTTAGGGTTAATGAAGTAACTAAAATCTGCTTTTAAACTGAAGTCAATTATATTTGATTCCCAGTTAAACTCCTGAATGCCATCAGGGACACCTAAATTATAATCAAACTTGCTGGCAATAAATGTTACATTAGAAAATAACTTGTCGTTAAACAAATGGTTCCACCTAACAGTTCCTGTTGAGTTGCCCCAACTCATTGAAAATTCATCGCCAAATCTAAATACGTCTCTTCCAAAATATCCAGACACAAAAATTCTGTTTTTGTCATTGATGATATAATTTGCTTTGGCGTTAAAATCATAGAAATAAAGTTTATTTTTTCTTAAAGAGGTGTCTTTAGCAAATCTTAGAAATTGATCGGCATAAGTTCTTCTTCCGGAAAGAATAAAAGAGCTTTTGTCTTTTACTATTGGTCCTTCAAGCGTTAATCTACTAGAAACAGTTCCAATTCCACCGGAGCCTGAAAACTTTTTAGAGTTTCCTTCTTTCATTTTTATATCTAATAATGAGGATAATCGCCCTCCATATCTGGCAGGTATTCCACCTTTGTATATTTGTAAGTCTTTTATTGCATCTCCATTAAAAACAGAAAAGAACCCCAATAAGTGGGAAGCATTGTAAACTGTTGCTTCATCTAGTAATACTAAATTTTGGTCGCTTCCTCCACCTCTCACAAAAAAGCCATTATTTCCTTCTCCACCGCTTTGAATGCCGGGCATTAAAGTCATTGTTTTAATAACGTCCACTTCACCCATAAAAGCAGGAACCTTTTTGATGGCTTCAATGTCTAGTTTTACAACACTCATTTGAACATCTTCTACATTAGCTTTTTGTTCTTTTTCATCTACCACTTCAAACACATCCATTTGCTCGGCACTTTCACCTAACTCGGTGTTTATTTTAATGTTTTTGTTAAGTTCTACTTTTTGAGTGTAATTGTCGTATCCTATAAAGCTTACTACAATAGTATATTCTCCTTTGGGAAGGGTTAGTGAAAAATAACCGTATTCATTTGCAGATGTTCCTAAGCTTAATCCTTCAGCATAAATTGTTGCGCCAATCATTGCTTCGCCAGTTCGCTTATCTTTTACGTAACCACTTATGGTGTACTTTTCCTGTGATATAGCATTTAAGCTAAAGAAACTGATTAGCGCAAAAAGTGTTATTAATCGATTCATTAACTAAAAATTTGTCAAATGTAATATTGTTATCAAAGGAAACAAAAATAATAACAAAACGTTTCCTAAGTTTTTTATTTATTTAATTTAAACAAAACAAGTGACAAATGGTTTTTAAAAAGGTTGCATGGTTTAATGTTGTTTTTTTAGTACAACATCATACAAGTCTGTTCTTCTGTCTTTTAAGTTTTTTACACTTCCGAAATTGTGTAATTCTTTAAGAAGGTCTAAATCTACGTCCACAATTAAAGTAGTTTCTGTGTTTGGTGTTGCTTCTACTTTTGTTCCGTTAGTTGGAAATGCAAAATCTGAAGGGGTGAAGACGGCAGATTGGGCAAATTGAATGTCCATATTATTTACTTTTGGTAAGTTTCCTACACTACCTGCTATAGCTACATAACACTCGTTTTCTATAGCTCTGGCCATTGCGCAGTTTCTAACTCTAGTGTAACCATTTTGGGTGTCTGTTAAAAATGGAACGAATAAAATTTTCATTTTTTGTTGGGCAAGTATTCTTGGAAGTTCCGGGAATTCTACATCATAACATATTAGTACACCAATTTTTCCACAGTCTGTATCAAATACTTTTATAACATCACCACCAATCATTCCCCAGTGATGTTTTTCGTTAGGCGTGATGTGAATTTTTTCATACATCTCATGGGTTCCATCTCTTCTACATAAAAATCCAACATTATATAACATTCCATCATCTTTTTGATAAGGCATACTGCCAGTTATGATATTAGTGTTGTAAGAAATGGCATATTGCTTAAATCTCTCTAGTAGTGGTTCAGTAAATTTGGCTAATTCTCTAATAGCATCAGCTTCATTTAGATGATTGTAATCTGACATTAATGGGGCATTAAATAATTCAGGAAACAAAACAAAATCACTTTGATAACCTGAGACAGCATCAACAAAGAATTCTATTTGCTCGCAAAGCGCATCCATATCTTTGAACGGCCGCATTTGCCACTGAACTAATCCGAGCCTAACTACCGGGTTTGCTACATTTAGAAGTTTTGGATGTTCATCATAATAAATATTGTTCCATTCCAGCAATGAAGCATATTCTAATGATTCTGAATCTCCTGGAAGGTAGCCTTTTAAAATTCGTTTAACGTGAAAATCATTTGAGAGCTGAAAAGTAAGTACAGGGTCGAAAATTTTCTTGAACTTCACTTCTTCAATGTATTCTTTTGGTTTTAGTTTGTCAGAATACTTTCCATAATTTGGCAGTCTTCCTCCCGCAATAATTGCTCGCAAGTTCAGGTTTTCACATAGCTCTTTACGGCCATCATATAACCTTCTTCCTAGCCTTAAACCTCTGTATGCAGGATGAATAAAAACATCTATGCCGTAAAGCACATCTCCTTCAGGGTCATGTGTTTCAAAAGTATAATTGCCTGTAATTTGTTCGTAGGTATGTTTGTCTCCAAATCTTTTATAATCGACTATTAAAGACAAAGCGCTTCCTACAATTTTCCCGTCTGCTACTATACATATCTGACCTTCGGGAAAAATTTCCAATAACTTTTCAATATGGTGTCTTTTCCAATAACTCCCGAGCTTTTTATAGGCTTCTTTCATTGAGCTTTCTAATTCAAGAAAGTCTTCAATTTTAAGGTTTCTTAATTCAATTGTTTTAACAGATTCTACTTTCATAAACTTGTTTATTGTACTAATAATTTTGGTTCCATCATGTCTAAAATGGCATACTTTACGCCTTCTCTTCCCAGACCGGAGTCTTTAATTCCTCCATAAGGCATGTGGTCAACTCTAAATGTAGGAGTGTCATTAATAATAACAGAGCCTGCTTCTATTTGTTCAAAAGCTTGCTTAATTTCATTTTGCTGATTTGTAAAAACACCGGCTTGTAAGCCAAAAGCTGTGTCATTTACCAGTTTTACTGCTTCAGAAAATGATTTATACTTTTCAATTAACACAACAGGTCCGAATACCTCCTCTGAATTTACTTTCATATTGTTATTTGTGCCCGTAATTAGAGTAGGCTCAATATAGCTTTTTTTACGTTTTCCTCCAAAAAGTATTTTTGCGCCCTTTTTTTGTGCTTCATTAATCCACTTTTCAACTCTTATTGCATTTTTTTCGTCAATCATATTTGAAAGATCAGTGGTTGATTTTATAGGATTTCCGTTTCGTAAGGTTTTAATTTTTTTAATAAAATCTTTAACAAAAATATTGAAGAGGCTTTCATGAACGTAAATTCTTTGAGTATGGATGCATACTTGCCCAGAGTAAGCAAAACCACCAACAATACATTTTTCAATAGCATCTTTTATGTTTGCGGAATTTGTAATTATACATGCAGCATTTCCTCCTAGTTCCAAGACCACTTTTTTCTTACCTGCATTTTTCTTCATTTCCCAACCAACAGATGGAGAGCCTGTGAAGGACAAAAGTTTAATTCGTTCATCAGTGACTAGCATATTGCCGGTTTCTCTATTCATTGGCAAAACGGAAAAAGCGCCTTTCGGAAGATTTGTTTGATTAATGATTTTAGCCAATTCTAAAGCTAAAAGAGGTGTGCTTGATGAGGGCTTAATAATTATGGGGCATCCTGCGGCAATTGCAGGAGCAACTTTATGTGCTACTAAGTTGAGCGGAAAGTTGAATGGGCAAATACCGCCAACTAAACCAATTGGAAAATATCTTATAATACCTTCTTTATCTTTACCTTTTTCTGTCCAGTCTAAACTAATATATTCTTTTGGAAGTCTTTTAGTTTCTTCAGCTGCAATTAAAAATGTTTGTGAAGCTCTTTTGATTTCTCCAATAGCATATTTTAAAGGCTTTCCTGACTCTCTAGCTAGGATTTTCGCTAAGCTTTTCTCTTTATTTTGAATGCTGGAAGCAATAAAACTCAGTATTTCAAAACGTTCAAAACTGCTTAATTTCTTTAATTTTTCTTGAGATTTTAACGCTAATAAAATTGCTTTATTCAAATCTTCTTTACTTGCCTCAGAAACTTTAGTAATTACTTTTTCAGTATATGGATTTACTACATCTATAAATGATTTAGATGATTGCCATTTTCCTGCTAGATAAAATTTTTGTTGTTCCATAGTTACAAAATAAAAAAAGCGACATCAATTGACATCGCTTTTAATAAATTACAATTTTGATTTTATATAATATTAACTAAATAAGTTAAGATTTGCGGAATATCAAATGAGGGAGCATTAAAACCAGAAACTTGTGCTTCAGTTGAACTACTTGAACTTTCAGCTTCAGCTTTTTCAGAAATTTTAGAAGTTTTATATTGCCCATCATTCATATTATGAATGGTAGATATAATCATGTCTTCAGTAATTGTTGCTTTATCATATTCAATGATTGCTTTTTTCCCTTCATAATCTACCTTACAGCTAGAAACGCCTGTCATTTCAGCAAGTTTACTTTCAATGTCTTTTGCACAACCAACTGCACAAACCATTCCGTCAACAGCTAAGTTAAGCGTAGCTTTTTCAACTACTGCAGATGAGGTGGCTTCAGGGTTTTCCACTGGTTCGTCTTTTTGTTCAGACTTACAAGCAAAAACTAATACTGAAAGTGTGATCAACGAAAAAATTATTTTCTTCATAACGCTAAATTTTAGCAAAAGTAAGAAAAATGATGGTGACAAATGTTAAAAGTCCTTAAATTTTCTTTTCATTTGCCCCCACAATGCAAAACAATCAACAAAAAAGCTGGATAGTATTAATTATGCTTGCCATAACCTGGGGAAGTTCATTTATATTAATGAAAAAGGGGTTATTGGCGTACGATAATGTTCAGGTAGGTGCACTTAGAATGATAATTGCTTCTGCTGTGTTATTGCCATTTTGTATCAAGCATTTTTCAATTATAAAAAAGTATTGGTTACCACTTCTTTTGGTAGGATTGTTTGGTAATGGTTTGCCATCCTTTCTGTTTACAAAAGCTCAAACGGTTATAAGTAGTTCATTATCCGGTATGTTAAACGCTTTGACTCCTGTTTTTGCATTAACTATTGGTACATTGTTTTTTCGTGAGAAACTTAATGCCATGAAAGTGATAGGCTTAAGCCTTGGTGCTGTGGGAGTGGTATTGTTGCTATATAAGAGCGGAGGTATAGGCTATGATGAAAATATCATTTTCCATAGCTTATATGTGGTTTTCGCTTGTGTCTGTTACGCCATAAGCATCAATATTATTCGGCACAAGTTATCAGAAGTATCCTCATTATTAATTACTTCAGCTGCTTTTATGTTTATTGGTCTTCCATGTCTGGTTATCTTTCTTACAACAGATATAGATAGGGCTATTCATAGTGAAAATTTTGTGTTTAGTACGCTCTGTATTATTATTTTAGCCTTAGTTGGAACGGCAATAGCAGTGATAGCTTTTAACTATCTTATAAAATGGACTTCATCTATTTTTGCGGCATCCGTTACTTACTTAATACCAATTGTAGCCATTTTTTGGGGTATTTTTGATTCAGAAACCATTTCAATTGTGCAAAGCATAGGAATGGCAATGGTTTTAGTGGGGGTTTATATTATAAATAGGAGTAAAGTAAAAAATGTACAACATAAATTTGTTGATAAATAAAATACTTTATTACCTTTGCGCCCCTAATTAAGTTAAATATGTATGCAATTGTAGAAATAGCAGGGCAGCAATTTAAAGTGCAAAAAGACCAACAAATCTTTGTTCACAGACTAGATGCAAAAGAAGGCTCAAAAGTTGAGTTTGATGATGTTTATCTAATTGATGATAATGGTAAGATAAGTGTTGGCGCCCCAGCTGTAGAAGGAGCATTAGTTACGGCTAAAGTTCTTGAACACCTTAAAGGTGATAAAGTAATCGTCTTCAAAAAGAAGAGAAGAAAAGGTTACAAAAAGAAAAATGGTCATAGACAATATTTGACCAAACTTCAAATTGAAGCTATTGCTGCTAGCGGAGCTAAAAAATCGGCTGTTAAAGCTGAGCCTAAAGCAAAAGCAGAAAAAGTGGAGACTGAAGTTAAAGAAGTGAAAGCCGAAGCAAAACCAAAAGCTGCTAAAGCTGAAGCAAAACCAAAAACAACAACTAAAAAGACTACAACCAAAAAGGTTGAAAAGAAGTCTGAAGAATAAATAAGAACTTTTAAAATTTATCAACCATGGCACATAAGAAAGGCGTAGGTAGTTCGAAAAACGGTAGAGAGTCACACAGTAAGAGATTAGGTGTTAAAATTTTCGGTGGCGAAAAATGTATAGCCGGAAATATTATTGTTCGTCAAAGAGGAACAAAGCACAATCCTGGTAAAAATGTAGGTATTGGTAAAGATCATACCTTGTTTGCCTTAACTGACGGTGTGGTAACTTTCAAAAAGAAAAGAGATAATAAATCTTATGTATCGGTAGAACCAGTTTCTGCTTAGATACGGGATTTATATATTTTTAACATTATCCTGTATTTGAACAATGCAGGATTTTTTATTTTAGGTACTTAATTTATAATAAATGTTACAAGTTTCTTACATCAAAGAAAATAAAGAAAAGGTTCTAGCTGGATTAAGCAAAAGAAACTTTAAAGAAATAGCCTTAATAGATCAGGTTATATCATTAGATGATGATAGAAAAAGCATGCAAGCAAAGCTAGATGCAAACCTTGCTGAGGCAAATCAATTAGCGAAACTAATTGGGGAGTTGTTTAAATCCCGAAAACAAGAAGAAGCTAATCAGCTTAAAGATAAGACCGGTGAATTAAAGTCTATTGCTCAAGAGCTTAAAGAAGAATTAGGAAAAATTGAAGAAAACCTTAAACAAAAGTTATACTTAATACCCAATATCCCACACGAATCTGTTGTTGTAGGCAAGTCAGCTGAAGATAATATGGAGACATTTATATCAGGCGAATTACCTGTATTAAATGAAAGTTCATTGCCTCATTGGGAGATAGCAAAAAAGTACGACTTAATAGATTTTGAGTTGGGTGTGAAAGTAACCGGAGCAGGCTTTCCTGTTTATAAGGGAAAAGGAGCAAGACTTCAAAGAGCTTTAATTAACTTTTTTTTAGATGAAGCATCAAAAGCCGGATATTCTGAAGTTATACCACCTCTTTTGGTGAATGAATCTTCTGGTTATGGAACCGGACAATTGCCGGATAAAGAAGGACAGATGTACCATATTGGAATTGATGATTTATATTTGATTCCAACAGCAGAAGTACCTATTACAAATATTTATAGAGATGTTATTTTAAAAGAGGATGACTTTCCCATTAAAAATGTAGGATATACACCTTGCTTTAGAAGAGAGGCCGGTTCTTATGGTAAGGATGTGAGAGGGTTAAACCGTTTACATCAGTTTGATAAAGTGGAAATAGTGCAGATAGCACACCCTGAAAAATCGTATGAAATATTAGATGAGATGGTTGAGCATGTTAAAGGCTTGCTTGAAAAATTAAATCTTCCGTATAGGATTTTAAGGCTTTGTGGTGGAGATATGGGCTTTACCTCTGCGCTTACTTACGACTTTGAAGTTTATTCCGGAGCACAGAAAAAATGGTTAGAAGTAAGCTCAACATCAAATTTTGAAACTTTTCAGGCCAACCGTTTAAAGCTTAGATTCAAAAACAAAGATGGAAAGTCTGAGTTAGCACATACACTTAATGGAAGCGCATTAGCTTTACCAAGAATAGTAGCTGCTTTACTGGAAAATAATCAAACTAACGAAGGTGTGGAAATACCGGAAGTATTGCATCCATATACAAACTTTAAAATCATTAACTAAATTATGAGAGTTTTAATAAGTATACTAAGTATTGGTTTAATTCTTGCTGGATGTAATCCTAATAAGGATAAAATTGAGCAAGTGAATAAATTAAGGACATCTTTAGATGCCACTGAAGAAGTTTTTAATCAGTTAGATTCGGCAACAGCGGCTAATACACTTAATAGTATTGATGAAAAACTAAATGAAATTCAAACCCTTCACACAGATACGATGACCAAAGAAACTGCGTTCATAGTAGGTGAATTTGCTAATTTAAGGAAGGCGTTAAAGGTATATTTAATGATGTATCCAAAAAATAAAAAAGAGTTTCCATATTCCAGGGCACAATATGATAATCTTGAACAAGATTTAAGAAATAACGTACTTAGTAAAGATACTTTTTTAGTATTTTACAAAGAAGAACAAGATGCATGGCTTAAATTAAACGATAAGGTGTCTTCAACTACTGAAGGTGCTCTTCACGTAATTGGTCTTTATGAAAAGCAAGTCCCTTCAATAGACAGTTTAATACAACAATTAAAAGATACTACTGTCGTTATGAATAAATAGATGATAAATCAAAAGCAAATAGCACAATTTTCTCTTAGCATATTCTTATTTGCTTTTTCATTTAATTTATTTGCTCAATCTGAAACAGACTTACAATTAGCTCAGCAATACTTGCTACAAGAGGAGTATGATAAAGCCAAAATATATTACGAAAAGTTTTATAAAGATTCTCCCAAAGACGATTTTTATCAAGCATTACTAAAATGTTACCTTCAAACAGAAGATTACAAAGAGGCTGAAAAGCTAGCAAAAAAACAATCGAAAATTTTTCCAAACAATATTGCTTACAAAGTAGATTTAGGGCTTGTTTATAAAACAAGTGGCGAAGGCGATAAAGCCAAAAAACAGTTTGAAGAAACTATAAAAGAAGTAGAACCCGATTATCAACAAATCAAATTTTTGGCAGAATCTTTCCAGCGAATTCAAGAAGTTGATTATGCGTTAGAAACATATTTAAGAGGTCGAAAAATAGTTAAAAACTATCCTTTTAATATTGAAGTGGCACAAATATACGGTCAAAGAAATGAGTTCGAAAAAATGATTTCTGAATATCTAGATATTTTGAAGAACGGAGAATTTTTTATGCAGCAAGTTCAAAATGCTTTGCAAACTAGCCTAGATCCAGACCCGGATAACAAGAAAAAGGATTTACTAAAGACAGAGCTTTTAAGGAGAATTCAAAAAGAGCCAAATAGTGAAGTTTACTCTGATATGTTAATTTGGCTTTATATCCAAGAAAGAAATTTTAACGGAGCATTTGTACAATCTAAGGCAATAGATAAGCGGAAAAATGAAAATGGCTTTAGAATATGGAATTTGGCCGGTATTTGCATGACCAACAAAGAATATGAAGTTGCCATAAAATGCTATCAATATCTAACAGAAAAAGATAACGATGACTTCTATTTCACTTCAGCTAAAAAGGGATTATTAGACGCTTATTATAAAAAAATCACGGAGTCAAATTATACAAAAGAAGAGTTGTTAAACCTAGAGTCTATTTATGAAAATACACTTAAAGAATTAGGAAAAGGTTATCAATCAATTCATATTTTAAGAGATTACGCTCAGTTAGAAGCTTTTTACCTACATAATACAGAGAAAGCCTTAGCTATTTTAGAAGAGGCAATGAAAATAGGTAATTTGAATACCAAAGAACTTTCTATTACTAAGTTATTATTAGCCGATGTTTATTTAATTACCGGAGAAATCTGGGAAGCTTCATTACTTTACTCTCAAGTAGAAAAAGCATATAAACATGACCAACTAGGAGAAACAGCAAAATTTAAAAATGCTAAAATATCTTTTTATGATGGTGATTTTGCTTGGGCAAAAGCGCAGCTAGATGTTTTAAAAGCATCTACATCAAAGCTTATTGCTAATGATGCCATGCAGCTTTCTATATTAATTACAGACAATACAATATTGGATACTAATAAAACTCCTTTATTGATGTATGCTCGTGCAGACCTCTTGACATTCCAAAATAAAACAAATGCAGCAAGTTTAACACTAGATTCTATACAAACTCTTTATCCTCTCCATTCGTTAAACGATGAGGTTCTTTATAAAAAGTATGAAATTAGTTTGAAAGAAAAGCAGTATGAAAAAGCGGCAAGTTATCTTATTGAAGTTGCAAAGACCTATTCTAATGACGTTTTGGCCGATGATGCGCTCTATAATTTAGCTAAACTCTATGATTTCTATTTAAGTGATAAGGATAAGGCAATGGAAAACTATAAGCTTTTAATGCTCAATTTTCCTGGAAGCTTGTATGTAGATGACGCCAGAAAAAGATTTCGTCAGCTTAGGGAAAACGAAATTTACATTAAAAGCTACGAGTAGATTTTTTATATTTAGCACAAATTATTTTTGTGCGGACAACTATCTTTTTTATTACACTATTTTTTTCTTTGTATTCATACTCACAACAGGCTGTTATTGATAGCCTTGAAAAAATAGTTGGTAGTCAAAAAGGCGAAGAAAAAGTATTAAATCTTGGCGAGCTTTGTTACCAATATGCTTTTATAAATATCCCTAAAGCCATAACTTTTGGGAAAGAAGCTCTCGCAGAATCTCAAAAGACAAAAGACCAAACTCTAATAGCTCAGAGTTGGAATGACTTAAGTATTCCATATTTATATAAAGGTGATTATGATTCTTCATTATTTCTTAACTCTAAAGCATTAGAAATAAGGGAAAAAATGGGGGACAGTTTAGGTGTAGCAAAGTCGTTATCTAAAATGGCTAATTGCTATTATGAGAAGGGCGACTTAAAGTCATCACTTAACTATAATTTAAGAGGTATTTCTATATTTAAAAGCGCAGGAGAATATGGCTATGTTGGTCAGTTACTTAACAATGTAGGAAACATCTACGATAGAAACGCCAATTATGATAAGGCGCTAGAGTATTTTGCAGAAGCTGTGGAGTCTGCTAAAAAAACCAATAATACTATAGCTTACATTACTTCAAGTGCTAATGTTGCAAATACTTACCAAAAAATTCAAAAGCTAAAAGAAGCAGAAAAAATATTTTTAGACTTAATTCCTGTTATTGAAGAACAAGGGAATTTGGAGTATTTGTCTGCAGTCTATCAGGGCTTGGGTGTAAATTACAGAAGGCAAAAACTAATTGATAAGGGTATTGAATATTATAATAAGGCCTTAGAGATATACCAAGAAACAGGAAGTGATGTTGGTGTTTCTCTAATAAAAGTTAATCTAGGATATTGCTATTTAGAAAAGATGCAATATGAAAAGGCTGAAAAAATGCTTATAGAAGGACTTGAATTAGCCAAAAAGACCAATTCAAATTACAATCTTCAGCATGCCTTTTTGGGCTTAGCTCATTTAGAAACAAGAAAACAAAATTTCGAAAAATCAGACCAGTACTTTGATTTATACATTGCACATACCGATTCTATTTATAATGAAGAATCTAATAGACTAATTCAAGAAATGCAGGTAAAATATGATACTGAAAAGAAAGAAAAAGAATTAGCAATATCTAATGAGCAATTAGCCAAAGAACAATTAAGCAGTAAACAAAAAACAATTTGGATTATTAGTATAACCGGAGTTGCTGTTTTATTACTCATTCTAACTTGGTTTATGATAAAAAACCAACAGGCTAAAAGGGACAAGCTTCGACAAGAGGCGTTAGTGAATTTAGAAAAAGAGCGAGTACGTATTTCAAGAGATTTGCATGATAATTTGGGAGCCGAACTTACCTTAATTACTTCGCAAATTGATACAAGAGCGTTTAAATCTAACAATCAACTTGAGAAGGATGAACTGACAAAAATTGCTGATAATAGCAGAAATGCAATATCTCAGTTGAGGGAAACTATTTGGTCAATAAGAAATGAACAAGTTACCATTCCTGAGTTTGCAAGTAAAGTAAGAGAATATGCCAATAAGATATTAGAAGACAAAAAAATTGATTTTATAATGGAGTGTAATGCACCAGATAAAGTGTTGTCTCCTAATCAAGCCCTCAGTTTATACAGAGTTTGTCAGGAAGCAATAAATAATGCTTCAAAATATTCTAATTGTACGGAGTTAAAGGCAAATTATTCTTGTCCCGGAAGTCAATTTGTTCTTGAGATATCAGATAATGGGAAAGGATTTGATATGCAAACAGTGAAAAGAGGTTACGGGCTTCAAAACATGGAGCAAAGAGTTAAAGAATTGGCTGGCAAATTTGCAATTAAATCAACCCCAGGCATAGGAACAATAGTAAGCCTGGGGATTAATATTTAATGTCATTTATTAGTTACCGTAAACTCTACTCTTCTGTTTAGTTGTTTGCCTTCTTCAGTTTCATTTGTTGCAATAGGTTTTGACTCTCCATAACCTTTTGGAGTTAATCTGTTTTTTGAAACTCCGTTGGAACTTAAATACTCAACAACCGAAGCTGCCCTATCTTCGGATAGTTTTAAATTATCTTCATCAGAGCCTACATTATCTGTGTGTCCGCTAATTTCTATTTGAATAGTTGGGTTGTCATTAAGCAATTTCATCAACCTGTTCAACTCCGGAAATGACTCTTCTTTTAGCGTTGCCAAACCAAATTCAAAAAAGATATTGTTCAATCGAATAGCTTCATTTTTTTCTATGGGAGCTAAATAAAGATTGATTTCTAATTCCTTGTATTCAGATAAGTTAGTCAGGTCTAAGTTTTCTGTAATCGAATAATAATTGTTAGAATTAGCCATAAATCCATAAGTTTTTCCAAATGGTAAAACGATTTTATAAACAGTGTCTTCCGGACTTGTTACTGCTGTTCCTACTTCTTTGCCTGATGGTAATAATTCATAACTTATATTAGCTTTAATTGGCTGGTTTGTCTTTTTGTCAAATACTTTTCCATAAACTAAAACTACCGGCTCCGGTTTTGCCTCTTGTGGCATTTTTATTCTAAAAATGTCACTTTTTCCATAGCTATTATTAGATGAAGAAAAATAGGCATATTCTCCGGCAGCATCTATGCTAAAGTAAGCATCAAAATTTGGAGTATTTATTTTATCTCCAAGATTAACGGGATTTGACCAGTTTTCCCATGTTTCATCTAATCTTTTTGTCATCCATACATCAGCATCCCCATAACCCTTGTGACCTTCCGAAACAAAATATAAGGTCTTATCGTCCGCAGCTAAAAAAGGCCCAAACTCGTCTCCTTTAGTATTTACTATGTTGCCTAAGTTTAGTGGCTTAGACCAAGTGTTTTCAGATTCTTTAAATGAAACATAAATATCTTTTTCACCATAGCCTTTTTTCTTTTCAATGGCCATAAGAAGATACTTTCCACTATTTGATAAGTAATAACTTACATATTGGTTATTATTTTCAAATTTTTCAATGGTTTGTCCTTTCGGAAAAGCCCATCCACCTCTTTGTCTCCAGCTAATGGAACATCCGCCACCTGTTACTGAACCATCAAAGTAGCGATATAAGTTAGATAGTAAAACGGTATTTCCATCAGGTGTAATGGACTGTACAGAGGTTGAAGAGCCAACTACATTTAATGGAATTCCAATATTTTGCGCTTTCGTCCAACTTCCGTTTTCTTGAAGGGTTGAATACCAAATGTTGTTTTTACCATTATTATTGTCAGGATACCTGGTAATAAATAAAGTCTTTCCATCAGGGGAAATAATAGGTGATAACTCATCAAATGGTGAATTAACTAGAGGTCCTAAATTTTCGGGTTCTGAATCAAATTTAATGGTAGTAAAATCTTGACTTAAAAGGCTTGTACTAAATAAAACAGAACAAAATAAATAACTTAATGTTTTCACGGTTTCTACTTATAAGAAAAATGCCTGCAATAATTTATCACAGGCATTTTAAATTAGACTTTATTGTTTTGAAGGGTCAAATTTTCCGAACCAAATTTCAGTTCCCCATCTTTCGCTTCCACTTATTCCACCTTTACGTTTTCTGGCAACGTAAACAACTTGTTTACCACCGTTTATAGAAAAGTAAGGTAAATCTTTTCCTTTTCCATCATCTTCTAAATCTATATATAAGTAAAAATCTTCTCCACCAAATGTTTTAAAGTCTGTAATACTTCCAGAAGTTGCATCAATCTTACCAATTTGCCCTTGGTATAAAGGAGTATATACGCAGGTAGTTGTAGTAGTTTGAGTTCCGGAGATGTAGTTGTTAGAAGTTTCTGATGAACAATCTACATCAATGTCTTTACATAAAAATACATTCCAGTAAAGTTCATTTGCATTGTTTGGTGATTCGTAAATAACGAATTCTGATGGAAATGATTTTGCTCCTCCTGCACCACCAAGAAGTCCAGCAGATTTAGCTGTATTCTCTACTCCGTAATATCTTTTAAAGTTTCCATTTTTATCAAAGTGAAACATTAGTAAGTCTTTGTACACTCTTCCTCTTACGTCACCCATGTTGTCGATTTTGAAATCTTGCCCACTTATCAATACATCTCCATTAGTAGTAACTGTAAGTCCATTTAAAATGAATTTTTTACCATCAAATTCTCTCAATTTCTTTTGACTATCTGGCTTAATTCCTTTTGCATTAATATCATCCATTGAAACAGCTGAAACAAATGTAGCTTTCCCTCCACTTAATTTTACTACTTGTAAATAGTCAAATTTCATTCCTTCTATGGTTTGCATTCTTTGTTCTGGAGTTCCTACACCTGGCGCAGCATCAGCAGTAATGCAGTAAGGAGATTTTGTGAAGTTTTTTTCAGGCTTGTTTATGTTTCCGGCTCCGTATAAGTAAACATCTTTACCAACTGCATACGCATCAAAAATTGCCCATTCGTTACATTTCGTATTGAAGTTAAACTTCTCTATTATTTTGCCAGTGTCGTCAATTTTGATATACGTTAATTGAGTAGGATCATCTGCCTGCACTTTACCCATTCCTTGGCCTCCATAGTTAGCAAAAATCATTACCCATTCATCTGTCTCACTTAAAATTCCAGAATACAAAAGTGCTTGTGGGTGATTAAAGTTTATTGGAGTTTTTTTGATGGTATTTAAATCTTTATCTATATGCATTAGTAAGTATTCTCTAGAAGCTTCTTTATACATAACCATATTACCTTTATTAACAAGTGCACATACTAGTAACTCACCTTTATCAGTTAAATCTTTGTGTGCAGTATAAAATAGTTTTCTCTTTTTATCGTCACCATCACCAGCAATTTCTTTTGGTTTTTCTTTGTCAAGTAATTTTGAGTTTATCTCGTAACCACCTTTCCACCAGTTCCATGAATAGGTATAAAGTGTTTTTCTTAAGACTAATTTTCCGGTCATGTTTGAACTTGCGGTAACACCGGTAACTTCCCAATAATCTCCTTTATATGTTTTATTTTTTGATCTGCTTCTAACTTTTCGGTCAGCTTCTTTAAAGTTGTTTATTAAATTAAAGTCATAATCAAACTGGTAGACTTCATATTCTACTTTTTTATTATTGTCTTTAGTTACAAATACCATATCGAATTGTTGTTTGGTATCGTCTACCACAACATTTCCTAAGTATCCTTTGTTTTTTGACTTGCCGGTTAGTTCAACAGCCTTTTCTAAAGCAAAATTTTGTGCAGAAACAGAGGTGATTATTCCTGTACAAATTAAGCAAGTAGTGATTAGTTTTTTCATTTTCAGTTGTTTTAAAATTATTTTACAAATGTTGATTTCTCTGATTTTTTTATCAATACGCAGTGTTGCGTATAATTTTTGGATTTAATTTACTTTATAGAAATTACCACTTGTTACTTTAGTCGAGTCCATCATTGTGAATGTGAAATTTCCTTCTAGTCCGTTAGTTATATCAAAAGAAGTTACTTCTACTTGCCCGTAAGCTGCTTTAACAGCACCGTTAGTTGCATGAAAATATTCTGCTACCGCTTTTCCTGGTGTTCCTGCTGTATCAATTGCATAAACCCCAGTAGAGGAGCCATAAATATCTAACTCTAGTTGTTCGTAAGTACCGCTACTTGTGCTCCAATAAACCCTGTACCTTCCACCTGGAGGTTGTGATAATGCTGCATCGCCACTTTTAGTAGTTCCACCATAATTCATACAAAATTTTGTATTTCCTCCACATGGAGAGTTGTTGTCTGGAGCTTTTTGAACATTAGGGTATGTACAGCTTCCATCATCTTTATTCGCTTTACTATTGTAATTTGTGGCATTTGAATCAGTGCAACCTTCTTTTTTGCAAGAAGAAGCAAAACCGATTACTATTAATGAAATACATATTGTTGTTATTTTTTTCATGAGTTAAAGTTTAGGCTGCAAATATGAATGAGAGAAAAAAATCTTTAAATACGTAAAGCTTCGTATTTAAGAGGAGTGGTAAATATATCCGAACAATTACGTATTTTAACTTTCTTAATTTGTAAAGACATTTGCTGAAAATGGAAACAAAAGGACGAATGATTAGAATAGCTATTGCAGAAGATATTACCAGAATAGCTGAAACACTGAAGGAAAAGGTAGAGTTAGCACCTGATTTTAAAGTTCAGTTTATTGCATCAAACGGTAAAGAAATGATTCAAATGCTGCAAAAAAACCATAATATAGATGTTATTTTGATGGATATTAATATGCCTGAACAAAATGGTATAGAAACAACAAAGCAAGTAGTAAACCGATGGCCAAATATTAAAATTGTGATGAGTACTGTGTTTGATGATGAGCATTATATTTTTGATGCTATTATGGCGGGTGCAAGTGGGTATTTAATGAAAGATGAGCCACCTGCTAAAATTCATCGTTCTATATATGAAGCTTTGGAGGGCGGTGCGCCTATGAGTCCGGCTATTGCCAGAAAATCATTAGAGATTATGAGAAAAGGAAAGCCTTCTGAAGGAAAAACACCGAGTGAAGATTATAACTTAACAAATAGAGAAACTGAAATGTTGGAACATTTAGCAAAAGGACTAAGTTATGAGCAAATAGCTGATAATTTATTTATAAGCTATGGAACAGTTAGAAAACATATTGAAAATGTTTACAAAAAATTAAAGGTTCATAATAAGGTGGAAGCTGTTCAGAAAGCTCAAGGAGAGGGATTAATCTAGCCCTCTGCTTTTAATCTTTTCATAAAAAGAACTACAGGAATAATAGATAGAAGTACAAATATTCCGCATACTAAGTAACTGTATCTTATATTTTCTTGTTCTACAAAAAAGGGTATTGCAAAAATTCCTATCAAAAACATTCTCATTGCCACATTTGCACTTCTAAAAACGGTTGTCGAACGACCTATTAAGTGGTTGGGAATTCTTTCAAACAAATAAGTTACTCTTAAAACTCTTGAGCCTGCATTTGCTAAACCTAAAACTAACATGGCCACAAACAAGACATAAATAGAATCAAAAATGTAACAAGAAATTAAACTTATTACGGCAAAAGCCATCAACCATAAAACTCCATTAACCAGATGCGTGTTTTTAAATAGCCATCGTATTCCAAAACCTGCAAACAAAGCTCCAAAGGCATAAAAAGATTCTGATAATGCAACTACGTGTGCATCAGCTTTTAAAAAATTGTCAACGTAAACAGGTAATAATTGATGAACTTGAATTAAGACAATTGCAAATACACTTGTGGATGCCCAACCAAAGTGAAGCAGTGCTGGTCTTGTTTTTAAAAACAATAACCCGTCTTTTAGTTTTTTAAAGATGGTTTCTCCTATTACTACTTTGTCTAAATAAGATGGTTGATATTTAATTGACAGAATGAGAAAAAACGCTATTAGATAAGTAGCTGCATCTAACATAAAAACTTCATGTAATTCCCAAGGAGAAATTGAAAAATCTAAACCAAAAACTTCTAAATAGCTTGAATCAACACCGGCTAGCAAAACTGCTGCAAAAGCACCGGAAATAATTGCCGTTGATTGTCCTGAAACTTCTAATGTAGAATTAAGTCTTCCGTATTTTTCTCTGGTGGTTACTTCTTGTCCAAAAGCATATAAAGTGGGGTAATGGATGTTGAAATTAAAAAAAGTAGCTACAAATACTAAGGCTATTAAAGCAGGAGGAATTTCACCATTAATATATCCAATAACCGAAACCCCAAAAACTATTAAAAACCCTATGGTAGTAGCAACTAAAAATATTTTTTTCCTAGAGTATTTATCAATTAAAACTCCGGCATATAACCCCCAAAATAACGTGATGGTCGTTGCTCCAAAATAAATAGTGCCAAATAACGAGCTTTGTTCTAGTATATCTTTAAAATACCAGGGAATGGCTAACATGCTTATGCCCTGAGCAAAAGATGAAATGCAATGCGCAAGAATTAGTATGATGAGTGATCGTTGCAGATAAGTTTATTAATTTCGTCAAAATTAGCATTTGAAAGCTTGAAACAGACTAAACAAAATATCACTTTTGAACAAGCTATTATTAAAGCTGAAACCTTTTGCGCTTATAAGGAAAGATGTGTTAGTGAGTTAAAAAATAAACTACGTTTGTTAAAGCTACAGGAAACTGATGCAGAGAAGATAATCAAGATAATGCTTGAAAAAGGTTTTGTTAATGAAGAACGATATATAGAATCTTTTGTTAGAAGTAAGTTTAAAATTAAGAAATGGGGAAGTAATAAAATAAAAGCTGAATTATCTAAAAAAGGATTAAAAGGGCAAATCGTAGAAAAATATATTAACCAAATTGATGAGGATAAAGTAAACGAACAACTAACATTGTTAATTGAAAAGAAACTAAACCATTCTTCCTATCAAAAAAAGGATAAACAAGAGAAGTATCAGGCATTATATAGATACTTACTAACCAAAGGCTATTCTTCTAAAGATATTAGTCTAGCCTTAAAAGTGAGCTTAAGTTAGTTTAAAGGATTACTGAATTGCGCCACCCATATACTGGTTGTGAAGTACGTTAAACCGTTCTTCTAATTCCTTTCCTAATTCTTCCTGAGAATACTGTTGTACAATTTGAGTCAATCTTTGCATGATTGCCATTGCCTGATCTCTTTCTCTTTCTAATGTTTTTTGATACTTAGGAGATAGAGATAAGTAATATTTTGCATTATCTTCATAAATCTCAAACATTCTTTTTAAAACAGTATTGCCTTTTTCATTTTCATTGAGCTTGTAAAAACCTTCAACTACTTGCAGCATGAAAAAGTCATAAGGAATAATTTCATCTGGCATAACTTCAATACATTTCTCAAGAACTTTTAGTGCCTTATCTTTTTTACCTTCTTTAATAAGTTCGTTCGCTAATCTTCCAAAGTTATTTCTAAGATTCATACACATTCTTCGGTTGTTTTCGTCCATGTATATGTCTTTAGTTTCCATTCCACCCCACTTAAACTTATTCATCATGTTCTCATACATCAAATCTGTATTTACTCTACCTGTTTGACCATCACCATTGTTAGTGGTTTTTACAGGAACTAATCTGTAAGTTAATCCTTCCAATTGAAAATGTTCTTGCAAACCTAGATAGGCGTCATCACCTGTAGTAACAGCAAAGTAAACTGGTCTTTTCCAGTCATTTGCAGCTAAAATATCCAGTATCATTAAATCGTTTTTAAGGATGTAATTTTTAGTGATATTCCATTGAATTTCATTTAAAATAGAAGTGTCTTTTTTAGAATCTAATCCTAAAAACTCTTTATCATTTGTAAATTGATTTTTATCCACTTTTACTTTAAAGCTTTTTGTAGGAATGAAGTCAACTTGTTTGCCACCACCTATTGGTAGTTTTGTTTTTACATCATCGCTTTCTACAAATTTGATAATATCATCCACATCAATGGCTCCTACATTTTTGTCAACAATATAACATACATCATTAACACCTTGTCTGTATTTATGTTTTGGTAATTTATGAGGAATAGGTTCGGCATCATAGGCTGCTCTTCTCATTTGGTCAACATACCAATCGGTATTGAATAAACTTAAGTTAACTACTCTAATGTCGGTTCTTATTCCTTCTACCTCTTGTGCATACCACAATGGGAAAGTATCGTTATCACCATTGGTAAACAAGATAGCATTTGGCGCACATGACTCTAGGTAGTTAATTGCAAAATCTCTTGCTGTATATCTTCCCGAACGGTCATGGTCGTCCCAACCTTCTGCAGCCATAATTCCCGGAACTATAATACAAGCTAAAGTAGCAATGGAAGCACTTATGGTAGCAGGAACTTTATTTTTTAAGAAATCAAAAATGGCAACAACTCCCAGCCCTATCCAAATAGCGTAAGCATAGAATGAGCCAACATAAGCATAATCTCTTTCTCTTGGCTGGTAAGGATATTGATTTAAGTAAATTACGATAGCTATACCTGTAAAAAAGAATAACATTAATACTACTGCAAAATCTTTTTTAGACTTTCCAAACTGCCATACTAATCCAATTATTCCTAAAATAAATGGAAGCAAATAAAATTTATTATGAGCTTCATTTTCTGTAATTGATTTTGGAACATTTTTTTGAGGTCCGATTCTCATTTCATCTAAAAAAGTAATACCACTTATCCAATTTCCTTTGGTAATTTCTCCATGTCCTTGCTCATCATTTTGCCGACCGGCAAAGTTCCACATGAAATACCTAAAGTACATGTGCCCTATCTGATACTTAAAGAAGAATCTCATGTTCTCCATAAAAGTTGGCTTATTAATAGTGATAGCTTTTCCTTCCCTGTCAACAGTTTGAATAGGTTTTCCCTTAAAATCACTCCACTCTTTATAGGCATTTACATGGCTTCCTTGCGGGCTCCACATTCTTGGAAAAAATCCGGTAAATCTTTTATCATAATTAGGTGCAGAATTTTTAGAACGCTCTTCATCTTTTACATAAATTCCTTTTTCCTCATCTCTATAATAAACCGTAGAACCATCATTGTAAGGTTGCTGGTTGTCAAGTGGACTATTAAAAAACTGACCCGTAATTAATGGTCTATCACCATATTGCTCACGATTTAAATATGATATAAGTGAAAATACATCTTCAGGGTTATTTTCATCCATTGGTGGATTGGCGGCAGAACGAATAACAATCATTGCATAAGATGAATATCCAATCATTATTACAGTTACACATAGTAAAGCCATATTAACAAATGGCTTGCTGTTTTTATGAGTGTACCTGATAGCCCAAGCAAGACCTAAAGCCAAAATAATACAATAAATAATTAGCCCGGAATTGAAAGGCATTCCAAAACTATTTACGGCTAATAACTCAAATCTACTACCTATAAATATAGAACCTGGAATGATACCATATTGAATGATACCTAAAATTACTATTGAAACAATACTTGTTATAATTAGACCTTTTCTGGAAACAGGATACTTTTTAAAATAGTAAACAAATACAATGGCAGGGATACAAAGTAAGTTTAGTAAGTGAACTCCAATAGATAATCCCATTAAATAAGCTATTAAGATTATCCACTTATCACTTCCGCCTTTATCAGCCCTTGCTTCCCATTTTAGAATTAACCAAAACACAACTGCGGTAAATAACGAAGACATAGCATAAACTTCGCCTTCAGTTGCTGAAAACCAAAAAGAATCTGAAAAGGTATAGGCTAAAGCACCAATTGCTCCGCTACCAAGAATAGCTATTGTATTAGCCATATTATCTTCCTTAAATAACTTTTTTGCAAGGGCAGTGATGGTCCAAAACAAGAATAAAATAGTAAAAGAACTACATAAAGCTGAAAGTATATTTACCATATATGCAGCATTTTCCGGACCACCAAACATGGCAAACATTCTACCCATAATCATGAAAAATGGTGCTCCCGGTGGATGGCCAACCATTAATTTGTTAGCTGTAGCTATAAATTCACCACAATCCCAAAAACTGGCAGTAGGTTCAACAGTGCTTATGAATACAAAAGATGCGGTTGCCCAAACAAACCACCCTAAAAAATTATTTAATTTTTGGTACGACATTTATTCCAAATTAAGTATTAATGAATGCGAATTTAAAAATATTTTAAGGCAACAAAATTTTATTTAGCGTTAAAGTTTGTTAAACCTAAAAATCAACTGATTAGGATGTGTAAAATAAAATAACTAATTTTATGCAACCTTTTTGTAAGTTTTTGCATCTAGGGTATTAAATTTAGATTAATCAGAAACTATTATTTATGAAAAAAATTGCTTTTTATCTTTTTATAACCTTAATAGGTTTATTAGGTTTTAATAATAAAGCAGAGGCTTCTCACATGGCTGCTGCAGAGGTTACATACACTCACCTAGGAGGGAACCAGTATAAGGTTTTTATTTCTGTTTATAGGGAGTGTAATGGCGCAGGTTTTAACTATACAACTTTAAGTGTAGGTTACAGGTCTTCATGCCATACAGGTGGAACATTTACAGCAAATAGAGTTGGGCAAGCTGGTGTTGTTGTTCCAGCAACTTGTATTTTAAATTCTACAGTATGTACAGAAGAGTATAAGTATGAAGGTACAGTTACTCTTCCGACTACATGTCATGATTGGAGATTTGATTGGTCATTATGTTGTAGACCGTTTAATATGAACCTTAATGGTGGTACTATGTATATCTATGCAATGGTAAATAATAAAGACGTTGCAGGGAATAATTCACCTAAGTGGAACAATAACGTTACCGTTAGGGATTTCTGTGTAGGAAAAAAACAATATTTTGATCAAAGCACTACTGAAGTAGATGGGGACTCTGTTGTTTATAAGTTAGCACCTGCTTTAAGAGCATTTTATCAACCGGAAACCTATACTAATGGATATGATTCAATCAATCAAATTCCTACAACAGGACCAGTAGTTTTAAATAACATTACACAATCTTTTGAATTTACTCCTGCTTCAACATTTAATGGTTCATTTTGTTTTAAAGTTGAAGAATGGAGAAGAGTTCAGCAGATTATTAATCCTGGTACTCCACAAGTAGATACTATCTACCCTAGAAAATTAGTGGGTAGAATAATGAGAGATATGCGTGTGATTTTTGGACCTACTTGCAACGTTATTTCACCTTATTTAGCTGGTAAACTTAATAGTTCAGGTACACCATTGACGGATAACAGTTTAGGAAAACCTTATTATTATCAAGATGTACCTTGTGCTGCAAAAAGCTTTGTAGTTACTATGCCTGTTCAGGGTGCTTGTGGTTCTATTGAGCCTTTTGGTTCTGATTTTAGATTGTATAATGTTACTTCAGGTCTTCAGTATGGTCCAATTGTAGGAGCTACTCCTTTTTGTAATAGCGGTAAGGCTGATTCAATTCTTATCCAAATGGGTCAGGGCATGGCTATGGGGAATTACTTTTTAATTGTAAAAACGGGTAATGACTTAAATACAATTACCTCCGACTGCGGAGACGTTATTCAGGAATTTGAAGATACGGTGTTGATAAAAGTAAGCGGAAATGCCGCCTTTCCACTGAGTGACCAGACGGTTTGTTACCCAACCCAACCTTATCCTAATTTGGCTTTAGATCCAAACTCAACCAACATTATATGGAGCTATAATGGTTCGCCAAACGGAAATACAAGCCCTACCCAAACGGCAGACACCACCGGAACCTATAGCGTAACCTATACGGCTTATGGTTGTCCCGGTTCAGGAAGTGTAAACATAACAGTTGACAAAGACCCAATAGTGGACTTTCCGGATACCATATTTAGATGTTCGCCATTTTCACCCTTCTATCTGAATACAGGATATAACAATGGTGAGACCCACCAATGGCAAGTAATCGTAGGAACTAATCCTATAAACCTAACCGGAGCAGGAGATAGTGTACAAATAACTGTACCTAACAGAGGCTATAATGTAACGATAACTACAGCAGCCGGCTGTACCTACACTGAAACCTTTTGGGTAGCCTTAACAGATTCACTTAAGTTTAATCTAATGGCCACAGACTCTATTATCTGTGAGACAGAAGCAGGAACAGCTTTTATTATGCCAACCCCAAATCTCCAAAACATTGTAAACTATAATTGGACATTAAACGGACAACCATTAAATGTAAACAACCCACAAATAGGGTATACACAACCTGGGACCTATAAATTAGAGATGACATCAGATGATGGCTGTAAAGGTTCAAACAAATTAACCGTAGAAGTACACCCACAATTAGGAGAACCTGAGGTGATATGTAACGTATCATCCGATGGTAATATCGTATTCTCATGGCCAAGTGTACCCGGAGCAGAAGGATATTGGGTAAGCTTAGATGACGGAACAACATGGATACCTGCAAACGGTCCTACCTCACATACTGTAAGTGACTTAAACCAACAAACAGTATTAGTAAAAGCTTTCGATTCACAAAGTGCATGTTATGAAGGAGCAATAGCTCAATCAGCAGAATGTGTAAAAGAGCTGGTAGTACCAAATGTAATATCACCGAAATCAGTAGACGGGAGCAATGATAAGTTTGTAATACCATACTTAGAGCTTTATCAAGAGAACTACCTAGTGATATTTGACAGATGGGGAAGAAAGGTATACGAAGCTCAACCTTACCAGAATGATTGGGATGGCGGCAAGAACGCAGACGGAACTTACTTCTACATATTAGAGTTAAACGATGAGAACAACAAAGTATTTAAGGGTAATGTAACCATCCTTAAATAGAAACAAGACTAAATAAAAAGAATAAAACATACAGATAGACGAAATAAGCTAAGAGAAAACTACAACTACTACCTAAGACAAAAGCCTCACATTGTGAGGCTTTTTTAGTTACTTTATTTAGCAAAAGTTAATCTAGTGTAGCCCTTTGCTATTTGGTAAAGATTACTTACCTCCATTTATCTAAATGAGGGTTTTCATCAAAAAATCCATGTAGATTAAACCCTACATCAGGAACAACATGATTAATCCAATTTAGCAAATCAAGATTTTCATATGAGTAATTATTTCCTATTAAATATTGTCCTTTTTTATTAAGTTGAATTGAAATAATATTTCCAAAAGATGATGTATAAACATCAACCAAAACTCTAGTATCTATTGATTTATTTTTATTATAAAAGCTAGTTTTTAGCAAATCAAATTCTGTAAACTTATTCAAACTTATAGAGTCTTTAATATTATAACTCAAGCTATCCAACCTTTTTATTTCTTGTTTATCAATATGTATCAAAGAAGTTGTCTCCAATGGAATGCTATATACTAGAATACTATCTATTTTAAAACATAGCTCTTGTGAAAATAAGCCATTAGTAATAAAAAAGAAAGCTAATAACAAACCACTAATTAACTTTTTCATTTTTTTTGTTTTAGACTTATTTCCTAACTACTTCATCTTGCATAACCATTATTTCATTCAAACGTCTGCTTGTGAGAGCTAAAAAGTAAATATTTTTACCAATTAGGTTTGCTACTGCAACTTCTTCGCTAAATCTTTAGGTACGGCATCTTTGTGTACCAAAATGTTCATGGTTTTGTAGCGCACAAAAGCTTCTGAGGCATAGAAATAACCATCGCAATCGTTATGCTTGGTTCCCCAAGAGTTTTTTACAATGTAGTATTTATTGCCTTGTTGGTCTTTTACAATACCGGTAATGTGCATACCATGGTCATCGGTAGTTTCAAAATTGTCAAAAGCCTCTTGTCTCATTTCTTGGGTAATTACTTTTTCTTGTCCGGGTGCATCAAACACACTTCCTTTTTTCTCGGCTCCCGCATCGCTAAAGTTTTTGTTGTCTTCTCCTGTTTTTACAATCTTTTCAGGGTCTTCGGGTACAATGGCCAATCCGTTTTTAAATGAAAACCCTTTTTCTGACACATCGCTTGCCCAGGCAACTGTGTAGCCGTTCATAATAGCATTGTCAATGGTTTTCATCATTTCATCTAACTTTACATTGTACATGCTTCCCCAAACCCAATTGTCAGGCACTTCTAATATAAATTTTTGGTAAAACGGATGATGTGTAAATGAAGAAATGGCAACATAGTCATCCATGTTTAAACCTAAGCTGTTAGCATAAGATTGTGGTGTATATTTTTTCCCTTTTACTTCAAACTCTTTAGGAACGGCACCTAAGTAAGCATCTAAAGTGCTTTCAATGGCCGGTTTCCAAGCTGTGGTTAATTTATTTTTTTTAATCAATTGGTCTGCCATAGCTTTTACTAAATCATCCATTTCATCATGATTGTGCTCTTCGGCACCATAGTTTAGTCCTTTATAAACTTCTTCGGGAACAATGCCGTATTTTTTAATGATGTATGGAATGTCATGAAACGCACCACCTGCAGCAAGGTTAATGTCTCCATGCATTCTTACATATTTTTCTACTTTATCAGAATACGCATTTCTAACAATAAACATTTCAGAAAGGTTTACTTTGCCTTTTCCCATTCTAATTAATTCTGACTCAAAGAAAGATAGTGCCGAAAAACTCCAGCAGGTACCTGTTCTATTTTGGTTTTGAACTTCAGTAGCTTCAAGGTCTTTTACTACGGTGAATATATATCCTCCATCTTTTTTGTTGCGAAGAGTGTCTTGTGCGTTAGCTGTTAATAAAAGAACAATTGATAAAAAGGTAATAGAAATAATTTTTTTCATGACTTGTTTTTTAGATAAATAAGAAATTTAAGCTGAAAACATTTTTTCAGGGTTTTCAAAGGTTTTAAATTCAACGGCATATCCGTTAGGGCCTTTCAGCATAAAGCTTTGCTGTTCGAATGCTTGTCCTTCAAAAAGTGTTTCAGGCTCTATAAAAAAAGGATGCTTGAGTTGAATTATTTTGTCTTTTAGTTCGTTCCATTGCTTTTTTGGAAGAATGACACCAAAATGAAAAACAGGAGTTCTTACTTTTCCAACGGAATAATATTGGTCTGCTTTAACAGCATTGGGTTGTAATACAAACGTTACTTGATGGCCATAAATGTCAATATCGGCCCATTGAGGTGTGTTTCTGCCCACCTTACAACCTAATACATCTCTGTAAAATGCAACGGTGTCTTTTAAATTTTTAATAGGCAATGAAAGATGAAAACTACTTTCCATACAAACTAAAAAGGTTTGTGTAAATATAAGAATAGGAAAGCATATACGCCAAAAAAAGCTTATTCTTCCACTACACCTAAAAATCGTTTTAGGTTTTCATTGGTTTCATTGGTCTTTAATTCTTCCAATACAGCATCAATTTTTTCTTTTAATGCGGTGGTAGATTTTAGCTCATTTCTTTTTTCCAGCTCACCGTCATCACCTGCTTTCATGGCATCTAGTTCTTCTTTTAACGAAGCTTCTTTTAAACTGTACTTACTTTGTAAGTCGTTTAAAGCTTGTATGCCTGAAAGTCTCATCCACCAAGCAGAACTGTTGGCAGCAACATCTTTTAATATGGGTAAGCCTTTTTCAACGGTTTCATTATCTTGCTTTTTTAGATAACGAGCATAAGATTGTGTGTAAACAAACTTGGTGTAGGCGCCTATTTTATCAAATGCTGAAATAAAAAATTCATTTTCTTCTTTCCCTCCATTCAACTCATAAATGGAAGCAATAGCTAACAAGATAGATTCGTTTTCTTCACTCTCCATTGATTTAGCTAAATCCATCGCTTTTTTGCTATCTACTTTTTCATAAGCGGTTAGTGTAGAAGCAATCACTGCATAAGAACTGTCTTTAATTGTTTTTTCAAATAAAGGACTGATGTCATCGTCTTTGTAATATTTACCTAGGGCGTTAATGGCAGAAGAACGAACTAATGATTTTTTATCATTTAGTGCCATTTCAATTAGTTTTTCTTTTACTTCTTCTTTATTTGATTTTACAGCTTTTCTAATTTTATTGGTAGCTGTTCTTTTTAAATCCCAGTACTTGTCATTAAGAGCTGCCACTACAATACTGGTAGAAAGACTGTCAGAGTTACTTGATAATTCACTTAAGGCTTCATATCTATCTAGGTAAAGTGGTGCATTATGGTACATAAAAGCCCACTCTTCTTTTGTGTGTTCGTCTTTTTTCTCACACAATAACATTTTTTCAGCGTCAAAGTTTACTAAGCTTGGTTGTGAAGGAACTTCAAACTCAAACTCTTGATTTACCTTGTCAATTACTACATCATGTCTTTTAAATAGTTTACCATCACAATAAATGTCAATGGAAACCGGCAACTTATATATTGGTGTAGTTTCAAACTTTTGTTTTTGCGTAACAAACACAAACTGCTTATTAACCGTAGGGTCGTAAGAGTATTCAATTTCTAAATCAGGGTGACCGCTGGAATAAAACCATTGGTTAAAAAACCAGTTTAAATCTTCACCAGTAACTTCTTCAAAAGCCAATCTTAACTCATGCATTTCCACATCAGTGTAGGCATTTTTCTCAAGGTAAAGTTTTAATGAAGCAAAGAATGCATCGTCTCCTACATATTTTCTCAGCATATGTAATATTCTTCCGCCTTTTGCATAAGAGTGACTGTCAAACATATCTTCTTTATTTGCATAATCAAAGCGAATCATGTCTTCTTGTTTTCTTAATGATTCTTGTAAATACTGATTTTGTTGTGTTTGACCATGCTCATCTGCTGCGTCTCTTCCGTGTTCAAATTCTCTCCATAAATATTCTCCGTAGGTAGCAAATGATTCATTTAACGGAAGGTTAGCCCAACTTTCGCAGGTAACTAAATCGCCAAACCAATGATGAAACAACTCATGTGCAATAATATCTTCGTTGTCAGAATCGATTAATTCTCGTTTAGTAGCGTGTAAAAATTCACCATGAATTACAGCAGAGGTATTTTCCATTGCACCCGAAACATAATCTCTTACTACTACTTGATGATATTTTGACCAAGGGTATTGAACACCTAATACGTTTGAGTAGAACTCAATCATTTTAGGAGTTTTACCAAAAATATCTTTTGCGTATGGCGCGTATTCATGTTCTACATAGTAGTCAACATCAATGTTTTTCCACTTGTCTTTTGTTATTGCGAAATCTCCAATGGCCATCATAAAAAGATAAGGAGCATGAGGTTTATCCATTTTCCAGTAATCTGTTCTGGTACCGTCTTCATTCATTTCAGAAAACTGAAGTGTTCCGTTAGAAAGTGTTTTGAATTTGTTTTGAACGGTAATGTAAATTTCTTGAGTACATCTTTCATTTGGTGCATCAATGGTAGGAAACCAGCATGAACTGGCTTCCGTTTCTCCTTGTGTCCAGATTTGCTGTGGTTTTTTTGGGTCGCTGCCATCATGGTTGATAAAGTAAAGACCTTTGTCAGAGGTTATGGCGGAACTTCCACCTTCTTCTAATTCTTCAGGCTTAGCCGTGTATTCAATATAAAGTGTGTACTTGTCATTTTTAGTATATTCTTTATCTAGTTTTACATCTAAAAATAAGTTATCGTAATCATACTTCAAGTCTGTTTTTTTATCGCCTTCCACTAAAGCTACTTTTTGAATATCGAAACCTTTTGCGTCTAATTTAACATGATTGGTAGAAAAGAAGTAGGGTTTTAATGTGAGCCATGCTTTACCATAAAGCTGTTGTTTTTCCCAATTAAATCTAACATCTAATTTGGTGTGTAATAAATCATGGTATCTTGTTTTTGAAGGGTTGTAAACCGGGCGGGTAGGAATAGCGCTAACACTTAACGTATCAAGATTAATTACCTGAGTATTGTCGGTAACATCTTTAGTGGTTTTACAAGAAATAGCAACTAAAGCAAATGCAATAAAGATTAAAATCAGCTTCTTCATATTCATACAAAATTTAAGGAATGTAAAAATAGTATTAATTTGAGCTTAAACCAGCTTTAATGGATGAGTGGAAAAGAATAATTATGAGCGGAAGTTATTTAGTAAGTTCAAGCCGATATTCTCTGCCTTTAAGAGTTGCCGGAAGACCATCAGACATCCATAGAGGAGCGGGTTTATCCTGCAAATAATGGTCAAAAAACTGCTTCATTCGTACACTTAAGTCTTTTCTGTTGGCATCTTTCATTAAGTTATGTTGGTCGCCATTGTAATTAAGCATCCATACTTTTTTATCCAATCTACGAAGCGCACAGAAATACTCTATTCCTTGATACCAAGGCACGGCTCCGTCATTATCATTGTGCATAATAAGTAAAGGTGTTGTTACTTTATCAGCAAAGAAAACCGGAGAGTTTTCGATATATAAATCCAATCCTTCCCAAAGGTTTTTGCCAATCCTGCTTTGCGTTTGTTCATACTGAAAAGCCCTGTTCATTCCACTTTCCCAGCGAATACCACCGTAGGCGCTAGTCATATTACTTACGGGCGCACCTGCCATTGCAGCAGCAAACATATCGGTTTGCGTAATGATATAAGCAGTTTGATAACCGCCCCAACTTTGTCCTTGTAGCCCAATTTTATCTTTATTTACAAATCCTTTTTTGATTAAGCTTTTTGTTCCGTTTACAACTGTATTAAGCGCATCTTTGCCAGGATGTCCTGTTCCGTATGAAATATCAGGAACAAAAACCAAATATCCCGCACTTAAATATTCCGGTAGGTGGAAGTGAACAGTGGAAGGTGTTGGTCTGGGAGCAATATATTGATGAAATCTTTCGGTAAGTTTTTCATAGTAATACACTATCATAGGATAGGTTTTAGTAGAGTCAAAGTTTTCAGGCTTGTAAAGCATACCTTTTTCATCTACTTCGTTGTTTTTCCATTTCACCATTTCAACCGTTCCCCATGAGTATTGGTCTTGTTGTGCTTGTAAGTTGGTTAGTTTTTCTAATGTCTGAGGAAATTCACTGGAGTACTCAAGTTCAGGATATTTTGTAAAACTCATTCTTCTGACTAAAAAAGCATCAGTATTTTTTGCTTTTGAAAACTGAGCAAACATATAGTCGCCTTGCATTAAAATAGAAGGTTCTTCTTTATCTCCCAGTTGGTGAACGTACATTCCGGTTGCTTTTGTTTCATCATCAGTGCCTCTTAAGTAAATGATGTCACCGGTTTTGTAAATTTCTTTTTCTTCATCTGTTTTAATCATTCTAAAACTTACGTTTCTTTCTCTACCATTTTGGGTTACTCTTAATGGTTTGTTTTTGCCGGTTAAGTCAAATCGCCACAAATCAAATTTATCGTATATGTAAATGGCATTTTTTTCCCATAAGGCTATTCCGTATGCCCAAGGTTCAACAGGTATGTCAACAGTTTCAACATAAAACGGAACGTTAAGGTTTTTAGTAATGTTTGTTGCTTCTAGTGTTTCAGTATTAGTTTTATACCAGCCGGAATCTTTTTGATTGAACCAAATCAAATACTTACCTTCCGGTGAAAGTGAAGATTCGTAGGTTTTTTTCTTTTCAAATAAAAGTTTTCTTTCTCCAGTTTTAACGTCAACCAAATAGTAGTCGGCATAAGAAACGGCTTCCCAGGTTGTGTAAAGGTTGTATTTTTTTGATGCCTGGCCTAATGCTTTTAAACCGTTGTTATAATTATTTAAACTAACTGACTCCATTGATTCATCAGCTAACTGAACCATTTTATTTTCAACTATGTGGTAAACTGCCAAATAGTTTCTTTCTTTTTCTCTTTTTAGATTGATAAGCTGATAGGTTTGTAAATCTTTATCATGCCATGACCAAACATCTAAAACAGCTTTTTCATCATCAGGAAGAGTATCTTTAATTTCTTCTAATGGGTTAGGTGCAGTTCCAAAAAATATGCGTTCTCCATTATCTGAGAAAAATGGTTTTTTATGTTCGCTAACAGACCATTCTTTTTGAAGTGACGGGTGGTTTGTTCCAACAACTTGATTAGCTATTGTTTCGCCTTTACGCCAAAAAGCTAGTGTAAATAATTTTGTTTTTGAGGTGTCGGTGGTAAGTAAAAAAGCAAGTTGAGTACCGGATTTATCAAAAGATAAATGTTTTGCTTTACCCGGTCCGTTATAAAGAACAATTTCTTTTGTGTCAAAAGGTTTTATAATCACTTTCACAGAGTCTAAGGAGTCTTTCCACTCGCAAATAAAGCCTGCAGTTTCGCCACCATCTGAAATGGCATATTCTTTTACATTTTCAACTTCAAATTTTTTGTTGTTAGTCGGATTCCAATAAACGACCGTTTTGCCATCTTTTTTTACTTTTTTCTCCGATGTCCCTTTTTTCTTTTTACACTTTTTCTTTTTCTTGGAAGTATCTTTTTTAGGTTCATCTATTGCTTTATGGTAAACCATCCATGAAGAACTGTCTTTAGGAAACACAAAACTTTTAACGTTGGGTATTTTTATTAAACTATCTTGCTGAAAGATGTAAATACCTAATGTATCTTTTGGAAAATCGTCAGGTTTTTTCTTGGCTATTTTTAGTTTTCTGATGGTGTCTTCTTGTGCAATAATGTGAAAAGCAGCATAGGTTGAACCTGGCGAAATTTTCCCGTTTTTTCCTCTGGGAATACTGTCGGTAAAAGGTTTATCAGGATTGGCAATATAATACATGCCATCACCTTTGTGAGGATAAATTTCATAACTTACCCATTGTCCGTTATTGCTAATTTCAGTGTTGGTGACAGCCTTCCAGCCATCATATATTTCGGGCGTAATAACTTTTTTGTTGGGGTTTTGTGCACTTACATGAAAGCAAAAGCAGAGAAAACTTACAGTTATTATTATTTTTGAGAACTCTTTCAAATTTTAGTTGTGCAATTCAGAACAATAATAAACAATAAACCTTTACCGTACAAAATTGATTACGACAAAGTTCTGTTTTTCTTGGGCTCTTGTTTTTCAGAAAACATTGGGAAGCGTTTTGAGGAAAGAAAGTTTCATACATTGATTAATCCTTTCGGTAACATATATAATCCAATTTCTATTTTCGAAAATATAACCAGAACATTAAACAATCAGGAAGTATCAAATGAAGAAATTATTTTTTCAAATGAACTTTACTTTTCTTTTTTTCATCATACGTTATTGGCTAATACCAACAAAGAAGCTTACAAAACAGAGCTTAACAAGCTTATTGATGAATCTCACAAATCGATTTTAAGTGCTGATGTATTAATTATTACGTTAGGTACTGCATGGGTTTACGAAAATAAATCGAACAAAAAACTGGTTGCTAATTGCCATAAATTACCTTCTTCTCAATTTGAAAAAAGAGTATTAAACGTTAAAGAAATTACATCAAGTTTTAGTGATGTATTTAAAGAGCTTAAAAAATTAAACCCTAATCTCAAAGTAATTTTTACCCTTAGTCCGGTTCGGCATATTAAAGACGGAATAGAAGAAAACAACCTTAGTAAAAGCATTTTGAGAGTAGCCATTCAGGAGATAGTAGATTATTACGAAGACTGTTTTTATTATCCTGCTTATGAAATTATGATGGATGATTTAAGGGATTATCGTTTTTATGAGAAAGATTTAATTCATCCTAACGAACAAGCAATAGATTATATATGGCATAATTTTTTGGAAAGTTGTGTAGCTGAAAACACTATAGAAATCATCAAAAAAGTAGAAAAAGTGTTAAACGCCTCAAACCATAGACCATTTAATAAAGCTACTCAGTCACATCAAAAATTTATTGAAAAAACATTACTAGAAATTGCTGAATTAGAAAAAGTATTACCGGGAAAATTTGAGGAGGAAAAGAGGAGGTTAAAAGGATAAAAAGTTATCTACTGCATTATCCAGCAAGTTATTTTTAATAGCCGATTTTTTATAGCTATATATTTTTGCTAAATACTCTTGTTCGGGTTGGTTAGGTGTTGGATAAATTTCTGCAGAAACACCTAAATAATATAAATCCATAATGGAAGAATAACCTGAACGGCAAAAAACTTTTTCGGCATTTTTTACTGCCATAGCAAAATCATTGTCGCTTAAATGATTAACAATATCAATATGTTCAGAGGATAATCTTTTTTTATCCGGTTGGCCAGTTATTAAGAGGTGTTTTCCTTTTACTGCATTAAATTCCTTCAATAAAAACGCTTCAAAATCACTTCGGCTTGGCTCAGGACCGGACACAATTCCAGCATATTTGTATGTCATGTTGAGTGGAGTCGAAACATGTTCAAATGTTGCATGAACATCCATGAACCGTGATATTGGACCAATGTATTTAGTATCAACATTAACTTTTCCATGCGAAAGTTTGCCTGCTAAACTTTCATTTTCATCTTCAAAATCAGGAACCCAGCAGACTGTAAACTTTTTTATTTTTTGATGGTTGAGTTGGTTGACACTTTTCTTTAAAACAGGAGACGGAATAAATAACTGATGCGTGATAAACGCAGCCGGAATTTGGTTGTGACACAATCCATATCGGTTATCAGAAATAATGTGCGTAATGTTTTCTTTTTGCACTATTTGCTGTAAAATTTCATTTTCTTTTTTGATGGCAGAAATGATTTTTGGTAACTGCAAACTCATGTTCAGCAACATGGATTTATGCTTATAATTTACATTGTATTCAGGCAATTCGTAAATCTTGAGACTTGGAAAATAAATTTTCAATAAGGCTAAAGCGTTTCCTGAACTTCCTAAAATCACATCTGTATTTCTTTCTTTCAGTTTTTTAATAATGGGAATGCTTCGGGTGGCATGTCCCAATCCCCAATCTAACACTCCATAAAAAACGGTTTGTTTTCGCATCCACTCAAAAGTAATTTTATTTATTTAAATTTCTAATTTCGCACTCCATGGAAACAATTGTAATAAGCGGAGCAGGAAAGGGACTTGGAAAAGGCTTGGCGATGTATTTTGCCATGAAGGGCTACAATGTGGCCATTGCTTCTAGAACAAAAGCAGACTTAGATGAAATTTCGGAGGCGGTTGCCAAGGGGAAGTTTGCCGGGAAATTATTTACCGCTGTTGCCGATTTATCTCAAAAAAGTGAAGTAGAAAAATTTTGCAGTGAGGTAAAAAATCAGTTTTCGGAAATAAAAGTTCTGATTAATAATTTAGGCATTTATCAGCAAGATAGTATTGAAAATTTTGATGAGGAAGTGTTGGAGAGAAATTTGAACACGAACTTAAAATCGGCTGTATGGCTGACTAAAAACCTTGTTCAGCCGATTATAAAAACCAAAGGAAATATCATCAATATTTGTTCGGTGATTACTAAGCGACCTAGAAAAGATGGTTTTTCTTACACCATTTCAAAAGCAGCATTGAAGGGCTTTAATGATTCTATTCGCGAAGATTTAAGAGAAAAAGGAGTAAAAGTTTCCGCTATTTATCCTGCCGCTATCAACACTTCTTCCTGGGAAGGAACAGATGAAGAAACGCTACGACAATTGATTCAACCGGATGATATTGCCAGAGCCATTGAAACCATTTTGTCGGCAAATGATGCTACTCTCTTTTCTGAAATTCACATTGATAATTTAAAGAAGCTTTAAAAGCTAACAGAAGCGTATTTAGTATGAGATATTTCACTTCGTTCAATATGACAAATCAAAAAGATGCCAAAGAATAAGTTATTTCGGTTTTCAGAAATGGATACGTTTCCAAATGTAATTCAAGCTACCATTGGCGAAGTGCTAAATAATGATTATAAGCTAAAAGGAAAATGGAAGCAAGATTATTTTAAAAACGAAAATCCTATTGTTTTAGAAGTAGGTTGCGGAAAGGGTGAATATACTGTTGCATTAGCTGAAAAGTATCCTGACAAAACTTTTTTTGGACTAGATATAAAAGGCAACAGAATGTATATCGGTGCAAAATATGCGTTAGAAAACAACTTAGACAATGTTCGTTTTTTTAGAACGCGTATAGAGTTTGTGAATTCTATTTTCGGAAAAGATGAAGTAGATGAAATTTGGATAACTTTTCCTGACCCGCAAATGAAAAAGGGAAGAGCCCGAAAGCGATTAACTCATCCACTTTTTTTAAACAGATATTTACAAATTTTAAAACCGGGCGGATTGGTTCACCTAAAAACAGACAGTCAATTTTTATATGATTTTACCCAAGAGGTGTTAGCAGAAAACAAAGACTTTGAAAAGCTTTTTGCTACCAATGATTTGTATTCTGGAGACATTACCAAACTAGAACCTGAAATTCAGGAAATATTAGATACCAAAACGTTTTACGAAAATATGTTTTTGGCTAAAGGAATGCCGATTACTTATACAAGGTTTAGGAAGAAGTGAAATCACTTTCTTCCTATTGCCATTCTGGTTCCGCTAATGGCGTTTAGTTTTAATTTACCGGAATATTCATCTACTGCTTTGCTTACGTCTTCTATCATGCCGTAATCATGCCATACAATAATGCCGTTAGGAGCTAAATTTTTAATCGCATTTTCAGTATCGCTTATTACATATTTGTAGTGATGGCAACCATCAATAAAAATTAAATCAAAAGGTCCGCCCAATGAACTCCAATCTATGGTGGCACTATCTCCAAAAGCTCTTGTAATTTTAGGATGAAGTTCAGGGTGTTCGTTTATGTGTATTCCCACTTCGTCTTTTTGACTGTGGTTTTTATACATGCTGGGAACTTCTACACTTAATTTTCCATCCCAATCTTCGGGTAAGTCCAGTGTAACTACTTTGGCATCTTCCGCCACATTTGCCGCCAAATTAATGGTGGTATTTCCGTTAAAAGTGCCTATTTCTAAAATGCGTTTGCAGTTTTGTGTTTTAGCAATTCCGCAAATCACCACTGCTTCATAAACATCCATACTGGTGTAGGGATCTCGGTCGAAACTGTTTACCAATTTTATGGCTGCTTTTTTTAAAGCGGGAAATAAATTTTCGGCACGCTCTCTTTCCAATTTTCCATAGCTCCAGCTACCTATGCGATAAGCTTCTTTGTCTTTTGGTTTGATGCCAAACGGAAACAATCTTCGGTGTGCAGTTTTTATTGCCGTTACCGGATTGGTAACCAATGAAGGAATGCTTTTTATGATTTGTTTGAATGTTGACATTTTAGTTACATCATCCTTCGACTCCGCTCAGGATGACTATTTCTTTTTAATTAGTTAAAGCTTTTTGAGAAACTGCCCAGTTTAAATTGTTTTTTGCTAACTCAAAGTTAGGATTTATTTCTAATGCTTTTCCACAAGCTTCAATGGCTTTATCCCATTGCTTTAATTCGTTATAAGCAGAACAAATGTTATTGTATGCTTCCACACTATTTGGATTTATTTCTAATGCTTTTTGAGCATATAGAATAGATTTGTCAAACAATCTTAATTGGTAATAGGTCAAACTGGCGTTTAAATAATTTTCGGCTGTAGGATTTTTTTCTATTTCAGAAAGAGCAGTAGCTTCGAAATACTTACGTTGTTCAACATTGTTTTTATTACCAATCGCAACTTCAAAACTTGGGTTTATTTCTATGGCTTTGTTGCATGCTTCAATGGCTTTATCCCATTCGCCCAGTTTGTTGTAAGCCGAGCAAATATTGTTGTACGCCTGAGCATAATTAGCGTTTAAACTAATAGCTGTTTTAGCCGCATCAATACATTTTTCGTATTTACCTTTATTGTAATATTTCACACTCAAATCCACATACCCATCTGCAGTTGGGTTTTTGGCCAAGTCTGCTTCCATCATTTCAAAAAGTGAAATACGTTCTTTACTCCATAACAAATAGTTTTGTGTAATAACATCATTAGGGAAGTTTTGTAAAGTCTGATTAGCCATGTTTTCCAATTCATCCCAGCGCTCGGTTTCGTAATAAATTTCCATCAATGAATGTCTTGCATCCAAATGGCCACTGCTTAATGCAATACATTTTTTTAGAATTTCCGCAGCTTGGTCAAACTGTTGTTTACCCATTAAAAAGCTGCCATAATAAAAATAGGCTTCCGGGTTTTCGGGACCGTATTTAATGGCGTTTTGGTAATAATATTCAGCCGAATCTATCTGACCGATAACGCTTTTTAAAACGCCCATATTTACGTTTAAATAGGAATAGTATGGAATTAAGTTAAACGCATTTCTATAATATTTTTCGGCTCCGGCATAATCTCCGTTTTGCATCAAAGCCAATCCGTAATTCATTTGGCCTCTTCCGTTTTTCGGACTATTTTCAGTTACATCTTTCCACAACGAAACACCGTCATGCCAAACCTCATTTCTATGATGAACCCCTTTGGTGTGAGCTCCAATTACAATAACAAAAACTCCAAGTAAAACTATTTTTTTAGAAGCAAAAGAGGGTTTGTTTACATACAGGTAATGCAAATATCCAAAAAGCGAAATAATTAAGCCGATATAAGGAAAAAATGTTCGGTGGTCGTTCATTACTTCTGCAAAAGGGATAATACTTGAAGTGGGTAAAAGTGCTATTAAAAACCAACAAATGCCAAAAGAAACCAGTCTTAGTTTTTCTTTTTTAGAGCATATAACAGCAAGATAAATCAAGAAGGCTAAAAACAATATACCAAGCCAAAACTTTCCGTTTGCCAAACTTTCAAACACTGTTAAATCAGAGTCAGCGGAAAGATGAATGGGCAAAATAAAGTTGAATACATAGAGAAAAATAACATAAGGTTGGACTAAAATGTAATCCAGTCTGCTATAAGTTCCCGGAATAAATGTTTCGGGAGTCATTTTGGCTTGAAAAACATAAAACGCACCACAAAGTAGGAGTGAAGGCATAGCCACAACAAGAGATTGAATAATTGTTTTGAAAACACCAGCTTGAAATAAATTAAACGAACTTTTCTTTTCAAATAAATGAACGTAAAAGAAAAACATAGCAGGGAAAACCAAAACGGCTGGCTTAACTAATAAGCCAATCAATAAGGGAATTAAATAAAGCTGGTATTTTCTTTTGTCAGGATAGTTGATGAATACCCAAAAAGAGATGAGCCCGAAAAAGGTAGAAAACAAGTCAGAACGAGCAGATATGTAGTTTATGGTTTCTGCATTGGCAGTATGAAACATATAAAACACAACTCCAAAAAAGGCAAACCATGAATAATGATTTTTAAATACATTTTGAAAAAGTTTTTTTAGAATAAAAAATAGCACAATACCCTGCAATAGATAAAAAATGAAAATGGTTAAATGAAACTGAAAAGGTTCCATTTTTTGTCCGGCTAATTGATAGTCAATGGCATACAACGTAGGCATCAATGGTCTATAAGACTGGTTTGCAGGTAGTGTAGTAAGAGTAGTTGGATCTTTGAAAAATAGGGGAATATTACTAATGTCCCTAATAAATGCATTGTTGACTAAAGAGTGCGCATCATCAAAATGAAAACCATTATCAAAATGATTTCGGTAAATAAAAGCGAGTGCAATGGCACTAATAATTCCAAATATCAGAATTTTGTTTTTCAAAGTAGTAACCGTTTGAGCCAACTAATATACTTCTTATTCTTTAATGGTAAAGAAAACAGCAAGCCTAAACTTTATTATCTTTGGGCGCTTTATGGCTCTATTCGGAAAAGAAAATAGCGGAAATGAGATGTCTTTTTTAGAGCATCTTGAGGTGTTACGTTGGCATCTGGTGCGAATAGTTTCTGTTATTTTAATTTTTGGTGTTGTATTTTTTATTTTCAGTAGATATATATTCGACCATGTAATTTTAGTGTTAGCTGAAGAAGATTTTTGGACATATCAGCAATTTTGTAAGCTTTCTCATTTTCTTGGTTTAGAAGATAATCTGTGTATGACAGATTTAAAACTGAATTTTCAGTCTATTTCTATGTCAGGTCAAATTACTACTGATTTAGTAGTTTCATTAATTGGTGGATTTATTGTTGCTTTCCCTTATGTGTTTTTTGAAATATGGAGGTTTATCGCTCCGGCACTAAAATCAAAAGAAAAAAAATATGCTGCCTGGACGGTTTTCTTTTCCACAATACTATTTATTGGAGGAATTTTATTTGCTTATTATTTAATAGCTCCGCTAACGGTTCAGTTTTTAGGAAATTATCAGGTTTCTGAAAGAGTGGCTATCAATATTACCATAAACTCATATATTACAACAGTAAGCACAGTTATTTTAGCTTGTGGTATCGTTTTTCAATTACCGCTAATGGTTTATTTCTTGTCAAAAATGGGAATACTTACGCCTGAGTTTATGCGGAAGTATAGAAAACATGCGATAGTGATTACACTTATCTTATCTGCCATAATTACTCCGCCAGATATTTCCAGTCAAATTTTAGTATCCTTGCCAATATTATTGTTGTACGAAGTAAGTATATTTATTTCCGCTTCTGTAAACAAACGAAAAAAGAAATTAGCCAATGGATAAGGTAGAAGAGTTTAGTGCCTATCGTCAAAAGATGAATGACAAGTTGCTTGCAGAAGATAACTTGGTGCTAAAAAGATTTTTTAATTTAGACACCAACACCTATGCTGATGGCGCTTTGAGTTCACAGACCAAAGAAATGCTTGGGCTGGTGGCTTCAATGGTGTTAAGGTGTGATGATTGTATAAAATATCATCTGGAAACGTGCTACAAACAAGGCTTAAAAAAAGAGGAATTATTGGAAATATTCAGCGTTGCCAATATTGTGGGAGGTTCTATCGTTATTCCTCATACCAGAAGAGCGTTAGAATTTTGGGAAGATTTGGAAAACCACTATACCAATAAATGATATTAAGAGCAGAAAATATCGTAAAAAAATACAAGAGCCGAACGGTTGTTAAAGGTGTTTCTGTGGAAGTAAAACAGGGAGAAATTGTTGGTTTATTGGGTCCAAACGGAGCAGGAAAAACTACATCCTTTTACATGATTGTAGGTTTAATAAAACCTAATGAAGGAAAAATATTTTTAGATGATAAAGATATTACTGCCATGCCTATGTACAAAAGAGCCCAGAACGGCATTGGCTATTTGGCGCAAGAAGCGTCTGTTTTCAGAAAACTAAGTATTGAGGATAATATTAGAGCAGTACTTCAAATGACTGAGCTGACAAAAGAAGAGCAAGAAGCTAAATTAGAAGAGTTGATTGAAGAATTTAATCTGGGACATGTAAGAAAAAACAGAGGGGATTTACTTTCCGGTGGAGAAAGAAGGAGAACAGAAATAGCAAGAGCCTTAGCTGTAAGTCCAAAATTTATTTTATTGGACGAGCCTTTTGCGGGCGTTGACCCTATTGCTGTGGAAGACATACAATCTATTGTAGCTAAATTAAAAGAAAAGAACATTGGCATTTTAATTACCGACCATAATGTTCATGAAACCTTAAACATTACCGACAGAGCCTACTTGTTATTTGAGGGAAGCATTTTAAAAGCAGGAACTGCACAAGAATTAGCTGATGACGAACAAGTGCGTAGAGTTTATCTTGGCTCTAATTTTAAGTTGAGGTAATTAATCAGCTTTTCTAGTATTCAAATTAAATCCTAATCCTAAACTTATTCTTAATTCATCAATGGGTGTGATGTTGTATTGTGTGGCAATACTTGCTTTTACATAACGAACATTAAACAATAAATGAAAAACTTTTGGGGCATAATAATTAAAGCCAATTACACCGCTAATGGCTGGATTTAAACTTTCATTTTTAAATCCACTGCTTGCTAAAAGAATGACGTCTTGATTGCTTTTTCCGTAAACGAATCCAGGTTGTAAACCTATGTAAGGGTCAAAACTTTTACTATTGAAAAAGTGGTAAGCAGCACCGGTATATAACGAATGATTGAAAACAAAGGGGAAATCTATTCTGTTATTTCCGGCATTAAAAAAATCAACAAAAAGAAACACATCACTTCTAATAGAAAATCTTCTGTCTAAATAATACTCTAAATCAGTACCGATATTAGCAGTATTAAGGCTATTATAGTTTAGTAATGTGCCATGAGCAAAACCTAACTGAGCACGTAAAAGTCCTTTCCTTATGACAGAATTTTCTTCCTGAGCTTTTACAAAAAAGCCAGAAAGTATGAGAAGAACTATTAAAAAACATCTTACCATAAATCAGCAATTTTAGCATTAATACTTAGGGTTAAAAATAAATGGCCTTCCAGCCCTGTGCTTCCATGAGAATGGCCGTGTCCGTGACTGTGCCCAACTTGTAAATAAGTTTCTCCTTCAGCTGATTGTAATTTTTCGTATTCAATTTCTCTACCTAAGTGCATCATGTATTGTGTGCCCACCGAAATATTTATTACTTCTAAATTAAAGCTTGTTCCTAAGCCCATTTGCACGGCAGAACTCCAACGACTGTCATAAGTTGGAATATAATAGTAAGACCTAACAGAAGTGTAATCAAAACAATGACCTGCTAAGAAATAAGGTTGAAATACTTTTTCATAAGAATCGTATGGGTAAAACATTACACTCCAACCAATGTGTGCATCATTTCTTTTACCTAGTCCACCTAGGTTAGTAGTAATATAATCTGCAAACCATTCGGTATTAATATATTTTCCAAATCGTAATCGAAATTGTCCGCCTGTGCCATATCCGGGCTGGGCATCATGGCCAAAAACACTCATGGTGCTGCGCATTCCTAATTGAAACTCCCCACCAAAATTATCTTTTGTTTTTTCTTGCGCCCAAGATACTATCGAAATTAATAGAAACGGAATAAACAGAAGTCTTTTCATAATGGTTTGCTTTACAGGTTTTTTGTCCAAGTTATACTTCTATAACGATAGCAAGTGAAAAAATTATATGTAATAATATTAAAAAATATATTTTTAGCGCTTCTTAAAAAAAAATAGTAATGAACAAGTTTTTTGAAATTAATAAGAAAATTGCTGAATCTACTTGGTTTCAGACGGTAATTATATTGACTATTGTTGCTGCGGGTGTGCTGGTTGGAATACAAACTTATGGAGATTCCGTAGCTCATTTACATGATACTCTTATTCTTTTAGACCACATTATTTTGGCAATATTTACTATTGAGGTGTTTGTAAAAGTGCTCGCAGAAGGCAATAAACCATGGAAATATTTTATGGACGCATGGAATATTTTTGATTTTCTGATAGTGGCTGTTTGTTATGTGGCTATTTTCATGCCTTCGGTTGATGCTTCTTTTATTGCTGTTCTCCGACTGGCAAGAATTTTAAGGGTGTTTAAATTAGTTACGGCAGTTCCAAAATTGCAATTATTGGTAGGTGCACTGTTAAAGTCAATTCCATCAATGGGATATGTAGGAATTTTGCTTTTACTTCTCTTTTACATCTACGCTACTATGGCCGTATTTATTTTTGGAGGAAATGACCCTCTTCACTTCGGAACATTAGGAAAAGCTATGTTGTCATTATTTAGGGTTGTAACTCTTGAAGATTGGACGGATGTGATGTATATTAACATGTTTGGTTGTGATCATCCAATATGGGGTTATGGCGAAGAATGTGGTTGTGAAAACCCACAAGCTTTTGGCTGGGGCTCTGCCGCATTTTTTGTTTCCTTTGTTTTAATAGGAACGATGATAGTTTTAAACTTATTCATAGGTGTAATTATGAGCAGCATGGATGAGGCAAAGGCTGATGCGGAGGCACAATATAAAGAAGAAAAATTAGCTGAAAATGATTATACTGCCGTTGACGAGCTGAATGAATTAACCAATAAATTAGATGCTCTCAAAGAACAAATGGATTCTATTTATCATAGGTTAAAAGACAAAAGCTAATCATTAAAAATTACTAACATCAGTAGGTCTAAGTACGGTGAATAGTTTGAGTGTTTTTTCACCTAC
>Ga0070726_10000226_pt1 | contig 87013 bp, 72 predicted proteins | sample tdAd471_FD_67275 | JGI IMG/M metagenome (GOLD analysis project Ga0070726, IMG submission 67275) | Marine sediment microbial communities from the Atlantic coast under amendment with organic carbon and nitrate - tdAd47.1 | ecosystem: Environmental > Aquatic > Marine > Coastal > Sediment | place...
TGGCTTCTTGGTTGGCGAAGTAACCGATGGTTCGGGAGGGGCCGCGGAAGAGGATGCGGCCGCGAGTCCGTTCGCCGACGGGTTCTCCGGCGTCGTCGACGACCTTGATCTCGTGTTCGGGAAGCGCTTGGCCGTTGGCGACGAAGCGCAACTTGCGATCGCCGGCGACGGGGACGGCGCGGCCCTGAGATTCAAAGGCCTCGCGATCGATGACGTCGACGATGGGGTCGCGATCGATGCCGGGGAAGGTGAGGGCGACGGAGGACTCCGCGAGTCCGTAGCAGGGAACGTAGGAGGAGCTGCGGAATCCGTGCGGGCCGAAGCGCTCGGTGAAAGTCTCTAGGGTGCGCGGCAGGACGGGCTCGCCGGCATTGATCGCGATGCGCCAGGGGCTGAGGTCGACGTCCTCTAGTGCGGCGTCGTCGATTTTGCGCACGCAAAGGTCGTAGGAAAAGTTGGGGGCGGGGCAGAGCGTTCCGCCGGTATCGCTGAGGGCCCACAGCCAGCGCTCGGGCCGCGACAGGAAGTCCAACGGCGACATGACGGTGATGGGGAAGCCGTGATAGACGCTGAACAGCCAGGAGCCGATGAGGCCCATGTCGTGATAGAGCGGCAGCCAGCTGACGACTCGGTCAGTGGGGCGGGCCTGGACCGCCCAGCCGATGCCGCGAACGTTGGCGAGCACGTTGCCGTGGGTGAGGGTGACGCCCTTGGGATTGCCGGTGGACCCTGACGTGTATTGCAGGAAGAAGATTTCGGCGGGGTCGGGCAGCGCGGCGCGCGAGAAGCGGCCCTCGGTTTCCAGCTCCGTCGCCGAGACGACGGCCTGCATTTGAGGCAGTCCGGCGAGGAAGACGTCGGCGACGAGTTTGGCGCGCTCCCAAGAGATTAGGAACCGGGCGCGGGCGTTTCCGAGGATCTTCAGTTGGCGTCGAACGTACTCTTCAATCTGCTTGGGGCGAGCGGGCGGGTAGATGGGCGCAGCGATCCCGCCGGCGAGCATGACGCCGAAGAAGGAGTAGAAGAAGTCCGTCCCGGTGGGCAGCATGATCGCGACGGTTTCGCCGGGCTGGAGGCCGCGGGCGATGAGGCCGCGGGCGACGGCGGCTGATCGCTCGTAGAGGTCGCCGTAGCTGATGGACAGGCTTTGGTCGTCCTCAAAGAGGTGGATCTGGGTGCGTTCGGGGTGGGACTGGGCAAAGCCGCTGAGGACTTGGCCGAAGTTGGTCGCGTCCTTTGGGGCGTCCGGCGCCGGGCCGGGTTGGCGGACGTCGTAGCGCTTGCGTGCGGATTCTCCGGCGACAGGGTCGGACTCCAGGGCCTTGAGCCATTCGGCGAGCGAATCCGCCGACTGGGCGACCTGGTCCGGGAGGCGGCGGCCGAACTCGCGCTCGACGCGCATGAGCAGCTCGACCCGCTCCAAGCTCCCGAGACCCAAATCTCGATCGAGCGAACTGCCGAGGGTCACGGTCGCATCCTGGCCGCCCAGTTCGGCCAGCAGGTCGCGTACGATCGCTATCAACCGGCCTTCGGCCGACGATGTGAGCGGCTGCACCATCCGAGGTTTATTGTCTCAAGCCGGGAGTCACTGTTGTGACGTGGGTTGACGAACGACGCGATCGAGTTCAAGACGGAGCCGCTCGGCCCCGAGTTGGGAGGCGACGCCGCGCCGGAGGACGTCGGCGGCTTCTTCGCTGAAATCCTCTTCGGCTTGATAGCGAATGCGCAGGACAGCGCCGTGATTGTCGAAGCCGATTTCGGTCGAGACGACCTGTGCGTGGTCGGTCGGCCAGAGAGCTTCGAGCGGTCGGTCCAGACGCGCCATGAGTTCTGCTCGAAAGGCTTCGAGGCTATTGAGCGCCGTTTGGGAGGACTGTCCGCCGAGGCCTTGGCGGAGTTGGACGAGCTCTTCCTGGCTGGCGACTTGGCGGACGGTGAGGGTCGCCTCGCGGTTGGTTCGCGCTTCAATCATCGCCTCGGCGGCGGCGACGTTGGCGCGGTCCACGGGATTGGTGACGATGAGACTCAAGGTGATGGGGTCGTCGTGCACGGTGTAGAGCATGGTCACGATGCCTTCGCGCTCGGTGATCATCTCGACGGCGTTCTCCACCGCATCGCGGGCGACGAGCTGTTGGGTCAACTGCATGAGGGAGCGGCTAAGTGGGATCAGTACGACGCCGAGGGCGAAGACGATCATGAAGATGCGCCAGCGGAGGGCGCCGATGTTGGCGAACGAGCGGGAGATGGCGGTTTTCGACGCCAGCCATTCGTAGATGGCGTCGGTGGAGGCGCGTTCCAGCAGCGGTTGCGCGATCGCCAGCCGGACCTCGACCGAATCCATGCGAATGACGTAGAAGACGAGGAAGGCGCTGGCGATGATGGCGGCGAGGTTGGTGATGAAGAGCAGTCCGGCGCCGGACATGATTTCCCAAACGAAGCCGGCGCCGAGTCCGAATCCGACGGCGCAGAGGGGCGGCATCAAGGCGACGGCGATGGCGACTCCCGGCAGGGCGGCCGCGCCGCCGCCGCCGGGCGATTTGCTGCGTGCCAGCAGTAGTGATCCCGCCAGGCCCGAAAAGAGTGCGATGCCGAGATCGAGGAGGTTGGGGTGGGTACGCGCCTGGATTTCAGCGGTGGGAGCGTCGAGCGGAAGGATCCACACGATGAGGCCGGCGAAGAGGATGGAGGCGAAGATGCTGAGAGCCAACTGGAGCAGAGACTTGATGCCGAGGTAGAGATCGGCGGCGGCGAAGGCGAGGCCAGCGGCGATGATGGGGCCCATGAGCGGGGAGACCAGCATGGCGCCGATGACGACGGCGGGAGAGTCGAGCAGCAGACCGAGGGTGGAGATGCCGGCGGAGAGCAAGAGTTCCAGCCAGTAATTGGTGTTGGAGACGTCGGCGCCGTCGAAGACCTCGATGTAGACGGCGGGCTTGCTCTCGGGATCGATGCGCAGGAGGCGCTCGAAGCTGGGCTTCAAGAAGAAACGAAGAAGGGGATTCATCGGTGAGCCAGCTAAGAGGATAGCGGCTTGTAACGCACGTGGGGTTACCCCTGGGGCGTCGCGGAGAGGGCCGAGCGCAGGGACTGGGCGATCTGCAAGTTGGTCTCTCCGCCTAGATTCGAGACGACGAAGGTCCAGTAGTCCCCGCGTTCAAAGACAGCGGTTTGGTACTTGCCGGCAGCGTCGGTCTCCATTGGAGCTGAGATGCTTTCGCCGTCGCGGCGCGTCGTGGCGAGGACGGAGATTAGTTCCTCTCCGTCGATGAGCGCGAAGTGGACGAACTCGCGGCCTTGGTGCTCGCAGCGGTGGGCGATGCGCAGTCGCAGGTGCTCGGGCACGACCTCTCGCACGGCGACCATCAGATCCGCCTGATCGTCGCCGACTTCCATGAGGGCCTTGCCGGCCATGACTGCGTCGCCGTCCAAGTTGCGGAAGGCGGCGCAGTAGATATGGTCGCCGAGTCCGAGTCCGGTGACCGCGCTGACTTGTTGCAGCAGGGTCCAGATCTCGACGCGAGAGACGAGGTGGCCGGTGGGCGTGATGCCGGTGAAGTGAGATGTAGCCGTCCATCCCCCGACGGCCACGACAGCGGCGAGGACGCCGGACCAGAGCAGCTTGGGACGATGCGAGAGCGAGGGGGAGTGTGGAGACGACGCTCCGATCTCCGCTTGGATGGAAGCGCGCAAGCTTGCCGGGGCCGATTCACACTCGTGGGCGTTACGAAGCCTTGCGAGGATTTGACGTCGAACGACTAGTTCTTGGGAGCAGCTCTTGCAGATCTCTAGATGAGCCTCCACGCCGGCCAGCGCATCGGCCGGCAGTTCTCCGGCGATGTAGTCGTCCAGGGCCGGGGCGACGCGTCCGCAGGCTTCTTTTCCGTAGTCGAGCACGCTCACGGGTTGACCTCCGCCGTACGGAGACCGTGGGCGTCGGCTACCGACCGCAGTTTATCGCGGAGCAGCGATCGACCGCGATGGAGGCGGGACATGACGGTGCCGGTTTTGACCTCGAGCAGCTGCGCGATCTCTTTGTAGCTGAACTGTTCGACGTCGGCGAGCACGACGGCGTCGCGATAGGCCTCCGGGATTTCTTCCAGCGCACGCAGAATTTCCTGGTCCGTCAGCTGGTCGGGCGTCGGGGCGGGCGCTTCTCGGCGCTCCAATATCTGCTCGGAGTCGTCGGCCGGCCGTCGACTTAGTTCCCGGCGGCGATAGTCGTGGACTGCGTTGACCAAGATGCGGTAGAGCCAGGCGCGGCAATTGGTGCCGGTTTGAAAGGTATGAAACGACTTCCAGGCGCGCAAATAGACGTCCTGGACGACGTCTTCCGCTCGTGCAGGGTCGCCTAGGAGGCGGCAGGCCGTGCGAAAGAGTTCGTCGAGGTGCGGCATCGCGGCGAGTTCAAACTCGTCTCGACGGGCAGGGCTGCGGCGAAAGAACGACATCCAGTAGGCAGTCGAAGCGACGGCCGGTCCCTTGGTGAGAACCGGCCGTCGTCCCTACCCCTAGTTTTCGTTTGAAACGAAATCGAGTTACGGTCTCGCTTCAAAATTCGATTTTCGAGCGAAGGGCGACTAGTTGCGCAGACGCTCGACGGAGATGCGGGCGGCCGGATTCAGCCAGGTGTAGCCGGAGGCGGTGAGATCGTCGCCCTCACCGGTGATGCCGGGCGAGACGTAGACGTAGCCTTCGGCGCCTTCAGTGACGCGCACGCCGCCGTTTCCGCAAGGGGGGCCGGGGATGTGGGCGCAGGACTCGGTGTTGGCCTCCGAGCCGGCGTCGAGCGCGGGAACCAGGTGGACTGCGGTGCCCAGGTTCGGGCTGCGGACTCCGTTGAGGCTCACGAAGGCGTCATTGGTGACGACGAGCATGGACGCGAGCGAGACGAGGTTCATATCGCCGAAGATTTCGAGCTCGACCGAGGCGGTTTCACCCGGCAGGATGGGGCCGTTGACGCCGGTGATGACCTGGACGTCGAGGACATCGGCGGAAGAGCCGAGCTTGTCGATCATGGGCTGCAGGACTGCGTCTTCAGCGATTTGAGCGAGTTCTTCGGACGCCGGGGAGCCCATCTGGTAGAAGGCCGGGGCCCGGTTGTTGTGGGTGGCCACGACGGCGGGAGACAGGATTTGTCCCTTGGTGATGTTGGTGACCGACACCTTGACCCGGCTGCTGAGCTGGGCCGAGGCCGGGGAGGCCGCCAGGAGGGCGGCTAGAACGAAGGCGAACGTAGCAATGCGAGACTTTTGCATGCGAATCAATGCTCCTAGTGAGTGTTCCTCTTTGGCGCCGAAGAATCGACGCCGTACAAGAGGGGAAACCGGCGTGCGCGTCGGTCTATTCCCAATTCGCAAGAAATATTTGTGGAGCGCCCGGTGGTTAGGCGTTTGCGGAGTCGGCGTCGGCTTCCGGCTCTTCGGCGAGCAAGGGAAACTCTCCCTGTGGATCGTCTCGAACCTCTAGCTTTTCAATCTTCTGGAAGCGTCCGGTGATTTTGCGGGCCGAGATGCTTACCTTGCCGACGTCGTCGTGTGCCTGCTCGATGTGGCGGGCCAGCGCTCCCATGCGGCCTTCAAAGCGCTCGAAGTCCTTGGACAGCAGGCGGAGGTGTTCTTGGATTTCGTGCACCCGCTCGCGCGTCTCCGAGTCCTTGATGACGGCGGCCGCGGTGGTCAGGATGGCCATGAGCGTAGTGGGCGAGGCGAGCCAGACATGCGAGCGTTGGGCTTGCTCGACCAGTTCGTAGTGCCTGGAGTGGATCTCGGCGAAGACCGCTTCGGCGGGGATGAAGAGAATGGCTCCGTCGGAGGTTTCGCCGGGGATGATGTATTTGGATGCGACGGCGTAGACGTGCATTTGTACGTCGCGCGCGAAGTCCTTTTCCGCGGCCTTGCGGACTTCATCGGTCGCGTCCGGGTCGACGGTCCTGCGGTAGTTCTCCAGGGGAAACTTGGAGTCGATGGGGACGAGGCCGGTGGGTTCCGGCAGGTACAACATGCAGTCGACTCGCCGGGAGTTGGAGAGCGTGTGTTGCATCTTGAACGCGGCCTCGGGCAGGACGTTGCGTACGAGCGCTTCCAATTGAACCTCGCCGAAGGCGCCGCGGGAGGTGCGGTCGGCCAGAACGCGTTGAAGACTGACGACGTTGGTCGAGAGTTCGGTGATCTTCTTCTGCGCGTCGTCGATGAGGGCGAGTCGCTTCTGGATGTCGGTGAAGGTTTGGTTGGTCTTGTCGAAGCCTTCGGTGAGGCGCTTGTCGACTTGGCCGGAGATCTGCTTGAGCCGCTCGTCGGTCGCTTTCGTCAGCGATTCCATACGCTTGACGAGGTCTTCAGTGTTGCGGGCGAGGTGGTCGGCGAGTTGCTTCTGGATGCGGTCCACGCCGCCCTGCAGAGAGTCCTGGAGGCCTTTCTGCGTTTCCCCTTGGCGCTTCTCGAATCCGCCACGGAGTTCGCCGAAGCTGCCGAGGAATTTCTCTTGGAGTTCAAGGGCCGACTTGCGTTGCTCGGATCCGGCGGCGTCGCCGCGCTTCGACTGTTCGTCGAGGCGCGCATCGAGGCGATCGAGTCCGGTCTCCCAGCGCCGACCGCCGACGCCGACCTGGTAGGCGATCCAGGCGAGCAGGAAGACCGCGACTAGAACAAGAAAGACCGCAACTGCTTCGGTCGCCGGCACAGACGCTATGTTACCAGCTTTGGAAGGGGGCGAAGTCTTTGAAAACATTGAGGGACTGCGATCCTCTGTTTGCCTATTGATCGCCTTGGGAATATGCTTGTGGAAAACAGAGTCTCGGCACCATGTCCTGGCGGCGGGTGGTCCGGAATAACCTGCTGATTTTAAGAGGTTTGTACGAGCCGGGAGGAGGCGAATATTTTGCACAAGTTTTCCACAGGAGGTAAGTCGTTTGTTTTCAGCGGGGTCGATGTCAATGCAGGTTATCTTATTGATATGAAGTGGGTTGCGGTTTCCACAACGGAAGTTCATGATTCCAGCGGAGATAAATTTCCGTTTTGAAACAAGTGGTGAAGAGGCGTAGGCTAATGAGAATCCCCCGCGATGGAAACGACCGCCCCCCCAGCCATTCTTGAGAAGGGACTCCCCTCGAACGTCGAAGCCGAGCAGTTTGTTCTTGGCTCGGTTCTGCTCGACGAGAGTCTGTTTCCGCAGATCGCCGGTACGCTTGAAGCCGACGATTTTATCCTCGAGAAGCACCGTCGGATTTACCAGCGGATGTCTGACTTGGCTGAGAAGCCGGAGCGGATCGAGTATCTGACACTGGTCAACGAGCTGGAGAAGCACAATCAACTCCAGTCGGTGGACGGAATTGCTTATATCGCTTCGCTGACCGAGGGGCTGCCTCGCCTGAAGTCGATTGACAGCTACGTCAAGATCGTCAAGGACAAGGCCCTGCTGCGGCAGCTGATTCGGGCGTCGCAGAACGTGATCTCCGAGTGCGTGGATTCGCCGGAGGAGGTGGAGGACATCCTGGCCTCGGCGGAGACAGCGGTGATGAAGGTGGGGGACGCGCAGCTGCGTTCCGGGCTTTCGTCGCCGCGCGAGGTGATTGAGGGGTACTCGGGTGGAATGCAGGCCTTCCTGGACCCGAGCCGGCGGTTGCAGGGGCTGGCGGGACCGTTCCTCAAGTTGGAGGAGATGACGACCGGCATGCACGGCGGCGAGTTGATCATCCTGGCTGCTCGCCCCGCCATGGGGAAAACGTCCTTGGCGCTGAACGTGGCCTTCCACATCGCGAAGGACAATGGTGCGGACGACCCGGCCAAGAGCGTCGCGCTGTTCTCGCTGGAGATGTCGAAGGAGTCTTTGTTGACGCGCATCTTATGCGCGGAGGCGAAGGTCGATCAGCACCGTTTCCGCGGCGGTTATCTCAATGACGACGAGAAGCGGCGGCTGCGCGGCGGGCTTCACTCGATTGTGGGTTCGAAGCTGTTTATCGACGATTCCGCTGATACGAACGTGATGGAGATCGCGGCGAAGTGTCGGCGTTTGCGGTCCGAACACGGTTTGGGGCTGATCGTGGTGGATTACCTGCAGCTGATGGCTTCCAAGGGAAAGGTGGAGAACCGCACGCAGGAGATTTCGCAGTTTTCGCGCGGTCTGAAGCTGTTGGCGAAGGATCTAGACGTGCCGGTATTGGCGCTCTCGCAGTTGAGTCGCGGACCGGAGACACGGCAGGGCGATCATCGCCCGATGCTGGCTGACTTGCGCGAATCCGGATCGATTGAGCAGGACGCTGATCGAGTGATGTTCATCTTCCGGGAAGAGGTCTACAAGCCGGATCGCGAGGATCTGCATGGTTTGGCCGAGTTGCTGATCGCGAAGCAGAGAAATGGCCCGACGGGACGAATCAAGCTGGCGTTCATCAACAAGTTTGCGAAGTTCGAGAACTTGGCTGACGACGTGGGCGGGGGATCGCCCGGCGGAGGCGGCGGGATGGACGACGGCGACGTGCCGTTCGACGACGACTAAAGAGGCTATTTCGAAGCGAGGCTGGATGCAGAAAGGGCTCGGCAAATGCCGAGCCCTTCGTCGTTTCTTGAATCCAGCGCTAGGCGTTGATGTCGTAGTTTTCGCGGTGGATGCCGAGGTCGCCTCGGACGATGACGTTGGAGCGGAAGGTCTCTTCCAGTTCCTGCAGGTAGGCGTTGTCGCGGGACTTGAGGACGCGTGCGATCTCCGGGTGGACCCGGATGGTGACGTCCTTGTCGGTCTTGCGCTTGGCGGAAACCTTTTGAGCTTCTTCGAGAATCTCGAAGATCATCGTGGAGACGGACTTGACGTGACCGGAGCCGTCGCAGGCCGAGCAGGCCGAAGACAGCGTCCGTTCGAGCGATTGCTTGACGCGTTTCCGGGTGACGGCGATGAGACCGAATTCGTTGAACGACAGCGCCTTGGACGGCGACCGATCGGTGCGTAGGGCGCGTTCGAGCGCTTGCATGACGAGCTTGCGGTTGGCGCGATCGTCCATGTCGATGAAGTCGAGGATGAGGATGCCGCCCAGATCGCGGAGGCGCATCTGGCGGACGATCTCTTCGGCGGCTTCGAGGTTGGTCTTGACGATGGTGTCCTCAAGGCGATTCGACTTGCCGACGAACTTGCCGGTATTGACGTCGACGGCGATGAGCGCCTCGGTCTGGTTGATGACGAGGTAGCCGCCGGACTTGAGCCAGACCTTGGGTCGCAGTGCCTTCTCGATCTCCTTGCTGACGCCGAACTCGTCGAAGATCGGCTTGTCGCGGGAGTAGAGCTTGACTCGATCGACCAGCTCGGGCTGGAAACGTTCCATGAAGCGGAGGACCCGCTCGTACTCTTCCTCGGAGTCGACCCAAATGGTCTTGAAGCTTTGGCCGAGTTGGTCGCGTAGGATGCGCTCGACGACATCGAGATCCTGATGCAGGATGGCCGGGGATTGGCGACGTTCGGCTTTCTCTTCGACGCCTCGCCAGAGACCGATAAGGAACTGCATGTCGGAGACGAGCGCTTCGTCGCCGGCTGTTTGGCCGGCGGTGCGCACGATGAATCCGCCGGGCGCGCCGTCCATGTTGTCGCGGATCAGACGTCGGAGGCGCAGGCGCTCGGCGTCGGAGTGGATTTTGCGCGAGACGCCGACGTGAGCGACGGTCGGCATATAGACCAGGTAGCGACCGGGCAGGGCGATGTGCGAGGTGATACGCGCGCCCTTCTTGCCGAGGGGCTCCTTGGCGATTTGGACGACCACGTCTTGGCCGGGCTTGAGCAGATCGGCGATACGCGGTTGGCCGGAATCGTCATCGGCCGCTGCTGGTGCGTTTTGGCGCTTGCCGCGGTCGTCGCGAGAGCGGCCGCCTCGGCCTCCTCGTCGACCGTCGCGGCGGCCTCCGCGTCGCTTCTCGTCGCGTTCGCCGTCGTCGTCCGCATCCGCGTCGACGGGGCGGCCGGGCGCGACTTCATGTCCGTCGGCGTCCCGTTCGACGGCCTCGGAGGAATCAGCGTCGTCGGTTTGGCTTCGGCGGCCTCGACCTCGGCCGCGGCCTCGGCGGCCCCGGCGGGGTGCGCGGTCGTCTGAGCGGTCGCGTACTTCGGCCTCTTCAGCGGCAGATGGTTCGGGTTCGTCGTCTTCGCGATCCGAGGAGTCGTCGTCGGAGTTCTCTTCATCGGAGTCGGGGGCCGAGCCGGAATCGTCGCTGGATTCTTCGTCGGGGTCGGCGGCCTCTTCCTCATCGGCTGAATCGCTGCTGGAATCGCCTTCGTCGTCCGCGTCGCGGTCGCTCTCTAGTGAGTCGTCTTCTGGAGAGTCGTCCTCTGGTGCATCGTCGGCCGGATCGTCTTCGGACGGGTCGTCGTCCCTGGACGCTTCCTCGTCCGAATCCACCTCGTCGGACACTTCTTCGTCTGACTCCGGCTCGTCGGATTGATCGTCGTCGTCGGCCTCTTCTGATTCGTCCGATGCTTCATCCGGCGAATCGTCTTCGGGCGAGTCAGGGGATTCTTCTTCGTCCTCCGCGTCTTCGTCGACTTCTACTTCAACCTCTTCGTAGACCCATTCGATCTCATCGTCGTCAGCGTAGGCGAGAGCTTCCTCTCCTTCGACGATCTCGACTTCGTACTCTTCGCTCTCTTCTTCTTCGACCGGCTCGTTCTCGTCCTTGTACTTCCGCAACGATTCGCCGGGAAGCACGGTGAAGTCGTCGTCTTCCTCTTCCTTCTTGAGAGGCACGTCTTCGTCCCCGTCCAGTTGGCGACGGGGCTTGGAGCGCAACTCTTGGCTTTCGCGCGAGCGATCGTCGTCTTGGCGACCACGTCCCCGACCGCCGCGTCCGCGTCGTCTGCGACCACGGCTGCGACCGCCTTCACGCTCCTCGGATTCGTCTGAGCGGGAATCCCGACTGTCTGTGGATTCGCCGTCCTTTCCGCCGTCGCCGTCGTCAGCTTTGCGGTTGTTTTGGGAGCGGTCGGCTTCGCGCGAGTCGTCGCTGCGGCCGCGCCCGCCGCGTCTACGGCGGCCGCGGCCACCACGTCCTCCTCGGCGGTTGTCGTCGGAATCGTCGGCAGCCGAGGCGTCGTCGCCGGACTTCGCGCTGTCGCGCGAGCCGCGACCGACGGCCTCGTCGTCCTCGTCGTCGTAGGATCCGTCTTCGATGTTCGCGGTCTGGTCGATGACGTCGGAGACGTAGAGAAAAGCGTCGCGCTCGAGGCCGATCTTGACGAAGGCCGACTGCATGCCGGGCAGGACGCGGCTGACGCGGCCCTTATAGATGTTTCCGGCTAGGGCGTGCTCAGAGGCGCGCTCGATGGAGATTTCGACGACGCGGTCGTCTTCAAGAGTCGCAACGCGCGTTTCGTGCGCTGTTGAGGATACGACAAGTTCTTTCGACAATGGAGGCCTCCTGGTAGTCGGAGGTCTCGAGCGGGGCGATCCCGGCGGGGGGCCGGCTGATGGAAATATGTAGGGGGCGCAGCGAACGACGGCACGGCATCAGAGGAGTACCCCCTGACGGGGAGAGGCGATCCGTGGATGGATTCTCTCAATCATTCCTGCTTTTCCGGGGCGGAGCGTTGCGGGATGCTCGCTCGACGCCCGATCTGTCCTCGGAGCACGATGGGTGCGCTCCTTCTCGAAACCGATCCGAATCTTTTTCCGATTCCAAACTTTTCAGACGATTCCACCCAGGATTGCTCCTGGACGGAAGAAACTTTTCCGGCGATTGTCGCACGTCGGAGAGCGTTTTGGGGCGATCAATTCGCGAAGCGTCTCAATCGCACGTTATTGACTAACCCTAGCATCAAGAAGGTCGTCAGCGTGCTGGAGCCGCCGTAACTCATCAAGGGAAGCGGAATTCCGGTTACGGGCATCTTGTTGACGACCATGCCGACGTTGATCAGGATGTGGAACAACAGCAGGGCGGCGACGCTCATGCAGATGTGCAATCCAGCGCCGTCGGCGGCGGTTTGGGCGTTGTTGACGATCTTCATGAGCAGGGCGAAGTAGAGCGTCATGGCGATGCAGACGCCGACGAATCCCGCCTCTTCGGCGTAGGAGGCGAAGATGAAATCGGTGTGGGGCTCGGGGAGGAAGCGGAGCTGGGTTTGGGAACCGCGAGCGAACCCTTGCCCCCAGACGCCTCCGGAACCGACGGCGATTTTTGATTGCAGAGATTGATAGCCCTTGCCTCGCGGGTCGCGTTCCGGCTCTTGGAAGGCCGTGAGACGCTCCTTTTGGTAGTCGGGCATGACGCGCCATGCGACCGGGGCGAGGAGTACTGCGGCGACGACGGCGACAGCGATGTACTTCCAACGGATGCCTGCCAGGAAGACGCCCATGGCGAGGATAGGCACATAGCTGAGCGACGTGGATAGGTCCGGCTGGCGCATGACGAGAAAGATCGCCAGTCCGACCCAGGCTGCGGCCTTGGCGACGGTACGCACGGGGGCGCGATCACCGTAGATCTGGCTCAAGTAGCGCGCCACGAGCAAGATCAAGACTACTTTCAGAAACTCGGAGACCTGCAGGTTGGGGAGCCCTGGAATCTGCAGCCAGCGCCGGGAGCCGTTGATGACGGGCCCGAAAGCCCAGACGGCCCCTAGGCCGACAAGCGAGATCGCGTAGAAGGCTGGAGATTGCTCGACGAGCCAGTGGTAGTCGACGGTGGTGGCCATCCACATAAGCGCCATGCCCACCACGACCCACATGGTTTGACGTAGATAGGCGTCCTGCCACGGGGTGTTTCTGGTTGCGGAATAGATCTCGACGATTCCGAGAGCGGCGATCAGCAAGGCCAAGCCCAGCAGGGCCCAATCGAAGTCGCGCCATGAAGTGCGTTCGTTCACCTGGCGTGCTCCTGGCCCGTCGCCATTGCGGGCTGGGCCTCGGGAGTCGTTTGAGCGAGGCTCCTTGCCCGGGACCTACGGGCCGCCGCCAAGCGTTGTTGCTTGTCGAGGTAGGCCTTGACTACGTCGCGCACCATGGGGCCGGCAAGCGAGCCGTGCTCGCCGTTTTCCCACAGCGCTGAGACGACGATCTGGGGATTCCGGCACGGGGCGAAGGCGACAAACCAGGCGTCATCGAGCAGTCTTTCATCTTTGTTGGTCTGCGCGAAACTGCGAGAGACGCGCTGCGCGCTGCCGGTCTTGGCACAGATTTCGTATTCTTCCAGCCGTGCCCGGACGCCCGTTCCACCGTCATTGACGACTCCCCACATGCCGCGGACGATGGGGTTCAGGCGCCGTGACGGAACGTCAAACAGTTCCGGGGCCGGAGGTTCGAAATCGGGGTCCAGTTCCTTGCGGACCGCGTGGCTCAGCAGGTGCGGTCGATGCCAAGAGCCTCCAGTGGCGAGTCCGGCGATCGAATAGGCCGCTTGCAGGGGGGTGACGGTGAGGGCGCCTTGTCCGATGGAGACGGAGATGGTTTCGCCGGGCCACCAGCGATCGAGATAGCGTCGCGCCTTCCAGCCGACGGAGGGAACGATGCCGTCTTGCTCACTGGGCAGGTCGATCCCCGTCATGCTCCCAAAGCCGGCGAGTTCAGCAAATTCGGCGATGCGGTCGACGCCGAGTTCTTTGCCGACGGTGTAGAAATAGACGTCGCAGCTCTCGACGAGCGCTTTCTCAAGGTTCACCCAGCCGTGGCCTGCCGACCGGTGACAGCGGAAGAAGCGGCCGTAGAAACTCTGTCCGCCTCCGCAGTGGACCTGAAAGGAGGAGTTTACGACGCCGGTGGAGAGTGCGGCCAAGCCCATGATCGGCTTGAAGATCGAGCCTGGCGCCAGCTGGGCCTGGATGGCGCGGTTGAGCATCGGCTTGTCGGGATCCTCGACGTAGGACTTCCAGGTTTGAGGGGCGATTCCCCCGACGAATTTGTTGGGGTCGTAGTTTGGGGCGGAGACCAAGGCCAGTACTTCGCCGGTGTGCGGATCGAGCGCGACGATGGAGCCGCGACGTCCTTCCATGGCGATTTCGGCGACGGCCTGCACGTCGAGGTCGATGGTGAGATTGAGGTTTTGGCCAGCTTTGGCTCTGACGACGTCGAGGTCGCGAACGCGGCGCGAACGACTGTCGACCATTACTAAGCGACGTCCATCGACGCCGGAGAGGGCTGCGTTGTATTGCCGCTCTACGCCGGCCTTGCCGATTTCAGCACCGGACTCGATCAACGCGAACTCGTCGAGTTGCAGTTCCGACTCGCTGATCTGGCTAACGTACCCGACGACATGGGCGGCGAGGCCGTTGCGGGGATAGAGTCGGCGTTGCGACCGGATGATCTCCAGATCAGGCAACTCGGAGCGATGGGCTTCCAGGAAGGCGACTTCGGCTTGGCTCAGGTTCTCCTTGAGCAGCGTTTGCTGATAGTTGGAGCGGCGGAGGTTCTCGATGCGCACCTCGACCTCTTCCGGGGTCAGGTTCAACCCGGCGGCGGCGAACTGAAGCGCTTCTTGGTCGACCTCCTGCCCGGACAACATGACGGCGAAGGCGGGCGAGTTGTCCACGATCAAGCGGCCGTCGCGGTCAAAGATCTTGCCTCGCGGCGCCAGGATGGGCAGCGACTTGACGGAGTTGCGCTCTGCTCGCGCCTCATACTCCTCGGGGTTGCCGACCTGGAGTTGCCAGAATCCGGCGAGCAGCCACAGGAAGAGCATGGCCGCGACGTACTGGAAGATGGTCGTTTCCACATCGCGGTTGTAACGATCGTTGGAGGAATACTCGCTCATGGCCGCGGCCTCAACGGGTCGAGCATGCGGAACAGCAGGATGGCGACGCCGGCGTGGGTGGCGGCGAGGATCAGGGTCAGCGCTGGGTCGAACACGGCGGAACCGCCGAGCAGGGCGCTCTGGAGCATCCAGAACAGAATCGAGTGGGCGAGGAAGAAACCGGCTGCGAGGACGCCGCGGGCTGCCGGATACTCGACCTCAATCAACAAGCTGACCGAACCGGCTGCGTAGCCGACGATGGTCTTTACGATGCCGAACAATCCGATGGGGCCGTTGGAGAGCGAGTCCTGGGCGAGGCCGACGGTCATTCCGATGATCATGCCCAGGAGCACGTTCCGGCTGAGCAGAGCAAGGTAGACGACCGCCAGAAGCGGCAAGTCGATTAGACCCGCGAAGGGAAGATGCGCGGGCAGCAACGTTTGCAGCGCCAGTGCCGCCAGGCAGACGGCGAGGGCGATGCCGGGATGGATCTTGGCCGGTTTGGGGCCCAGCGGCCGTACGGGGTCGTGAACGCCGCTGGCCGGCCTCACGGTTGCACTCCTTGTCCGGCTCCGGGGGCGGGCGGAGGGGCCGATTGGAGGACCGAGGAGGCCGGCCCCGAACTGCCTAGAGCCTCGTTGGGCGGCGCGGCGCCTCGGTTGAAGTCCGGGGTTCTTCCACTCGGGTTGGTGCGGCCGAGTTCGATGTCTTGAGCGTCCGCGATGGCGCGATAGCGCTCGACGATGCGGTCGGCGTCGGTGAGCTTCGGGTCGGCGGTCGGAGCCGTCGCGTTTGGAGCCGGCGGATCGTCCAGCGAGGGCAGGGGCAACAGCGAACTCGGCAGTTGCGGGCGTCGCGGCTCGGGCAGGGGCTCATGGGTCGGACTGGTGAGGACGAGGACGTCGTCCAGACGGTCGAGCCGGGCGAACGGTTCGACCCAAATCTGCTGGAAGTCGACTCCCTCCTCCAGACGAACGACGCTCCCGATGCGGAGACCCTTGGGGTAGACGCGATCGTCGCCCGAGGTATAAATCGTTTCCCCTTCGCGTACTTTGACTTCCGGCGCTACGTAGTCGAGGAGGCACTCCTTGCCGCCGCGTCCCTTGAGAACGCCGCGAACGCGCGAGTCGCCTAGGACGGCTCCGGCGCCGGAGTCCGAGTCATTGACGAGCAGCACGAGCGAAGAGGACGGATAGGAGGCTTCCACCTTCCCGACGATCCCGTCGGCGGTGACGACCGGCATGCCCGGCAGGACTCCGTCCCGGCGACCCTTGTCGAGCAAGATTTCTCTGGCATTGGAGCCTGCGCCGCCGCCGATCACCTCCGCCATGAGGCTGTTGGAGGGAGAGCGTTTTTGGTAGGCGTCCAGGTCGCGACGGCGTGCGGTTTGCTCGAGCCGGCGCTGGAGTTGATCGTTCTCCATCCGAAGGCGGTCGAGCTCGTCCTGCATATGCTGGTTCTCGCCGCGAGCGTCGACGAGCCAGACGTAGTTGCTCCAGAAGTTGGAAACGAAGCTGAAGCCGCCGTGGAGCGTCTTGTTGACCGGCGTGACGGCGCCTACAGTCCAAGCGCGCAGGAGGGTCATGTCGTCGTCGCGGCGGACCTGGTAGCCGACCAGGATCAACTGGAGCACGACGGCGGCGACCAGCAGCGCGATGTCTCGACCACGGCCCCAGAAGCTCACGATGTTACTCCAGCGAAATGCGGCGTAGAAGATTGAAGTCGCTCAGCATGCGACCCGTGCCCAGGACCACCGACGCGAGAGGGTCCTCGGCGATGGAGACCGGCAGGCCGGTTTCCTCGCGAATTCGGAGGTCCAGGTTGCGCAGCAGGGCGCCGCCTCCGGAAAGAACGATGCCGCGATCGGAGATGTCGGCCGACAGCTCCGGCGGGGTGCGTTCCAGAGCGACTCGTATGGCGTTCATGATGGTGCCCACGCAATCGGCGAGCGCTTCGCGGATTTCAGAGTCGTCGACGGTCACGGTCCGCGGCACGCCCTCGATGAGGTTGCGCCCCTTGATCTCCATCGTCAAGGGTTTATCGAGTTTATATGCCGACCCGACCTCCATTTTGACCCGCTCGGCGGTACGTTCGCCGATCAGCAGGTTGTACTTCTTCTTGAGGTAATTGATGATCGCCTCGTCCATCTCGTTCCCGGCCACGCGGACCGAGCGGGAGTAGACGATTCCGGACATGGAGATGACGGCCACGTCAGTGGTGCCGCCGCCGATATCGACGACCATGTTGCCCGAGGGTTCAGTGATGGGCAGTCCGGCGCCGATGGCGGCGACCATGGCCTGCTCGACCAGATGGACCTCGGAGGCGTGAGCGCGGTAGGCGGAATCTTTGACGGCACGGTTCTCGACGGGCGTGATTTCGCTGGGCACCCCGATCACGATGCGCGGATGGACCAGCATTCGGCGGTTGTGGGCCTTTTGGATGAAGTAGGTCAACATCTTCTCGGTGACCTTGAAGTCGGCGATGACGCCGTCCTTCATGGGCCGGATGGCGACGATGTTGCCGGGCGTGCGCCCGATCATCTCTTTGGCCTCTTTGCCGACGGCTTCTACTTCGCCGTTGGTCTTATTAATGGCGACGATGGAGGGCTCGTTGACGACGATGCCTTGCCCGGCGACGAAGACGAGCGTGTTCGCCGTGCCGAGGTCAATCGCCAGGTCGCGAGAAAACAGACTGAACAGAGACCGAAAGTTCATCCGGACGTATCACCAACTTCCTAAGCGTTCGGGACTGCGCGCCGCTGCGGGGAAAAGGCCGGCGACAGGCCTACAGAACAAACAGCGAGTGGGCTAGACTCGCAGGCGCGGGATTTTCAGTATAAACGAGTCTGATATTCGTTGCGTCGCCTAGGCCAGACGAATATTTCTCTCGGCGTCCGGGCGACGGATGTACTCGGCTTCGACCTGTTCAGGCGGAAGGGGCGGTCGCGAGAAGGCCAGTCGGGCTTGTGCTTCGACTGCGTTGTGGACGATGAGCTGGTCGGCTCCGGCGGGGAGAGGAGCGGCTCCTTCCGCGGAGAAGATTGCCGCCTCGGGGCAGACCCACAGCGGATCATGCGCCGCCGCTTGGTCTTGGAATCTCGACCAGTCCCAAGCCGCCGGCGCCTCCAGGACTTCCAGGTCTGGTCCGTAGACGGCTCCGTAGACCTCCTGGCGGCGCGCGTCGAGGACGGCGGCGCGGGTTCGGCCGGTTGGGGCTGCCGCTGCGAGGGCATCGAGGTTGGAGATGGGGACTACGAGCTTGCCGTGGACCTCGGCTAGCGATTTCGCTGCTGTGAGTCCCACGCGGATGCCCGTGAACGATCCCGGACCCGAGGCGGGCGCCCACAAGTCGACGTCTCTCGTCTTGAGGCCCTGCCCGGCGAGCAGGGCTTGGATCTCTTGAAAGAGTACTGAAGCGAGGCCGTCGGGCGATTCCACTCGTCGGGTCGACAAGATTTCCCCGTTTTGGGCCAGAGTCAGTGCGCCTGTGCGGGCGGAGGTGTCGAGAGCGAGGACGATCATCTAAGACCGCTAGGTTAGCGCTTAGCGCCTATTCGGATTCAGGGCGCTCAATGCGGTAGGCGCGGAAGGCCTCGAACAGGCGTCCGGCGCCGTCGATGCCCATCAGCCGAACGGAGAGCGTGCCGGGGTAGATGTCGGTCAGGGTATCGGGGATGGTGAATTGGCCGAACTGCTCGGCTCCGAGGACTCGCGCTGAGCGACCGGAGCCGGAGACCTCGGCCCACCAGACCCACTTCATGCGCTTCGCGGTCGACGTCGATTTGGTGAGCGTGGCGTTGAATTCGTAGGTCTGACCGGCGGTCAGGGCCTGCTCGTCGGGGAACTGGATCTCGAAGGGGACCTCGGAGGTCGCTGTCTCAATCTCCTTGGGCTTGACGCCGCGAGCTTCGAGGAAGAACTTCTCGTTCCAGGCGATCTTCTTGTTCTCTTTGCGGACGTAGAGCACCCAATCTTGTGTTTCGTCCGGCGGCGGCGATCGGAAGCGTTCGCCCTTGTACTTTTTCTCTTGGTCGAGCCAGGCTCCGTCGATGGGGCTGTACCAGCTTACGTCGTAGCCGTCTTTTGGGAGGATGAGTTCGACCGGTTGCGGTTCCTCCTGGTAGACGATGTACTCGACGCCCTTGAACTCCTCCGCTTGAAACGGAGCGTATTGAAGGGACAAGGCGGTCCCGCCTCGCACTCCGTAGTAGGGCTGGATATCGAAGTAGCGGGTCTGCTCCATGAAGTCGCGCAGGAGCGTCATTTGGGCGGCTCCGGGCGAATCGGCGAAACGTGCATCCGGGATCCGCGACCGGCCGTCGGTGCCGGTATTGGCGAAGGTGATGTTGTGCCCGCGGACGGCGGCCCTCCAGGCAGCCTTGCGCACCTCGGCGGTTGCGACGCCTTGGCCTCCGCCGCCGGAGTCCTCTGATCCTAGGCCGATGTTGACGACCGGCATTAAGTGCGAGTCGTAGTCGATGGACATCAATCCGGGCGATGCGTTGGATTGGACGATGAAGTCCATCCAGCCGTCATCAATCAGCGCGCTGGAAGTCGCCAGGGCGGCCGTAGACCGCGGGTGCTTCATCGGGTCCCACTCGGAGACGTAACCGAAGATCTCCTTGAGGAGCTTGCGTCCGTCTTCGTAGGTCTCAAACGCCTCGATTCCTTGCCAGGTGACGCGATAGGCGCCTAGGCGGGCGATGACGTAGCGGATGAAACGCTCGCGCTGTTGGCGACGGGGCAGCAGGTCCTTGAGCTGTCCGTCGCGGTCGGCGAAGACGACGTCGAAAAAGACGCCGCGCTCGCTGAGGTAGCGAACCTTTTGATCCAGACGCTGGAAGTGCTCTACGTTTGGGAAATCGGGATCCGCGAGAACCTGAGCCGGCGTTTCTCCGGTCCCGAGCACCAGGCCGCGGACGTGGTTGAATTTCTGCCCGACGCGCTTGTCTGCGATGCGCTTGAAGTCTTCGAGCGGCGTATCCGCGATGGCTAGGGCCGTGTCTCCGATCCAATAGTGGGCCTGGTTGCCGGAGGTGTACTTGAAGTAGCGGGTATTGAAGACCTGCAAGAACCCGTGGCCGCGGGCCTCGACGGCTTGGAAGCTGAAGACTTTCTTGTCGACGCTTGGCAGGTTCGAGAGGATGCGCAGATCCCAGCGGCCGACGTAGTCGGGCGAAAAGCGGATGCGGAACTGCCGGCCGCCGTCCCAGAAGCCGGAGGCGACCTTGGTTCGACCGCCGTCGGGCGAGCGGAACTCCGCCCGCAACTCCACCGATATATAGGGATTGGGGAACTGCTCGGCTTCGGCCTCGGTCATTACGAGCGCGACTTCACACGGCTCATAGAGCGGAACCGAACCGCAAACCTCGACGGCGGGCAGCGCCGCAGCCGAGAGCAACATCAAGGAAAAGACCCAACGCATTCGCTTCAAGAAGGATAGACGATTGCGCCGGCGCCAACGTTGCACCGGCCTTAGCGCTTGTTACTTGGTCTTGACCGGGTCGTCGGGGCGGGCGGGCAGCGGCATCGGGCTTTCGCGGAGGAGCCGCACGACCTCTTCGACGCCTCTTTCCAGCTGGGGATCGCGCCCGGCGAGGACTGATGCAGGATCGTTTTCCACCTCGATGTCCGGGGCTACGCCGAAGTTCTCAATGATGTAGCTGCCGTCGACGTCGTTGGTGGCGAATTCGGGGACGCGGACGTCGCCGCCGTCGAGCAGCGGGCCGTGGCCGCGGATGCCGATCACGCCGCCCCAACTGCGTTTTCCGATCAAGGGGCCCAGTTCGGCTTTTTGGAAGCGGGCGGGGAAGATGTCGCCGTCCGAGGCGGAGTTTTCGTTGATCAAGCAGACTAGCTTTCCGTGAAAGACGGTCTCGGGATAGGTTGAGACGTGGTCGTTGGTGCGCGAGAAGCGGGTGCCGAGCAGTTCGCGCTGTAGGCGAACCAGAAGCATTTGAGAGACGTTTCCGCCGCCGTTGCCGCGCACGTCGACGATGAGGCCCTTCTTGCGCATCTGCGGGTAGAAATATTTGATGAACTCGCGGATGCCGTTGGCTGCCATGTCTGGAACGTGAAAGTAGCCGACTTCACCGTTGGTGGCTTCATCGACCTTGCGGCGGTTCGATTCGACCCAGTTGAGATAGCGCAGATTGGCTTCTGAGGAGACGGGACGGATCTGGACCGTGCGCGCGCCTTCCGCCGAGGGGGTGGAATTGACGGTGAGTTCAACGGGCCGGTCCGCCTTGTGGCGCAGCAGACGATAGGGGTTGACGGAAGCGGCGAGATCTTCGCCGTCGATGGCGATCAGGTAGTCGCCGACGCTGACGTCGACGCCGATCTCGGTGAGCGGCGATCGGTAGCGAGCCTCTTGATTGTGGCCGGCGAGAATCTGGGTGAAGCGGTACCGGTTGGAGGTCGGATCGGCTTCAAGGTCGGCGCCGAGCAGAGCGACCTTGGGGCGCTCGGGGCGGTCGAAGTCGCCGCCGGCGATGTAGGCGTGGCCGACCACGAGCTCGGAGACCATTTCGCCGAGCACGTAGTTCAGGTCTAGGCGGTGGGCGACGTGGTCCAGCCAGGGTTCGTATTGAGCGCGCAGGGCGTTCCAGTCGTAACCGTGCATGTTTTCGACGTAGAAGAAGTCCCTGTAGCGCCGCCAGACTTCGCCGAAGATCGTGCGCCACTCCTCACGGGGCGTGCTTTGGACTTGAAGTCCGGCGGTTGTGATGGTCTTGGGGTCTTTGGCCTTGGGCTTGGCGTCGTAGAGTTTGTAGGCCTGGCCTTGGCGGACGAGGACCTTCTTTCCGTCTAGGGAGAGGGCATACCCGGCTACGTCGTCGGTCAGCGATTCGGCTTTGCGCTCTTTGAGGTTGTAGATTTGCAGGGCGGTCTTGGCGGCGGATGCGCGGCCGTAGTAGAAGGCGGGGCTCCGCACGTAGACCAAGTGGCCCTCAATGGCGGAGAGGGCTCCGTAGTTGTCCGCTTCGACGGGGACGGGGGCTACGCGCGCGGCCAGGCCGTCGAAGTCGATCCGGATGGGCTGGTCGTTGCTTTTGGCGTCATCGTCCTTCTTTTCTTCCTTGGGCTCCGCACTCTCCTTCTGCACTGCGGTCTCGTCGCTTTGCGGCGGGAACGGGTGCTTGACGTCTTTGCGGAGGGCGAGCGCGAAGATGCCGGTCTGGCGGTTGGCGGCGAAGTTCCACTCGACGGTGGAGATTTGGGGAGCGTAGGTTCTATCGCTGAGGAAATAGAGGTACTCGCCCTTGGGGTCCCAAGCGGGGCTGTATTCACTGAAGAGTTCGCCGGTGACGCGGCGCGTTACGCCGTCGGCGGCCGACCAGATGTAGAGCGAACTGGTGCGTTCGCTGACGGTTAGCGAGAAAGCCAGATGGCCCCCCTTGGGCGACCACACGTAGTTGGAGACTTGGCCTCGCTCTTCATTGGCGATTTCAGTGGCCGCTTTGGTCTCCAGGTCGAGCACGAAGATGCGGCCCTCTTTGTCGCTGAAGGCGATGTGCTTTGAGTCGGGCGACCAGGCCGGACGGTAGAGCTTGCCTTCGCGACCCGACGTGAGCTGTTCGGGGTCTCCTGAGCCGTCTTGGGCGACCCGCCAGATCTGCTCTTCGCCCGATTGGTCGGATACGTAGGCGATCCAGCGACCGTCGGGCGACCAGCGGGCTAGTCTTTCGTGGGCGTTGGAAGTGTTGGTGAGATTGCGCGTCGGGCCTTTCTCGGCCGGCACGGTGAAGACGTCGCCGCGGGCTACGAACAGTGCGCGCTTGCCGTCGGGCGAAAGCTCGAAGTCTTCTACGTTCTTGGCTGCGGAGATGCGCTTGGGGCGGGCGTGGACGCCGTCGTCAGGAACGCGGATGGGCACCCGGCGCGACTTTCCGGATTTGGCATCGAGCAAGTGCAGTTCGCCGTCGAGCTCGAAGACGATGCGCGCTTCTCCGTCAGAGCTTGGCCAGCGGACGTCCCAGTTGGTTTGCTTGGTGACTTGGCGGGTCTTCTTGGACTTGGGGTCGAAGCGGTAGAGGTTGAGGGTGCCGTCGCGATCGGAAGCGAAGTAGACGGCGCCGTTGACCCACATGGGATCGCGGTCGGTGCGGGCGTCGTCGGTGACACGCTGGGTTTCGCCGGTGTCGCGGTAGTAGATGTAGAGGTCTTGGGCCCAGCCGCCCTGGTAGCGCTTCCATGTGCGGAAGTCGCGGAATAGCGGCGAGTAGGCGATGCGGTTGTTGTCGGGGGCGATATCGCCGGCGCCGGAGACAGGCATGGGCAGCGGCTGCGGCAGGCCCCCACGAGTGGAGACCGTGTACAGGCGGGCGTTGGCCCCGGGACCCCAGAATTCGCGACCTGACCGGAAGAGCACGGACTGGCCGTTGGGCGCCCAGCCGTAGACGAGGTGGTCGAAGCCCCAGCGGTCGGGAAGCGGACCGTTGGAGGGGTACCAGGTGAGTTGCTTGGGTTCGCCGCCGTCGGCAGGGATCACGTAGACCTGTTCGTCGCCGTCGTATTGGCCGGTGAAGGCGATCTGCGAGCCGTCCGGCGAGAATTTCCCGAAGACCTCGAGGCCGGGATGCGCGGTGAGACGGACGGCGTCGCCTCCTTGGGTGGACGCCTTCCACAGGTCTCCGGCGTAGGTGAAGACGACTTGGTCTCCGTGGACGTCCGGGAAGCGGAGCAGCTTGGTCTGGGCGGACAGGGCCGCGGAGGCAAGGAGCAATACCAGAAAGACGCGCATCCAGACAGTCTAGACGCGCGTTGCCGTTGGTGCAGAGGTTACCGGCCGGGGTGGGCGTCGGTCGGCCAGGGACTTCGGGCGAACAGACCGCCGTCGATCTGCAAGGTGTGGCCATTGACGAAGGAGGCTTCGTCGGAGACGAGGTAAGCGACGGCGCCGGCTACGTCTTCCGGCTGACCGACGCGTCCGACCGGCGCCATGCGTCCCCAGGTGCCGGCGTAGTCGGGTAGTTCCTCGCGCGTGCGTTCGTTCTCGATCGCGCCCGGCGCTACGCAGTTGACGGTGATGCCGTGGACGGCCAGCTCGACGGCGGCGACTTTGGTGAAGGTTTGGATGCCGCCTTTGCTGGCCGTGTAGCTCACCAGGTTGGGGAAGCCGACGAAGTTGCAGCCGGAGCCGATATTGACGATGCGTCCGCCTGTGCCGTGGTCGCGCATCCGTCTTCCCGCCTCCTGTGTGCACAGGAACGTGCCTTTCAGATTGACGGCCAGGACCTTGTCCCAGTCTTCTTCGATCAGGTCGAGGAGGGGGGATTCCACTTGGATTCCGGCGTTGTTGACGAGGATGTCGACGGGGCCGAGTTGCTCGGACGCTTCGTCGAACATGCGTCGTACGTCGGCGGAGGAGGCGACGCTGGCGTCGACGCCCAAGGCTTCGACGCCTGAGTCGCGGGCTAGGCGGCAGGTTTCTTGGACGCCGGCGTCGTTGTTGAAGTCGTTGACGACGATGTCGGCCCCGCGTCGTGCGAGTTCCAGGGCGATGGCGCGGCCGATGCCGCCGCCGGAGCCGGTGATGAGGGCGGTTTTGCCGGTGACGAGCATGGCACCAGTTTATCCGCCGGGGCGTGAGGGCGCGAACGCTCAGGCTTGAGCGGGCTGCTTGACTTCGGCGCGGTACGATGTGGCCGAGTCCTGAGGTTCCGTCCATGCAACGCCGCGATTTTTTGCCCCTCTTGGGCGCTCCGTTCCTCGCTCCCGGATGCGCCCGCCGAGAAGGCGGTCATGACTACGACGTAGTGATCTACGGCGGGACGGCCGGCGGAATCATGGCGGCGGTCTCGGCAGCGCGCGCCGGAGCATCCGTGATCGTTGTGGAGCCGAGCGGTCACCTCGGGGGCATGGTCACCGGCGGGCTCGGGCGGACGGACATCGGAGTCGGCGAGAGCATCGGAGGGATCGCCGCCGAGTTCTACCGGCGCGTCAAGAAGCATTACGACCGGCCCGAGGCTTGGCGTTTCCAAGAGCGTGCGGATTACCTCAGCAGCCAGTCTCGCTGTGTGATGGACGACAAGTGGTGGTATCACGAGCCGTCGTTGGCTGCGCGGCTGTTTCAAGAGTCGATCGACGAAGCGGGGTTCCCGGTGGTGCGGAACAGCAGGCTGAGCGGCGTCGCCAAGGAAGGCGCTCGGCTGCGGTCGATTACGTGCGGAAAAGCGGAGTATCGCGGCCGCGTCTTCATTGACGCGACGTACGAGGGGGATCTGTTGGCGCGGGCAGGCGTCGGTTATCGCGTGGGGAGAGAGTCGTCGGCCGAGCACGGCGAGCGATTTGCGGGGGTGCTGCCTCGGGAGGTCTCTACGCGGAAACAGTGGGACGTCGACGTGAGTCCGTATGACGACGAGGGCAATCTGCTGTTCGGCGTGCAGGATACGGAGCGTGGGGAGGTCGGCGCGGGGGATCTCAAGGTCCAGGCTTACAACTATCGGATCTGCCTCACGGATCATCCCGACAATCAAGTCGCGATCGAAGCGCCGGACAACTACAACCCTCGCTGGTACGACCTACTCGCGCGCTACATGGACGCGCGCGGCGACATGCCGCTGATCAAGCAGGGGAAGTTTTGGGGCGTTCTCAACGTGGGGCGATTGCCGAATCGAAAGACGGACATTAACGACGGAGGACCGTTCTCCACCGACTTTATCGGCTTCAACTGGGACTATCCCGAAGGCGATGAAGAGGAGCGTCGCCGGATCGTCCAACAGCACATTGATTACACGCAGGGATTGCTCTACTTCTGCGGACATGATCCTCGCGTGCCAGAGGAGATCCGGCGGGAGATGCAGCGCTGGGGCTACCCCAAGGACGAGTTTGCGGGCAACGGACACTGGACGCCGCAGCTTTATGTGCGGGAGGCGCGGCGCATGGCGGGCGACTATGTGATGACGAGCCGCGACATTGAGCAGGATCGAACCAAGAGCGATTCCATCGGGCTCGGGTCGTACGGGGCGGATAGTCACCTGGTCCAGCGAATCGACGACGGCGGCGTCGTTCGGAACGAAGGGAATCCGAACGATTTTACTCCTGGACACGGAGTCTATGAGATCCCCTACAGGGCGATTACGCCGAAACAAGCGGAATGCGACAACTTGCTAGCGACGTTTTGCGTTTCTGCTTCCCATATGGCGTTCGCGTCTGTCCGTATGGAGCCGGTGTTCATGATTCTGAGCGAGAGCGCGGGCGCGGCGGCGCAGATTGCGGCGGAGCGGGACTTGGCGGTTCAGAGAGTGCCTTACGGGGAGTTGAAGCCGAAGCTGGACGATCGCCGGCAGTTGCTCAAGCTGGACGAGGTTGCAGAAGCGGGGTGAGGCCGTGGGCATTTCTGAGCAAGAAACGAAGTACATGTCGCGTACTGAAACTGGATAGGCGGCTCGCCTCTCGACAGTCGCTCTGAGCACGATGCTTCCCATTCACGAAATCGTTCTGCATCTCTCGATGCTTGTGCTGTTCGGCGGCTGCTTGCTTTGGTTCTTTCCGAGGGTGCTCCAGGATCGAGCACGTCAGCTGTCCGGAGACCGGTTGCGATTTTCTGTTCGGTTGTCCGTCCGGGCTGTTAGCTATGCCTTGGCCGGCGTCGGCTTGAGCGGCTGGGTGCGCGGCGAAGAGGATGCCCTGCAAGGTCTTGCTTTGACCAGCTTCGCTCTAATTCCGCTGTGGTGCGGCGAGATCGAACTCACCCGCTCGAAAGGACTTGTGAAACGGAGGCTGCTGGGACTCTGGAGGTCGTCCATCCAATGGGACGAGGTCGCTCATGCCGTGACTGACTGCGAGGTCAGCGGCGATATCAGGAACCGGCAGGTCATTGTGGTCGCCGAGACGGCCGGAAGGGAGATCGTCCATCACGACTTTTGGCACTCGGACCAGGAGCGGTTGATCGCTGAGCTGGAGCGACTCAAGCGGTTTCGGGTAACCGTCACCCTGAATGGCGTTGCTCCGGGTCCGGGGGCGAGTCTATAGGCGATCTGTCCCGCCATGGCCGATTCTGATGTTCGTAGTCGCGATAATTGTACTGCTGCTTTCGGGCGCCTCCTGCCTCGTGGGCTGGGGGTTAGGGATGATCCATATGCTCGGGCGCCACGACGGTTCGGCGAGGCGGTATCCCGGCGGTCGAATCCGGTTCCGGGTTCGAGGCTACCTGCTGTTCGCGTGCTTCGGGGCAGCGGGTCTAGGGCTCGGGCAATGGCTGCGAGGGGAATCTCTTGCGTCGGTGATGTGCCTGCTGGCCCTCGTGCCTGGCTGGTTGGGATATATCGAACTCGATCCGGCCCGGGGTGTTGAGAAACGGCGGCTGTTCGGACAACAAGTGACCTCAATTCGGTGGTCCGACGTGGACCATGTGGTGACCACTTGGAAGTGGAACGGCATTTCATTCATCGGGCCCTGGTCCCGATGCGTCGTGATCGTGGGAAGACTACCTGGACAGCGGATTGTACTCGATCCCGATTACCACGAGGGCCAGGGCGATTTGCTTCGGGAGCTACAGCGAAGGAAAGGGTTTCTAGTCACCGTCACCGAGCCGCCCGATCGCGTCGCTCCCGGCCCCGGGTCGAACCTCTAGACGGTTGATGATAGGCATGGCACCCGCACCGTATCCGAAGCGGTGAACCGATTGCGGGCCTGACGAACGAGTGACGGTCAGCGGCCCGCGGTCTAGATGTGGCCGAAGACGGGTTCTTCTTCGCGGCGGGCCGGGACGCCGACGGCGAGCGCTTTGCGGACTTTCTCGATCAGCGGGCGCTTGTCCCGGTGACGGAGAGAGCGGCGGTTGACTAGCAAGCGGGCGGTTGAGTTCGCCAGCACCTTGTGGATGATTTTGAGGCCGTTGGCGCGCAGCGTCGAACCGGTCTCGGTGTTGTCGACAATCGCGTCGCCGTCGTCCGGCGGTTTGGACTCGGTTGCGCCGAAGGAGTGGAAGATCGCAATCGGTGAAGCCGCACGGCGCTCGACGTTGAGGCGCTGATAGGGGCTGTAGAGCGAGGGCTCCAAATCGGTGTGTCGGCGGATCAGGCCCTCGGTCAAGTTGAGGTACTCGGTCCAGATGCGCAGCGGTTTGGTGCCCGTCGACGTAACGAATTTCTTGAAGAGATCCTCAGGCGAATTGACGTCTTCCCAGGCCTGCGGGACGGCGACGACGATATCGACGCGACCGATGCCAAGGTCCAGCAGGTCCTCGACGTTCGATTGCACTTCGCTCTCTTGGTACCAGTCCAGGCCCGAGATGCCGATGTCGAAAAATCCCGCCGAGAGCATGTAGGGGATCTCTTGGGGCCGCATGATTTTGGTTGCGACGCCTTCGATGCCTAGATCGGGCGTGTAGCTGCGGCTTCCGTCGGCGTAGCCTTTCGGATCGATTCCGCCCGCCTCCAGGAAGGCGCGCATTTTCTTTTCGAGGCTGCCCTTGGGCAGCGCGAGACGGAGTTGGCTCATTGGGATACCTCGTCGAGGCTCAGGGATTTTCCGGCGATGACGACGTTGCCGGAGCCGTCCAGCTTGCCGACACGTAGGGTGTGGTCGGCGGGGGCGTTCGGGCCGACGCCTGTGCGAACGCCTCGGTCGCGCAGCGTTTCAGCGGCTGCCCGCGCCGCGGATAGCCCGTCGCCGTCCGCTTCCAGAAACAGGTCGAACGCTTTGCGGCCTTGGCGGCCGCCGTTCGCCGCGACAGCGTCCAGCAACGTATCGAAACGGAAGGCGCAGCCGACGGCGGGCGTCGACTCGCCGCCGAACAGTTCAATCAATCCGTCGTAGCGACCGCCGCCGCCGTACTTCTTTCCGCCTTGTGCGGCGGGTGCGCAGATCTCGAACACTGCGCCTGAGTAGAACGTGAGACCGCGGGCGATGCCCAGTACGACCTCGAAATTTTTCACGCCATAGGATTCGACGGCGTCGCAGACTGCCAGCAAGTTCGCCAGAGCTCCGTCGGCGCGGGTCCCTTCCAGGACTCCGCGCGCCTGCTCGACGACTTCATCGAGCGATCCGCGCAGACGCGAAACGGCGATCAGCTTCTCGGCGACGTCGTCGGCTACGTAGTCTTCTTTACTCCAGGTGTCGCGCATGGCCGCTTCGGCTTCGAGCGGCAAACGCTCGGCCAGTGCGGTCGCGTCCAACTCTTGTGCGTCGGCGACGGCGTAGGGGCCTTCATACTCCGAGCGCTGCTGCATGATCACGACGTCTTTGCGGTCGATGTTCAGCTCGTCGAAGAGCTGCTTGTCGCCCGACGTCGCCAATTGCGCGCACATCTCGCGGATGGAGGCGAGGCGATCGAGGTGGCCAAGAATGGTCGAGCGGTCTTCGGCGTCGATCTTCTCCGGCAACAGGTCGCGATAGACGCCGACGGTGCCGATGCGCAACGTGAAGTCGCCGACGCCGACTGAGCGCAGGAAGCGAGTTGCGGCGGCGATGATTTCGGCCTCGGCCGAGGGGCCGGGTTCGTTGAGCAGTTCCAGGCCGGCCTGGGTGAACTCGCGCAGTAGACCGGAGCCCGGGCGGCAGTAGCGGAAGCAGGATCCGGTGTAAAAAAAACGGTGCGGGGCGGGCTCGTCCTCGAGGGCGCCCGAGGCGGCCAAGCGGCACACCGGCGCGGTCAACTCCGGGCGCAGCGCGAACTCTTCATGGTCGGCGTGGAAGACGAGCAGCTGGCTCTTGATTTCGGGGCCGGAACGGGCGGAGAAGAGTTCGACCTTCTCAAACGAAGGCGTCTCGACCGGCCTGTAGCCGTAGAGACCCGCCGTGTGAGCGAACTGGTCGAGGACTTCGCGGCGCTCGGCAGCCTCTTCAGGCAGGTAGTCGCGCGTCGCGCGCGGTGGCGGAATTTCGAGCATGGGAATCTGAGAGGGGGACGGTCGCCGGGGGCGAGCCGAACTTTGTTTATAGCAAAACCAGCACTCCTCTTACGTCGCTGATTGAGAGAGGGGCGCCCGAACGATATACTAAAAAGTTCCTCCCGCGCACAGAAGGTTTTCTCTAGTCCATGGCGACGATCGACGCGTCCCCTCTCGGGGCCCCTGCATCCAATCCTCAGCACGAGATCGTGAATGACTTCTCGATTCAGGTGGCCACCGTCAACGGTTCCGGCTCCCAATCGGCGAATCTGATCCTGCTCCGGTCCTTGTTCCAGATGGGCATTCCCGTCTCAGGCAAGAACCTCTTCCCGTCCAACATTGCGGGGCTGCCGACTTGGTACACGATCCGTACCAACAAGCGCGGCTTCATCGGGCGCAAGAAGGAGATTGATCTCGTCGTCGCGATGAACCCGGAAACGGCTCAAGAAGACGTGATGAATCTGGATTCGGGCGCCGCGGCGGTCTACGACGCGAAGCTCAATCTGAACGAGTTGCGTTCGGACGTCGTCTTCTACCCGGTCCCGTTCGACGAACTGGTGGCTCCGGTTTGCCCAATCCCGAAGCTGCGCAAGCTCGTCCGCAACATCATCTACGACGGCGTCCTCGCCTTCCTCCTCGGGATTGAGATGGAGGAGATCAAGAACGCCGTCTACAAGCAGTTTGCGTCCAAGCCGAAGGCGGCGGACATGAACTGGGCGGCCGCTCAAGCGGGCTACGACTGGGCCGCGGAGAACGTCGCTAAGCAAGATCCGTTGCGCGTCGAGCGGATGAACGCCAACGAGGGCAAGATCATCATCGAGGGCAACTCGGCAGCGGCTCTCGGTTGCGTGTTCAACGGCGTTTCGGTGGTCACTTGGTATCCCATCACGCCGTCGTCCTCACTGGCGGAGACGATCGCCGACTACGCCCGCCGCTTCCGTTTGGATGAAGACGGCAAGGCGACGTTCGCGGTCGTGCAGGCGGAAGACGAGTTGGCCTCGATCGGCATGGCGCTGGGCGCCGGGTGGGCGGGGGCCCGCTCGATGACGACCACGGCCGGGCCGGGCATCTCGTTGATGAACGAGTTTATCGGCCTGGGCTACTTTGCCGAGATTCCGGTCGTCCTATTCGACGTGCAGCGCATGGGGCCGTCGACCGGTCTCCCGACGCGTACCTCGCAGGGCGATTTGGTGAGTTGCGCGATGGCCTCGCACGGGGACACCCGCCACCCGGTGCTGATTCCGGCGACGCCGGAAGAGTGCTTCACGATGGCCGGCGAAGCGTTCGACTTGGCGGAAGAGTTGCAGACGCCGGTGTTCGTGCTGCTCGATCTCGACTTGGGTATGAACTATTGGATGTCTCCGAAGTTCGAGCACCCGACGGAGCCCTTCAAGCGGGGCAAGGTCCTGACGGCCGAAGACCTGGAGCGGCTGGGCGGTTTCTCCCGCTACGAGGACGTGGACGGCGACGGCGTGCCTTACCGCACGCTTCCGGGGACTCCCCACTCGAAGGCGGCGTACTTTACGCGCGGTACGGGCCACACGATTCACGCGACGTACTCCGAGCGAGAGGACGATTGGGTCAATAATATCGATCGTCTGGCGCGGAAGTTTGAGACGGCGCGGAAGATGGTTTCGCCGCCGGTGATTGAGAAGACGGACGGGGCGAAGATCGGCATCATCGCTTGCGGCACTTCGCACTTCGCGGTGGAAGAAGCGCAGGACCAACTCGCCCGCGAGCACGACATTCAGACGTCGTACTGCCGGGTGCGAGCGTACCCGATCAGCCAAGAGGTCGCCGACTTTATCGACGAGCACGATCGGGTCTATATCGTCGATCAGAATCGCGACGGCCAGCTGGGCCAGTTGATCCGGATGGACTATCCGGGATTTGATCCCGCCAAGCTGCGCAGCATTCGTTACTACGGCGGCATGCCGCTGGATGCACGAACGGTCACCGACGACCTGGTGAAGCAGGAGAGCCGGTAACGCCGGGCAGGAGACGAGAACGATGAGCGCACCAGCCACGCCCCGTAAACCGAAGGTCAACCGCCTCGAACTACCTGTCCTCGACTATCGCGGGGGCAAGACGACCCTGTGCGCCGGTTGCGGCCACAACTCGATCTCCGAGCGCATCATCTCCTCCTATTGGGAGATGGGCGTCGACCAGACGCAGGTCATCAAGATGTCGGGCATCGGGTGCTCGTCGAAGTCGCCGGCTTACTTTTTGAACCAGTCGCACGGCTTCAACTCGGTGCACGGCCGGATGCCGTCGGTGACCACCGGCGCGCTGCTGGCCAACAAGACGCTGAGCGCGCTGGGCGTCACCGGCGACGGCGACACGGCTTCGATCGGTATCGGACAGTTTGTCCACTTGATGCGTCGCAACGTGCCGATGGTTTACATCATCGAAGACAACGGTTGCTACGGACTGACCAAGGGCCAATTCTCGGCCACGGCCGACATGGGGTCGGTGCTGAAGAGCGGCGTGGTCAACGAGCTGCCGCCGATCGACACCTGCACGCTGGCCATCCAGCTGGGCGCGACCTATGTGGGGCGTTCATTCTCGGGCGACAAGAAACAGTTGGAAGCGGTGATCAAGGGCGCTATGGCGCACAAGGGCACGGCGATGATCGACGTGATTTCGCCTTGCGTGACCTTCAACGATCACAAGGGCTCGACGAAGAGCTATGAGTACGTGAAGGAGAACGTCGAGCCGCTGCAGGAGATTGGCTTCGTTCCGCACTTCGACGAGATTCACCTGGACGAAGAGGCCAAGCCCGGCGAAGTGCGCGAGGTGACGTTGCACGACGGTTCCCACCTGCTGCTGAAGCAGTTGGACGCCGACTACGATCCGAGCGACCGGCTGAATGCGATGCACATGCTGGAGACGTCGGCGGCGGAAGGACATCTGCTGACGGGTATTTTCTACGTCAATACGGAGAAGCCCGACTTCCTGGAGCTGCTGAATTTGGCGGACGATCCGCTGGCTACGTTGCCGCAGGAACGGATGCGCCCGCCGGCTTCCGCGTTGGCGGAAGTGATGGAAGAGCTCTCGTAACTTCGCTTCACTTGTGAGCGAATAGAGAGAGGGTGATCGACCCTATTCTTCGATTTCATCGCGGCCTTTGGCGGTCGCCGCTGTGGGTGCGGCTTTGGCTGGTGCTGTTGGGCGGCGGCAATATTGCGGGGGCGTTTCTCTATTGGGAGACGCCCGAAGCTAAGGTGGTGCCGGCGTGTCTCCCGGTTGCGATGACGATCATGGCGGCCCTCACTGCCAAGTTCGGATTCTCACGCATCTTGGGAGTCGGGCATTTTGTCTGGTTCCCGCTGATCGCCTGGATCGTGATGCGTCTGCCGCACCCGGACCCGGGCGTCGACTTGTGGCTGCGAATTGTCGTGGGCCTGAATGCGATCTCGCTAGCTATTGACGTGGTGGATCTTCGGCGCTGGCTGCGGGGCGAGCGAGACGAGGTGGTCCCGACGGGTTGAGCGTTGAATGGGGCGAGACGGCCGCCCGGCCGTCGACCGGAGCCCACCCGACGTCTGCCGGGAGCGGCTGACGACTGACGAACGTCTCGCCCGGTTCTGATTGCGGGAATTGCTATCGGAACCCGACGCGCATCGTTGTTAACGTTGATTTTCGGACTTCGTAGCCTCGCGAAGTAGCTGCCCGATCGACCCGATGCCGACATGCTCACGTAGGAACTCGGCGCGATCGGGCAAAGCCCGCACGTCGTTGAACTCGTGTCCGCCCTCATACCAACGAACCACCGCGCGCTCTCCGGCCGCTTTCACCAGCCGCATCGCATCGTTTTCTGACACATGCCGGTCCCCCCGCGCGAACTGGAGCAGCAACTCCGCCGGCGCTGCGTTCCTCAGATGCCGCTCAGCGTCAAACGGCGCGACTGCTTCCACGAACGCTTCCTGGACCGCCCGTTGGGCATCCGTCATTCGGTCCGTCGGCACTGTAGCCCGTAGCGTCTCAGACAACGCCGGAATTTGAAACGCCTCTCCCCGACCGCCATTGCGCCGCCCCAAGTCGCTCCCAGACTGTGCCCCACATAGGCGATCCGCTCCGCATCGACTCCTGGTACGGACTCAAGGACATCGACCGCGCGACGGCAGTCGACAACCATCTGGACGTAGCCCTCCGCCTCGTTCCAGCTTCTCCGTGAATCTCCAGTTCGCACAAACGGCGCACTAATCAAGACCGAAGCCGTACCGGCGCGAGCAAGGAGAATCGCCTCAGCCAAAAACTCCGAACGATCTCCTTCACCCCAGTGCAGAAAAACGATGCCCGCGAACGGCCCCTCTCCCGGCGGCGCGACAACGAATGCCGGCACTTCTCCGCCCATGGGACTTGTGAAAGAGATATCGCGGATCAGGACGCCCTGACGCATCTCCGTGCTTCTCTCCTGGATGCCCAGTGGGGCCTCGGATTCATAGTCAAGCGCTTCTATGCCGTCCGGTTGCGTCGCGGCACTCATCGCCGGCAGGGCCAGGGCGCCGACCTGCAACCAATAGACCAGAGCCATTGTCGGAATAGTACGCTCGACGTACCGGAAAGGATTCAGCCACTCAAGCGCCTAACGGATCGCGTCTAACGTCTCGAAGAATTCGGGGAAGGAGACGGAGGCGGCCTCCGCGTTGACGATTTCGCAGGGGCCCTGGGCGGCTAGGGCGGCGACGGTGAAGGCCATGGCGATGCGGTGGTCGCCGAAGGAATCGAGTCTTCCCGGTTTGAGGGTTTGGTGGCCGGGGATGGTCATGCCGTCTTCGCGTACGGCGACCTCGACGCCCATGCGGCCTAGGTTGTCGGCGACGGTGTAGATGCGGTCGGTCTCTTTGACGCGGAGTTCGCGGCCGTCGCGCACATCGAGCCCGTCTTTGCTGATTGCGCCGAGGACGGACAGCATCGGGATTTCGTCGATCACCCCGGCTGTTACGGCACCCTCAATCACGCCGCCTTGGACTCCTCCTTCGACGCCGCGGATGCGCAGCGTGCCGGTGCGCTCGCCGAGTGTTTCCGCGTCGGGGATGATCTCGATGTCGGCCCCCATCTTGAGCAGGACGTCGAGCAGGTCGGTGCGGGTGGGGTTGAGGCCGACCCCTTCGATGGTCAGATCGGAGCCGGGCAGCATCAAGGCGGCGCAGATGAAGAACGTCGCCGAGGAGAGGTCGGAGGCGACGCGTCGGTCGTTGTTGCGCAGAGTCGGCCGGCCCTTTAGGCGGATCTCCAGGCCGTCGACTTCGATTTCGGCGCCCATCTCACGCAGGGCGATCTCGGTGTGATCGCGGGTCTTGAGTTTTTCGCGAACGATGGTAGTCCCGTCGGCGTAGAGGCCGCCGAGCAGGGTGGCGGATTTCACTTGAGCGCTGGCGACCGGAGGCGCGTAGGTGATCGCGTGGAGCTTGGAGCCTTCGATGCGGAGCGGCGGGAACTCACCGTCGTGGGCGGTGATCTTCGCGCCCATCTCGATGAGGGGCGTCAGGATGCGCTTCATCGGTCGTTGTGCGATCGACTCGTCCCCGGCCATGACGGTGGAGAACGACTGCCCCGCCAAGATGCCGGCGATGAGCCGGATTAGGGTGCCGGAGTTGCCTACGTCGAGGTCGTGCTTGGGTTGCTGAAGACCGTCCATGCCGACGCCTTGAATGGAGATGGTCGTGCCGTCGCGACGGATTTGGACGCCCATCGCCTCCAGGCAGTCGAGGGTGGAGGCGCAGTCGGCGCCGGTCGAGTAGTTGGTGATTTCAGCCGAACCTTCGCCGATCGCCGAGAGCATCGCGTAGCGGTGCGAAATCGACTTGTCGCCGGGCAGAGTGATCGTGCCGCCGACACGTTGGGCGGGTTGTGCGACAAAGGACATCGTCTTTCAATTGTAGGCAGGTCTAGCCTGTCGGACGCGGGTCCTCTTTGAGGGGTTCGAACTCAAAGACCATGACTTTTCCGCGCACGATGTAGCAGAGGTAGTGTTCCCAGAATTTGCGGAATCCGCGCGAGCGATTGACGAGGAGCTCGAAGCCCAGAAGCCGCCACAAGCGCAGCAGCTTCACCTCCAGGCTGCGCTCGCGCATTCGGCTCCGCGAGTAGTAGCTAAAGCCGCCCTGCTCGGTGAAATAGCGGAACGAGAAGGTGTTGAGGTGCCAGCGATGAGTGGGGTCGCAGAAGGAGCTGAAGTCGGTGTAGTGCGGCGTCTCCAGGCGGATGACTCCGCCTGGGCGGCAGACGCGGTGCAGCTCTTCGATCGTTTTGACCACGTCGGCGACGTGCTCGATGACGTGAATGAGGTAGACGCGATCGAAGCTCGAATCGCGGAAGGGCAGGGCGCCGGAGTTGATGTCGGCGACGACGTCGGCGGCGGTGTCTCGATTGGAGTCCACACCGACGGAGCCGGGACGCTTGTTGACGCCGCAACCGAGATCCAGTTCGCACAAGGCCATAGGCTATCGAGTTTCCAGTCTAAAAATCTCGTCCAGCGCTAGAATCGAGCCTATGGAACGCGCCTCGTTGGTCCTGGTTCTGGCTGCGGCGTTGACGGGCTGCGGCTCGGGAGAACAGATGCAGGAAGCAGCCTCGCAGTGGGATGCCTTCCGCGACGGGTTCGTGGAGGGCTACTTTGAGCGGCACCCGGTGATTGCCGTCGCGCAGGGGCGCCACGACTTTGACGGGCGTTTGCCGGATTGGAGCCCGGAGGGTTTCGCAGCGACGGTCGAGTTCCTGAAGGCCTCTATCTCCGAGGCGGAAGCCTTTGACGCGGCGGAATTGAGCGAGGCGGAAGCTTTCGAGCGCGACTATCTGATCGCAGTGGCCGACGGCGAACTGTTCTGGATCGAGACGGCGCGCCAGCCGTTCACGAATCCGTTCTTCTATATGCATTGGGCACTGGACTCGCTCGACCCGGGCCCGTACGTCACTCGCGACTATGCGCCGCTGGACGAGCGCCTGCGCGCCTACATTCAGCATGCGCGGGGCATTCCCGAGGCGGCCGCTCACATTCGAGCGAACCTCGAAACGCCCGTGGCGGCCCCGCATGCGCGGATGGCGCGCGCGAGCTACGAGGGGCTGGCCGATTTCCTGGCCTCGGACGTCCCCGCCGTCTTCCGCGACGTTCCCGACGGATCGCTCCATCAGCAATTGATTGACGCCACGACGCCGGCGGTGAGTGCGCTGCGCGACCTGGCTGCTTGGTTCGCCGAGCAGGAAGCTCTGGATGGAGGCTCCTATGCCCTGGGGCCTGAACTCTTTCAACAGATGGTGGCTCGCACGGAACGTCTCGACGTTCCTCTGGAACGTTTGCGCGCAGTCGGCCAAGCGGACCTGGAGCGAAACCTCCAAGCGCTTGCGGAAGCTTGTGAAGAGCTGGCTCCTGGACGTTCGATTGAGGAGTGTATCGCCCAAGTCGACAGCGACAAACCGGAAGGGGGCCCGCTGGAGGGCGCTCGGCGTCAGCTTACGGAGCTGCGCGAGTTCCTGCGGGAGACGGGCGTGGTCACGGTTCCCGCCGAGGAAGAGGCGCTCGTGCGCGAGACGCCTCCGTACATGCGTTGGAATACGGCCTCCATCGACATTCCCGGCCCGTTCGAGAAGGGGCTTCCCTCGCTCTACTACATTTCGCCTCCGGATCCCTCGTGGCCCGAGGAGGAACAGCAGGCCTACATTCCAGGCGAGACGGACCTGCTGTTCACGTCGATCCATGAGGTTTGGCCGGGGCACTTCTTGCACGGGCTGCATTCGCAGCAAGCAGCGTCGGACTTTGCGCGCGTTTTCGGCAGCTACGCATTTACCGAGGGGTGGGCGCACTACACCGAGGAGATGATGTGGGAGTCCGGCTACGGCAACGGCGACCCCGCAGTCCACGTCGGCGAGTTGCTGAACGCGCTGCTTCGCAACGTCCGCTACTTGGTAGCCATCGGCCTGCATACCGAGGAGATGACGCTGGCCGACGCCGAGCGATTCTTTATCGAGAAGGCCTATCAAGATGCGCCCACGGCAAAGCAGCAGGCGTTGCGGGGAACTTTTGATCCGGCTTATCTGAACTACACGTTGGGCAAACTGATGCTGCTCAAGTTGCGCGAGGACTGGACGGCTTCGAGCGGCGGCGCGGAGGCGTGGCGCGAGTTCCACGATCGCGTACTCGGTTACGGCGGGCCGCCGGTTCCGTTGTTGCGGCGAGCATTGTTGGGTGAGGATGCGGGGCCGGCGCTTTAGAGGGCCCATTTGGTCGATCGCACCGCAGTCTGCGACAATCGCACGATGGCTGCACGAGCTGCGAAAGCGGGCGACAAGGTCGCCGTTCACTACACCGGATCGCTCGAAGACGGCGAGATCTTCGATTCGTCGGAGGGCCGCGAGCCGCTGGAGTTCACGCTCGGCGAGAAGATGGTGGTCCCCGGATTCGAGAAGGCGGTGGAAGGGCTTGTGGAGGGCGAAAAGGTTCGCACCACCATGCAGCCTGAAGACGCCTACGGTCCGCACCGGCCTGAGTTGGCTCAGGAAGTCGAGCGCGAACATCTGCCGACGGACGTCGAGTTGGAGATCGGCCAACGTTTTCGCGTGACCGCCGGCGGTGCGACGTCAGCGGTCACGGTGACCAAGATCGAGAATGAGATGGTCACGTTGGACGGCAATCATCCGCTGGCGGGGAAGGCGCTGACCTTCGATATTGAGCTGGTCACGATTACCGACGGCTAGTCTTCCAGAATCACCTGGGCGACGACGAGTCCGCGGGTGTGCGAGAGCGTCACGTGGCTGCGTTTTGCGCCCAGCTCCTCAAACCGTTGGAGCGCTCCGCCGGACAGACGCAGCGTCGGACGGCCTGAGGGCTCGTTGACGATCTCAATATCGCGCCAGGCGACCCCGCAATCCCAACCCGTTCCGAAGGCTTTCATGGCCGCCTCTTTGGCGGCGAACCTGGCCGCGTACCGCTCGAATCGATTCGCCTTGTCCTCGACATAGGCGATTTCAGTCCGGCTGTAGACGCGACTGAGGAATCGGTCGCCATGACGCTCGATCGACGCCTCTACGCGCGAAACCTCTTCGATATCGACGCCGGTCCCGACGATCATGCGTGCGAATGCTCCGCAGCGGGTTCGGTCGCGGTGACGGTCAACTGGCCGTGCTGGACGCCTTTGGTCGAGATCAACGCGTCGGCGATGGCGCGCACGTCCTTTGAGGCTCCGCGGATCAACAGGACCTCCAGGCAGTTGTTGTGATCGAGATGCACGTGCAGGGTGGAGAGGATGGCGTCGTGGTGCTCGTGTTGCAGGTCGAGCAGGCGATCCGACAGCGTGCGGACGTGATGGTCATAGACGAGGGTCAACGAACCCATCACTTCCGCCTCGGGACTCTCGGCGCGTTCCTCTACGAGTTCCTTGCGAATGAGATCTCGAAAGGCCTCGGATCTGTTGGTGTAGCCTCGGGATTCGATGAGGTTGTCGAACTGCGCAAGCAGGTCTTCCTCGATCGCCACCCCGATACGACTGAGAGCGCTCATTCCGGCCCCAGTGTAACGCGCCCGCCCGGCTCGAAGCTCGCGATAGACTGACGGTCGTCGAGCGCGTCGTGAGAGATCTTCAGAGGATATTCGTCGGATGGTTGAGCCTGCTTTTCTTGGCGGGGGGCATGGGCGCGCAAGAGCTCTACGAGGCTGTTCGCGACGAGGATAGTCCGTCCGGCATCGCCTACCAGCGGTATTACACGCGGGACGGACTTGACCGGCGGATCGCGTTCTACCTGTCGACCGACTCCGACCCGAGCGTCGAACTGCCGCTGGTGGTCTTCATCCTCGGCTCCGGGGCGCACTCCAACTTCAAACAGGGGGGCGATCGGATACTGGACGCTCATCGGACTCTTCGGGAGGCGGCACTTGATCGTGCTCGCGTGTTGGCGGTGGAGAGGCCTGGAGTCGCGTTCCTCTCTCAACCGGACAAGAACGGAACCGCAGTGGGAGCCTCCGACGAGTTTCTGCGGGAACACACCGCCGACCGCTGGAGCGAGGCGGTCCACGCGGCGATTCGCGCAACGGGCTCGCTCTCGGGCATCGATCGATCCCGGTTGCTGGTGGTCGGACATTCCGAGGGAGCCCGCATCGCAGCTCGAGTCGCCGCTTTGAATCCGCAAGTGACGCACGCAGCGGGGTGGAACGGATTCGCGACCTCCCGTCTGCGATGCATGCTCAATGATCGGGCCTGGAATTCGGCATTGGGAGAGATTGAAGACCTCAATGAGAGGACCCAGGCGGCCGCTGAACTATGGCGGCGGATGCTAGCCGAGAAAGACGACTATCGCCAACTCTTTTCAGGGCACAGTTTCCGCTACTGGGCCAGTTTCAAAGGGAACACGACGTTTGATTTCCTGGAGTCGTCCAGCGCCCGGATCTACCTGGCTCAGGGGACCGAAGACAACGAGTGCACGCTGGACGGGTTCGAGTTGTTGTTTGCCCGTCTTGTGGAGGCAGGTCGCGACGTTACGGCGGTGTGGGTTCCTGGCGCGAACCACGGATTCGGGTTTCCCGACGACCCGAAGCGGAATGGCTGGCGCGAGCAGATGAAGAAGGTCCTCGACTGGTATCTCCGGCCGGACTAGGGGAGCTTGGGCGCCCAACCGATTGTCTTCGCCAGACGATAGGCGCGGGAGTTCTTGACGCGGTCGAGTTGCTCTTGGCTGCGTTCAGCCCACTCGGTGCGCTCGACGACGCGCTTCTCCAACTCATCGATTCGAGCGATGGCGTCTTGTAGCTGATTCAGACGACTCTCGGACTCCGATTCCAGAGCGGCGTAGTTCTTGAGGGTCTCTTGGCGATCGCTCTCGACCTTGGCAGCGTAGGCAGTGCGCTCTTCAAACTCCGCTTCCAGCTTTGTCAGGCTGGCGCGCGCCTCCTCCATCTCGCGGTCGACGCCTTCGGCCCACTGGTTCTTCTCCTCGATCTCCGCCTCGAGCTTCTCGATGGCCTCCTGGGCCTTGGCTTGTTCAGCGAGGTTGGTCTTGGCGAGGTCGTCGAGTTCGGCGGTGGCCTTCTCGAGCCAAGCGGTTTTCTTGCCTAGCTCCTCTGTCAGCTTGGCGATGTGCTTTTCGCGGAGGCTCAGTACGTTGCCGGCGCTCGGGAGGTAGAGGAACGTCGGGGAACCATAGAGCGGCTGGGCCGAACAGACGGCCAGGAAGAAGCTGGCCGCTTCCGGATCGAGCTGCTCGTCTTCCAGCGTGGTGCGCAGTCCTTGGCGCTCCAGAGGAGTGAAGGCGATGGCCTGGGTGTGATTCTCCAGGAAGATGGTGACGTGCGGGAAGACCGCCTCCAGCGCTTGGCGGTACTCGTTGTAGTCGAACTCGTGGACGTGAAAGGGATTGGGTTCGTCGCGGGTCTTGGCGTATTCGGGCCGGTTGGGCGTAGAGACGATTAGCTGCCCGTCCGGGCGCAAGATGCGACGAGCCTCCTCCAGCATCCCCTGCCAGTTTTCGAGATGCTCGATGACCTCGAAGGCGACGACGACGTCGGCCGAGTCGTCGCGTAAGCCGACAGACGCACAGTCGCCTTGGAGAAAATCGGCGGTCGGGGCCGCTCGTCGAGCTTCCTCGATGGCCTCGCGCGAGTTGTCGAGGCCTACGACGGACGCTGCGTGTTTCGCCAGGATGGCCGACCCGTAGCCGGCGCCGCAGCCGGCGTCGACTACGCGACGACCGCCCACTAAGCCTTCCGCGAAGCGGTAGCGCGCTACGTGTTCGTTGAGCAGATCCGGTTCCGTCTTGCCCGGAACGACTCGTTCGCCGGTGAATTCCATCTACAGTTTCCGAGCGATGATCGCATAGTCCAAGCCGCCGAAGAAGCGATCCCGGAACCCTCGCAACGCCTCGTTTTCATCCATTTTGGCGAGTTCGGGATAGACCGCGCTCGCCGGATGCCGCTCCACGGTCTCGACTTGGCCGAATCCGGACTCTCGCAGCAGGAAATCGAGGAGAGAGGCCGGGACCGGGCGCTGATGCGTTGGGTCGAGGTAGAAATCGCCGGCGAAGATGGCGAGACAGCGCGGGTTGGGGGTTTCGATCGCGCAGATTCCGCCCGGTTGTAGCTTGGAGTGGATGAGGTCCGTGAAGCGGGCAAGTTTCAGCGGCGGAACATGTTCGACGACGTGGGCGCACACGATGCCGTCATAGGATCCGGCGGGTTGACCCGCCAGAAACTCGAAGAGATCGCCTTGCACTACATCGAGGCCCTTCTCTCGGGCCGCCGCCAGCGCTTCGGGGTCCAGATCGACCCCTTGGACTTGGGCGCCGCGGTTCGACAGCAGTTTGAGAAGTTCTCCGCGGCCGCAACCCAGGTCCAAGATGCGTTTGGCGTCGGCTAGGTAGGGGAGGTAGAACTCCTGGTTCTTTGCGACGTAGTCTTCAGCGCCTCGGAAGCGCTCCTCAAAGCGGGCATAGTCGAAGCCTGACGAAGCGGGAGTCTGGGGCGGCGGAGACGCAACGGGCTGAGTCTGAGGCGCGGTGGGAGGCTGGGCGAAGCTCTGTGCTTCGGCTTTACGGCGAAGGACTCGCAGTTCGGTGTGAATCTGGCGCTCCTGCTCGGTTTTGAGCTTTTCCAAGTCGGCCCAGAACCGCTCGTGGATTTGCTCGGTAGCCTTCTCCAGGGCGACCCCGTAGTCGTCGTGTAGTTTGCGCCACTCGGACCGGAAGCTCTCTTCTCTGCTGCGCGCCTGCGACTCCAATTCTCGGACCGAGTGAAGGAAGCGGATCTCGGCTTTCTCCACCTGCACTTCAAAGGTCGACCGCCAGCCCGTCCATGCAGCCAGCAGATCGCTGTGGCCTTGGCCTAGTTCGCCGACTCGGTCGTCGAGCGCGGACAAGGCGGCGAACTGGTCGGTCGAATGCCGCCGAAACTCAGACAGTTCCAGGGCGACGCGGCGAAGGTTGTGGCTGTGCTCAATCATCGCCTCGTAGTCGCGGTCCATATAGGCGACGACGGCGCGGTTGAACTCGACTTGGTCGCGGACAAACCATCCCAGGCCTCTCGCCACGGTGCGCTTAGCGGATTGAATGAGGTTGTTGAGGAGGCCCGGGGGCCGCGGATTGACGGTTCCGATGGCGGCCGTCTTGCCGTCCGCCAGATCGCGGGCGCGACCGAGGGGGGCTAGGTCCGGTAGTTCGAAGTCGGTGATGTCGGTCGCCGTCTTCTTGTGGCGCTCGCGCACCCGGTCACGCACTTCGTCGACCATTTGTGCGACCTCTTCCGGGGACATTCTCTACAGCCTAGCGAGAACGGACTGGTGGAGGGTGGACCTGGAGTCTCGGGTTGTCCGCAGGTGGAAGGAAGGTTTGGTTTATCAATGAGATAGATCTGGCCTGGCCCTTGCGCCCTCACTGCGTCTCTGCTCGTGCTAAGGCGAAATCCGCACCAGAATCGATCGTTCCTCGGAGAGTGCACTCCCGGTCATATGTCGTTTCATAGCGATGAGGAGGATCGTCAGGTTTCCCCCCTGGATCGACCACGGCGTCCACCTCGGCAGCATTTTTGAATCGCTATGAGACGCACCCTGGTACGAGCCATCCCCTTGCTGGCCGCTGCACTCCTTGCGTGGCCGGTCACCCCCGCCGCCGCACAGGACCCCGGCCAACCCCCACTAGCCGCGTGTAAACCGGGCGGCGGGTTTACTGTGATCGGATATCCGGATGAGTTCGGGCCGCAAGCCGACTCCCGGTTCGACGTTCATATCGACGACCGGTTTCAAGGCCAATTCATCACGTCGCAACGCATCTGGTTGCCGGCGATTACCTCCGCGATTCAAAAGTGGAACGGCGTCCCTGGTTCCAAGTGGCAGTTCAACGACCGCGGCTTGACCGGCGAGGACGCCGACCTGTTTGACGGCCGAGTGACGATCGCCGCGTGCGGCGGATTGTTCAGTTGTCCCGACGGCTCGCCTCCCGTCTTCCCTGGAGGCCCGGGTGGAGGCGTGGTGGACTTCTTCCCGCAGACCACGCTCGCGGTGACGCTGGTGACCGAGAGCGGCGGCTTGGACCGGCGGATTCTCAACTCGGACGTTTTCTTCAATCCGGAGATTCCGTTTGAGGTGGATCCGAACTCCGGCCAGATCGACTTTGAGACGGTTCTGGTGCATGAGTTGGGTCACGCCCTCGGAGTCGGTCACAACGACAACTGCGGCGTCGGCGAGACCGTGATGAGTTCGAGCGTCGACCTGGCGGTCCGCAATCGCGAACTCTCAAGTTCGGAGACCGAGGCGGTACGCTTCCTGTACCCGGACGATTCGACGCCCGCGCTGCGGATTTCGGATCTAGATCGGACGGTCCGTTTCCGCAATCGCGCAGACGGCTTTGCGCCTTTGCCTCAGTCCGTCAACGTCTACGGGCGAGTGGGACGCAACTGGAGCGCTGCCGCTTCGCAGCCTTGGGTGACGCTCGACAACGGACCTGGGCGCCTCAATTCATCGTCCGCAGTCGAGGTTCAGGTGAACCCCGCAGGACTCGAGGACGGAACGCACCGGGCCACCGTCACGTTGACCGACCTGGATCATTCCGGGCCCGGCACGACGTTCGACGTGGTTCTGGAGATCAACACGGCCGCCAGCGAGGATGAACTGCCGCGAATTAGCTCCGCGGGCATCCTGAACGGCGCCAATTTGTCGTCGGGCAACTTTGCTCCCGGTTCGCTGATCACGTTCTTTGGCTCGAACCTCTCCAGCGTCACGGCGCAGGCCGACAGCTTCCCGCTGCCGCGCCGGATCGAGGACGTGGAGGTCATCATCAACGGGCGTGAAGCGCCGCTGCTGTTCGTATCGCCTGGACAGATCAACGCCATCGTTCCGAATGAGACGTTGCCTGGGCGCGGCGGCGTCATCATGCGGACCGGCCTCGGCCAGGATCGCGGGACGCCGTTTACGGTCTCGCCGGCCGCGCCGGAACCTTTCCTGATGGGCGAGAACCACGTGATCGCTCTGAACCAGGACGGTTCGCTGAATGGTCCGGACAACAAAGCGAAGCCCGGCGACGTCGTGGTCATCTTCTTCACGGGCATCGGCTGGACGCATCCGTTTGTGGAGACGGGAACCCCGGCGCCGTCTGATCCCTTGGCCGTCCCTCAACTGGAGAGCCACGTATGGGTGGCCGGCGTCGACGCCGATCTGCCGTTTATCGGCTTCAGTCCTGGATTCTCCGGCTTGGCGCAGGCCAACGTTGTGATCCCTGAAGGGTTCAACGGCGACTTGCCGGTGCAGATCCAGATCGGCGACGCACGTAGTGCGCTCGCTTTCATCTCCGTCGAGTAGACGAAGGCTCGACAAACGAAATCAAGTGGAAGTCGCAATGAAACGCATCGCATCCCCCCTCGCATCCCTGGCACTCGTTCTTTTGGCTCTCCCGCTGGGCGCTTCGACGGTCGTCGAAGTCAGCTTCGACCGCCTCTCGAAGAGCGCGGCGAACGTCGTCAGCGGCGAGATCCTGTCGATCGTCCCCGAGCGGGGCGAGAACGGCATCCTCTATTCCAACGTCACCCTGCGGGTCACTCGCTCGGTTCCTCAGAGCCTGGTCGGCCGCCCGATGACCGTTCGCATGGTCGGGGGTGAGATGAACGGTCAGCGCGTCTACGTACAAGGCATGCCGCGCTTTGAGATCGGCGACGACGTGGTCCTATTCCTCAACCGCGACACGGCCAGCGTGATGGGGCCGACGGTCGGTCTGTGGCAAGGCGTCTTCTACCTGGGCCGCGACAAGAGCACGGGTCAGGAGTTTGTCCTCGACCACCAACGCCGCCCGGTGATGGGTTTGGCGAGCGACAACAGTCTGATGCGCGGGGCGGAGCTTCCCCCGGAGGTTTCCATCAAGTCGCTGAGTCTGGATGGTGGTCGCGAGCCGCTGGCGGCGGACCGCTTCTTTGAGCGCGTGCGCGGTTTTCGCGGTTCGCTGACGCAGTAGGCCGCGCTAGAAGATTACGGCGATCATCGTTACCGCCACCCAGATGATCGGGCGCCGATCACCAAAATCCTCGGAAGCCCCAGTTTGCCTGGGGCTTTTCCTTGCAGGTTGACCGTGCCCGCGATCAGGTCGTGCGGCGCCTTCCTGTCCTTTCGCACCAACACGCAGACCGCGCTAAGCGGCAACAGAGGCAGGAACGTCGCGACGCCGCGCAGAATGGACCGTGCGAATGCTCGAGGCAGAGTCAGTCTTGCGCCGGCCGGATCCGTCACGATGATCCCCATGAGGCGCTTGCCGATTGTTGCTTGCAGACCGGAAGACTCGCAAAGGGGCCGATAGAAGAGCCCCGAGCTCACCAGAAACGCGATGATGATCGCTAGCTTCGATCCCAGAGACAGCGCCACCCAGCTGTTGTCCATCACGTTGGGGCCGCCGGGCAGCGAGAGAACGCCCATCGACATCAGGAGACGGATGGGCAGGCCCGCCGCCATGGAGGAACCGATTCCGAGGCCGATCTGGACGACTGCGTCCAGGAGTGCGGCGGCCAATCGCGCCGAGAACGTCGCGTAGGGCCGAGCCTTGAGACCGGCGGGAGCGGGCGGCGTCACGGACATTGCCGGTACGGTAGCGCGGTTTGAACGATCGGCGCTGCGTTGAAGGCGATTGTCCTGCGCCGCTCGCGTGCCCGGATAGGCTATAGAATAGACCGACCTCTGACGGAGAACCTAAGTATGAGACGCCGCGACTTTCTTATCCGGTCGACTGGGGCGGCTGCGGCCGCCGCGACTACTTTGGCGCCCAGCGCTGCGCTTGCAGGGGGGAAGCCGGACCGAATTTCCGGTACCCGCATCAAGCTCGGCTTGAACGCCTATTCCTTCAACAGCGAACTGCGTTCCGGGCGCATGACGATGGACGACGTGATCGACTTTTGCGCCGAGCATGAGATCGACGGCGTGGACATGACGGGCTACTACTTTCCCGGGTACCCGAGCGTGCCGAGCGACGAGGTCATCTATAACCTCAAGCGCAAGGCCTTTCTCAACGGCGTGACGATCAGCGGCACGGGCGTCCGCAACGACTTTGCGCTGACCGATCCGACGAGCCGAGCCGGGCACATCCAACTGGTCCGAGATTGGACCGACGTGACGGCCAAGCTTGGAGCGGACGTGCTGCGCGTGTTCTCCGGCAAGAAGGTGGCTGAAGGATCGAGTTTCGACGAGACGCTCGAATGGATGGCGCCGGAGTTTCGAGCATGCGCCGACTACGCGGGCGAGCGCGGCGTGATCCTCGGGCTCCAGCATCACCACGATTTCCTGAAGACGGCGGAGGAAACGATTCGGCTCGTCGATGCGGTGGATTCCAAGTGGTTCCAGGTGATCCTGGACGTGGGAAGCCTGCGCGTGAAGGACGTCTATGAAGAGATCGAGAGGCTGATTCCGTACACGTGTACTTGGCAAGTCAAGGAAGAGGTCTGGTTCGGCGAGAAGGCGGTTCCGATTGATCTGACGCGGCTCAAGGCCGTTATCGACAGGACGGAGTATCGCGGCTTTATGCCGATTGAGGCGCTCGGGCGGGACGCCGACGTGGATGCTCGGCGCGTGCACGTGGCGCGGTTCATCTCCGAGATTCGAGAAGTCTTCCTGGGGTAGTCGGCTTCGGGCGGCGGCGGGAGGTGCCTCGGATCTCTTCAGGTGGATCGTCGGCGCAGGTTAGAGGCCGGGGCCGGCTTGGCTGGGGGTGAGGTCTTGGCCGAAGCAGAGGGTGTGCCCGTCTGGATCGCGCACGTCGATTTCGCGGCAGCCATGGGGCATGTTCTCGGGACCGCGTAGGATCTCGACGTCTTTTGCGCGCAACTCCGCCGCCAGTGCGTCGACGTCGTCGACGTAGACGTAAGCGGCCCAGTACTGATTTTGCGGGTTGCGACCGGGCGTCCTGCTGCGCTCCAGCGCGATGGTGACCGTGTTGCGTCCGACGATGCAGAAGGCGGGCGGGGAACCGAAGAACGGTCCCGGAGTGAAGGAGAGCTTGTCGTTGTAGAACGCGGCGCTTGCTTCCACGTCGACGACTTCCAGCACGGGCATGCAGCGTTGCATCTTCGGCATGATTAGTTGCGTTCCCAGCGGAATCCACCATAGCTCACGCGGAAGAAGATTGCGTAGAGCACGGGCACGACGCCGAGAGTCAGCGCCGTGGCGAAGATGAGGCCGAACAAGATGGCGATCGCCATCGGCTCAAACATGACGCCGCCGCCGAGCCAGAGCGGAATCAGGCCGCCGACCGTAGTGACGGTGGTCAATAGGATCGGGCGCAGGCGACGTTGGGCGGCTTCTACGATAGCTCGGTTTTCCGGCAGTCCGTTCTGCTCGATCTCGATCTTGATTCGGTCGAGCAGCACGATGGCGTTGTTGATGACGATGCCCGCGAGCGAGATGACGCCCAGGAAGGTCATGAAGCCCATGTAGGAGCCGGTCAGCAACAGGCCGATCACGACGCCGATGAGGCCGAGGGGGATCGTCAAGAGAATGATGAGCGGGCGGCGAATGGAGTTGAATTGGGCGACGAGCAGGAGGATGATCGCGAGCCCGGCGATCGGCAGCTTCTCGCCGATCGACTGATTGCCTTCGCCGGAGGCCTCCAGTTCGCCGCCGAATTCGTGGCTGAAACCGAGCGGCCAGGCGGCGGACTGTTCTTCGACCCAGGGCTCGATCCGGGACATGGCCTCGGCGGCGGTGACGCCGGGGTCGAGATTGGCGAAGACGGTGACGGATTTGAGCCGGTTGCGACGGAAGATTTTGGCTGGTTGCCACACCACCTCGAGGTCGGCGACGGCCTGCAAGGGAACGGATCGGCCGCTGGACTGCGAATAGACGTTGAGCGTCTCGAGGGTCGCGATTTGGCGGCGGTCGTCGTTCTTGGAGCGCATGGTGACGGGAATGACCTCGTCGCCCTCGCGATAGTCGGTGACTGCGAAGCCGGAGAGGCTGGACATCAGCGACAGTGCGATGTCCTCGTTCGACAGACCGGCGCGACGGGCGCGAGCGTTGTCAACATCGACGACGATCTTCTTGGTGCGATTGCCCCAGTCGTCGCCGATGCTGCGTAGGCCCGGGGTCTCTCGCATCTCCGACTTGAGTTCGTCGACCATGGAGAAGAGCCGATCGACGTCGTCGCCCATCAGTCGAACTTCGATAGGGTGACGAACGACAGGCCCGTTCTGAAGAGGTTGAATGACGGTCCGAACGTCCGGGAAGCTCTCGGTGAGAAATGCGTCGAGCGCGTCGCGAATGGCCGGTATGACCTCCGTAGAGGCCGTGTTGATGATCATGTAGGCGTATTCGGGGCGCGTTTGTTCCGGGCCGTAGCTGAGGGTGAAGCGAGGGGCTCCTCGTCCCACGTAGGCCGACCAGGTCTCGACTCCCGCGGCTTGTTGATCGGCCAAGAAGCGGTCGACGTCCTTGACGATCCGCTCGGTGCGCTCGATCGCGGTCCCGGTGGGCGCCTCTAACTCGACGGTGAACATCGGCTTGTCCGAGGGCGGGAAGAAGATGTTGGGAATGTAGGCGAAACCTTGCAGTGAGACATAGAAGATGCCCACGACGGCGGCTACGGTCAGCCAGCGAAGGCGCAATGCGGGGATCAATAGGCTGCGATAGAGCCGATAGAGAAGGCTGTCAGAGGAGTCCTCGTCGCCGGTTTGTTTGACCTTGAGGAACAAAACGCACAGCAGGGGGATCACCGTGAGCGCGAGAGCCCAAGACGACAGTAGGGCGATGGTGACCACGGTAAACAGTTGGTTGGTGTACTCGCCGACGGTCGACTCGGCGAGGTAGATGGGCAGAAAGGCTGCCGAGGTCGTCAGAGACGACGTCAGTAGAGGGATCTTCAATTCGCGGGCTGAGTCGACGGCGGCGTCGACGGCGGCCTTGCCCGCGGCCATTTCCACCATGATGGACTCCGACATGACGATGGCGTTGTCGACCAGCATGCCTAGAGCGATGATCAGCGCCGCCAGCGACATCTGGTTGAGGCCGATATCGAACTGCTGCATGATCGCGAGCGACATCAACATGGCGGCCGGAATGAGGCTGGCGACGACCATGCCGGTGCGGGGGCCCAACATCAGCAGCATGGCCAGCAGTACGATGCCGATGGCCTGCAGGACGTTGTCAACGAACTCGTCGACTTTGCGCTCGACCACCTGTGGCTGGAACGCAACGACCGAGAGCTCTAAGCCTGCCGGGTACTCATTGCGAAGGCGGCCGACGAGGGCCTGAATATCCTCGCCGTGGCGGACGATGTTACCCGTCGACTTGGTGGAGACGGCGACGCCCAGGGCGGGGAGGCCATTTGCCCGCATGAGCGATTCGGGCGGGTCATTGTAGCCGCGGTTGATGGAAGCGATGTCCTCGAGATAGATGAGGCCGCCCTGGCCGTTTGAGCGGATCACCGTGGATGCGAGGTCGTCGATGGACTCAAAGGAGCCAGTGGGCTCTAGTTCAATGCGCTCGATTCCGGTGGAGACGCTGCCGCCCGGGACGAGGATGTTTTGCGATTCGAGCTGCTGCTGGAGCTGGGCGACCGAGAGGCCCAGCTCGGCGAGGCGGGCGCCGTCGAACTCGATGAACACGCGTTCTTCCTGTACTCCATGCAGCTCAATGCGTCCTGCGTCCTCAAGCTGGAGCAACATGTCGCGCACGTCGAAAGCGACGTCCTTGAGATCGGCGTAGGAGTAGCCGTCGCCGGTCACCGCGATAATCGCGCCGAAGGTATCTCCGAACTCGTCGTTGACGATCGGCTCGCGCGCGCCGTCCGGCAGCTCCCTCGACGCCTTTTCGACTTTGCGTCTGAGGTTGTCCCAGATGGGACGCATGTCGCGGTACTCCTCCTTGATGTCGACGGTGACGACGGAGACTCCGGTTGTGGACTTGCTGCGGACGGCGTCCAACTCGGGCAACTCTTGGATCGCTTTTTCGATCTTGTCCGTGACGAGGTCTTCCACGCGCTGCGGGTTGGCGCCCGGGAAGTAGGTAATGACGACGGCGGTCCGGATGGTGAAGCCGGGGTCCTCGGCCTGCGGCAGGGTGAGGAACGCCTGGTAGCCGGCGAAACAGATCACGGCGAGCGCCGTGAGCGTGACGCGGTTGTTCTCGATGGCGAAGCGCGTGACGTCCATGGCGTTCCGCTAGGTGCGATCCTCCGGGCGGATGCGGACGCGTTGCCCGTCTTCAAGAACGTTGACGCCGGCGGTGACGACGATCTCCCCCTCCTCGAGGCCGGAGAGGACTTCCAATGCGCTTGCTTGACCGGCTGCGACCAGGTCGCCGGTGTCGACGGTGCGTCGAGCGACGGTCGCCTCTCCTTCTCCTACGGGTTGAACGATCCATACGAAACGGCCCTGGCGATCTTCGCCCACCGCGTGCGGCGGGACGACGAGCCGGGCTAGTCCGTTGCCGGAGCTGACGCGAACTTCCACCTCCGCCGCCATCCCGGGACGCACGCCTTGTGCTCCGGATGTCAGCCGGATGCGTACCGGATAGGTGGTCATGCCCTCGGCCGCCGTGGGGGCGATTTCACTGACGAGGCCGGAGGCCTCGCGATCAGGCAGAGCCGTGAACGTGATCTTCTGTACGCTGGACCCGCGACTGATTTCGCCGATCAGGAGTTCGGGAATGCCGATCTCGACTTCGGGCGTCGCCGCGGCGTTGAGCATGACGACGGCGCGCCCGGAAGAGATGTTCTCATTGACTTCGACGTCGACGGATGCGACTTGTCCGGCGACCGGCGCATAGAGTTTGCAGTAGGAGACTTGCAGCCGCGCCTGCTCAATCTGCTTTTCAATGGAGCGCATGTTGGCGCGCGCCGATTCGACTCCGGCCCGTGCGGCGTCGTAGTCGTCTTGGGAGGCGTTGTCGCGCTCGTAGAGGCCGCGAATGCGACGGAAGTCGGCCTCGTAGTTCTTCAGCTGCGCGTCGGCCTGCGCTAGAGAGGCCTGGGCCCGCTCGACTTGAATCTGATAGTCGGTGGAATCGAGCTCAGAGATCAGCGCGCCCTTGCGGACGTAGTCGCCTAGGTCGACCGTGAGGCGCTCGATGGTCCCGCTGACCTTGAAGCTGAGCCTGGTCTCGACGGCCGCAACCGCGGCTCCGGAGAACACGCGGGTGCGTGCTCCGCCGACCGATTCAACGCTCGCATAGCGCACGGGCCGCGGAAGCTGCGGCGGCGGCTCGACCGCCTCGGGCGCGCAGCCGGCTGCCAGGAGCAGGACGGGCCAAAACGCTCGTCTAGGGAACATAGCCGTTCTCCTCAAAATGAATTCGCATGCGCTCGAGTCGGTCGTCGCGATCGGCGGCGGAACGGAAGAAATCAAACCGTCCTGAGGCGCGTTGCACGGCCATCAGGTCGGACAGGAAGTCGTAGACCGCGGTTGCGGCGGCCAGTTCGGCGACCAGCGCTTGATTCTGAGCGTCGAGCAGGTTGATGATGTCGACTAGCCCTTCGGCATACCCGTCGGCGACCAGCTCGAAGTTGTTGCGGGCCGCCTCGGCTGCTTGTTTAGCCAAGTCGATTCCGGCCCACGACGCCATGGTGGCGTGCATGGCCGACCGGACTCGCTGCTCGACGCGTTGGCGGGTGGCCTCGCGCTGGACGGTCAGTTCGTCCAACTGGATCTCCGCCTGGGTACGGCGAGCGCGGAGGGCTCCGCCCTGGAAGAGAGGCAGTGATGCGCTGACGGCCAGGCTCCAGTTGAGGTTGTTGGGCTGGGTCAGTTCGACGTCGGGCGGCAGGAGGTCGCCGAGCGCGTTGGTCGATCCCGCGCCGCTGTTCTTGAAGCCGGTTAAGTCGGCTTGGGCGGCGACAGTCGGCACATAGAAGGCGCGCTTGGCGGCCAGGACGAGCCTCCGGTTGGCATCCAAGCCGCGGTCGATGCGTCGCAGCTCAGGGGATTCGTTGAGCGCCTCCGCGGTAATGAATCGCCGGAAGATTGCGAAGCCCTGGCGGTTGTCGATGTAGGGCCGCAAGCGCTCGTAGTTCAGGGCGAGCTCGGGATCGTCGACGGAGGCTTCCGTGGTGGCGAACGATTCCTCGAGGGGGCGATTCAGGAGGCGGTTGACGGCGATTTCCGCTTGGTTTCGAACGGCCCCGGCGGTGATGAGGTCCTTGCGATTCTGTGCTATCTGACTCTGCCAGCGGTAGACCTCGCCGGGCCCGGCGGCGCCGAGTTCCAGGCGGGTGCGTGCGCGCTCGAGATTGCGACGGGTGAGTTCGAGGTTGTCTCGTCGAATGCGCTCGGCTGTCTTGGCGCCGAGCAAGTCGAGGTAGGCTTGGGCGGCTTCGAGGACCACATCGAGCCGAAGTTCGGCTCGTTCCTGCTCGCGGGCCTCTTGCAGTTGTTGCTCGACGTCGTAGCCCGCGCGCGCCTGCTCGGAGTAGAGCAGCTGGCTTACGCCGAGCGACCCGGAGACTTGATTTTGGCCGGTGGAGCCGAAGCTGGACGCGGCTCTATCGCGATCGATGACGACATCTTGACCGGAGACCTCCAGTTGCGGCAGCAGGTTCGAGCGGGCGAGGCGCACGTCTTGCAGGCCGACGGCGACGGTGCGGTCCGCGGCGGCCAGATCGAGATTCGAGCGCTCGGCTTCTTGGACGACCTGCGCGAGCGAGAGCCGGCGCTCGATGGGCCGTTCGCCGTCGAACAGCAGCTCCGCCTCGGTGATGGTGGCCCATGAGAGGCGGGCGTCGATTGCTCGCGCGGTGGACATGTTGAGCGTGAGACGTTCATTGAGTGCGAAGTCCACCGGCAGCTCGGCCGCCGATTCGCCGTCGAGAATCAGCTGGAGGTTGACTGCGATGCGGCGCGCCAGACGACGCTCGTCGGTCTCAATCGCCAGCCCCGCGAGAAGTCCTTTCTCTACCTCCATGCGGCCGTTGAGGGAGAAACTCGGCAGTTGGCGCTCGATGAACAATTCGGCGAGATGCTCCACGCCGCCGGAGGCGAACTGCATCAACGGAGTGACGTAGACCGCGTCGACGTCGGATGGTATGCGGGCGACGGCGTCGTCGAGCGAGTCGCCGACCGACACGGTTTGGATCTTTACGCCTAAAGGCCCAACGTGCTCCAAGAAGCGATCCGCCAAACCCGGGACGCCCTCCAGCAGCGATTCCATGGCCAGCACCGCAAGGCTGTCAAAGGGGGCGACCTCGCGAAAGGTTTCCAATTCGTGAAGAAAGTCGCGGCCGATGGCGACGTAGTAGAGGTTCTTGCGGCCGCTGACGTGATAGCTGCGACGTCGGTCGCCGCCGTCCGTGGCTCCCCGGCGCAGTTCATAAGGAATGCCTTGAATCGTCTGATCGATGACGTGCGGCGCCAGGACTGGCTTTGGCGGTGCGGGGAGACGGGCGGCGGCGTTGGAGCTCAGTACGCCCAGTGCCAGCACCACGTCCACTTCGGGGTCGAGCAAAAGGCGTTCGAGGGACGAGCCGGCGGAGCCGTTGGTCCAGTCGCCCATGAGGGTCTTGTCGGGCGGGAAGCGGACATCGTGTTCCGCCGCTAGCAGCCGGACAATTTCCTCCCGGTAGGCCGCGAGCCGCGGAGCGCTGTCACCTGGCCCATCCAGGACCACTCCGACCACGACGGTGGGGAGTTCAGATTGACCCAAGGCCGACGTACAGAGGAGTACCCCGGCGACGAACAAGTGGATCGGCAGGCGGGAACGAACCGTCACTTCTCTCAAAGCCTCGCCCAGGATAGCCCGGATCGTCCTGAATCCCAATATCGTGTTCAAGAGATTAGTCCGGCTAAAGCGTACTTCCGTTGCTAGAATCGCAGCCGTGAGACGCGCGCTTCTTCTGTCGGCTTTTGCGGTTCTGCTGTGGCAGGGGCTTGCATGGACCCGCAGCAACCCGGTCCCGCAGGACGAGCGCACGTTTGAGGCGTCGCGCGCCGGCTTCCAGCCGATCGCGACGGCGGGGCCTCTGACGCGTAGTGACTTCGTGCGGCTGCTTCTGCGCCGCGAGGGTGATTTTAGACTGCCGCTGACGGTGAACTACCGTGTTTGGCGCCGGGCCGACCCGCCGGATCTGTGGGCGTTGGACCTTCCCGGAGTGGTGAAAGTGGACGTTTCCGACGGCCGTGTGCAGGTGGAATCCAGCGGAGGCGCCGAGCCCGGCATTCTCGGCGTGGGGCGGGTGTTCAATCAGCCGTTGATGGTTCGCAACCAGACGGACAAGCCCATCGATCTTCAAGTGTCCGCCCGCATCGGAGGATCTCTTGTCGCTGATCGCTTCCGATTGGGTCCGGGGCTGAACTTCTACTCGCTGAACTTGGAGCCGAAGATCGCTGGTCCATCCACGTTGAGCGTCAGTTTCAAGGCTGGAGAGGAGTCCACGCCGCCTGATCGTCTCCCGCAGGCGTCCTTTTCGAGAATCGTGGAGGTTGTCGAGTGGGGCGTCTTGCGTTTGAGGACGACCGAGGGCGGCGGCCCGGTTCATGCTCGCGTGACGGTGTTCGGCTCCGATGGTTTGGCCTACGGGCCGAGCCAAGGGACGCTTTCAAAGATCACGTGGACCGCAGGGCAACCGTTCTTCTACAGCAAAGGGGCCCACGAGATTGAATTGCCGGTCGGCACCGCGACAATTCGCGCCGTCCGTGGTTTCGAATACGTGCCCGCAGAGACGACTGTGGAGATTCGACCGGGCGTCGCGGACGAGGTTGAGATCGACTTGAAGCGGTTCTCTAATCTTGCCGAAGAAGGATGGTACGGGGGCGACGACCACATTCACGCCAACTACAACGACCACGAGTTCATTACCCCGGAGGACGTGCTCACTCAGACGCTGGGCGAGGATCTCAACGTTGCGAACTTGATGACCGCGAATTCGACTGGAGCCCAGATACACGACGCCGCGTACTTTGAGGGCCGTCCGCATCAGCTGAGTCAAGACGATCATGTGCTGCGTTGGATTGAAGAGATGCGCAACGCCGGCTCCTACGGCCACATGTGCCTGCTCGGAATCAGCCGTTTGATCCACCCGCTCTACACCGGCTTCCAGGGGACGCCGCATCCCTACGACTACCCGGCCAACTACCACCAGGCCAAGGCCGCCCAAGAAGCCGGAGGAGTCGCCTCCTATGCGCACCCCGGCTACAACTTTACGGACGATCCCAACACGATGAGCGCCCGTGAATTGCCGGTCGACTTGGCGCTGGGAGTGATTGAGGCGATGGACGTGCTGAGCAACTCCAACGAGGGAGCGTCCGTTCCGTACTGGTACAAGCTGCTGAATACGGGGTTGAGGTGCTCGATATCCGGAGGCAGCGACAGCTTCACGAACCGTCGACATCATTGGTTGCCGGGTGGTCAACGCGTCTATGTTCACACCGGCGGCGCGCTCGACTATCGCGACTGGATCGAGGCTTATCGGGCGGGGCGAAGCTTCGCGACCAACGGCCCGTTGTTGAACTTCACGGTCAACGGCGAGCTGCCGGGTTCCGAATTTGAGCTTGAGCGCGGCGACACTCTGGAGGTGAAGGCGGCGGTGGTTTCCTTGGTTTCCTTGGATGCTCTGGAGATTGTGGTGAACGGCGAGGTGGTTGCTTCATCGGAGGGGCCGGGGAAGGATTTGGAGATCGAGGAAGAGATTGTGCTCGAGGAGGGGGCGTGGATCGCCGCGCGCGCTCGCGGGCCGTTCGATCCCTTGCTGGTCAACGACGACAACGCTTTCGCGCACTCCAGTCCGGTCTATTGCCGGGTGGGCGGGCGGTCCGTGCAGCGACCTGAGGACGCTCGATTCTTCGTCGGATGGATCGACAAGCTCATCGAGCGTGCGGAGGCGTCGGAGCGTTTCGCGGACGAGGGCCAGCGCAGGGAGACGGTCGCCCTGTTCAGGGAAGCTCAAGAGTTCTACCGCGAAACCGCCGAATTGCGGCCGTAGCCTGGAGAGCGGACGCGACCGTGGGCCCTTGACCCCTTGGTACGATCGAGGATTCAAGGAGATTCTTTGCCCGATACCAGACTCGAAGTCATCCCTTTAGGGGGACTCGGCGAATTCGGCATGAACATGATGGCCCTGCGATGCCAGGGCGACATGATCGTGATCGACGCCGGTATTCTTTTTCCAGGCGCCGAACTGCACGGCGTCGACGTCATCGTTCCTGACCTGACGTTCCTGCGCGATCACCAGGACGAGTTCCGGGCGATGATTTGCACCCATGGTCATGAAGATCACATCGGCGCGACCCCGTACGTGCTGTCGGAGCTGAATCCGCCGATCTACTCGACGCCGTTCACCGAACTGCTGATCCGCCGCAAGATTCGCGAGCACAAGCTGCCTGAAAAGCCGGACCTGCGCCGGGTTTCGCCTGGCGACACGGTGCGTATCGGCTGCTTCGAGGTCGAGTTCATCCAGGTCACGCACTCGACGGTCGATTGCGTGGCGCTTGCGATTACGACGCCGCTGGGCGTGATTATCCACACGGCCGACTTCAAGATTGATCAGACGCCTGTCCAAGGTCCGCTGTTTGATCTGCACACTTTCGCTAAGTACGGCGAGAAAGGCGTGTTGTTGCTGCTGTCGGATTCGACGAACGTCTCGCGCGCCGGGTTTACGCCGAGCGAGCGTACGGTGCGACCGGGCTTCGAGGAGATCTTTTCGCGCTCGGAGAACTCGATCTTCTTTTCATGCTTTTCGTCCGCTACGCACCGCGTCCAGCAGATTCTGGACCTGGCCTACGAGTACGAGCGTAAGGTGGCGATGATTGGCCGCAGTTTGACGACGGCCAGCGAGATCGCGCAAGAACTAGGACACCTGAGAGTTCCGCCGGACACCCTGATTCGTCCGCAGGATATGGACCGGATACCGCGTCAGGATCGCGTGATGCTTGTTTCCGGCAGCCAGGGCGAGCCGCTTTCGTCCATGGCTCGCGCCTCGGTAGGAAAACACCGCATGGCGGTGATCGAAGAGGGCGACGACGTGGTGTTGAGCGCGCGGATGATCCCCGGCAATGAGAAGCCGATCTATCGCATGATCGACCATCTTTGCCGACGCGGCGCCGATGTCCACTACGGCCAACAGAACCCGCCGTTGCACGTCTCCGGGCACGCTGCAGCCGAAGAACTCAAGTTGATCCTCAACCTGGTGCGGCCGCGCTTCTTTATGCCGGTGCACGGCGAGTATCGCCAGCTCTCGCAGCATGCACGACTGGCGGCCCCGCTCAAGGACCAAGGCCTCGAAGAGACCTTCATCCTCACCAGCGGCGAAACCCTTGTCCTCGACGAAGAGGGCGCCCATCGCGGCGAAGAGGTTCCTGTCGGCCGGGTCTTGATCGACAGCGGCACGGGCGGCGAAATCATTGAAGAGATGGTTATCGCCGACCGGAGTTCACTGTCGAAGTTCGGCGTCATCTTGCCGATCGTTTCGATCGATCGCCATTCCGGCAAGATTACGAGCGAGCCGGAAATCGTATCGCGCGGCTTCGCCGTCTCGGAAGACGCCGAGGAGATGTTGGACGGCGCTCGCGACGTGGTCCGCAAGACCGTCTCCGGCTCCTCTCGCGAGGAGATCGAGGACTTGGGGTTGATGGAGGAGAAGATCCGCGACGACTTGAAGCGGTATGTCTCGCGGAAGACGTCACGATCCAGCCGGCCGCTGATTGTGCCGGTCGTGTTGGAGACGTAGGCGCGGACTCCATGCGCTACGTCTCACTCTTCCGCGGCATCAACGTCGGCGGCAACCACATCATCCCGATGAAGGATCTTCGGGCCCTCCACGAATCGCTGGGGCTCGCTAACGTCGCCTCCGTGATTCAGAGCGGCAACGTCGTCTTCGATTCCGACCAAGAGTCCGCTGCCCTGGAACAGACCATCGCCGACGCAGTAGAAACGCAGTTCGGATTCCGAGTCCCGGTTCTCGTGCGCACGGCCGACGAAATCCGAGCAGCCTTCGCCGCGTGCCCCTTCCAACCGTCTGCGGGATACCAGCCCAACTGGATCGCCTTCCTCTTCATGCGGGAAGGCTCGGGCAGGGAACTCGAAGCCTACGACGGCTCGGAAAAAATCTACACCGGCGACCGCCTTGCCTATATCTATTACACAGACGGAATGGGCCGCTCGAAGCTGAACCTAGAGCGCTACCTCAAGACCGACTGGACCGTCCGCAATCACAACGTGGCGTCGAAGATTCAGGCGTTGCTCTAGCCCTGCTACTGGTCGAGTTTCGCCGGGGGGTAGTAGCCCTTTCTGGCGTGGACGTTGACCACGGCCTCTCCCAGGGAGACCTCGACGTCGATTTCGCGGTACTTGGTGTTGGTGAGAGGCGTCGGCGGGATGTAGCCGATGATGTACTGGCTTTGGACCTGGCCGGAGACATCGAGAATAGCTCGATACAGCGCTTCTAGTTGGGCGCGGGCGTAGAGGCCGGTACCGGGTTGCAGCTGGTAGTTGCCCTCGTCCTTTGGTTTGGAGAGGTAGCCGTTGATGTCCTTGTGCACCCTTTGCATCGGGCGCACTACGGTGCCGCCGGTCTCACGGGCCAGTTTCTCGAGGTTGCTTTCCTGCGCTTCATGGAAGCCCCAGGCTTCAGTGGAAACGCCGTAGACCGTCACCTGATTCCGCTGACAGGCGTGAATGGCTTCTTCAATGCTGGTGCTGCTGGCGTTGTCGTGCCCGTCGCCGACGATGACGACGAACTTGCGGGGCTCCTCCACTCCCTTGTACGGCGACGACAGCAGTTTCTCACTGCATGCTTGATCGACCGCCCCGAGCAGAGAACTGCCGCCTCCGTGCTTGAGCTTCTCCATCTTCTGCATGAGCAGGTAGGGGTCGCGGGTGTAGTCGACGAGCAGGTCGACCTCGGTGTGATAACCCATGAGGAATCCCTCGCTGGTGCCGCCTTCGGGCACCATGAGGAAGGCTAGATCGCCGATCGATTCCTTGTAGGTCTTGTAGTAGAGGCGGGCGGTGCTCGAGAGGTCGATCAAGAAGCCGACGCGAATCGGCGGTTTGACGTCCTGCTCGGTCGAGCGCGTGAAGTAGCGCATGCGGACCAGTTGGCCGTCTTCGCGGATCTTGAAATCCTTCTCATCGAGGTCGACGATGAAGCGGCCTTGCTGGTCGGTGACGGTGACGCCGATGTTGACGACGTTCACGTCCACGCGAATGGTGGCGGGGTCGGGTTCGGCTTCCTGCGCACTCGCGGCGAGCGGCAGCAGCAGTAGACAAAACGACGTGATGAGAGCGCGCTTCATGAGACCCATTCCCTGGGCGTTAGTCTAGCCTATGCGGGCCTGTCCGCTGGGCAGACGCCCGATGCTACCCTAATTGCCGTGCAAGTCATTACTCGTGGAAACGACGTCTACGACGTCGTCGTCGTCGGCTCAGGATGTACGGGCGGCATGGCCGCCATGGAACTCTGCCAGGCTGGCTTGAAAGTAGCGGTCCTGGAGGCCGGTTCGTCGCTCTCGGAGTCGGAATTTACGGAACACAAGCAGCCGTACGACTACAAGTACCGGAACATGACGAACCCTAAGCCGCCTCCGGTCAAGCGGATGCAGCCGGTGCAGAGCAAGACCTACGCCTGCCTGGAAGGCAACCACAAATGGTTTGTCGACGACGTCAAGAACCCGTACAAGCAGGAGCGTGAGGACAGCTTCCGCTGGATCCGCGTGCGCAAGGTGGGCGGACGATCGTTGACTTGGGGACGCCAGAGCTACCGCCACGGCGACATCGACTTCAAGTGCGCGGACCGCGACGGATACGGCATCAACTGGCCGATTTCTTACAAGGATCTCGAGCCGTACTACGCAAAGGTTGAAAAATATGTCGGCATCTCCGGTCTCGAAGAGGGCCTGCCGCAACTGCCCGACTCGAACTTTCTGCCGCCGATGGGCTTCACTTGCGGCGAGACTCGCTTCCGTGAGCGGTTGAAGGGCAAGATGGGTCGCGTCGCGACCATCGGCCGCACCGCCATCATTACGAAGGATCATAACGGTCGTCCGGCCTGCCACTACTGCGGGCCTTGCCAAAACGGCTGCATCACCCACTCGTACTACTCAAGCCCGGCCACGACCTTGAAGACCGCTGCGGAGACCGGCAATCTGACGTTGATTCCGGACGCGCCGGTGAGCCACGTGGTGATAGACCCGAACACGGGCAAAGCCGCGGGAGTGGCCTACGTGGACGCCAATACGCGCGCCGCAAGGGAGGTCCGCGCCAAGGTGGTCCTGTTGTGCGCCTCCACTTTGGAGTCCACGCGCATCCTGCTGAACTCGGCTCCCGGCGGCCTGGCGAACTCTTCCGGCACGCTCGGCCACTACTTGATGGACCACATCTTCGGCGGCGGCGCCTCCGGCGAGATGCCTGATCTTCCCGGCAAGCCTTGGACCGGGCCTCCCCGGCGGCCGAACGGGATGTACATCCCGCGTTTCCGCAACATCGATCGGACGCACACCAACGGCATCATCCGCGGCTACGGCTTCCAAGGCGGAAGCTCCATGCGCTTCAACATGGGAGCCCCGGGTTTCGGTAAGCAGTACAAGGAAGCCGTGCATGACAGTCCTGGTTGGCGGACTGGTTTCGGCGCCTGGTGCGAGACGCTGCCGCAGTACGAGAATCGCGCCGAGATCGACCCGGACCTGAAGGATGCGTACGGCATCCCGGCGCTGAAGATTCGCCACGAGTGGGCCGACAACGATCTGAAGATCTGGCAGGACGCCCGCGAGCAGGCTGCTGAGATGTTGGAGACCACTGGGCACAAGAACGTGCGCTTGACCGGCTCGCCTTCGGTGGCCGGTTTCTGTATCCACGAGGTGGGCACGGCGCGCATGAGCGAGGACCCGAAGAAGGGCGTCCTGGACAAGTGGGCGCGGACGCACGACGTGAAGAACATCTTTGTGACGGACGGCGCGGCTTGGACCTCAGTCGCCTGCCAGAATCCGACGCTGACGATGATGGCGATTACGGCGCGGAGCTGCGACTACATCAAGGATCAGTTGGGTAAGGGCGGCTTCGCTTAGCTTCCACCTGCTCTGATCTACTGTGATCTCAAAGGCCCGGGGGTGACCCTGGGCTTTCTTTCGCCTGCGGCTACTTCCGGGCGGGGACGTCAAGATAGGCGTGCGTATCGATTGAGCCAGAGTCGCTGCTCTGTCGTTTCTGGGATCTCCACGCCGCGAGCCTTTGTTAATAGTTGCAGCGCGGAGCCTACGCTCTCGCCCGCCGCGAGTAAGACGCATGCCGCCGTCAGTCCAGCGCGGCCGACGCCTTGGCGACAGTGCACGGCCACTTTGCCGCCGGCACGTAGTTCCGAGAGCAACGAGTTTGCGACGGATCTCATCTCAGCCTCAGACCCGGGAGTCTTACGATCCCCGATTGGAAGAGATACGAACCTCATCTCGGAGGCGCGCACTTCGTCCCTTTCGCGCGCGAGATCTAGATCTCTTTCCTCATGGGGCTCCAGTAGGGAGCACACGATAGCGAGGCCTTCCCGACGCCATGCCTGGACTTCGTCTTCAAGCCAGTCGCCGCCGCGAGGTCGCGCCGACAGCGCAAGCTTTCCTGGCCAAGGGCCATCTACCCAATACAGCGGCGTGAGATTCATTTCCTGTCCTTCCTCTTTGCTAAGCTCCGTGCACTGACGAAGATGCCAACTCGACGACACTTCCTATTCTCCTCGGCTGCGCTCGCCTCGGCTGCTCCCGCTCGTCCTCAGGCGGCGCGAAAGACGCGGCCCAACATCCTCTTTCTGATGGACGACCAGCACCGGGGAGACTGCCTCGGAGCGGACGGCAACCCGGCCGCGCGAACTCCGGTCCTGGATCAGCTTGCTTCCGAGGGGGCGCGCTTCACCAATGCATACTCCTCGACCCCGAGTTGTACTCCTGCTCGGGCGGCTTTGCTGACCGGTCTCTCGCCTTGGCATCACGGGATGTTGGGCTACCATCGCGTGGCTCCGAAGTATCCCTATGAAAAGCCCCAGGCCCTACGCGACGCCGGGTACCAGACGCTGGGCGTGGGCAAGATGCACTTCGACCATCAGCGGGAATTGCACGGGTACCACCGCACGATTGTGGACGAATCCGGGCGCGTTGGGTCGCCTGATTTTCGCAGCGACTATCGCGGCTGGTTCCATTCGCAAGCGCCGAACCTGGACCCGGACGCCACCGGCATCGGCTGGAACGACTACCCAGCGGCGGAGTACGTGCTGCCCGAGGAGTTGCACCCAACGCGTTGGACGGCCGACGTGGCGGTGCGCTTCCTTGAAGACTACAACGAGCCCGATCCGTTCTTCTTGAAGGTCTCGTTTGCTCGGCCGCACTCGCCGTACGACCCGCCTTCCCGCTTCATGCGTCAATACGAAGACGCTAACATCCCGGATCGATACGTTGGGAACTGGACGGAGCGCAACGTGCCTCGCTCCAGTGATCGCGACGACATCTGGCACGGCGACCTGGGTCCGGACCAGGCTCGTCATTCTCGACAGGGCTACTACGCCAACGTCCAGTTTATCGACGAGCAGATTGGACGCATCCTGGAGACGCTCAAGCAGCGCGGGCTCTATGAGGACACGCTGATCATCTTCTTCTCCGACCACGGCGACATGCTCGGCGACCACCACATGTGGCGCAAGTGTTTTGCGTATGAGCCTTCGTCGCGCGTTCCGATGATCTTGCGCTGGCCGGAGGGGCTCGGGGGCGGGGAGAGAGGCCAGGTCCTCGACCAGCCGGTTGAGCTTCGCGACGTTTTTCCCACATTCCTCGATGCGGCCGGTATTACGCCGCCGATGGAGCTCGACGGAAGCAGCTTGCTCGACCTGACGCGCGGCAAGACCGAAGATTGGCGCAAGTGGATCGACTTGGAACATTCGACTTGCTACAGCCCGCGCAATCACTGGAATGCTTTCTCCGACGGCGAGTGGAAATACATCTTCCATGCAACGGACGGCGAGGAGCAGCTCTTCCACTTGGCCGACGACCCAGGTGAGGAAACAGACTTAGCCGGGGTCCCGGAGTACACGGCGACTCTGCAACAATGGCGGAGTCGCCTCGTCGATCACTTCGAGGAGCGCGGCGAGCCTTTTCTGAAGGGCGGCAAGCTGGTCCCTCGACCTGAGCGAGTCATCCTCTCGCCGCACTATCCCGACATCCCCTCGGAATGATTCGTTTCCTCGTTCTACTCCTCGTCGCCACGACGGTACGCGCTGCTCCACGCCTCGACTTCGGCACTTTCTTTGGCGGGGAGTTCGGCGAGCAGGCGAACGACATCGCACTAGACGGCGACGGAAACGTCTACATCGTGGGTCAGACGCGCGACGTTCCGGCTTCGCCTGGGGCGTTGTCGTCGGTGACGGGGTCGTCGTTCGACATCTTCGTCCTCAAGGTCGATCCGACGGGCACGCAATTGCTCTACCTGGCGCTGTTCGGCGGGTCCGCCAGGGAACTCGGAACGGGGATCGCAGTGGACGAGGACGGCGCCGCTTATGTGAGCGGCTGGACGTTTTCAGAAGACTTTCCGGCGACTCCAGGCGCGGCGCAGACGGCGATGGGGGGAGGGACACGCGACGCCTTCGTGGCGAAGATTTCGCCGGATGGTTCCGCCTTGGAGTATGCGACGTACTTGGGCGGCGGCTCCTTTGAGGACGGAAACGCGGTGGTCGTCGACGAGCTTGGACGGGCTTGGACCGTGGGTGCGACGGGGTCGGCCGATTTCCCGGTGACGCCGGACGCGATGCAGGCTGGGCCGACCGGGGCGGCGCGGTCCGCGTTTGTCGCCGGGCTCTCGCCTGACGGATCGCAGATTGTCTATTCCAGCTTGTTGGGCGGGACGGGGCGGGATGAAGCGTCGTCGCTCGCTCTGGACGCCGGGCCGAGTTTGTGGATTGCGGGCGATACCGCCTCGGACGACTTCCCGCTGACGCCGGCGGCTTACCAGTCCGAGCGCGCCGGATTCGACGACGCCTTTCTGGTCCATCTTGACCTCGCCGAGACGCCGCGCATTGCGGCTGCAACGCTCTTTGGAGGATCCGACTGCTCCAATCCGTTTGCCGGAGCCTTGTGCGACCCGGCGCAGTCGGTTGCGATTGACGGCGAGAGCGTCTTCCTGGTGGGCAATACGCTCTCCTCGGACATGCCGCTGGCCGGCGATCCGGTGCAGCCGGAATGGAGCAACGGCGTGGCGTTTGGGGACGGCTTTGTCGCTCGCTTTAACCGCGATCTCTCGGAGTTGGAGGCGTCGACGTTTCTGGGCGGGCCGTCCGAGGACCAGGTCAACGGCATCGTCGCGGATCGGGCCGGGACGCTGTACGTTGTCGGCACGAGCGGGTCGGCGAGCTTTCCGGTAACGCCGGACGCGCTTCAGCCGGTGTTCAACGACATCGATGAGGCGTTCTTTGCGCAGCTCGATCCTGATCTGTCCGAGCTCGACTACTCGACGTTCTTGGGAGGCTCGGGCGGGGACCGCGGCTACGGGATTGCAGTCGACCGGGCGCGGAACCGCGTGGTTTTGACGGGCGAAACCGGCTCGGCGGAGTTTCCTTCGACGCCGGGGGTGATCCAGCCAACTCCGATGCTGGTCCGTTCAGAGGGCGGGGACGCCTTCATCGTTCAGTTTGAAATCGACTTGGTTCCGCGGCTTTCTACGGCGGGAATCGTCAACGCCGCCAGCTTTGCCGCTGGGACGGTGGCGCCGGGAGAGATCATCTCCGTTTTCGGACGCGGCGTGGTGGAGAGCGAGACGGCTTCGCTGACGCTGGGGGCCGACGGACGGGTTACTTCCGAGTTGGCGGGAGTACGATTGCTGATTAACGGAACGCCTGCCCCGTTGACCTTTGTGGGCTTCGACCAGATCAACGCCGTGACGCCCTACGCCGCTGAGTTTTTGCCGGTGGCGACTTTCGTGGTGGAGCGCGACGGGGTCCCCTCGCAGCCGGTCACTCAATTGGTTGCGCCGACAGCGCCGGCGCTGTTCACGTTGGACGGTTCGGGGTCGGGGCAGGCGGCGGCGCTGAACCAGGACTCGACGATCAACGGCCTGCAAGGCTCGTCGAGGCCGGATGACGTGATTATTTTGTTCGGTACCGGCATGGGGCAGACCGTGCCGCCGGGCCGGGACGGAGAGGTGGCTGGGGTTCCGCTTCCCCAGCCGACGGCGCCGATCACGGTGCGGATCGGCAATGGAGAGGCACAGGTGCTTTATGCGGGTGCGGCGCCGGGGTTGATTGAGGGCGTCGTCCAGATCAACGCTCGGGTCCCGGCGACGGTGATACCCGGCGCGCAAGTCACGGTATCCTTTACGGCGGGTGCGCGTCGGAGTCAGCCTGGCGTGACGCTCTCGATCGAGTAGAGACATCCATGACCCGTCGTGATTTTCTTGCCGCATCCGTTCTGACGGGCGCCTGCGCGTCTCCTCCGCCGGCGGCGAGAGCGCCGAACGTGCTGTTCATCTATACGGACGAGCACAGTGCCTGGACGCTCGGCGCCTACGGAGGAACGCACGTCGAGACTCCGCATCTGGACCGCATTGCCCGAGAAGGCGCGGTCTTCAACAACTACTTCGTCAACTCGGCGGTTTGCACGCCCTCGCGCGGTTGCTTGCTGACCGGTCGCTATCCGCACTCGCACGGCGCTTACACCAACAACCTCGAACTGAACCGCGACGAGGCGACCACGGCACATCAGTTCAAGAGCGCCGGATACGAAACCGGCATGGCCGGGAAGTGGCACCTGGACGGCGAGCCCAAGCCGGGTTGGATGACGGCGGATCGAGCGATGGGATTCGACGACGTCCAATGGATGTACAACCGGGGCCATTGGAAGCGCATCGTGGAGCGACCGGAGGGGTGGCCCGACAATCACGGCAACGCGCGCTTCGGCAATGAAGACCACCGGGCCGAGGCGCCGGATGGACGACCGGACGTCGATTACGCGGTCGACGTTCCTGGCGAATTCTTTACGGATTGGATTACAGACAAGGCGATCGAATTCGTGGAGCGCGATTGGGAGCGGCCGTTTTTTTACTTCCTGTCGATTCCGGACCCGCACTCTCCGTTCACTGTTTCCGAACCCTACGCGTCGATGTACGACCCGGCGGACATGCCGGTCCCGTCGACGCTCTACGAGGAGGAGTTGCCGGATTGGGCCGAGCGTGCGCGTGAAGGGGCGCTGAAGCGCGACGGTGTGGAGCGATTCGACGATCCCCGCCGTGAGGAGCTTTTGCGCGAACGTCTTGCGCACTACTTCGGAATGGTGAAGTGTATTGACGACAACATCGGTCGGCTGTTGGAGGCTCTGGAGCAGGCCGGCGAACTCGACAACACCTTGATCGTCTTCACCTCCGACCACGGCAACTACTTGGGCGAGCACGGCTTGTACTTCAAGAACCAGCTCTATGAAACGGCTCATCGGGTGGCCTTCCTGATGCGCTACCCGCCCGCGATACCGGCGGGGACAGTGGTGGATGAGTGCGTTTCCTCGGTCGACGTGCAGCGGACGGTTTGTACGCTCGCGGGAGTGGAGCCGAGCGGTCGGGAGCAGGGGCTCGACTTCTCGGCTCTGGCCCGGGGCGAGGGCGACCCGGAATGGCCGAACGAGAGCTATATTCACCACAGTTCGCTGGAGCGCGCGGGTATCTTCACGCCTGAGTGGGAGTTCGCTCTGATCAAGGACGCGGAGGGGATCTTGTTTGATCGCCGCAGCGACCCGGAGCAGACGACGGATCTATTCGAGGATCCGGCGCACGCTGAAGTGCGCAAGGCTCTCACCGACAAGGTGACGGCGCACCACCGCGAGTTCGATTCGCCCGCGACGTCTTGGCTAGTCCAAGAAGGCTAGCGCCTGATCTTCGTACTCGACTCCGACGCGCACCTCTCCGACCTCCCAATGCACGGACCGCAGTCGCGCCCAGCGGGTCTGCGGCCCTTTCATGACCTGCAGCGATGTCCGAGTCGGCGGAACTTCCCGCAGCAGCAGCCCTGTGCCGGAGGCGGACTCGTCCGTCAGCCTGCCTTGGTGCAGTTGAAACCGGCCATCACGATCTTTCCAGCCGATTCGGACATCGCCGTCGGCTTGGTTGCGGGGTTCGCGCCGCCGCTCCGCCCCGTCCTGGATTGCTCCTGTCTGGGCCATCCTCCTCACGGTGACCCGCGGGCGCCCGGCGGGCAATAGAGCAATGGATGCATTTGAACCTAGGACCAACGGTTCCCGAATCCTGTACATTCGTACCCGTACTTTCGTGGCAGACGTTTTCAGTAAAGAGCAGCGGTCGGAGGTGATGCGCCGAGTCAAGGGCTCGAATACGAAGCCGGAGATGAAGGTCCGGCGGTTCCTGCACGCTCGCGGATTTCGCTATCGCCTTCACGGCGCCGACCTGCCCGGCAAACCGGACATTGTGTTACCGAAGTACTCCACGGTGGTCTTTGTACACGGCTGTTTTTGGCACGGGCATCCCGGTTGCCCGCGAGCAGCGCTTCCCGCCACGCGGCGTGAGTACTGGGAGGCCAAGATTGGGCGCAATCGTCAGCGGGACGCTCGCAACGCTCGAAGGCTGCGCAAGGACGGCTGGCGCGTAGTGACGGTCTGGGAGTGCCGCATCCGCGACGAGAGGACGCTTGAAGCGTTGGCGCGGAGGATCACGGCCTAGTTAGTCGTGGTGGTAACGGGCGACGATGTCCGGATCGGGATGCAGGTCGACCTTGGCCTTCTTCTTGCCGTCGTAATCGAGATGCGTCAGCACGTAGCGGATGCTCGCCAGCCGCGCCTTCTTCTTGTTGTTGGCCTCGACGATGAGCCAGGGGCTATAGGCCGTGTGCGTCCGCGCGAACATCTCCTCGGAGTAGTAGGTATAGGAGTCCCACAGCTCCTGCGCTCTCTTGTCGACGGGACTGATCTTCCAGTTCTTAAGAGGATCGGATCGGCGATCGTCGAAGCGCTTCTGCTGTTCTTCTTTGGTGATCGCGAACCAAAACTTGACGAGTTCGATGCCGCTCTCATGCAGCATGCTCTCGAACTCCGGCACCTGCCGCATGAAGCGCTCGTATTGCTCCTCATTGCAGAAGCCGTTGACCGGTTCGACGACCGCCCGGTTGTACCAGGAGCGGTCAAAGAAAACGATCTCGCCGGGATCCGGCAACTGCCTGGCGTAGCGTTGGAAGTACCACTGGCCACGCTCGGCTTCGGATGGTTTCGGCAAGGCGACGACCCGGATACCGCGCGGCATGAGGTGTTGCGTGAAACGCTGAATTGTCCCGCCTTTCCCTGCGGCGTCGCGTCCCTCGAAGAGCAAAGCCACGCGACGGTTCTGGTCTTGTACCGAGCGTTGAAGCCGAACGAGTTCCGTCTGCAGCCGGGTGAGCGTCCGCTCGTAGCGCAGGGTCCGCAGCACCTTCTTGACGTCGATCTTCTTGTCGCGCAAGAGCGTGAGCAGTCCGGACTTGCTGTTGATCAGTTCGAGGTCTTCGACGGTAATCGGACTCGGTTGGGTGTTGCTGGACATCTGAGGCTACTCTCCCGGCATCTTCCAGTCATGCGGCGGCGTGAAGCCAGGGTCGTCGCGACCCTGATCGTACGGCGGAACGGCGTCGGCCGGCTGCAGGGCTCGAAACTCCTTTAGTTTGCCAAGAAATTCCGCAACGCGCTCTGGATGCTCTTCCGCGACGTTGCGGGTCTCGTTCGGGTCGGAGCTGATTTGAAACAGGTAGGTCGTACGCAGAGAGTCGTCCGCTGAGTCGTCGGTAACGGCCGGACCGACGACAAGTAGTTTCCAATCGTTGGTGACGATGGAGATCTGCTCTTCGTCTGGGCCTTTCTGCCCGATGTAGTTGTAGAGCTCACGGTCCGGCGTCGTCTCTCCGGCGAGCGCGCGCAGCATGGAGTGACCGTCGAGGGGATTGCCTTGGTGTTCGACCTCGGCGATCTCGAGCAGCGTGGGCAGGACGTCGACGTTCGCCAACGGCGAGTCGACGCTGGAACCGGGTTCGATCCGGCCCGGCCAGCGCGCCGCGGCGGCGACGCGAATCCCGCCTTCGAATGCAGAAGCCTTGGCTCCGCGCAGCGGGGCGTTCTCCCCGATGCCGGCTACGCCTCCGTTGTCTGACGAGAAGAGCACGAAGGTCTTATCGGCCAGGCCGTGCTCGTCGATTGCGTCGAGGATGCGACCGACGCCCTGATCCATCGAATGGACCATCGCGCCCAGGATGCGGCGGTTTTGCACTCGCCGTTCTCCCTCGTCCGGCCACTCTCCCTCTACGGGCGCGAGGTCGGAGTAAGCGGGTAGGTCCTCTTCCTTGGCCTGGAACGGCGAGTGCGGGGCGTTGAAGGGAACATACAGGAGAAACGGCGTTGCGTCGTCGGCATGGCGCTCCACGAAGTCCACAGCTGCATCGGCAATTAGGTCCGTGCTGTAGCCTTCGTCGCGATTCGTCTCGTAGTTGGTATGCCAGTCCAGCACTCCTTCGCGCTCATGGGTGAAGTAGTCGATTGCACCGTTGTAGTGCCCGAGGAACTCGGTGAACCCTCGACGCAGCGGATGGTACTTGACGTTGGAATGTCCTAGGTGCCATTTGCCGAAGACGCCGCGGTGCTCGTATCCAGCGCGAGCGAGGGCGTCGGCGATGGTCGTCTCTGATGGGTCGAGACCGCCGGAGCGCCACGGCGGGAAGACGGCTCGCATGGCGCCGTATCGGATTGGGTAGCGGCCGGTCATCAAGCCTGCGCGGGTCGGCGAGCAGACGGGATGTACGTAGTAGCGCTCAAGCTTCGCTCCCTCGGCCGCAATGCGGTCGATGTTCGGCGTTGAGATATTTCCGCCGTGGAAGCCGACGTCGTTGTAGCCGAGATCGTCGGCCAGCAGGATGACGACATTGGGCTTGCCGGGAGAGGCGGCTTTTTCCGGCGGGGGGGCGCACGCGAGCGTCGCCGCCAGGACCAACAGGACGAAACGCATGCGGGATAGCGTACCGCAGCTTTATTGGAACTCGAGGGAGGCCGTGTTGCTGACGGCGTCTCCCACGGCCGCATGCACGGCCACGACCCCTGCGCCTGCGAGGTTTCGCGGCAACTCGGCGTTGAGTTGATCGAGTCCGGCGAACACTGCGTGGGCGTCAGCGAAGAGGACGTCCAGTTCGCTGCCGCCGACGGTCACTTGGGCGGGAGTTTGGCCGCGCCCGCGGATGCCTGCTCCGAACAGGATCAGGAAGAGACGGTCGCCTTCAGGTCCGAAATCGATAGGCGTCGGGACGAACCGTCCTTGTGCAGGATCGAAGCGCGCGACCGGTTCGATCGACTGCGATCCGTCCGGACGAACGCGAAGAACTTGTGCGGCGGCGACGTCGCGGCCGTCGGCATTCGCGGTGAAGAGGCTCGGAGCGACGGTCTCGATTTGCAGCGTGCCGGAAGAGACGACGACGCCGCCCCAGCGCACCGAAACCGTTGCTTCGCCGAGCGCCGTATCCGCCGGAACGAGATAGTTGATCTGCCCAGGGCCGACGAAGAACAGCCGTGCACGGCGCTCGACTCCGCGACTGTCGCTGACGGTCACGCTGACGCCGGCGAGGGTGGTGGGCAAGGGGAGCGTTTGGGCTGTAGCGGTGGACGTCGCCAGACCGGAGCCGAAGCCGCTGACGATGGAGTCCGGCGCAACGGCTCCGACCACGAAGGCCGCCGCCGAAACGCTGGAGAGCAGCGTCGTGCCGTCCGGCGGAGCGGGCGGCGCGAAGACGGTGATGCGGAAAGACGGGGTGACTGAGGTCCCCGACCCGCCGGACACGAACCAGCGTCCGAAGAGCGTGCGGCCGACCAGATCCGGATCGTTGGGAATGGAAACGTTCAGCGATGCATGCCCTTGCTGTGAGATGGTCGCTCGGCCGAGAAAGAACGACGCCTCGTCAGGTATGCGAGGTCCGAGTCCGGGCTCTTGGTCGTCGATTACTAGGACCGCCTCCATGCCCGCCTCCGCATCGGAGATGGCCACCGTGAATCCAGGGTTCCCGAGCAGCGGCGGCTCGATTGCGTGCATGCGCGGCGTGATTCCGCCGGCCCCGGGCGCACCGGTTCCGAGCAAGCGCGGGCGACGCGTCGACTCGCCGTAGAGCATCGGCCGATCAAACAGCGGAGCCGCCTCAGAGGCAGCGCGCGAATCGGTCATGGAGCGCAGGAAGGAAACGAGGTCGGATTTTTCCTCGGCCGTGAGCCGAAGGTTGGTGACGAAGTTGCGGTCCTTGTTGGGCGAGTCAAAGTCGCCGCCGCGGTTGTAGAACTCGACGACCTCTTCCAGCGTCTTGAGCCCGCCCGTGTGCATGAACGGGGCGCGCAGCTCGACGTTGCGCAGCGTCGCGGTGCGGAATCGCCCGCGGTCGGTGCCTTTCTGAGTGACTTCGGCGCGGCCGATGTCCTCAAAGTCCGGGCGCACGCCCACGAAGCGGAACCGGTTGTCGCCGATCAGATCGCCCCGATGGCACTCGTCGCAGAAGTTGTCGAAGAAGACTTCGCGGCCCCGGGCGACGGGGGCGGGGTACTCGATGATCTGTTGGACGAGCTTGTCGATCGTGGCGCGGTCGGAGTAGAGAGTGCGTTCATACGTCGCTACGGCCATGGCGATCTTGACGGGCGTGACGTCGGGCGAGCCGAAGGCCTCGTCGAAGAGCTGCGGGTAGGTGCGATCGCCGATCCAGGCAGCCAGGGCCGCCGGGATCGATGGAGACAGCGCCAGCGGCTGCGATTCGGTGATGCGGTTGACGACGTCCGGCCAGTCGCGGTCGTCGTGCGCCATCTCCACGTCGGAGAGGAAGGGGCCGAGGACTTGGCTCTCCAGAGCCTGGCTTTCGAGCAAGGGCGCGTCCGGCCAGACGAGTTCGTTTGTAATGGGGTCGCGGAAATCGGGATCGGCGCGGCCGTCCCAAAAAATGCCTTGATCGGCGTAGGCGGCATCGAAGACAGGCATCGACTTGCGGCCGGTCACCTGCTCATTGAGGCCAAAAAACTCGCTCGGCTCGTAGCTGCCGTCGGACTTGGTGCGCGGCACGCCGGGGGAGGCGGCGATGTCGTCCTCGGTGCCGTAGACGCCGTCAAACCCTGGGTGCCGGGTTTGAATGCGGCCGGAACGGGCGCGCGGGTCGGAGCTTCCGGCGCGGGGCAGGTGGCAGGTGCCGCAGGAGACGGTGCGCGTGGACGAGAGTTGCTCGTCCCAGAAGAGCGCTTTGCCGAGATAGACCTTGGCGCCGGTGACGGGATTGTTGACCGGGACGGGCGGCGGTTGAAGCGGTCCGATGCGTCCGAAGGCGGACTGCAAGCCCTGGGCTCGGAAGCCGCGATCGGGGGCGGAGAGCGGGCTCAAACGTTCGCCGTTCTCAGCGCGGACCCAGAAGAAGTACTCCTGGCCGATGGCGGCGGTCGGGTCGTAGAAGATGATTGAGGCCGTTTGGCCGACTGGCTGTGCGGTGGCCGGATCGTCGGAGGCGGAACGGAAGATGCGGTAGGTTACGGCGTCGCGGACGTGTTCCCAGGAGAGGCCGACTTTGGTGGAGTAGTCTCCGTCGGACGCCTCCAAGCCCGTGGGCGGAGCGAGTGGAGCCTGAGCGTGGAGCGCCGAGGCAATGGCAAAGAGGACAATGGCGCAGCGCATTTGGGGCAACGACACCCTCTATTGTAGGAAGCATCCCGCCGGCGGTGTTAACCATGCGTCAAAGCTTGCTAAGTCGAAGTCAAATCCTGGTCTTGTTCGCGCTTCTGGCTACAGGGGGGATGCAGGCCGAACCGCTGCGGGTGCTTTTGGTTACGGGCGGGCATGACTACGACAATCGTTTCCACCGCGTCTTGGATCACGACGGCTGGGCGGTGACGGTTGATCCCCACCCACGGGCGTTTTCAGGCGACGTGCGCGGGCGGTTCGACGTGGTCGTGCTCTATGACATGACCTCGGACGTGGACGAACAGCGGCGCAGCAACTTTAGGGAGTTTGCCGAAGCGGCGAGGGGCATCGTCGTACTGCATCACGCCTTGGTCGGCTATCAGGACTGGCCTTGGTACGAGGCATTGATTGGTGCGAAGTACCTGGAGGGGCCGGAGCCTGGCTGGCCGAAGTCGACTTTCGAGCACGATGTTCACATGCGGGTACGGGTGGAGCGCAAGCATCCAGTGACGGCGGGGCTGCCGGAGGAGTTTGAGATCGACGACGAGACGTACGGCGGGATGCGGATTGCGGATACGAACGAGGTCTTGTTGACGACGGACGCCGGGACGTCGGACGGCCCGCTGGCGTGGGTCAGCGCGTACGAGGGGGCGCGGGTGGCGACGATTCAGCTGGGCCACGGGCCGGGGGCGTTCTCGGACGCGAATTATTTGCGGTTGGTGAAGAATGCGGTGAAGTGGGCGGGAGGGCGGTAGCTTCCTGTGTCCGTCTAGGGAATGGTGATCTCTGCTCTTTCGGTCCGATAGGTGCCGGCGGATACTTGTTTGGTAGCAACTACCCTCAGATCCAAGAAGTTGCCTTCACCTGCCGGCGTCTCTCGCAGCACGAGGAGCAAGAAGTCGCCGCCCGCATCGAGCTTGATTCCGAAGTGCCCGCGGGAGTCGGGTCGTGCATCGAACGCCTTCGTGCCGGTTCCGAACATCGGTATCGCTCGGACCCACAGGGTATTCGACGACAAGTCTGTCTTTAGGAGTCCCACAACTCTGGTTGCCGGCGGTGGTTCTACGAAGTCCGCTATCTCTCCGAGACGCAGCCCAACCAGTACATCCACCTGAGGCTGATCGACGAAGATCTCTCGCTCGTAGTTGAGGAAACCGTCCACCTCGACTGTGAGCAAGTAGGTTCCGTACTCGACCTCGAAGTTGCCTTTCTCACCTTGTACTTCTTCTGGAGTGCTTCTCCACCGCGGGCGTAGGCTGATTGTGCCGTCAGCGGGTTCAAAGTACTCAGCGCCGGAGTACAGGGTCACGCGAACGGTGCCGGTTTCGGCCGATGCCGGCGGAGCGACCAGAAACAGCGTCAGCGCGACTAGCCCGACTAGCGGTATCGTGCTCCTGCAAGCGAGTGGGCGGTGCATGGCCGCAGTCTAGCGCGGAGGCGGGCCGGGGACTGTGGCGACAGGCGGCTCGAAGTGAAGTTCCAGCGCCTCTTTGAGGTTTTGCATTGCCTCAGCTTCGGACTCGCCTTGACTTGCGACGTCGACTGCGAGGCATTGCGCCACAATCCAGTCGCCCTCCCTTAGCAGGCTGGCAGTGAATGAGCGTTTCATGGCTGCCGTTAGTATAGAGCGCGCTATTCCATCTCGCGGTCTTCGCCGGCTAGTTTGCCGGTCTTGCGCCAGATGAGATAGGAGTGCATGAACGGGTCGAGGTCTCCGTCGAGGACTTTTTCCACATCGCCGGCGTCGAGCTTGCTGCGCAGGTCTTTGGCTAGGCGATACGGGGCCAGGACGTAGTTGCGGATCTGGCTGCCGAAGTTGATGGCCGACTTGCCGGCTTCCAGTTCGTCCGACTCGGCCTGCTTCTTGCGCATCTCGTGGTCGTAGATGCGCGACTGAAGCATCTTCATGGCCGTCGACTTGTTCTTGTGCTGGGAGCGCTCGTTTTGGCACTGGACCACGATGTTGGTCGGCAGGTGCGTGATGCGGACAGCGGAATCGGTCGTATTGACGTGTTGGCCGCCGGCGCCGCCTGAGCGGTACGTGTCGATGCGCAGGTCCTCGGTCTTGATGTCGACTTGGATGTCGTCGTCGACCTCCGGGTAGACGAACACTGAGGCGAAGCTGGTGTGTCGGCGCGCGGCCGAGTCATAGGGCGAGATGCGTACCAGGCGGTGCACGCCGATCTCCGACTGCAACTGACCGTAGGCGTATTCGCCTTCGATCTCAAGCGACGCCGACTTGATGCCCGCCTCGTCGCCTTCCTGACGGTCGACGATGTTGGTCTTGAAGCCGCGCCGCTCCGCCCAGCGCAGGTACATCCGCAGGAGCATCTCGGCCCAGTCTTGGGCTTCCGTGCCGCCGGCGCCGGGATGGATGACGACGAGGGCGTTGCGGTGGTCGTTGTCGCCTGAGAGCAGCGCCGTCGTTTCGATCTCGTCGATGCGGTTGGTGAGCGTGCTGATTTCGGAGGCGATGTCGGACTCGACGTCTTCGCCTTCCTTAGCGAGCTCAAAGAATGCGTCCAAGTCTTCGACGCGGGTGGAAAGCTCCTGGTCCGATTCCACGACGCTGGTCATGCGCTTGCGCTCGCGCATGACTTTTTGACTGAGAGCGGAGTCGTTCCAAAAATCGGGTTCGGAGATCTGTAGTTCGATCTTGGCGAGTTGGTCCTTCAACGACGCGGCGTCAAAGATACCCCCGGGTGGTGGCGGCCCTCTCGCGCAGGGCGGAAAACTCTCGTTCTAACTCGTCAATGGCCATGGTTGCTCGGGCCGTAGGAGGCCTCTGGTCTTAGTTTCGCGCGGATGGGGCGAGTGTTGCATGGCCGAGTGCGAGCAACGCCGCCGCGCAGCAGAGAAACCAGAACCACTCGCCCCAGCGGGCGAAGAGCGTGAGGTCGTCGTGATAGGCGAAAGGAGCGTCGAGGACGGCCTCCTCGAATGACGGAGGGGGGCGGTGGATTTGGCCCGCGCGGTTGATGACGGTGGTGACGCCGTCGGCGGTGGATCGCAAGATGTAGCGCTGGTTCTCTATGGCGCGCATGCGAGCGATGAGCAGATGCTGGTAGCGGGCTGAGGTGCGTCCGTACCAGGCGTCATTGGAGATATTGACGAGGACCTCGGCGCCGTTCTGGACGAATTCGCGAACGCCGCGAGCGAAGACGTTCTCATAGCAGATATAGACCCCAATCTTGCGGTCTTCGACCTCAGCCACGGCGGCCTCGTCGCCTGGGTGGAAGTCTCCGGCGGCCAGCGTGATTTTGGCGATGATGAGCGAGAAGGGCCACGGAACGAACTCGCCGAAGGGGACCAGGAAACGCTTGGCGTAGCGCGAGACGAGGCGCCCCTCCGCGTCTAGGACGACGGCGGAGTTGAGCGGTCGCCGCTGGCCGTCGACCTCCGTGAAGGCGATGGCGTTGAAGATGAAAGGCGTGCCCGCGGCGCGGGCGAGCGCCTCCGTGATCTGACGGTCGCGGGGCGAATCGAAGTAGTAGCGGGGAGCGGAGTATTCGGGCCAGACGATGAGGTCGGGTGCAGGGGCGGCGGGCGCTGTGGAGAGTTCGAACATGCGGCGCGAGTGCGCCTCCGACTCGGCTTGGTCCCAACCGTCTATGACTTGATCGGGGTGCAGGTTGGGTTGCAGGAGCCGAGCGGTTTGGTCGCCGGTCTCGTTCTCCGGCAAGCCGGGCAGCAACAATAACAACGGCAGCGCGGCGAGCCAGTAGAGCCGCGCGCGAGGTTGTCGCAACAGAGCGAGAGAGAAGGCGACGTTGAGAGCGGCGAGTACGAAGGACGGGCCGTAGACACCTGTAATCGGCGCCAGGGGCGCTAGAACGGACATCGAGGCCCCGGCGTTGCCTAGGTGCAGCCAAGTGAAGCCGAGGTATTGGTGCGTGCCTTCCACGGCGACCCACAGGGCGGCGACGGCCGGGACGGCCCAGGCTCGCCGGAGCAGCGGGGCCGCCATCGATGAGAAGACGGCTAGATGGAGTCCTTTAGCGGCCAGGAACGCGACGTAGATTGCGGCGGCGGCCGGCGTGGCGAGATACGCGTAATCCCGCATCACGAAGAAGATCCAATAGCAGGCGCCGCCCCAGTAGACAGAGCCGCAGAGCCACCCGAGCAGGAAACGTTGCTTGCCGGACTTCGCCTTATAGACGGCGACGAGCAGCGGCGCGAGTGCGAACGGCGCCAGCAGGCCAATGGAGAAACTGGGGAAGACCAGGACTTGCAGCAGACCGCTGAGGGCGGCCAGGGCGTAGAGCGGCATCAGTCGATTCCGGCGGCGGCTTGGGCCTCGACGTGCTCAGCCATGTAGGAGCTGCGCACGAGGGGACCGGAGAAAACGGCGCGGAACCCGACGGACTCGCCGTACTCGCGGTAGCGCTCGAACTGTTCCGGCTCGACGAACTCCTCGACGGGCAGGCGATGGCGCTTGGGTTGAAGGTACTGTCCGATGGTGGCTACGTCGACTTGGGCTTCGCGCAGGTCGTCTAGAAGCCTGTGGACTTCGTCGGTCGACTCTCCCAATCCGACCATCAAACCGGACTTTGTGAGCGCCTGGGGCCGTTGCTCTTTTGCGAACCGGAGAACGCTCAGCGAGCGCTGATAGGCGGCTTGGGGGCGGACGCGGCGGTAGAGGCGCGCGACGGTCTCCATGTTGTGATTGAAGACGTCGGGGGCCGCGTCCAGCACGCGAGAAACGGCGTCGAGGTCGCCGAGGAAGTCAGGGACGAGGACTTCCACTTGGGCGTTGGGGAGCGTCCGGCGAAGTTGTGCGACAGTTTCCGCGAAGTGGGCCGAGCCGCCGTCGGGAAGGTCGTCGCGGTTGACGCTGGTGAGGACGACGTAGCGGAGGCCCATGCGGGCGGCCATCTCGGCGACCTTTTGGGGTTCGTCGGCGTCCAAGGAACCGGGCGAGCCCTGGGGGACCGCGCAGAAGCCGCAACGGCGCGTACAGATATCGCCGAGCAGCATGAAAGTGGCCGCCTTGCGAGCGAAGCACTCATGAATATTGGGGCAGCGCGCGGACTCGCAGACGGTGTGTAGGTCGCGAGCGCGCAGTTCGGTTTTGAGCGCGTGCAGGGCGGGGAAGTCCACGGCGCTCTTGCGCAGCCACGGCGGAAGCCGTTGCTCGGGGCGGCGGACGCCTGGGGCGATCTGGATGAGTTCCATCGGGAGCGACAGCGTGGCGCTCCGACGATCGTAGCAAGCGGAGAGCTAGAGCTTGCGGAGCATCGTGGGGAAGCCCTCTTCGCTCAGGCGCGCCTTGTAGTTCTTGGCGTCCTCGGGAGCGGTGAAGGGGCCGACGACGACGCGGATCCAACCATCGTCGCGGGAGGAGTTGACCTCAGCGGGGTATCCCTTCGCTTTGAGTTTCCCGGCGAGCAAGTCGGCGTCTTTGCGGGTGCGTAGGGCTGCGACCTGGAGATGGTATCCGCCTTTGGCGGAGGCAGCGACGGCTGCGGGCTTCGGAGCCAGTTGAGGCTTTGGCTTGGGCGGCGCCGCTTTGGCTGTTTGTTTTGGAGTCGGCTTGGGTTTGTCCGCGGCCTTCGGGGCGGGAGGCGGCGGGTCCGCCTTCTTAGCGACTGGTTTGGGGACCGGGTCGGCCTTCTCAATCAGCGCCTTGGGCGGGTCGGCCCGGCGGACCGGCGGCGGGCCGGGAAGGTCATCCGGTTCCAACCCCGCGGTCGTCCGGGAGTCCGTGCCGTGGCCGAAGCCGACGGTGTAGCCCACCGAGAAGAACGCGGCGAAGAATACGACGATGACGAAGAACAGGCTCAGCAGCTGCTTGTTGCCGAGAATCAGTTCGAACTCGTCGTCCGATTGCTTTTGGGCCATGACCCGACTATTTTACCGCAAACATACGAACTCGCCTATGTTCTAATGTCGGCGGACCCGGCGGTAGCGTATGATCCTGTGAGGATGCGTTGGATACTGCTGCTCTCGATTTGTTGTTCGGCGGCGATTGCCGAGGATGCTCCGCTGTTTTTCCGCGAGGATTGGACGGAGACGCCGCCGTCGTTGCCGGCGACGGATGCGGACCTGACAAACGCCGAGTTGACGCTGACGCGGCACGGGCCGGGCGGGTCGCTGATCAAGAAGAGCTTTCACGACTTCAAGCCGAAGGATCCCCACTACATTTGGAGCGGGCTGTGCCGCGGGAACTGGGCGTTGAGCCTGCGCCGGAAGGATTCTGATGTAGACCTCACTGCAGGCAAGGTGCGGTGGCGTGCGAAGCAGTCGGGATTCCGGATGCTGCGCGTGGTGGTGAAGACGGCAGCCGGTAAGTGGTTGGTGAGCGATGCGGCCGACGGCGCGTCGGATGATTGGCGGGTGCGCGAGTTGGACCTGGACGAAGTGGGCTGGCGTGAACTGAACATCGAGAAGGTGGTCGAAGGGCGGGTCGTCGAGGGGCCGGACTTAAGTCGGGTGGAAGCGGTCGGCTTCACGGATTTGATGTCCGGCGGCCGATCCATCGCATGCTCTCGGTTGGATTGGATCGAAGTGTACGGTCCGGCGGTTCCAAGATGACTGGAGGCGGACCTCAGGCGAAACCGCTTGCGGCGCTGGCGCTGGTCAGTTTGGCGGCGACTGTTTGGTCCGCCATCGGAGCGCTGGATTACCCGACATGGTTCTTTGAGCTGCTGTTGGGCGGCGTCTTGGTCCTGACGTTGCTGGGGCTGAGGAAGTCGTTTCCGTTTACGACTTGGGTGCTGGCGGTGGTTGCGGTGCACTACGTGGTGCTGGCGATCGGCGCGAAGTACACCTATGCGGAGGCTCCCCCGGGCGAGTGGCTGCGGGCGCTGTTCGATTTTGACCGCAACCACTTCGACCGGATCGGACATTTCATGCAGGGCGTGACGCCGGCGCTGGTGATGCGGGAGGTTCTGCTGCGACGGACGAAGCTGGGACGCGGAGTTTGGTTGGGATTCTGTTCGGTTTCGGTCGCCCTGGCGTTTAGCGCGACGTACGAGATTCTGGAGTGGTTGTGGGTGGCGGCCTTCTATCCCGACGCTGGACCGGAGTGGTTGGGGATGCAGGGCGATCCGTTTGACGCACAGGCAGACATGTTGATGGCGACGTTGGGGGGCATCCTAGCGGCGGTGATCTTGAGGCGCGTGCACGACCGGTCGCTGACCGATCTGGAGCACCGTCTGGAGGCGGGCTAGTTGGTGACGCCGGCGCGGATTCAGCGATGCTCCTCGAACCACTTGAGGATGTGCGCCACTTTCGAGATGAGCCGGCTTGGGCGGCTGGCGATGCCGTGCGACGCGTCTGGGATACGCACCAGCGCCGCGTCGATCTTACGGATCTTGAGCGCTTGGTAATACTGCTCGGACTCGGATGGGGGTGTTCGGTGGTCCTGCTCGCCGACCATGACCATCGTCGGCGTCGTCACGTTCCCGACCAACGAAATGGGCGAGACGGCTAGGTAGTGTTCGGCGTGTTCCCAGGGCGGGCCGGGGAAGTTGTAGTTGGCCCACCGGATGCCGTCGGTCGTGAGCGCGAAGCTGTACCAGTTGATGACAGGCTTGATGACGGCTGCCGCGCGAAAGCGATTCGTTTTGCCGATCGCCCAGCTTGAGAGGACGCCGCCGCCGCTGCCGCCGGTGATGTAGAGCTGATCTTCGTCGATGTAGCCCTTCTCGACGACGGCGTCTACGCCGGACATCAAGTCGTCGTAGTCGTGGCCGGGGTACCGTCGCTCGATGAGGCCCGCGAACTCCCTCCCGTAGCTCGTGCTGCCGCGTGGGTTCGTATAGAGTACGACGTATCCGGCGGCGGCGTAGAGTTGCATCTCGGCTGAGAAGCTTGGGCCGTAGTCCGACCACGGGCCGCCGTGGATCTCAAGCAGCAGCGGATACTTCTTGGACGGGCTGAAGTCGGGCGGCGTCATCACCCACCCCTGCACGCGTCGACCGTCGTGTGAGGACTCGAACCACAACTCTTCTACGCGGCCGAGCGACTTGTGTCCGAGCAGGTCGTCGTTGAGAGCGGTCAGCGTGCGGGGAGCTTGGGGCTGCGTAACCGCCAGCTCGGAGGGGTGGTGCGGATCACCGGAGACGAACGCGACGCGGTCGTTGTTCGAGACCGTGAACTGGCCGCCGACGTAGGGCCGGCCGGGGCTCCTGCCGGAGGCGTGCACCGATACAGGAGAGCGGTCGCCGTCGAGACCGACCCGTGCGATTCGGATGCGGCCCTCGTCAGCGAACTGGACAAAGAGGGAGGCTCCGTCCGAACTCCACTTGACGGCTGAGACCGGGCGGTCGAGACCCGGCGTCAGCGGTCGGGCGTCGGAGCCGTCGCGGTTCATGACGTAAACGCCGGTCTGGTGGTACATGTCATCGGAGTCGTCCCAGCCGAGGTAGGCAACCCTCGTACCGTCGGGTGAGACGGCCGGAGCCAGGTCCGCGCCGGCGCGCTCGGTCAGTTTGCGGGGCTCACGTCCCTCGATATCGAGTTCGTAGAGGTCGCTTTCTCGCTCGTAGTCCCAGTCGTCGCTACGGTTGGCCGAGAAGAGGATCGTCTTGCTGTCCGCGGCCCAGGCGGGCGCGCCGAAGATCGGATAGGAGCCGGGCGTAAGCCGCCGGGGCGAGCCTCCTTCGGCTGGGACGAGAAACAGTTGATTGAAGCCCTCCTCTCGGTAGCCTTGTCCGTCGGCGCGGTAACGTACCTGGCGGATCATTCTGGCCGGCGCGGCCCATTCGGCGCCCTTGGGCTTCTCGGGCAGTTTGGCGTAGGGCGCCGGTTTCTCGGGAACGAACATCGAGAAGGCGATCCATTGGCCGTTGGGGGACCAGACAATGGCCGTCGGCGCGCGCTCGAGCCGGGTTAGCGGAGCGCTTTGCAGCGTGTCGAGCCAGAGGCGGTGGATCTGTGACTTGCCTTCCGAAGGCGCGATATAGACGAGGCTCTTCCCATCGGGCGCCCAGCGCGGCGACGAGGCAGGGCCGGTGACCAGTGGCCGGTGGTTTGATCCGTCGTAGTCGACGATCCAGAGTTCGCCTCGGCCGCGATCCTTCATGATGTCGAACGAGCGGCGAACATAGACGATGCGCTCGCCGTTCGGCGAGATCTGCGGATCGGCTGCGAATTCGAGGTTGAATACGTCGCGGGCGGTGAAAAGGCGGTCGTCGATGTCAGCGGTCGGTTCGGCGGCCGACGTCACGCTTGCAACGAGCGACACGAGCAATAGGATGGATGCTGTCTTCATATCGAGTTCTCTTCACCGAAAGTGCAATCGCGGCTGCCGATTCTTCGCGAGCGCCGCCCAATTCGGACATGGCTGCCAGGTTGCAGTCAAGGTAGCCCACCTCGCGCTTTCGGGTCTACCGCCAACCGAGCCGGAGCAACGGGTGGAGGCGGGTTAAGGCGAAGTAATGCCGTTGATCCGGGAGGAGGCTCCGTGGAAGCCGGTGATATCGGAGCGTATTGGGGAAGGGTGGGGAGACCTTCGAGCGCAGCTCGAAGGCGGCACGGCGGAGCCGCACGCTACTAAGAAGGAGTTCGCGACGGGTTGCTAGATTGTTGGGATGCTGAAACCCGGAGACAAGGCGCCCGATTTCAAGGCGGAGACGGACGGCGGCGAGACGATCCGTTTGAAGGATTATCGCGGCAAGAAGGTGGTGCTCTATTTCTACCCGAAGGACAATACGCCGGGCTGTACGACGGAAGCTTGCGAGTTTCGCGACAACTCCAAGGAGCTGGATGCGCGAAATGCGGTGGTGCTGGGCGTGAGTCCGGACAGCGTGAAGTCGCACGACAAGTTCAAGGCGAAGTTTGAGTTGCCGTTTCCGCTGGTGAGCGACCCCGAGCACGAGATCGCGGAGGCCTACGGCGTGTGGCAGGAGAAATCGATGTACGGTCGCAAGTACATGGGGATCGTTCGATCGACGTTCTTGATCGACGAGAAGGGCGTGGTCCAAGAGGTTTGGGAGAAGGTGCGAGTGAAGGGCCACGTGGCCGCGGTCGTCGAGAAAACGTAGCCCGCCGTATAATCGGGGGTTCATGTCGCAATGGATTACGGTGCGGGCGCCCGCCTCAAGCGCAAATTTGGGGCCGGGGTTCGACACGTTGGGGCTGGCGCTTGAGATCTACTTGACGTGCCGGTTTCGTCCGGCGGACGCGCTGAGGATTTCCGTGTCCGGCCGAGATGCGGAGGTGATTCCCACCGACGAGAGCAATATGGTGTGGGCGACGGCGGTGCGCGTCGCCAAAGACCAGGGGCGCGAGATGCCTCCGCTGGAGATTGCCGCGGACAACGGCATTCCGTTGGGAAAAGGGCTGGGATCGTCGGCGGCGGCGCTGACGGCCGGCGTTGCGATTGCCAACGAAGCTTTGGGGCTGGAGTGGGATTCGCACAGGCTTCTGGACGAAGCGGCTCGGATCGAGGGGCACCCGGACAATGTCGCGGCGGCCGTGCTGGGGTCGATGACGACGGCGGCGATCGGCGAGGACGGCGTCACGCGCGCGGTGCGGCTGGAGTTGCCGGAGGCGTTTTCCATTGCGATTGTGACGCCGGACTTCGGTCTAGCGACGAGCGGGATGCGGGCGGTGCTGCCCACGAGCTATTCGAGCGAGGATACGATCTTCAACCTGCAGCGTGCGACGTTGCTGGTGGCCGCGTTGGCTACCGGGACGCGCGAGGCGTTTCCGGATGCGCTGTTTGATCGCTTGCACCAGCCTTACCGAATGGAGAATGTTCCAGGGATGAAAGAGATCCTCGACCTACGGGCCGACGGGCTGCTGGGTTGCGCGATGAGCGGGGCGGGGCCGTCGATGCTGGTGCTCTTTGAGCGCGGGCGCGAGGACGTGGTGGATTTGGTGACGGCGGAGTTTCGGCGAGCGGGCAGGGAAGCGGAGGCGGCGTTCCCGCGCATTGACCGGCTGGGGCTGCAGGTTTCGAAGTAGGGGGCGAGCGCGATGGACGACACACGGCGATCGTTGGAAGCGCAAGGACTGCCGGGCGGAGATCCTGCCGAGGCTCCGGACTCGAAGAAGCGTTTCGCCGACGGCTCTGCGTACAAGATCGAAATTCCCTCGACCGAGGGGCCTGCTGCGTTTGAGGCGGTCCTCGATGAAGCCGGCAAGCGCGGCGTACCGGTCCACCGGATTTCGCAGGGGTCGGGCGTGATGTTGCTGACCGACGACGAGATTCGTGAGATGGCGGCGATCGGGAAGCGCGAGAAGATCGAGGTCAACCTATTTGTAGGGCCGCGCGCCACCTACGACATCGGCGCTCAAGCCTACGCTCCGGCGGGCAAGACCCTGGGATTGAGTCTGCGCGGGGCGGACCAGATGGTCTATGCGATTGAGGACGTGAAGCGCGCCGTGCGGCTGGGGATCGGGTCAGTGCTGGTTTCAGACATCGGGTTGATCGCCGTGTTGGACCAGATGAAGAAGGGCGGGGAACTGCCGAGCGAACTGATCCTGAAGACCTCGGTGATGATGGCGCCGTGCAACCCGGCCTCGGCTCGAGTGCTGGAGGATTTGGGGGCGACGACGATCAACGTGCCTTCCGATCTGACCGTGCCGCAGTTGGCGGCGATCCGGGCGGCGGTGGACGCGCCGATCGACTTCTACGTAGAAGCGCCGGACAATATCGGCGGGTTCATCCGGCACTACGAGGTGCCGGAGTTGATCCGGGTGGGGGCGCCGCTTTACGTGAAGCTGGGGCTCAAGAACTCGCCGGACATCTACCCCTGCGGGACGCACATTGAGTCGACGGCGATCGCGCTGTCTCGGGAGCGGGTGCGGAGGGCGAGGATGGTGCTGGACCTGGTGGAGCGCTATTCGGAATAGATCCGGGCATCGAAAAAGCCCGACCCCCATAGTGGGGATCGGGCTTGAGAGATTCGAGTGTCGGAGCCGAACTAGTCGGCGGAGCTGACGCTCTCGACGGTGATTTTGCCGTCGGCGACCGAACCCGTTACCTTGACGTTCTCACCCGCGTGCGAGGTGATTTTGTCTTGGTTGGCGATGTGGTGGATTTTTCCGTCGGCGTCGACCAGGACGGCTTCCGCGCCGCCGCCGATGCAGCCTTTGGCGCATCCGGCATGCTCCGCGCCCGCTTTTCCGGCGGTGGCGCACTTGGCGTCGGTGACGAACCCGGACCACTCGCCGGCAAAGGCGGAGACCGAGGCGAGCAAGAAGAGGCTCGTAGTGGCGATCAATCGTTTCATTGGGATGTTCCTCGCTAGCTGCAAGCTCAAATGGATCGGGCGTCCCCAAACCTGCTTGCGTGCCTACAGCTTACTCAACGTTCGCCTATAGAGCAAACACCTAGACGGATTTCCTTCCGGGCGGGTATGACGACACGGGTACTGTATTTTGTTTTAGCGGTACTGGGTGGTACGCCCGATGGACTTTCAGAGGAGAGATTCGTAGTTTCGGGGCTGGCCTTTTGGGGGCTGGGAGACAAAGTACAAGATGAAGCGAAGCAAGCAAGAAGTTCTCACCCGACGCTTGAAGACGACGGCGCTTGCAGCGGGAGCTGTTGTCGGCTGCACCGGTGCGGCCCATGCGGCTGTGATCGGCGGCGTTGTGAACGAGACCGTCAACAAAGGAGAGACGTTTGATCTCGACCTGGACCAGGACGGCCGGAACGACTTTCGGTTCCTGGCCGGGGAAGCGTTCTCCAGCACCGCGGAGACGGGAACCAGCGGACCGGAAGATTTTGCGCTCATCGCCGGCTACGCGGTTGGAGCAGGAACGGCGACGGGGACATTCGGCTCGTTCGGGGGCAGTTCGTTCGGCGGCGGAGTCGTAGTGTCCAGCGGACCTTTCAGTTCGGGTACCGAGACGGGTACCGGAACGGGGACGTTCGGAACCAGCTTCGGTGCGCGTGTATTTGAAGGCAGCGAGCTGGTAGATCCCGGAGGATTTAGTAGCTTGGCGCCTTTCGCGCCTCTCAGCCTGAGCGGGGCCGGCCCGTTTGTCGGTGATACGCCACGATTTGTGGGACTCGTCTTCAACACCACGGATTACGACATTGTGACCGGCTGGGTGAGGGTGTCGGTTCCGAGCAACAGTACGATATACATCCAGGACTACGCTTTCGAGACGGACGAGCGTCCGATTCACATTCCGAACGAGGTGCCGGAGCCGAGCACGTTGTTGCTGATGGCGTCGGGCGCGGCGGGGTTGTTGGCGCTGCGGCGCCGGCGGAAATCGTAGGTTCCGCTGGTTGTTGATGGGTGCTCGGCGACTCGTGCGAGGCGGGCGGTACTGTGGGTTTGGGGGCGCCCGTTAGGGCGTTCACCCGATTTACCTCTGTTTCCTAGGCATATAGAGTGGCGAAGAGTCTGGCCGCGTCGCGGTCATCCACTGTCATCTGGAGCCCGAATCTCAATGAAGCGAACCAAACAGGAAGTCCTCGCTCGCCGTCTTAAGGCGACGGCCGTCGCGGCGGGGGCAACGCTGTCGACTGCTGGCGTCGCTGATGCGGCCATCGTAACCGACGTTGTCGACGAGACGGTGCTCTTCGGCGATTCGTTCTTCCTGGATCTGGACAATGACGGGAACGACGACTTTGAGTTCACCGCGACGTCGACCGGGAGTTCGAGTAGCGGGAGAGCCTACGTCCGCGGGCAGGGCAGCAACGGGATATTCACTACGAGTACTAACTGGAGCTACGCGCAAGCCTTTGCGGGCAGCGAGTCCGTGGGGACGGGTACCGGCACGACCAATAGCGTTGGGATGCTGAGTAGCTTCACCATCAGCTCATTGGGCGGCGGTTACGGCAATTTTCGTGGCTCGACGCCGAGGTTCCTTGGGCTCGTCTTTGAGGCCACTACGGGGCCGAATACGACGGAGTTCTTGTATGGCTGGGCGCGCGTTTCCGTGCCGACTCAAGGCGAGATCTACATCCAGGACTTCGCGTACGAAGACAGTGGCGCTCCGATCCATGTGCCGAATGAGGTGCCGGAGCCGAGCACGTTGTTGCTGATGGCGTC
>Ga0070726_10000228_pt1 | contig 86334 bp, 90 predicted proteins | sample tdAd471_FD_67275 | JGI IMG/M metagenome (GOLD analysis project Ga0070726, IMG submission 67275) | Marine sediment microbial communities from the Atlantic coast under amendment with organic carbon and nitrate - tdAd47.1 | ecosystem: Environmental > Aquatic > Marine > Coastal > Sediment | place...
AGCGGTTTACGTGAACCATTTTATGAACGAAGGTTGTCGCCTGCAGGCTTACCCAAGCATTGTGGGTGGTGGCGAAAACGCCTGTATTCTGCACTACACCAATAACGACAAAGAGCTGCAGGACGGTGACTTGGTGTTGGTGGATGCTGGTGCAGAATATGAACTCTATGCCGGTGATATTACCCGTACCTTCCCGGTTAACGGCAAGTTTAGTAAAGAGCAGCGCGCCCTCTACGATGTGGTGCTGAATGCGCAGTTGGCGGGCATTGATGCGGTAAAACCCGGCAACCATTGGAACCAACCGCATGAGGCGGCCGTGCGTGTATTAACCGCGGGCTTGGTGGAGTTGGGAATTCTTAAGGGTGAGGTCGAACAGCTCATCGAAGAGGAAGCCTATAAGCCTTTCTATATGCATAAAACCGGGCACTGGCTGGGGTTGGATGTACATGATGTTGGCGAATATAAAATCGGCGATGTGTGGCGCGAGCTGGAGCCGGGCATGGTGCTGACCGTTGAGCCAGGCCTGTATATCGCGCCAAACGCCAAGGGTGTGGCTAAAAAATGGCGAGGGATTGGTATTCGTATTGAGGATGACGTGCTGGTCACTAAGGACGGTTGTGACGTGTTGACTGATAAAGTGCCTAAACAGGCCGATGAAATTGAAGCGTTGATGGCTTCGTAATTTAGACTTTATACAAACGAAGATAAAACATGACAGAACAGCAGCCGGCAAATCAATCACAGTATGATGTCGTCATTATTGGTGGTGGCATGGTGGGAGCCAGCCTTGCCTGTGCATTGCTGCCCGCGATTCGCGATCATGGGTTGACAGTTGCGCTGGTGGAAACCTACCCGCTGCCGGAAAATTCTCAGCAAGCGCTATATCAGCCCAGTTATGATGATCGCTCCACGGCCCTGTCCTACGGTAGTCGCTGCCTGTTGCAACAGCTGGGGGTGTGGCAAAAACTCAGTGAGCATGTTACACCCATCGAACATATTCATGTGTCTGACAAAGGTCGTTTTGGCGCGGCGCGCTTGCATGCCAGCGAGCATGGTATTGATGCGCTCGGTTATGTGGTGGAAAACGCCTGGCTGGGGCGCGTGTTGCTGCAACAGTTGATCGATAGCCAGGCCGTTGACTGTTTTGCGCCTGCCTCGGTGTCCGACATCGTACAAATTGCTGGGGATGGCGGTGCGACCTGTCAGCAAATTAAGCTGCAACAGGGTGATGAAGAGCAGCAACTGCTTGCGCGGTTGGCGGTCGTGGCCGATGGTGGTCGTTCACCGGTGTGTCAGCAACTCGGTCTGGATGTGCATAAAAGCGATTATCAGCAATATGCGATAGTTGCCAATGTCAGTGCTGAGCGAGGTCATGACAATGTGGCCTATGAGCGCTTTACACCTGACGGCCCAGTGGCGTTGCTTCCCCTGCATGAGCAGGACGCTCCTCAACAAAATCGCTCAGCACTGGTGTTTACCGCCGCTGCAGAGGAGGTGGTTGGACTGATGGAAATGAGTGAGCAGGCATTTTTAGAAGCGCTTCAGCTACGCTTTGGTTATCGTCTTGGGCAGTTTACTCATCTGGGTAAGCGCGACAGTTATCCGCTGACGCTACAACGCATCAAAGAGCAGGTTCGGCCCGGGCTGGCGGTGGTTGGTAATGCCGCGCATACGCTGCACCCAGTGGCCGGGCAGGGTTTTAACTTGGCATTGCGTGGTTTAATGGCGCTGGGCGAAAGCATTAATAATGCCGCCGCGACGAATGATAATCCGGGTGACTTTGCGCGTTTACAGGCCTATTTCTCCGAGCAGCAACGAGATCAGGATAAAACCATTGCCTTCACTGACCAGCTGTTAAAAGTATTTGGCAGTGACAGCGCGTTAATGAAAAAAGCCCGTGGCCGCGGCCTGTTGGCGCTGGAGTTTTTTAACCCCGCTAAACAATTGTTTGCCCGCCAGGCCATGGGGTTGGGCGATGCGTTACCGCGCATGGCGGGTGGAGACCACTCATGAGTCAGTCTGCGGAAGTACAACATGAAGTGCAACATTATGATGTGGTGATTGTTGGTGGCGGTTTAGTCGGTACTACCTTGGCCTGTGCGCTAGCCGTTGAACTGGGTGAGGAGTATCGCATTGCGGTTATTGAGGCGCGAGAACCTTCGCCGTTACCCAAAATAGATGAAAGTACCATTTTTGAGCCGCGCGTGAGTGCGCTGACTCAGGCCTCCCGGCAGCTGCTCACCAATATCGGTGTGTGGCCGAAAATGATGCAGCAACGCTTTGGCTTGATGAAAACTATGTGCGTGTGGGATGCCGATGGCACCGGACGCATCCAGTTTCATGGCGAAGACCTTGGCCAGTCGGAGCTTGGGTTTATTGTTGAAAATCGCATTACGGTTGCCTGCCTCTTTGCGCGCCTTAAAGACTTTTCCAACATTGAACTGATTACGCCGGCGAGCGTTGCTGAGCTATCAGCGCCACAGGCTGATGGCTCTCGACTGGTAGCATTGGATAACGGGCGACAACTAAGGACTTCGCTGGTGGTGGGTGCCGATGGTGCGATGTCTAAAGTGCGAGATCTGGCGGCTATTGAGCTGCAGGAAAAAGCCTACGGGCAGAGTGCGATCGTCACCACGGTAAAAACTGAAAAGCCCCACCAGCATACCGCTTGGCAGCGATTTCTGAATAGCGGTCCGCTGGCGTTTCTGCCATTGAGAACGACCGCAGGCGATGACCACTTTTGTTCCATTGTCTGGTCGCTGGATGATGAACAGGTTGATGACATCATGGCGCTGGACGATGGCGCGTTTAAAATTGCGCTGGAGCGCGCCTTTGAGTCAACGCTGGGCACAGTCGAACAGGTCGACCCCCGTTTTAAGTTTCCGCTGCGTCAGCGCCATGCCGAGTGTTATGTCAAAGAGGGTTTGGCGCTAGTTGGCGATGCGGCGCACACGATTCACCCGCTTGCCGGGCAGGGGGTCAATCTGGGAATGCTGGATGTTGCTGTCCTCACTGAAGAGTTGAAGCGTGCGCAGCAACGGGAGTTACCTGCCGGACATCTCAGTATTCTAAAGCGTTATCAACGTCGCCGCCGAGGAGATAATGCGCTAATGATGGGCACTATGCGAGGCTTTAAGCTGTTGTTTGGCGAGGGCGCGTTACCGGTACGCTGGTTGCGTAATACTGGTATGAGCTGCCTTAATGACCTGGAACCATTGAAAAACCGAGTTGCCGCCAATGCCATGGGATTAAGTGGTGATCTGCCTGCATTGGCAAGACCGGACTATTTTAATCCGAGCTTTTAGACCTTATTGGCCCCCCCCGAACGAGCAGGCAGGAACCTTAAGGGCAATAGGTTTTCCCCGATGGAGACGGGGCTGTGACTGTTTGAATTGTGTCCAGCTCCGACAGACAAGGAATGTTGTCGATGCTTAATACGTTTTGTTTTTTCTTTGCTTTAGTTTTTTGCGCTACGCTGCTTGCTGATGAAAAATCAGCCATTATGCAAGCCAAGAAGTACGCCACGGATATTGTTGTTGCGGATTATTTTGTCAGTGAAAAACTCGATGGTGTGAGGGCGCGCTGGGACGGTAAGCAGCTGCTTTCGCGTAACGGTAAGGTGTTTGCAGCACCTGAGTGGTTTACAGCGGGTTTCCCAAACTTGGTACTAGATGGCGAGCTATGGCTAGGACGCGGTCAATATCAACAGACGGTGTCAGTGGTCAGTCGGCAGCAACCCCACCAGGGATGGAGAGACGTCCGCTATATGCTGTTTGATCTGCCCAAGAACAAGCAACCATTTTTTGGACGCTATAGTGAAATGCAGCGCCTTGTTGAGCAGTCTGCGAGCGTTTATCTTGGCGTGATTGAGCAGCAGCGTATCACCAGCCATGACCAATTAATGGCGTGGTTAGATGCTGTGGTTGGTGCTGGCGGCGAAGGTTTAATGCTGCACCACAAAGATTCGTTCTATATGAATGGGCGATCGACTCATTTATTAAAATTGAAAAAATTTGATGATGCCGAGGCCGTTGTCGTGGGTTATAAAAACGGCAAAGGTAAATACACGGGCATGGTTGGCTCGCTTAAATTGCGGATGGATAATGGCAAGGTGTTTTATGTGGGAAGCGGGTTGACGGATGACTTGCGCGCCAATCCACCACCGCTGGGCAGTATGATTACTTTTCGTCATCAGGGCTTTACCGATAGCGGGCTGCCTAGATTTCCCGTTTATCTGCGGCAACGGTTGATCAAGTGATCGCTTTGCCTTATCGCTGGGAGGCCTCTTGCGCCTATTAAAGCTGACATTGTTGCTGTTAAGTTGCTACTGCTTACTGGTTGTTCCTGCCCAGGCTGAATCGGCGCGCGTAAACTATGTCATTGATGGTGATACGGTCATTCTTGATGATAAGCGTCATGTACGTTTGTTGGCAATTAACGCGCCTGAAGTCGAGGGAAAACGTCGTGCTGAACCGGGAGGAGAGGCCGCCAAACAATGGTTAAAGCGGCGTGTTGAAGGAGAAAGGGTGCAGTTAGTTGGCGACGAGCAGAGCAGGGATAAATATGGACGCTCGCTATTTTACCTGTTTGATTCACAGGGCCAGTTAGTCAATGAGCAGTTGCTGGCGAAGGGGCTGGCGGTGTTAAGCATTCATCCGCCGAACCTGAAATATTTAGTGCGTTTGCAGGCCGCCCAGTCTCAGGCACAAAGGCAGCGCCGCGGCCTCTGGAGTTTGCCTGAGTATCAGCTCGTTTCTTTAAAGCAGGCGATAAAGGAAAAACGGCGGGGCTGGCAACGGGTATTAGTGAAGCCGCAAAATGTCAGTGACAGTCGTAAATATCGGCGGTTGGTTCTGGGCTTAGAGGCCGATATTCGTATTCGAAAGGCCAATCTGAGCTACTTTCCGGTATTGAAAAACTATCTGGGTTGCCAGATGGAAGTGCGTAGCTGGCTCAGTTGGCACAAAGGACAGCTTTCTATTCTGGTGAGGCACCCAAGCCAGCTGCTAATAAAGGATTCCAACAAGTGCGCTGAAACCTTATAATACGCGCTTTTAGACGGCTCTAACGATGATGGTTAGTGCGCAACTGGAGAATATCATGGCTGAACGTAAGGCCAGCGTAAAACGCGACACCCTTGAAACTCAGATTGAAGTGGCGATAAACCTTGATGGTGAAGGGGTATCGGATTTTGATACCGGGCTGCACTTTCTTGAGCATATGCTGGATCAGATTGCTCGTCACGGCATGATTGATATGAAAATCAAAGCGGTGGGCGACCGTCATATTGATGATCACCACACAGCTGAAGACTTGGGCATTACGCTGGGACAGGCGTTTGCGCAGGCGGTTGGTGATAAAAAAGGCCTGCGCCGCTATGGTCACGCCTACGTGCCGCTGGATGAGGCATTGTCTCGCGTTGTGATCGATTTCTCTGGCCGTCCAGGTTTGTTTATGAATGTTGATTTTACCCGCGCCAGCGTGGGTGGCTTTGACTGCGAGCTGTTTTTTGAGTTTTTCCAGGGCTTTACCAACCACGCGATGGTGACGTTGCACATCGACAACCTGACGGGTAAAAACACACATCACCAGGCGGAGACGATTTTCAAAGCCTTCGGTCGTGCGGTGCGTATGGCATTGGAAGAAGACCCGCGGATGGCTGGCAAGATGCCGTCTACGAAGGGCTCTCTTTAATCATTAGTTTTACGGCGAGCCTGGCTCGCCGTTTTCATTTGTTATTTCAGATTTAATTCAGGCGGGGTAGAAAATCAAATGGCGACCAGTCGTATTGGCGTGATTGATTATGGCATGGGAAATTTGCACTCAGCGGCGAAGGCCCTTGAGCATGTGGCCGATGGTGACGAAGTGGTGGTTAGCTCCGACCCGGATGTGATTCGTCAAACGGATCGAATTTTGCTGCCGGGTGTTGGCGCAATTCGCGACTGTATGGCGGAAATTCGTCGTTTGGGTTTTGATCAGCTGGTGGCCGAAGTGGCAACGCAAAAGCCGCTATTGGCAATTTGCATTGGTATTCAGTCGTTGATGAACCACAGCGAAGAAAATGGTGGGGTTGATTGCCTGGGCTTGTTTGAAGGCAACAGTTATTTCTTTGGTGATGACCTTAAAGATGCCGATGGCAATAAGCTGAAGGTGCCGCACATGGGCTGGAACCGAGTCCACCAAACAGTTGATCACCCGCTTTGGTCCGATATACCAAACGATTCACGCTTCTACTTTGTACACAGTTATTTTGTGCGCGCTGCCAATCAAAACGAAGTGGCGGGTGAAGGTGAGTATGGTGAAAAGTTTGCCGCTGCCATGTATCGCGATAATGTGTTTGCTGTGCAGTTCCACCCGGAAAAAAGCCAGCGTGCGGGTCTGCAATTATTACGTAATTTTGTTAACTGGAACGGGGAAGTTTAGTGTTAATTATTCCAGCAATTGATTTAAAAGACGGCGAATGTGTTCGCCTGTTGCAGGGCCGTATGGAAGACTCTACGGTCTTTTCCGATAACCCTGTTGCCATGGCGGCAGACTGGGTTAATGCCGGAGCGCGTCGTTTGCACCTGGTTGATTTGAATGGCGCCTTTGCCGGTGAGCCAGTGAATGGTGGTATCGTGAAAGCAATTGCTGAAGCCTATCCCGATCTGCCTATTCAAATTGGTGGTGGCATTCGCTCCTTCGAAACCATTCAGGCTTATCTGGATGCCGGCGTTCAGTATGTGATTATTGGCACCAAGGCGGTAAAAGAGCCGGAATTTGTTTTTGAAGCCTGCAAGCGTTTCCCTGGTCACATCATTGTTGGCCTGGATGCAAAAGACGGTAAAGTGGCCATTGATGGTTGGGCTGAAGTGACCGATGTTGATGTGGTTGATCTGGCCAAGCAGTTTAAAGAAGCGGGTGTGAGCGCTATTGTTTATACCGACATCAGCCGCGACGGCATGATGCAGGGTGTGAATGTCGAGGCGACAGCACGCCTGGCGCAGGAGTGCGGTATTGAGGTGATTGCCTCCGGTGGCGTAACCAACATCGAGGATGTGCGAGCATTGGCTAACGTCGCTGATTCGGGTATCTGTGGTGCTATTACTGGCCGTGCAATCTATGAGGGCACGTTGGATTTAGCAGAAGCACAGCAGTTGAGCGATGAGCTCACTTCCTAATTTTGGTAATAAATAAACCTAGCTAGAGGCAATATCATGGGTTTGGCAAAACGAATTATTCCCTGTTTGGACGTGGATAACGGTCGTGTCGTAAAAGGCGTGCAGTTTGTTGAAATCCGTGATGCGGGTGATCCCGTGGAAGTTGCCAAACGTTATGACGAGCAGGGTGCTGATGAAATCACCTTTCTGGATATCACCGCCAGTCATGAAGACCGTGAGACCATGGTGCATGTGGTGGAAGATATCGCCAGCCAGGTGTTTATCCCGCTGACCGTCGGCGGCGGTATTCGTACCGTTGATGACATCCGTCGCATGCTTAACGCCGGTGCTGATAAGGTGGGCATTAACACCGCTGCGGTGGTGAACCCTGAGTTCGTAAAAGAAGCGTCCCAAAAATTTGGTGCCCAATGTATCGTTGTTGCGATTGATGCCAAAAAAGTGAGTGCTGAAGGTGAGCCTAATCGTTGGGAAATCTTCACCCACGGTGGCCGTAAACCTACCGGTCTGGATGCTATTGAGTGGGCTAAGAAAATGGTGGATTATGGCGCCGGTGAAATTTTGCTGACCAGCATGGATCGTGATGGCACTAAAATTGGTTTTGATAATGAGTTAACCAGTGCCATCAGTGACGCAGTTCACGTGCCGATTATTGCCTCTGGTGGTGTAGGAAACCTTGATCATCTTGTGGAAGGTGTCACTAAGGGCAAAGCGGATGCGGTTCTGGCGGCCAGTATTTTCCATTTTGGACAACACACGGTACCAGAGGCGAAAGCCTATATGGCCTCTAAAGGCATTGAGGTTCGCGAAGACTTTTAAATTTACCACCCAGCGGCGTTATCGGTCGCTGATGTAGTTGAACTACACTACGCTTCCTCTGGCCTTGCTGGATGAGAAATTACTTTCTAGAGCGTTGCTGGATGATGATAAGGAAAATCTCATGAAACGTTTACTGTTGGTCTGTGTTCTTGGTTTAACGCCGCTGCTAATCTCCGGTTGTCAAAGTGCTTACTACTCGGCGATGGAAAAGGTCGGGGTGCATAAGCGTGACATTCTTGTTGACCGGGTGGAGGATACTCGTGATGCACAGGATGAGGCGCAGGAGCAGTTTGTAAATGCGCTGGAGCAATTCCGCTCGGTGGTTAACTTCGATGGCGGTGACCTGGAAGCGGCCTACAATAAGCTGCAAAAGGAATATGATCGTAGCGAAGCTGCTGCCAATGAAGTTCGTGAGCATATCGAAAAAGTTGAGCACGTTGCGCAGGCATTATTCGATGAGTGGGAAGATGAGCTTGAACAGTACACCAGCCAGGGGTTGCGTCGCGAAAGTGCGCGCGCATTAGCTGATACCAAAAGCCGTTATAAGCAGTTGCGGGCCAGCCTGACACGTGCCGAATCGCGTATGCAGCCCGTGTTATCAGCGTTGCTGGATAATACCCTGTACCTCAAACATAACCTCAATGCCCGCGCTATTGGGTCGCTGAAAGGTGAGTTCGCCGGTATTAAAGCGGATATTGATCGCCTGGTGGTTGATATGCAGCGATCAATCAAAGAGTCCGATCAATTCATTAAGGCCATGCAACATTAGCGGTAGTAATAATTAATATTTCCTGGTGGATTGTGCGCTGTAACAGGCTCAGGCATCTATACTGATATTTACTGCAACTCATCGGTGGTCTTTCTATTGTCCTGTTACGCATGTATAAAAAATCACTCTGCGTTACGAGTAATAATCACTTGTTTACTCGCTTTACTTGGTGGCATAACCTCGCTACAGGTTTATGGGGCCGCAGAGGAGAGTGTTGACAGTGGTTGGTTTTATCACTGGGGTGACTTGCCCAAAAAGTCTGGAACGGCGGACTGGGATGTTGCTGCTGGTAATTGGCAAGTAACCGACACGGCTTCTTCAGTGCCTGGCCGACAAGGTGAAAAAATCCTATGGCTTAAGGTCAATCTGCCAGATCGTTCCTGGCATGACCCCCATCTTTTTATTAGTAGCGTTGACCTGACGTTACAGGTTTTTCATGCCGATAAGCTGATTTATCAATTTGGGGTGATTGACGATGAGGGCAATAGCCGTTTCCAGGGCTGGCCCTGGCACATTATCCGTCTGCCCGTCGACTATTCAAAGCAAGCGTTCTATTTTCGAGTTTTTTCTGACTACTCCGATATTGGCTTGTCGGGTGATGTCATTATTGGCGAGCGTTTTGAGTTATTGAGTAAAGTCTATAAGCAGGGCTTTACTGGGCTACTGTTTATTGTCGTACTGGTCGTGGTGGGCATAATCAGTACTGTTATTGGCGCCATTAAACGAGATGGCTATGTGGCGGTTTCTACGGGGCTGTTGTCGTTAGACTTGGCGCTCATGATGTTTGCCGAAAATGAGTTGAGTCAGCTGCTTTGGCTGAGTCCGCTCAGTTGGCGTTATCTTGCTGCGGTCTGTTACTTTTTAGTGCCGGCATTTTTAGCTATTGTTGTGCAAAGTTGGCACCGTGAAAAGTCGCGGACTAGTCGCTTGGTGCTAATAACCAGTTTGCTTTTTGTGGTTGCGGTATCGTTGTTGGCGGTGTTTAGCTCCTTCAACCTCATCTTTGCCTATCCTTACTTTGATCTTTTATTCGTGATCATGGTTTTGTCGCTGTTGGCCAGTTGCTTGCGTAAGTTACCCAGGCAAGGGTTGCGCGGCCTATTGATGTCGCTTGGTGTGTTTGCCTTATTTGTATCGCTGCTGCTGGATATGATGAGCGCTCACGGTGTTATTGACTGGATTGGTCGCATGGGACAGTGGGGGTTGATTACTTTTGCGCTGACGTCGCTGAGTATTTATCTATTGAAAGACTGGCAGCAGCAAAAAGAATTGCATAAGTTGACACAGCATCTTGAAACAGAAGTGCAGGCACGTACTCAGGAATTAAAGTTAAGCCAAATCAAGCTACAGCAAATGGCACGGGAAGACTTCCTTACTTCATTGCTGAATCGCCGCGCTTTCTCCGAGCAGGCAATTACTGAATTGTCGAGCGCCATCCGGCAGCAGCGACCATTGTCACTGCTTTTGTTTGATATTGATCACTTTAAGGATATCAATGATTGCTATGGGCATAGCACCGGCGACCGAGTGTTGAAAGCGGTAGCCAGTGTAACCAAGCATACCTGCCGTGAAAGTGATCTGGTTTGTCGTTATGGGGGGGAGGAGTTTGTTGTGTTATTGCATGCCACCGACTCAACCCAGGCTCATACGCTGGCCGCTCGGTTGAGAGAGGCGATTAACAATATTGCCGTTGAAAGTGGCAGTGGCGAGACGATAAGCATTACCGCCAGCTTCGGCTTAGTCTGTGCGGACAGACTTGGTGATGTCAAGCAGCCCGCGGGCGAGTTGTTAGAGCGTTTGTTGCGTGCCGCAGATCAGGTGATGTACGAGGTGAAAACGGCAGGCAGGGATGCCGTCAAAGTACATAATCTTGATGTTATAAAAACGATTGACCAGTTAGCGTTGATTTAGCCAAACCAGTTAAATGCCATCACCGCCCAGAGGATGTAGGCGGCTAAGGTTGCAGGATAAGCCTTTTCGCCAATATCAGAGCCCGCCGCTTTTTGTTTTGAGGCAAAAATAATAGCGGCGGCGACAATGGCCATCAAGACTAGAATAAAAACCCATGCACCAGCCTTTAGCGGTTCTGGCAACGTCACAAAGGGAGAGGCTGCCAGTCCAATGGCTGCTGCTAAGAGGTTTAACCAGCCAAAAATCTCGGTAAGTTTATACATCAGCGTTGTCGTTAAGTAAGCGCACTTCGCGCTGTGGGAAGGGGATGGTGATGTTGGCCTGTTTCAAGGCATTAAAAATTTTCAGGTTGGTTTGATATTTGTTGTTGAAATAGGTGTCTGTGGGCACCCAGTAGCGTACGCCGATCTCAATGGCGCTATCAGCAAAGTTATTGATACCCACTTGAGGCTCGGGCTCGTGACAGACGAAATTCATTTCGCGCAGGCACTGGCGAATGACCTCTATAGCGTGTTCTGGGTTGGAGTCGTAACTGATACCGATGCTGCTATCGACCAGCGTATTGGCAAAGGAGTTATGTAGAATCTCGCCAATAATATGCTTGTTAGGAATGGTGATTTCAACGCCGTCTTCATTGGTGAGCGTGGTGTAGCCGAGGCTGATGTCGGTGACCAGACCGCTGACTCCTTGTACGTTGATGGTGTTGCCAATGACAAAGGGGCGCGTGAGAATAATGGTGAAGCCCGCACCGTAATTGGACAGTAAGCCCTGTACGGCTAAGCCAGCGCCGAGGGATAAGGCACCGATTGCTGCAACCATGGGGGTGACACTGATGCCCACTTTGCCGAGCGCAATGATTGCCGCCATGATGATGACGATAATGCGCAGCGTATTGGCAATAAAGTTGCCCAGTGTGACATCCACATTATGCTTTGCGCATAATTTGACGGTGACTTTGGCGACTTTTTTTGCAACTAGCAAGCCAATCAGGAAAATGACAATAGCGCCGACCAGCTGAAAACTGTAGGTCACTAAAAACTCAACGATCAGGTTGTAAATGTTCTCAAACTGTTCGAGTTCTTGCTCAATCATAGTTGCTGTTCCACTCATTTAGTTAGCTGCAGGTAATACGGGTAACATTCAGTTGTTCGGTGATACGGCATTGTTCAGGCTCACTGTCAGGCGTGTTATTAACCAGTAACGCCTTGGTGACGCGCTTAATGTCTTCAGTCATGGGTTGAGCGGTGTTGGCCTGTGGTGTGGTTGTGATTTTGTTGGCAACCAGCTGAGGCGTGCGTTTGAGCGCCAGCAGCTGAGAAGGTGGCACCAGTTCAACACCAAGCTTATCAAGCTGAGACAGGGCCTTTTCCAAATAATCGAGCGTGCTCGGGTAGGGGTGGCCGATAGCAACGGCGTGGCCTTTGCTATGAGCCTTTTTCAACAGGCGCTTGAATTGCTTATCGATAAAGGCGGGTGTGGTTTCATGATCAAGAAAAATATCCCGTTTAAGAGTGGGGATCTTTAGTGCCAACGCGGTGCGGCCTGCGACGGAGTTGGCACTGGTTCGGCTATCAACAAAGTAGAGGGGGTAGTTTTTGAGGGACTGCATCAGCCACTGCATACGCTCGGTACTGGTGGTCAGTCCGCTACCCATATGGTTGTTGATGCCGCTGACAAAAGGCGTTGCTGTAATTGCCGCAGCCAGCTGTTGCTCAAATAGAGGGCGATCCTGCTTAAAGGTTAAACCGCCTGGCCCCAACGGGTGTCCATGGCTGTTATCCATTGGCATGTGCAGCATCACTTCCTTATCCTGTTGGTGTGCCTGTTTAGCAAGCTGCTTTCCAAAAGGAGTAAAGGGCAACACTGAATAAGTGACTGCGCCGGGCAGCGCAATAGCACGTTGACCATTGCGCAGGTTGTTGCCCAGGTCATCAATAATAATCGTGATTTGTGGTGAGTTGCTGGCTGCTTGTATTAGCCCACTGGGCAACATAAACAGCAGGCCGCTGATCACTAGTAACAGGCGAAACATATTTAATTAGTGGCCTTCGTTGAGGGTTTCGCCTGACTAATAATATGCAGTCCTTTCAGCAGGTTGAGGGCCTCGTAGAGTTGGAAATCCTGCTCGGCTAAGGCAATTTTGTCTGGGCTACCGTTATCAATCTTTTTCTTTTCGTTGCCGTTGCTTAAGTGGCCCTTAAGGTCAGCTTCTTTAATGCGCAGGGGTTGGTCCGTGGTGGAGGTGATACGAGTCGTTTCAACCTGAATGTCGGGGGTAATGCCCTCGGCTTGGATGGAGCGTCCGCTGGGCGTGTAATAGCGGGCGGTGGTTAATTTCAGTGCGCTGTCATTGGTCAGGGGTAAGACGGTTTGCACCGAACCTTTGCCGAAACTTTGGCTGCCGAGAATAACCGCTCGGTGATGATCCTGTAGTGCACCGGCAACAATTTCTGAGGCAGAGGCTGAGCCACCATTGATGAGTACAACAAGTGGTACGCCCTGACTGGGGTCTGTGTTGGTAGCATTGAAGCGTAATTCAGAATTTGGCAAGCGGCCATTGGTATAGACAATCAAACCGCCACTTAAAAAGGCATCACTGACTTCCACGGCCGCATTTAAAACCCCTCCGGGGTTGTTGCGCATGTCCAGCACCAGCCCTTTTAAAGGTTGTTGTTTTTGCAGCTTTTTAATGGCTTTCAGCAGGCTGTCGCCGGTATTTACCTGGAATTGAGTGATACGGATGTAGCCAAAGCCGGGCTCCAGGCTGCGGTGTTTGACGCTAGTGATTTTGATTGCCGCGCGCGTGATGGTGATTTCCAGCGGTTTGGGTTGGTGTTCGCGAGCAACGGTCAGCACGACATCGGTACCAGGTTTGCCGCGCATCAAGTCAACGGCTTCCTGTAGGCTTAAGCCATTAACGGTTTGATCGTCAATTTTGATAATCAGATCGCCTGCTTCAATGCCCGCCTTAAGTGCAGGGGTGTCGTCAATTGGGGTAATTACACGCACAAAACCATTCTGCATTTCGATCTCAATGCCCAGGCCGCCAAATTCACCGCGGGTATTTTCCTGGAGATCATCGAGGGCGTCATCGCGTAAATAAGCGGAGTGAGGGTCGAGGCCGTTGAGCATGCCGTCGATGGCGTTGTTGAGTAACGTGGTATCGTCAACGGGTTCCACGTAGGCCTGTTTGATGCGGTCATAAATTTCCGTAAAGGTACGCAACTCCTTGAGTGGTAGCGGACCCTTGTCGCTGGCTTTTTCCTCTGCGGTAAGCGGAGCGGGATTAAGCAGGCAGGACAGCAGTGCAATCGCGAATGGTTTTTTGCAGCTTTTCAGATTGATCATGGTTTTGTTAGTCCCGCTGAGCGTGGTTTTAGTTGATTCTAATATGATGTGTCGGGCTTGTATTGAATTTCTTTATGGCAACGGGGTGTAAGGGTTAGTTTTGAGCCAAAATCCACTGCTTCGGGTTTTGTGGTTTACCGTTACGGCGAATTTCAAAATACAGGCCACTGCTGCTGACGCCGCCACTGTTACCAACGCTGGCGATCACATCGTTGCTGCTCACCCAGTCGCCGGTTTCCTTATAGAGAGATTCATTATGCCCATACAGGCTCATATAACCGTTGCCATGATCAACGATGAGCAATAAGCCAAAACCGCGCAGCCAGTCTGCAAACACGACACGGCCATAGTGTATGGCGCGCACATCGCTACCCGCATTGGCACGGATTAACACGCCGTTCCAGCGGCTGCCGGACTCCTGGTCTCGTGAGCCAAAGCTGCGAATGATTTTCCCCGATGCCGGCCAGGGTAACTTGCCTTTTTTAGCGTTAATGGGGGTGGTGGCATCGGGTAGATCCAGGTCTGCGATGGCTTCTTCTACCGAGCTTAACAGCTCTTCCAGACGCTCCCGGTCGGCGAGCATTTTGCCGAGTTCATGATCCTTACTACCGATCTCTTTTTGTAGGCGGATGAGAACGGTGTGACGCTTTTGCTTGCTGATCTTTAATGCCTGATGTTGCTTTTCGAGTTGTTGTTGAGCGTTTTGCTGGCTGATCAGTTGCTCATTAATTTCGCTTTCGTTTTGCTCCAGCTGGCGCACGGTTTGGCTGTATTGCTCAATTTGTTCGGCGCGTGCGCGGTTGAAATAGTCGTAATAGCGCAGTGTGCGAGCTAGCTCAGCCGGTTGTTCCAGGTTGAGCAGAACCTTGAGGTATTCACTATGACCAATGCTGTAAGCAGCACGGATTTGTTCTGCTATCTGGGACGCTTGTTTTTTGGTTTCAGCTTGCAGATGCCGGCGCTGTTGGCGCAATGTTTTGATACGGGACTGAGTGTTTTGCAGTTGCTTGGTCAGGGTGCGCAGCTGGCTGGCAGTTGCGCCGATTTTACGTTCGGCGCTACGCAGCTCTTTTTGTAGTTTGGATTGTTGGCCTTTGGCCGAATTAAGCCAGCTTTCAAGCTTGCCGATACGGCTTTTCAGTCTCTCCAGCTGGGCTTCGCTGGCATTGTCGCTATGTGCCAGTGGTGCCTGAAGCACCAGGCACCATGCCAGCAAAAGGACGGATAGTTTTTGTAAAGCCGGTGCCTGTCGGCGCATCGCTGCTTCAGGCCTTTATTAGAGAAACCATACCAACGATTCGCCGGTCATTTCTTCCGGTTGCTCAAGGCCCATCAGGTGTAACAGCGTTGGTGCAATATCGGCAAGACCACCCTCGCGGTTCTCAACCATGCAGTCTCGGGGACTCAGTAGTACAAAGGGCACCAGTTCACAGGTATGGGCCGTGTGTGGCTGGCCAGAGGACTGGTCGCTCATTTGCTCAACATTGCCATGGTCTGCGGTGATAACGCACTCGCCGCCAGCTTCGCCAATGGCGGTGACAATTCGAGCCAGGCATTGATCCAGTGTTTCGACGGCTTTGATGGCGGCGCCAAAATTACCGGTGTGCCCCACCATATCGCCATTGGCGTAATTACAAACAATCAGGTCAAAACGTTTACTTTCAATCGCTTTAACCAGCTCGTCTGTTAGTTGCGGGGCGCTCATTTCGGGCTGTAAATCGTAGGTCGGCACGTCTGGTGAAGGGATTAATACCCGCTCTTCATTTGGGAATGGGTCTTCACTGCCACCATTAAAGAAGAAGGTGACATGGCCGTACTTTTCGGTTTCCGCCATGCGTAGTTGGCTTTTGCCGAGCCCGGAAATGTACTCGCCGAGTACTTGCTTGGGTTGTGTCGTGGGAAATGCGCAGCTGGCATCAAGATCTTCGGCGTATTCAGACAGCATCACAAATTCAGAAAGAATGGGGCGAGCTGAGCGTACGAAGCTGTCAAAGCTCATGTCAACGAAAGCGCGCGTTAGTTCGCGGCTGCGGTCGGCGCGATGATTCATACAGATGACCGCGTCGCCATTTTTAATGATGGCCGGTTCTTCGTTTTCTTTGTGCAGGATAGTGGTTTGTACAAACTCGTCGTCTTCACCTCGAGCGTAGGCTTGTTCCAGGCCTGCTAAGGGGTCGTCGGCGCGAAACATGGCTTTGCCGAGAGTCATGGTGTCGTAGGCCAGTTGTACGCGATCCCAGCGGTTATCCCGATCCATAGCGAAATAACGACCCATCATAGAGGCGATTTTGCCTCGGCCGGTTTCTTTTAACTTGTCGGCCATTTTACGCAGCGAATCTGCGGCACTACGTGGAGGGGTGTCACGTCCATCCAGAAAAGCGTGGACATAAATATTCTTTGCGCCGCGCTGTGCGGCCAGCTCGACCATAGCGTGGATTTGGTTTTCATGGCTGTGTACGCCGCCATCCGAGAGCAAGCCTTGAATATGAACATCGCCACCAGCGGCGTTGGCCTTATCAATGGCGGAGCAGAGGATTTTGTTTTTGAAGAAGCTGCCATCGGCAATGGCGTTATCGATGCGGGTACTGTTTTGCGCAATGATGCGCCCAGCGCCCATGATCATGTGGCCAACTTCAGAGTTGCCCATTTGACCGACTGGCAGGCCAGCACTTTTTTCGGAAGCGTTTAAAAGTGTGTGCGGGCTATTAGCCCAAAGTGTATCCCAAACCGGGGTTTGAGCGGCTTTAATGGCGTTGGATGCAGTGGTTTCACTGTGTCCCCAGCCATCAAGAATAACAAGAACAATGGGTTTTGGTACTAGTTGCATACGTCGCGTTAACTCAGGTCGTGTGCCGTTCGTTTGCGCCTCTGACACTCACTTCGTTTAGAGATAAAGTCACAGGCCCACTAAATTGGGGCAATTCTAACCGCTCCAGATGAGAATGCCTATTGATTGGCGTGAATTGTAAGCAATTATTTTAGCAGCTCATAATTGGATGCGTTGAAAAATAATGGAAAGATTTTGTCGTTGTTGGAGAGCTTTATTATCTTTCCTCCCTGTGTTCAGTCGTGAGCTATTGCCGTGTATACTGCCAGCTTCATTTTTTTAGACAGCTAAGAAATCCTTATATGAACCAAATTTTAGAATTCATTATTAATCACTGGGTCCTGTGCGGTTTGCTGGTGGGCTTGATCGTGACATTGATTTATACCGAAAGCCTGAAGCGTGGTGCCAGCGTATCTTTGCATGAGGCCACCCGGGTGATGAATCAGGAAGAGGGTGTTGTGGTAGATCTGCGTGGTGCGCAGGAGTTTGCGGAGGGACACATTGCCGGTGCGATTAATGTTCCTTATGCGGAACTTGGCAGCCGCATTTCAGAACTCGATAAGCATAAGGATTCCGCCATTGTGCTGGTCTGTAAAATGGGACAGCATTCAGCGACGGCCAGTCGCAGCCTGAAAGAGGCCGGATTTAGTAATGTGCGCCGTATGGATGGTGGTATGGCTGAATGGAATAACGCCAATATGCCGACGGTTAAAGGTAATGCCAAAGGCAAAAAGAGCAAAGATAAAAATAATAAAGAACAAAGCAAATAAGCATGGCTAGCGTCGTTATTTATAGCAGTAATTACTGTCCGTACTGCATTCGGGCTAAAATGCTTCTGAATGCTAAAGAGGTTGATTATCAAGAGCTTGTTGTTGATGGTGAGCCGGCTTTACGTGCAGAGATGCAGCAAAAAAGTGGCCGCACATCGGTGCCGCAAATTTGGATTGGTGATCGCCACGTAGGCGGCTTTGATGACCTTTGGTTGCTCGATTCCAAGGGGCAGTTAGACGAGCTGTTAATGGCTGACTAAGCTACTAAAAAATATTATTCGAACCTAAGGAACAACCATGGCTGAAGAACAAGATCAAGCCCAGGCACAGGCTGAAAACCAACCTCAATTTGCACTGCAACGCATTTACCTTAAGGATATGTCCTTTGAGTCGCCTGACTCGCCAGAGGTGTTCCGTGGGCAATGGTCGCCAAAGGTTAAACTGGATGTTAATACGGGTGCCAAGCCGCTAGACGGCGATCTTTTTGAGTCAGTATTAACCGTGACGGTAACCGTTGAGAACGCCGACAAAGTGGCGTACCTGGTGGAAATAAAACAGGCGGGGATTTTTGGCATTAAAAACATTCCCGATGAAACGAAAAAACAATTGTTGGCTACGCTGTGCCCAACGACCCTGTTTCCCTATGCACGCGAAGCAGTAGATAATGCAGCAACACGTGGCGGCTTCCCGCCCTTGCATCTTGCGCCAATCAACTTTGATGCCATGTACGCTGAAGCCGCACAGCAGCAGGCTGAAGGCGGTACTGAGCACTAACGCGCGAACTTAACGGAGTGCTAGCGCTCCGTTAAGTACTCCCCATGATCCATAAACCTGCGCTTTAGCCCGTTCTGTCTTTGAGCGATCGGGCGGCATTGGCTACTGTTTTGAAGGTGCGACCAGCATAGCTTCGAACAAGCTCTCCCAGTCGATATCTGCCTCAGCTTTATTGAGACGGCATAACTTATTCAGAGGCTTTCTGGTCCTCCCCTTAGGCGCCACCCTCAAACCCTAATTGTCGCCATGCCTCAAAAACCACTACAGCAACTGAGTTTGACAAGTTCAGGCTGCGGCTGTCTGGCAGCATGGGAATGCGCAGGCGCTGCTGTTCTGGCACGCTTTCCCTGATGTTGGCTGGCAGGCCTCGTGACTCAGGCCCAAACATTAAAGCATCGCCCGCCCGGTAACTTGTTTCACTGTAACTGCAAGTTGCCTTAGTGGTTAATGCAAAAACACGCTCTATTGCCGGGTTGTCGCAACATTCGGCGAAGCTGTCATAAAACTGTACGTTGGCCCATTCATGATAATCGAGCCCGGCCCGGCGTAAGCGCTTGTCATCAAACTCGAACGCCATTGGTTTGATAATATGCAATTGGCAGCCAGTATTGGCGGCCAGGCGGATAATATTGCCTGTATTCGGTGGGATTTCAGGTTCAAACAGAATGATATGAAGCATTAGGTTATTTTGGGTTCCTCAGCACAGGGTAAAATTTCTGCTGTCAGGGCCGTAGCGTACAGTAACAAAACGAACTGCGCAGCTAATGCTTTAACCCCTCGCATGATTCAGAGGTTGAATGGTCTTTGTTTGGCGCGCGCGTCGTTAAAAGCAGTTTCTGTCTGAGTTGGTTAAGGTTTTGATTTCTACTGACTTAATGACTACACTCGGATGCAGCTTGTTAGTCAGAAGCCCTGCGGTAATAGGCCGTAAAGATGTCAGGATAGTCTACACTAAACAACAATAAACTGATTACTGGGGATTCGGTTCTGTTAAAAATATTCGCTAAAAAGGGCGCTGTTGATGGGCAGGTGGGGCTGCATGTCTGTACGGCTGGCCTTGCTGTGGCCCAGGTTGGTGGTTTTGACACCGCGCAGCTTACACTTACCAATTGCGACTTTTTACCAGCTCATGACCCGCACAGTCGCGCTGAAGCATTGCGTAAATTCGTTGATAGCAACGGGTTAAAGGGGATGCCGGTGAATTATGTGTTGTCGCCTCAGCACTACCACCTGTTACAGGTTGAGCCGCCCCAAGTGCCAGCTGAAGAGCTTAAACAGGCGTTACGCTGGCGAGTTAAGGATTTGATTAACTTTGATATCGACGACGCGGTGATCGATACTTTCCCCCTGCCAGAAGAGTCATTCCGTAATCGTTCGGTCATGGTTTACGTTGTGGTTGCCAAGCGCAGCATTATTGAGGAAGCGGAGGCGCTCACTAAAGCGGCGGGTTTGGTTTTACGCAGTGTTGATATTGCTGAGTTGGCGCTTTGCAACCTGATGCCGGAGGATGGCAAGCAGTCGCAGGGTACCGCTCTGATGCTTGTTCAACGCGGAGAGGGAGTGCTGAATCTGGTTAAGGATCAGGCGCTTTATCTAACGCGCAATGTAAAAGCTGATCCAGAGCAGCTACGCGATGGCGAGCTGCTATCTAATGCAACCTTTAATCACCTCGTGTTGGAAATACAACGCTCGCTGGATTATTACGAGAGTGGTTTGGGGCAGCCTCCCGCTACTCGGTTATTGCTGGTGCCTGTTGGTGAAGGAAGCGCAGCGATTAGTGATGCGCTGGATGTTAGTTTTGGTTTACGAGCGAGTCTGTTGGACTTAGGAACTGTATTGGCCGGGGCTGAAAGCGTTGAAGCCCAACAGCAGGCGCTTTGCAGTTTGGCGATGGCGGCAGCGATGAGGCCGGCTGACTCATGAAGCAGCGTGTTAACCTTTATAGCTTCACGGCTCAGCAGAGCATCTGGCGACAGTACTCACCGTTTCCTCAAGCGGGGATCGCTTTAGTCCTGGCACTGATTATACTGACAGTATTTTCCTGGCTGGATAAAAACAACCTGGATGGACAGCTTGATACGCTTACTCAGCAACATGACCAGCTGGCGCAGCAGCTTGAACAACTATCTGCCAATAATAATGATGCACAGGTCGATAGCTTGCAGCAGCGTGTTAAGGGCCTTGAGAGTGAATTAGCGGTACGACAAGCGACAATGGTGGGTATCAAGGCCCAAGGCGCCGCCAATAGCATAGGGTTTTCTACCCACTTCGAAGGATTTGCGCGGCAGCATTTTAACGGTTTGTGGCTAACAGCAATTGATTTGGGCGAGGGTGGCCAGCGTATAGGCCTTGAGGGGTTTGCGACAGAACCGTCGATGGTGCCTCGTTACATTCGAAACCTCCGCAATGAGAAGGTTTTCGCAGGCACTGAGTTTGATGTCTTTAATTTACAGCGCGCTGAGGGTAGCTCTGCATTGGCATTTGTTGTAACGGCGGTTTCTGAGGTTGAGCAATGAGCGCCACAGTTAAAGACTCAATCGTAAAGCTTCGCGACCGCTTTGATGCCTTACAGCTTCGCGAACAGCGTATTGTTTTGATACTGGTTTTAGTGATCATTGCCTTTCTATGGGACCTGCTCTGTTACTCGCCGTTGCAAAACAGCATCAAGAAATCACAGGACGCCATCATTGCCAAATCTGAGCAGATCACCCGGCTTGGCAACCAGATAAATGACCTTGTTCGGCCGGGTAAAAGCAGCCCGATGCAGGTTTTACAAGATAGAGAGCAGAATCTGCAAGCGGCCATTAAGCAATTGGATGGTAGTATTCGGCAGCTGACCAGTGATCTTATACCGGCTAAAAAAATGGTGCAGGTGCTTGAAGAGGTGCTGCATGAAAGCAGTAACTTACAATTGGTCGCAGTAAAAAATTTACCGGTACGTCGATTAATTACTGAACTGGAGGAAGCTGATGCTCCTGCATTGGGCAGTAGTCGTCTGTACCTGCATGCGGTTGAGTTAGAACTGCGCGGTAACTACTTTGAGACGTTAAATTATTTGCGGGCATTGGAAGTTCTGCCCTGGCAGGTAATTTGGGATCAATTGGAATACCGAGTTGATCATTATCCGAAAGCCAATATACGTCTACGCATTAACACCTTGAGCAGCAGCGCCGGGTTATTGGGAGTTTAGTGATGCGGTTTAAGTCCTGTTATTTGAAATACCTGCTGGCGGGCTTTTTATTGGGCAGTACCTCTGTGCACGCCACTCTAAAGCTCCCTGATCCGACCAAGCCGGGCAGTTTTACGCCGCCGCTGACGGGGGCGGCTGAAATGCAGGAGAAACAATTTAAACTGCAGTCGGTGCTCATTAGCTCTCAGCGCCGAGTCGCCGTGATTAATGACAGAAGTGTGCAAGTGGGTGACCGTATAAACGGCGCCACTGTGCAGCAGATAGAGAAAAATCGGGTGGTGCTTGATAAGCGGGGCCGTCGTTTTGATCTGGGCTTGGATGAGTATGACTTCAAACAACGTAAATAAAAATAACACCAATTGTCTGATGGATGGAGAACTCCTATGTGGCTGAAATTCACAGCCCTGAGCCTGTTGATGGGCAGTCTGTTGCTGACTGGCTGTCAAACACTGACACCTGAACGAACGCGTGATACCGCCTCGGTTGAGGAAATGCAACGGGAGTTGGATAAGGTACTGGCTGAGCTAGCCCAGCAGCGTACCATTGTTGAACCACCGCCAAGTGTCGCGGCTGAATTATTACCCGCATTGCCTGTGCAGACTGATGTGATTGAGCAGGAGCGTTTTGATATTTCTGTTGAGGAGGTGGCTGCGCGCGATTTCTTTGTTGGCCTGGTTAAGGGTACCGATTTGAATATTGTGGTGCCCCCGGACCTGACCGGAACCCTCAGTTTGGATTTACAAAACGTGACCATCGAAGAGGTTATGCAGGTGGTGCGTGATAGCTATGGCTATGACTTTGTCCGCAAGGGTAATCTTTATCGGGTCCTTCCAAACGGGATGCGTACCCGCATTTTTAAAATCGATTATTTGAACGTACAACGCATGGGGTCTTCGGAAACGCAGGTCAGTTCGGGACAGGTCAGCAGCGCTGGCAGTAGTGACAGTAGCAGTGGGAGCTCGGACAATAACAGAGATAACGACGATGACAATGATAATTCCGACAATCAGACGGTGGTTGGCACTCGGTTAAAAACCAATACCGATGCAGATTTCTGGGCGGGGTTATCTGAAACGATTAGCATCATTATTGGTGCCGGTGAGAATCGCCGGGTTGTTGTGTCCCCGCAATCCGGGATGGTGATTGTGCACGCTTTGGCGAGTGAATTACGCGCGGTTGCAGAGTTTCTGGATAAAGCTGAACTGTCATTGCGCCGGCAGGTGATTCTGGAGGCTAAAATTCTTGAAGTGGAGTTGAGTGATGGCTTTCAGGCCGGCGTTAACTGGTCAGCCTTGGCAGAAGTAGGCCAAGATAAAAATGTCATTTTTGGCACTGGCCTGACCAATAGTGTTCGCACGATTAATCCTGTCACGGGTGATACAACCTTGACGAATACGATACTTGGTACACCAACGGCCACTACGGCTGCCAGTGATAGTGTCGGCGGTGTATTCAGCGCGGCGTTAAACCTTAAGGACTTTAATGCGCTGATTGACCTGCTATCGACGCAGGGCTCCGTTCAAGTGTTGTCCAGTCCGCGCATTTCCACCGTTAATAACCAAAAGGCCGTGATCAAGGTGGGTACCGATGAGTTTTTTGTCACAGAGATTTCCTCAGAAACCACCACGAATACTTCGTCAACGACGAGCACTGATGTGGAACTGACACCTTTCTTTTCCGGTATAGCGCTGGATGTGACCCCTCAAATTAGCGAGGAGGGAGAGGTGGTGCTACATATCCACCCAACGGTTAGTGAAGTGACCGATCAAACAAAAACGGTCGTTGGGCCTAATGGTGATTTAGTTCTACCACTAGCGCTGAGCTCGATTCGTGAAACCGATAGCATCGTGCGTGCGCGTAATGGTCAGGTAGTGGTGATTGGAGGGCTGATGCAAAACAGCTCCACCGACAACAACGCAAAAACCCCCTTTTTAGGCGACCTACCGTTGCTGGGCAATGCTTTTCGCCAGAAACGACAAAGCTCAGTGAAAAGCGAACTGGTTATCTTGTTGAAACCAATTATTGCGGATGATGACGCCTGGCGGTCGAGTATTGAAGGTAGTCAGCGGCGTATTTTAGAGTTTCAGCAGGGCCTTTAGTGGTATTGGCGGGTGCCAAGAGGTGCCTGGTCGTTTTAACCGAGCAAGCGTAACAGAGCAGTGTAGGTGATCATGTATTTACAGCATTTCGGCCTCAGAGAAATGCCCTTTTCCCTGACACCTAATACCCACTTTTTTCTAAACGTGGGGAGCCATCACGAGGCCATGAACCTGTTATTAGTGGGGCTTGAAAACGATGCCGGATTCATCAAAATTGTTGGTGAAGTGGGTACCGGTAAGACCTTGCTATGCCGACAGTTGCTTAATAATCTTGGGGATCGTTACGTCACTGCTTATATTCCGAACCCGCATTTAACGCCTGCCGGTATGCGTACCGCGCTGGCCGAAGAGCTGGGGTTGCGGGTGCACCGTAATGCCGGGCAGCACAAAATTCTTAACTTGCTGTCCGAGCGACTTATTGAATTGGCCCATCAGGATAAGCTGGTTGTGGTGATCATCGATGAGGCGCAGGCAATGCCAGAAGAAACGGTTGAGGCACTGCGCTTGCTCACTAACCTTGAAACTGAATCTCAGAAACTGTTACAGGTTGTCTTGTTTGGTCAACCAGAGTTAGATCAGTTACTGGATCGCCCGTCGCTGCGTCAGCTTAAGCAGCGTATTACTTTTTCCTATAACCTGCAGCCACTAGATCAAGCATCGCTGGATCGTTATGTCTCTCACCGCTTGAGCGAAGCTGGCTATAACGGCGCACAACTCTTTAATCGGCAGGCGTTAAAACGCCTGCATCGGTCATCTCGAGGTATTCCTCGCTTGGTTAATATTCTTTGCCACAAGGCGCTGATGGTGGCCTATGGACAGGGTTCGCAAGTGATTGGGGCTGATGCGGTTCGCCGTGCCAGTGAGGACACCGGTGACGCGCTGACAGGCTTTTTATGGCAACCTGTGTACTGGCTAGGGGTGCCGGTCATAGCAGTATTGCTATTGCTGCTCGCTGTCAGCGGGGGGGCGTCATGAGTTTGATCAATGACATGCTGCGTGATCTGGATAAGCGTAAATCGGCCTATCCGCAGCAACAGGGGGATGACGGCGTTCGTGTGACTCCCGCGAGGAATAGTCGTAATAAGCAACTAGCTCGTCGTTGGGTATGGGCGATTGTGCTCGTTGGCCTGATATTTCTGGCCGCTTTTGCGTGGCATCTGTATGGCAAGTTACAGCCTAGGTCTTTATCCAGTGTCGATCAGCTTATCAGTACTCCGCCAACGGTGGATGATCGGCTGGAAAAAGCAACAGCTGCCAATATTGTGGTTAAATCGAAGTCCGCACCTGTCTCTGACCTGACACCAAAAATGCCGGAGTTTACTGATATTCTTGGTGTCACGGTGCAGCCAACAGAGGGCGGTGCGCGTATTAGTGTGGTGTTGTCCGGGCCTGTACAGCACAGAGTCTTTCGCAACGCTCAGCAACTGGTGATTGATTTGCCAGCGACTCGTTTAACCGAACCGCTGCCTAATTTAACACGTCACGGCTTAATTCGTGCCGTTGATGTATCCGCGCATGCGACAGGCATGCAGTTGACCTTCGATATGGCTGAACCGGTAGCGTTACAAACATCATTATTAACTAAGCAACAGGTGCATTTGGTTATTGAGCTGACAGCGATGGAAAGCGCTTTAGATCGACAGTCAGATAACCGGCAGCAATCGGCGACCATTCTTAACAAGCCAGAACAAGCCTCGCGAGAGCAATTGGATAAAGAGGCTGAAACCGCTAGCGCAGGCTTTGAAAAAACCAGTCGTCGGTTAACATTGGCTGAGCGTGATCAGCGCGCCAATCGTCAGGCCTTGCAGTTGATGCGTCGTGGTCATACACAGCAGGCTGAGCAACTGTTGAGCCCACTGTTAAATGATTATCCGCTGGCGCAGCAATCGCGGGCGACCTTGATTGCCTTGAAACTATCGAAGGGGCAGCTTGATCACGCGCAGCAACTGATTGCGCAGGGCTTGCAGTTAACGCCTAAGCAGCTAGCCTTTATTAAATTAAAGGCGCGACTGTTGTTGGCTCAGCAGCTGCCGGCTGAGGCGGCAACATTGTTAGGTCAGCAGTTGACTAATGAGCAAACAGCGGCCGCTGACGACCAGGAACTCTTTGCACTGTTGGCGACTGCTTCGCAACGGGCAGGGCAACACCAACGCGCGGTTGAGGTTTATCAGCAGCTACTGGCGCTGGACAATCAGCAGGCGCCGTGGTGGGTTGGCTTAGCGATTTCGCAGGAGGCCTTAAAACAACCTGGTGCGGCGCTCAGTGCTTATCGCCGGGCGCGAGGTGTGGTCGGCATCAGTCCGGCGTTATTGCGCTATGCTGAAAGTCGAATAACCCAATTACAGTAATGACAGTAGCGACGGTGTAAAACTGCTGTGCTTGATGATGGAGCAATAATGGCCGAGCCCATTAAAAAAATTCGCCTTGGTGACTTGCTGGTGCAGGAAAATGTGATTTCCGAAGCGCAGCTAACTCACGCCCTTGATGAGCAGAAGCGGCTTGGCTTGAAACTTGGTCGTACCTTGATCGAGCTGAATTTTCTCAGTGAGGATCAGTTACTGCGGTTTCTGTCCCAACAACTCAATATCCCTTATATCGATATTGATACGCTGGTTTTTGATGAAGAGCTGGTTCTGAACTTGCCGGAGGCACTGGCGCGGCGTTATCGCGCCATGGTCTTGGGTGAGGAGCAGGGTGAGTTACTGGTGGGTATGGCTGATCCCATGGATATTCATGCCTATGACGAGATCGTACGCGCCGTAAACCGCCCAATGCGACTTGCGGTGGTGCGTGAAAGTGACCTGTTGGCGGCGCTGGATCGGGTTTACCGGCGGATTGGCGAAATCGAAACGCTGGCTGAGGAGCTGCATGATGAACTGGGTGAAGACCAGTTTGATATTGGCCAGCTGACTGCGGCTGATGATAGCGATGCGCCGGTTGTTAGACTACTGCAATCCATTTTTGAAGACGCGTTACAGATGAAAGCGTCGGATATTCATATTGAGCCTGACGATACGGTGGTGCGTATTCGCCAGCGTGTTGATGGTGTGTTGCAAGAGCATGTGATGAAGGAAAAGCGCATCACTTCCGCGCTGGTGTTGCGGTTGAAGTTGATGTCGGGGCTCGATATTTCCGAAAAACGGATTCCCCAGGATGGTCGTTTCAGCGTGCGGGTTGCTAATCATGACATTGATATTCGTTTGTCGACGTTGCCGACGCAGTTTGGCGAGTCGGTGGTGATGCGATTACTCGATCAGTCCGCGGCTGCGATTGATTTGGACCATTCGGGCATGCCTGAAAAAATGCTTGCTCGTTTCCGCAATTTAATTCGACGGCCACATGGGTTGATATTAGTCACCGGCCCGACGGGCTCAGGTAAAACCACCACACTGTATGGCGCGTTAAGCGAGTTAAACAGCGCCGAGAAAAAAATTATTACCGCGGAAGACCCGGTTGAGTACCAGTTGCCACGTGTTAATCAGGTGCAGGTAAACACCAAAATAGGACTCACCTTTGGCAAGGTGTTACGGGCTACCTTGCGTCAGGACCCGGATATTTTGCTGGTGGGTGAGATTCGGGATCAGGAAACCGCTGAAATTGCCTTACGCGCCTCCATGACTGGACACCTGGTGTTATCGACTCTGCATACCAATGATGCCGTAACTAGTGCCATGCGGCTGCTGGATATTGGGATTGATGGATACCTGGCGGCGGCGTCTTTGCGTGCGGTTGTGGCTCAGCGACTGGTACGACGCGTGTGTGAGCAATGTCGCATTGATGATCAGCCAGAAGCGCAGGACTTAATTCTGCTGGAGGCAATGATTGGAGCAGACAAACTTGCCGATATACAGTTTAAAAAAGGGCGCGGATGCCAGAACTGTAACCAGACAGGTTACAGTGGTCGGGTGGGCGTTTTTGAATTGCTGGAAATTAATGAGCCGATGGCCGATGCGTTGCGCCGTAATGATTCCTCTGCGTTTACCCGAGCGGCTATGGCTAGTCCGGGCTTTAAACCGCTGACCTATGCAGCGCTGGACTATGCTGCACAGGGAGTGACGACGCTTGAGGAGGTGTTCAGAGTGTCAGAACAGGTGGACGAAACGATCGATGACATACTTGAGCTTGATGCTGAGCTGACACTGGATAAACACTAATGCCAAGTTTTAGTTACAGGGGGCGTAATCAGCAAGGTGAGTCGGTCACCGGTGTTTTGGAGGCCGCGAATACCGATGCCCTGGTAGCGGATTTAAATCGGCAGGGTATTATTCCCGTTAATATTAATGAACAGGCGGGCACATCAAAAAAACCCGCTGGTTCGTCAGCGGCGGGCAATAGTAAGTGGTATCAGCGCAGTGGTATCGGCGTTGAAGAGTTAATTGTTTTTAGTCGCCAGATGTACAGTCTTAATAAAGCGGGTGTCCCCATTATTCGTGCCCTTAATGGACTGGCCGCGACGGTAAAAAATAAAACGCTGCAGGCGGTCTTGGCTGATGTTGCCGATACGTTGGAAAGTGGTGTAGACCTGGCCTCCTCGTTGAATCGTCATCCTTCCGTTTTTTCAGATTTGTATGTCAGTGTGATTCATGTTGGCGAAAATACTGGTCGACTGGATTTAGCCTTTAAACAGGTGGCGGGTTATCTGGAGCTGGAGCGTGAAACGAAAAAACGTATCGGTGCTGCAACGCGCTATCCAATGTTTGTCCTTATTGCCATTATTATTGCCATTGGTGTCATTAATGTCCTGGTGGTCCCCGCTTTCTCGCAACTGTTTGAAAGCTTTGATGCGCAGTTACCCTGGCAAACGCGTGTACTGATTTGGTGTTCAGACTTCACTATTAATAACTGGTATTGGCTGCTGCTGGCGACTGTGTTGGGCGTTATGGGGTGGCGAAGTTACCTCACTACAGCGGCTGGCCGTTTATGGTGGGATGAGATGAAGCTGAAAACCCCGCTCGTGGGCAGTATTTTTGAGCGTATCAACCTGGGGCGGTTTGCTCGTACCTACGCCACCGTAACAAATGCCGGTGTGCCGATTATTCAGGCGTTGAAGGTGGTGGCTAATGCGGTTGGTAATGCTTATGTGGCTGATCGCATTGCTAAAATGAGCAGTAGTATTGAGCGGGGAGAGAGTTTCTCCCGTACGGCGACTAACAGTGGTTTATTCTCGCCGTTGGTGCTGCAAATGATTGCCGTGGGTGAAGAGACCGGCAATATGGATGAGCTGCTTGATGAGGTGGCAGACTTTTACGAGCAGGAAGTGGACTACGACCTGAAAAAGCTCGGTGACCGCATTGAACCCATTTTACTGATCGTGGTTGCCGGCATGGTGCTCATTTTGGCGCTGGGTGTCTTCCTGCCGATGTGGGATCTGTCCAGCGTGGTGAAATAGGTGAGAAGACAAGCCCAGAGCGGTGCTTCACAATTTGAGTTGCTTCTGGTGATCGCTTTGATTCTGGTGTTTGTTGCCGCTCTCTTGAAGACCTTGCAGCTATTCTATGAAGATTCTGAGCAGATGCAGTTCGAAGCCACTCTGGAGCGATTGGATCGTTCAATTAACAGTCTTGTCGCTGAACACGTGGCGAAGGGGGATCTGCAGGGCCTGGCGGCTTACCGTCATACTAATCCCATGCAGCTACTGGGCAGCGAAAACCATAATTATCTGGGGGAGTTCAGTCAGGGAGCGCAAACAATAGCGCCAGCCAGCTGGTACTTTAACCGTACCTATCGACAGCTGAGTTATCAGTTACGCGATGCCTCCAGCGCCAAACAGGGCGGGGGACAAACCGGCGAAATCAGTTTCAAGCTGCGCTTAAAGTATCAGGATAATAACCACAATGAACGCTATGACCGGGGCGTTGATCATGTCTCTGGACTGGCGCTTGAGCCGGTTTACCCCTATCAGTGGCTAGCGCCTTAGCAAGCAACTTATGAAACTTGCTAAGCCCCTGATATGGGCTATAACTTGATTACATGTTTGAACATTACTGAGACAGCAAGACACATTCCAAGGTTGAAACGTTATGAAGCAAAGCATTAAACAGCAAGCCGGTTTTACACTGATTGAGTTGGTGGTAGTGATTGTGATTTTGGGTATTTTAGCCGCGACCGCGCTGCCGCGATTTGTGAATTTGACCGATGACGCGGAGCAGGCTGCGGTAGACGGTTTTGCTGGCGCCATTAATGGCGGGAATAATATTAATTATTCAACTTTTCTAGTGCGTGGTGCTGGTGATTCAGATGTCATTGATACGACCGGCGGGTGTACTAAGGCGATCGCAAATTCATTGTTAGAGGATTCAAGCCCGTTGCCCGATGACTATACAGTGAGTGGTGCAGCAACCGTCTCGGCAGGAGATAGCGTAACCTGTACACTTGATAGCGACGCAACTCCTGGCGGCATTACGGCAACATTTACGATAACTGGCGCTAATTGAGTTAATTTAACTCATACGCAGCCCTCTTAAAAGAGGGCCTTTTTTTGTCTAAAAGGCAGGCATGAAAAAAACCGACGGTTTTACGTTAGTTGAGTTAGTTGTCGTGATAATTATCGTCGGCATTCTGGCGGTTTCAGCGGCCTCTCGTTTTGCCAACAAAAGTGATTTCTCTTTAAGAACAGAGCAGGAGTTATTAATTGCCGCTCTGTTTCAGGCCCAACAGCTGGCCATGTCGGGCCGTCCGGTTCAATTTAAAATTTTGACAGCCAACAGCTTTAGTCTGCGTGATGCAGCCAATACTGCTAATGACTATGATATTGCTGGTATCACTTACCCCCAAAAGTTGACGGGTGGTGTTGTATTGAGCCCGGTATCGCTGGAGCGCACCTACAACAATCTTGGCGCAACAGCGGCGGCGACGATGACGCTTACAGCCGGCAGTGATTCTGTGTCTGTATGTCTAGAGGCGTCTGGTTATGCACGTGCCTGCTAACCGGTTCAGGCAAGACGGCTTTACACTGATAGAGCTGATCTTGTTTATTGTGGTGGTGGGGGTGGCTACGGCCGGCTTATTTGCTGCCATCAACTCATCCACGGTGAATAATGTTAACCCGCTGCTTGAGGTGCGGGCGTTGGAGCTGGCGCAGGCGCAGATGGATGAAATTATTGGCAAGCGTTATGACGATCGCAGTCCAAATGGCGGTTTTCCGCCCTGTGATAGTGGTGAAGCGGGCGCCGTCAGCTGCAATAGCACGGACAGTAAGACTGATCGCAGCGATCTTGATGATTTCGATGGATACAGTACGCTGCCTGGCGGTTACGCCGACTATAGCATGGCCGTGACGGTTTCCTATGAAACGCTCGATGGACGCCCCGCCAAATTAATTACAGTTACCGTTACGCCGGGTAATGGTGATCCGGTGACACTCAGTGCCTATCGGAGCAATTTCTGATGAGGGCTCTTTTTCACGCGGTTGGGTTAGTCTGGCGTAAGCAGGCAGCTATTTGTACGGCTGGTAAAATGACGGGAAAACCTGCGCGGTTTTTGCAGTCAGAAGCTGTCGTAGATAGCACTGGCAATGCCCCTACGCTTTTGGCGAGCAAAGGAAGGCTGATGATGAGCGGCTTTACGCTCGTTGAGATGGTTCTTGTCATCGTTGTGCTCAGCATTTTGGCGTTGGGGACAACGCGCTATATTGTCACCTCTTCGCAAAGTTTTGTGATATCAGCGGAGCGCGCTAAGCTGATCGCGGCTGGGCGTGTAGCGGTGGAGCAGATTACCCGGCGTTTACGTAATGCATTGCCGCACAGTGTTCGGATCAGTAATTCCGGACGATGCCTGGAATACTTACCGATATTAGTGGGAACCTCAACAACAGCGCCTGTGCTGCCTTCTTCGGCCCATTTACCTGTTGCACCATTTACATTGCCCGCCGCCGGCAATAATTATGCAGTGATTGCAGCTTTTTCAGCGAATGAGCTTTATAACTCGAGCCTGCCATCGCCTGGCGTTATTGCGGCGACTAACCTGAATACGGTAAATACTTACAGCACGGTCCCGTTGGCTAGGGCTGGAGGGCATACCTTTAGTCGTACATCACCGACCCAGCGGGTCTATCTGGTGGGGGATCCTCAGCGTTTTTGCGTGACAGCCAGTGGTGATCTGGAGCATTACACGGGCTATGGGATTAATAATGCTAGTCCGATATCCGATGGCGCCCCCTCTGGTGCGGCTAGCAGCTTATTGGCGGAAAATCTTGATGCGTCAACGGTTACTCCTTTTGTGTACACGGCGAGTGATTTGACACGGAATGCGCTGGTACAGGTTAATCTAACGGTTAATAGCGCTGGCGAAGCTGTTGTGCTGGCCCATGAGGTGCAAATCCGTAATGTGCCGTAGTAGACGTATTGGTTATCGCAGAATGCTCATGTATCAAGCTGGCTTTAGCTTGCCTGTGGCGGTGTTTATTCTGGTTATTATGGCGGTGCTGGCGGCAGCTATTGTGCAAATAGCCAGTCGCAATAACCTGTCGAGCGCGCAGGAAGTTATTTCAACACGTGCTTTTTATGCGGCTGAAAGTGGTGCTTCCTGGGCGATGTCGAGGCTGTTTTTTAATGCGGCAGGCAGTGCCGATAAAATCTTTTCCGATGGCCAGTGCGCCAGTGCGGCGGTGAATAATAAAACCCTGACGTTTACGGTTGATGGCTTGGCGGGTTGTTCTGCCAATATCACCTGTAGCGCTGATACGGTTGGTTCTACCGGTTATTATCGGGTTGTCAGCACGGGTGTGTGTGGGGCCGGACCGGTGCAGGCCCGACGTGTCATTGAGGTGGGTGGGCGAAACGGCTTCTGATGATTCAGCTTGCTAAAGATATAAAAAAGGCCGATTAAAACCGGCCTTTTTTTATATTGAGCTTTGCTATCACTAGTGCGAGCTGGCGATATGGTTTTTCATGGGCACTGTCGTGAATAGATAGTTGACCCGGCGTAACTGCCAATGGCAGGCGGCGCAGTCGAGGTCGTTTGCCTTTGGTTTGCCATCGGTGCCGTAGAGTGCAAAACCCCAGTTGCCAGCGCGTTCGTTGGCGGGCATTTCAGCGGGCCATTCGTTACGGTATTCCATCACGGCAATGGCCTTTTTTTGGTCGATCAAGTAGCTGCCACCGGAGCCCTTAACTACGTTGTTATCGCGATCACGTTTCGGCTCATAGACCTCCATGACAATGGTTGAGCCTTCAGGCACTGGGTTGCCGTCGGCGATGGCTTGCAGAAGATTTTGCCGGGCGTACATCTTGGCGAACTGCTCCTGGCCAATACGATTTTGCGACATGTAGTTAATCTGTTTGTTGTAGCCTTCGGGTAAGGCAACAAATTCGGGGGTGCCGCCAGCAAAGGCAAAGCCAGATAACAGGGCGGGAATCATTAATAACAACTTCAGCTTCATAATTTCTCCTTAACTCATCAGGCCTAGTTTGCTGAGATTCGCCGATAATGGCAATGCTAAATATAGGCAATTAGCAGCTTAGGGCAGCCAGCCGCCCGTTGCCTGTAACGGTATTGGGGTATAGGGATGGCTGACCCACGTCGCGAGAGCGGTTCTAGGACTATCAACGTTGATTTTGGGCAAACTGGTTCGCCACCGGTTGTTTGTTGAGAGCTTTTTTTTATGGGCCAGTACAACAAAGCTGTGGGAGAGTGTTTTGCCTTTGTTTTCGCCGCTGGCAACGCGGGTTTTTAAATCAAAGCCGAGTACGGCGATATGTAGCAATAACGGCTCATAGGGGCGTTTATCGCTATCGAACGTCGCGCTAACTTGTCTGCCATTGAGTGTCACCGTTAGGTTATGAGCGGGTTCATTGACGGGGAGTAGACTGCTGCGGTGAAACCAGCTGCGAGTCTCTTTGCCGTTGTAGACGAATCCCGGTGTATAAACTGCGTTGATGTTGCCGTTATGCTTGTAGCGGTATTGGCGCTGGCTATTCTGACTGTTGGCAAATGGGTCGAGCCATCCGAGGTGGTTCCAGTAATCGACGTGGAAGGCAACAGGAACCATTTGTTGCCACAGTTCAGGGTGCTTAACCAGGCGGCTGAGCCAAGCGTCGGCAGCGGGACAGCTGCTACAACCTTCTGAGGTATAAAGCTCCAGCAGCGGAACTTTTTTGTTGCCGCTATTGAAGGTTGTCCCGGCCTGCAGGGGGAGTGGAAGCAGGTAAAGGGTGACGATAAGGAGGATGAGTCTAGAAGACATTAATAATTACAGGGACACTCAATACAGGAGGCAAAAGGTGCCCTAAGCCTAAGACACCTTTTGATAATGTCAAATTCCTTCTGCAAGACCTGCAGAGGGCTAACAACGCCGATAGCGCCTCGCTTTTCGTTTCAGGTATTGTCGAGATCTTTCAGTTTGCGGGTTAGGGTATTTCGACCCCAGCCCAGTAGCTTGGCGGCTTCGCCGCGCCGCCCTCCCGTGTGCGCTAACGCCGTTTTGATCATGACCCGTTCGAAATCGGGAAGTGCCTGTTGCAGGGTGTCTGGAGTGGGGCTTTCGAGCTGCTGCTTGGCCCAGTTGGCCAGCGCCTGTTGCCAGTCAGCCTCATTATGTGTTGAGGGCGCGTGTGCGAGCAGCTCGGGGGGCAGGTCGCTTAGTTGAATTTCCCGGCTGCTGGCCATTACGGTTAGCCAATGACAGACATTTTCTAGCTGACGTACGTTGCCTGGCCAATCAAGGCTGCATAAATAGTCTTGGCTTTGCTGCGTCAATACTTTGCTCTCCATTTGCAGGTCGCGGGCGGACTTTGTGAGGAAGTATTGTGCTAGCGCGGGAATGTCTTCGCGTCTTTCTTTGAGAGAAGGCAGTTGAATACGGATAACATTCAGGCGGTGAAATAGGTCTTCGCGGAAGCGGTGTTCGCGAACCCGTTGTTCCAGATCCTGGTGAGTGGCGGCGATAATTCGCACATTCACTTTGACTGGTGTATGGCCGCCGACGCGGTAGAATTCGCCGTCGGCCAGTACTCGCAGCAAACGGGTTTGTGTTTCTGCGGGCATATCACCAATTTCATCGAGGAACAGCGTGCCGCCATCGGCCTGCTCAAAACGTCCCTTGCGTTGCGCCATCGCGCCGGTGAAGGCGCCCTTCTCGTGGCCGAATAACTCTGATTCGATTAAGTCCTTTGGAATAGCGGCCATATTGAGCGCAATAAAGGGTTTGGATGCTCTGGGGCTGTGCTGGTGCAAGGCTCCTGCAACAAGCTCTTTGCCGGTTCCGGAAGCGCCGTTAATCAGTACGTTAATATCGGAGTGGGACAGTCGCCCAATGACGCGAAAAACCTCCTGCATGGCGGGTGCTTCGCCAATAATGTCGCCATTGTTGTGGTTTGACTGATCATTCTGTAATGCCGCGCTTTGTTCGTGGCTATGTGCCAGGGCGCGTTTTACGATATCGGTGGCAGCGTTGATATCAAAGGGTTTAGGCAGGTACTCAAAGGCGCCACTTTGATAGGATGTGACTGCGCTGTCCAGGTCCGAGTGAGCGGTCATGATAACCACGGGTAATTGCGGGTGCCGTTGTTGTATCTCGGTTAATAGATCAAGACCACTGAGGCCGGGCATACGAATATCGCTGATTAATGCAGCGGGTGAGCGGTCTTTTAACGCGGCGAGAGCATCGTCGCCCTGCTCAAAGCACTCCGTCTCAATGTTTGCCTGCGCCAGCGCCTTTTCCAGCACCCAGCGAATAGCACGATCATCATCAACAATCCAAACCACATCAGCTGTGCTCATGGGGACTCTCCTTCGACGGGTAGTGGAATATAGATGGTAAAGCAGGTATGGCCCGGCGAACTATGCTGCTCAATGAGGCCATGATGCTGGTTAACGATATGCTGGGCAATAGTCAGGCCGAGCCCTGTGCCGTTGGCTTTACTGCTTACCATGGGGTAAAAAATGGTGTCACGTAGTGCTGGTGTGATACCTGGGCCGTTGTCGCTGATGTCAACGCGACAGACGACGCGGTGACGTTGGTTACCGATAGTGATTTGCCGCTCCGTACGACTCCGAAATACGATTTTCGCCTGTTCGGTGTTGGCCTCTGTGAGCGCCTGTTGGGCGTTGAGACCGATGTTGAGCAGGGCCTGAATGAGTTGCTCTTTGTTGCCTTCAAACTCGGGAATGCTAGGGTCATAGTCGCGCTCAATATCAATGTTCCCTTGTGATTCCGACAGCAGTAATTGTCGTACCCGTTCCAACACTTCGTGAATGTTGACTGGGCTGAATGGCTGGGGCTGGTTGGGGCCCATCATTTGGTCGACCAGTTGGGACAGGCGGTCGACTTCGCCAATGATGATATCGGTGTATTCGTCGAGAGAAGGGTCGCTGACATCGCGGTTGTTGAGTTCCATGGCAAGCAGCTGTGCCGCGCCACGGATTCCACCCAGGGGGTTTTTAATTTCGTGAGCGAATCCGCGCGTTAACATTTTTGAGGTTTGCTGTTGCCAAAGTAAGTTCTCCTCCTGCGAAATTCGTAGCCAGCGATCCATGGTGAAAAACTCAAGCAGTAGGTGACTGTCGTCATCGCCAATAATGGGCGTGACCGTATAGTTAACCGTAATACTGCTGCCATGGCTGGGTTTTAGCAGGGCTTCGCGCTTGGTGTAGGGTTGGTCACTAAGCAGGGCATCGCCCAGTTCCTGGACTGCGGGGCGGAAGTCCTCGATGACCTGATGTAACGGTTGGCCGATGGCTCGGCTTCCGCTCACGGATAGCATTGCTTCAGCGGCGCTGTTAAGAAAGCGAATCTGTAATAACTCATTAAGCAGCACTACGGCAGTGGTTTGGTGGTTAAGCAGATAGTGGGCTAGGTCAGCATTGGCGGTCATGGTGCACTGATTTAGGGCTATTAGAATAGGGTGGATAGTATGCACTAATTTGGTGCATTAAAGAAGGCGCTAATTGGTGTGTGTATTCTTTTGCGCTCAGGCGCTGGAGCAGCGCCTGATGAGCGAATTAATTTGCTGGTTTAGGGTTTGCTGGCGCCGGTGGTTTTACGGTGGCTCGAAAAACATACACGGTCACCGGGTTGCCCGATTGCACTGTCTTTCCCGATTTATCGACAATACGCACATTGAGGCGATGTTCACCGCGTTCAAAATTATTCAGTACAAGGCTGCTGTTACGACTGGCCGGTTGAATGGGCTGACCATTGTCCATGAACTGGATGAGGTGGCCCGCGCGTAGCCCTGGCTCTATGCTGGCTGCCAAGGTGGTTGTTGGCTCGTTGCGGATTGTTGCCTGGTCGGCGGGACTGCTAATTTCCAGGCGGCTATAGGTTTTGCTGTCCATTGTGGCTGTGTTGCTATGGGGGGACGAAGGAATGTTTTTTAGCTCAGGCATTTTTTGAATATTGACAGGTTCGACAATCACTTTTTCAGCATTTTTGCTTTTGGTATCTGAAAAAGAAGGCACGCCATTTTCGTCGACATGCTTGTAGACCTCTTCGGCGCTTGTAACTTGAGTGGCCAAAAGGCTGGTGCTGATGAGCAGGCCAGCGGTGATATGTTTAATCATAAAATCCTCCCGAAAGACCCCTTAAAATAAGCTATTTCTGAAGGTCAGCCAATAAAAAACCCCTGCCCCATTTACGAAAATGCTAAATGGGGCAGGGGTTTGGACAGCGTTAGGGTTGAGCCATTCCCGTAGGGAGAGAGAAATTGTAATAACCCCTCACTACGCGAAATGGTGGTGCAGCCTAATTATACGCTGTAGTAAAGCTCAAACTCAGCGGGGTGAACCGACATGTTCAAACGGTCTACTTCTTCCTGCTTCAGAGCAATGTAAGCATCAATCATGTCGTCGCTGAAGACACCGCCAGCGGTTAAGAAGGCGCGATCCTTATCCAGTGCATCGAGGGCTGCGGACAGCGAAGGAGCCACTGTTGGGATCTCTTTGGCTTCTTCTGGTGGTAAGTCGTACAAATCCTTATCCATGGCGTCGCCAGGGTGGATTTTATTTTGAATACCGTCCAGACCAGCCATCAGCAATGCTGCAAAACACAGGTATGGGTTAGCCGATGGGTCAGGGAAACGCACTTCAACGCGACGCGCTTTCGGGCTGCCAACGTGTGGGATACGGATAGAGGCAGAACGGTTGCGTGCGGAGTAGGCCAGCATGACCGGCGCTTCAAAACCTGGAACCAAACGCTTGTAGGCGTTGGTTGAGGCGTTAGTGAAAGCGTTTAGTGCACGAGCGTGCTTGATGACACCGCCAATGTAGTACAGGGCTGTTTCAGACAGGCCGGCGTAGCCGTCGCCAGAGAACAGGTTGTTACCATCTTTGCTGATGGACATGTGTACGTGCATACCGCTACCGTTGTCGCCAACCAGAGGCTTAGGCATAAAGGTTGCGGTTTTGCCGTAGGCGTGAGCCACGTTGTGCACACAGTATTTCAGAATCTGAACTTCATCGGCTTTGTGCACCAGTGTGTTGAATTTAACACCGATTTCGCACTGGCCAGCGGTGCCTACTTCATGGTGGTGAACTTCCACATCCAGGCCCATTTGCTCCATGGCAGAACACATGGCAGTACGCAGGTCGTGCAATGAGTCAACGGGTGGCACAGGGAAGTAGCCGCCTTTTACGCGTGGGCGGTGGCCCATGTTGCCGCCTTCGATGCTGCTGCTGGAGGACCAGGCTGCTTCTTCGGAGTTGATGGTGAAGCCTGAGCCGCTGATGTCGTCGTGCCATTTCACATCGTCAAACACGAAGAACTCGGGTTCCGGGCCCATGAATACAGTGTCGCCAATACCGGTGGCTTTCAGGTACTCTTCAGCGCGCGAGGCGATGGAGCGTGGGTCACGGTTGTAACCTTGCATGGTGTTAGGTTCAACGATGCTACAGCTGATATTCAGTGTTGGCTCTTCGGTGAATGGGTCAATAACGGCTGTTTCGTCGTCTGGAAGCAGTACCATGTCGGAATCGTTAATGCCTTTCCAGCCAGAGATCGATGAGCCATCGAACATCTTGCCTTGCTCAAAAAACTCTTCATCAACTTCGCTGGTTGGCATAGATACGTGGTGCTCTTTGCCGTGAGTATCAGTGAAGCGTAAGTCAATCCAGCGGATGCTGTGTTCTTCGATTAGCGCTAAAGTCTTCGACATAATGCTTTCTCCGTTGTGCTAGCAAGCTAGTTTTAAAGTTTAAGAACTGCGGGGTGGCCCCGTTAAATCTGAATGCTGAGCATGTAGCAAAGGCTGTGCCAGCTTTGCTTTGGATGAGTGTTATTTTTCTGGAAAGAAGGCTTTTAAGAGTGTCTGTCTTATAAAAGCCTTTATAATCAAGGTCTTAATTATCTTGTTCTTGTTTTGAGTGTTTTCTTAAGGCTGCCATGTGGCGCGATTGTTAATGTAGCCGCCCCATTGGTGAGTCCCTTTTTGTATTCTGTCATTTATTTTGTGCGATAGTGGTGCGGTAACAGGGGTTTGTTGCACAAAATTGGTGCGTTTTTCTGTGGCTACTCTTCAACTCGAATGGTGATGACAATATCGAGATCGTCCTGCTGAGTTGCAATGATGGTGTGGCCGTGTACGCGACACCAGGCCGGAATGTCATGCAGCGCGCCGGGATCGGTGCAGGTGACCTCTAGAATATCACCCGGTTGAAGCTCTTTGATTTTTTCCTGGGTGCGAATAACCGGTAGCGGGCAGAGCAGGCGGCGCGTGTTGAGCTGGTGGGGCGTTTGCTTGCTCATACGTGCCACTCCTTGGGGATATCATTGACAGGATAAGGCGAGACCTCTAGTACAAAGCCTTCACCGCCGACAGGCTCAATTTGTACCGACACCTGCTCGGCATCGCGGCCTTTGCCGTAGCGGGCAACAACCCGGGCTGCCAACTCATAGTCTTTGTCGCTTGGGGTGCCATCAAGTAATGCGATCGGGCCGGTATGGCTGATACAGCGAACGGTTGTGAACTCGCGCTTATAACCGGACAGAAAGTTGTTTTCGCCCTCTTCACGGCTGATGATCAGTTTAAAGTTAGGGGCTGGACGAATATGTCTGCCTACTTTAAGCAGCATAATGTCGTCTACCTCGTAGCGACGTTCGCCGCGTGACGACCATAGGTCTGCCAGTTTACGTGAATAATGTTCATCGGTCAGGAAGCAGCAGCCGCCAGCCGGTTGTGAATACTCAGCAATGCCCAGCTGTTTGGCCAGTTCAATTTGTGGTTTGCGGTTGCGGCCATGGAAGTCATAGAGCTTCTCTCGATCTACCCAGCCTTCACGCTCTGGCAATGTTAGTGGCAGGTGTTTGGCGCATAGCGGGCGCAACAGGCGATCATCGGCGCCTGATTCGCGGGCAATAATCGGCATTGTTTCAGCCCGTTGCGATTTGGGGCGTTGACCAATTACCTCGCCGGTGATGATGAAGTCAAAATTGTTTTCTTCCATGAAAGACCAGGCTTTGGCTTGATTAACCATGAAAATCTTACAATCCAGGCAGGGGTTTAAATTGGCGCCATAACCATGTTTAGGGTTGAGAACAACGTCCTTGTAGTCTTCGGAGATGTCGATGATGTGCAACTTGATGCCGAGTTGCTCGGCGACCCACAGCGAGTTGTTGCGCTTTTCCTTTTCCTTGTCTTTTTTGCGGATGGCATGGGTGTGGCCCTCTACGCAAAAACCAGTAAAAAAGTTGATGCCTTCAACGTGAATGCCTTGATCCATGATCACCTTGGTGGCGAGCATGGAGTCGAGGCCGCCTGAAATCAATGAAACCGCTTTGCGCTGGCCGGGTTTTGGTTTTGAAACTGCCATACCGTAACTCTATGTCATATCTAAAAAAATGGCCGCAGATTATAGCGGTTTATTGGGTGTGAGTCATCTGTCGTCAATGCGATCAGTGGGGTAGTGTTGTATTGATTGGATTCAGATAAAGAAGCTTTTATGGATAAAGCCACTTACTCAAGATAGATCCGACAAAGCACTCGTAATGAGAGTTTGAATGGGGTTGTGTTGTTGTTTGTGGTGGGAGGGTGGCTCGCTTTCCTTCATGGCAGGCGACCTTTACTTCTGCGGCTGAGCCAGAAAAAAACAGAAAAAACTCTATTTGTCATGAAGTTACAGGTACAATGTGCCACCATTTTTGGGCCGTGAAGGCAGCTACTTGATTCGCTACCACAAGCGTTACTGTGGTAAGTAGCCAAGTGCAGTTATCTTTAATGTGTCCCGAAACACACAATATTTTCAGTAGGTGACATAGTTTGGCTAGGAATATCAGTAAGTTACGCAATATCGCGATTATCGCCCACGTTGACCATGGTAAAACAACTTTGGTTGATAAACTGCTTCAGCAGTCAGGTACACTGGATCGTAAGGACCAGGGTACTGAGCGCTTGATGGATTCAAATGACCAAGAGAAAGAGCGCGGTATTACGATTCTGGCGAAAAATACCGCCATTGAGTGGAATGATTATCACATCAACATTGTTGATACGCCGGGACACGCTGATTTTGGCGGTGAGGTTGAACGTGTATTGTCGATGGTCGACTGTGTGTTGCTGCTGGTTGATGCTGTTGATGGCCCGATGCCGCAGACGCGCTTTGTAACCTCTAAGGCTTTTGAGCAGGGCCTGCGACCGATTGTTGTTGTTAATAAGGTTGACCGCCCGGGTTCTCGACCTGACTGGGTGGTTGATCAGGTATTTGACCTGTTTGACCGACTGGGCGCGACCGACGAACAACTGGATTTCCCGATTGTTTATGCTTCCGCGATCAATGGTATCGCCGGTATGGAAGCCGACGATATGGCGGAAGATATGACGCCGCTGTTTGAAATGATTACTGAAAATGTGCCTGCACCGGATGTTGATCCAGAGGCCCCTTTCCAGATGCAGATTTCGGCGCTTGATTACGACAGCTACGTGGGTGTTATTGGTGTTGGCCGAATTACCCGTGGCAGTCTGAAGCCAAATCAGCAGGTCGTGGTAAAAGATGCTGATGGCAATGAGCGCAAAGGCAAAGTGCTAAATGTGAAGGGTTATCTGGGTCTTGATCGCGTTGATACCAACGAAGCCTCAGCGGGCGACATCGTTTGTATTAATGGTATTGATGGCCTTGGCATTTCTGACACGCTATGTGATCCGGAGCATGTGGAAGCATTGCCGCCACTCAGTGTTGATGAGCCAACGGTGAGCGTTAACTTTATCGTTAATGATTCTCCCTTTGCGGGCCAGGACGGTAAATTTGTTACCACCCGTAATATTAAGGATCGCCTGGATCAGGAGCTGATTCACAACGTAGCGTTACGGGTAGAGCCGGGTGATACGCCTGACAAATTCATTGTTTCGGGGCGTGGTGAATTACACCTGTCGGTACTGATTGAAACCATGCGTCGCGAAGGGTTTGAGCTTGCCGTTTCGCGCCCAGAAGTTGTGCAAAAAGAAATTGATGGCGTCTTGCAAGAGCCTTACGAGCACGTAGTGATTGACGTGGAAGAGCAGCATCAAGGCTCCATTATGGAAGAGCTGGGATTACGTAAGGGTGAAATGACGAACATGGAGCCGGATGGTAAGGGCCGTGTTAAATTGGAGTTTGTTATTCCGGCTCGTGGTCTGATTGGTTTCCGAGGCCTGTTTATGACCCTGACCTCTGGCTCGGGCATCATGAGCAGTACCTTTGATCATTACGGTGAGGTGAAGGGCGGCGAAATGACGACTCGTACCAACGGTGTGTTAGTCTCCATGGTGAAGGGGAAAACAGCAGCCTATGCACTGTATAACCTGCAGGATCGTGGCCGTTTGTTTATGGGGCATGCTGAAGATATCTACGAAGGCCAGATTATTGGCTTGAACTCGCGTAGTAATGACATGCCGGTTAATCCAAGCAAAGGTAAGCAGTTAACTAACGTACGTGCTTCGGGCACGGATGAAGCGCTGACGTTGACGCCACCCATTCGTTTTACACTGGAACAGGCGCTCGAATTCATTGAAGATGACGAATTGGTGGAAGTTACACCAAACCATATTCGACTGCGTAAAAAGCTGCTGACTGAAAATGAACGTAAGCGCGCTAGTCGCGGTTAAGTCTTTTCAAGCATAAAAATAAAAGGGCTGGATGAGAATCTGGCCCTTTTTTTATGAATAAATAAAATCTGCTACAGGGACAGGATTTAAACTAATACACCGCATTTAGCCGAGCACGAGGCACTTTAGGTTCAATGCAACTAGTGTGAATTTGCCTCATGCTTGTCAGGCTATTTAGGGTTTAATCGGAGAGTTTGAAATGATGACAGCACCTTATCGAGTGATCATTACTGGCTGTAGTCGTGGCATTGGTCTCGAGCTGGCGTCCCAGTATGCCCAGGCTGGATGGCAAGTAATGGTCTGTGCGCGTGATATCAACGGCGCAGAGCTTGCTGGTTTGGCTATGCAATATGAACAGGTTTCGCTGCACCAGCTGGATGTCAGCAGTGATGCTTCAATTGCTGACTTTGCGAGCGAACTGGCAGACCAGCCGGTTGATCTGTTGATTAATAATGCTGGCGTTTATGGCACCGGTGGCAGTGATTTAGGCCAGCTGACTCGGGAAGAGTGGCGACAGGTGTTAGAAGTGAATACGCTGTCGCCGCTGATGCTGACGCAGGCGCTGTTGGCAAACATTGAAGCCGGGCAGCTTAAAATCATTGCGATGATGAGCAGCAAGGTAGGTAGCATTGCCGATAATGGATCAGGCGGAAGTTATTACTATCGCAGCTCCAAAACGGCACTCAACCAGGTGGTCAAAAGCTTATCAATTGATTTGGCGCCGCGTGGAATTAAAGTTGTCGCGTTACACCCCGGCTGGGTTAAAACGACAATGGGCGGGCCTAATGCGCTAATTGATACGCAGCAAAGTGTGCAGGGTTTACGGGCGGTACTGGACGAGTTAAATGACCGTCACAGTGGCTGCTTTTATGGATACGATGGCGCGGAAATTCCCTGGTAGTGATGCCCTTGATGGCCCGCTAAATGGGCCATGCTCAAAACCGATAGGATATTGATAACGAACCAAACTGGTTGCTTTCTCGCTGCTTTTTAAATTCATAGCTGCGTTGGATGTGAGTCAGGGTAACGCGCCAATTGTCCCAGCCCACCACGGCACCTGCCTGGGCATCGCCAACCCACCGCTCTTTTTTAACGCGATGGCTGTCGCCGTCGGCGTTGCCATCTAAAAAGATATTGTGGTCCACGTAACGGCCATGGGCACCAATGAATATATACCAGAAGAAGGCTTGGTCCGGTTTGAAATAGCGAGCCGCTGAGGCGACAGGACGAATTAGTGGTGGACCGAAGTCTGAACTGAGTCCGCTACCTATGCGCAATGTCAGGCCGCTACTGGCAAACCGTTGTGAGGACCCCAGCATGAAGCCGGCGTGAGTGACAATATCGACGTGATTGTTGGTAATTGGTAGCATCCACTGGCGATCATAGCTGATGTCAAAGGTGACCTCGTTGTCCAGCTGATTGTCCCAGCCCCGGGCAACGTCGCTACCGATGAACTGATGAACTTCTCGCTGCACGGATTCAGCCCCGGAGTCTGGTCCAACGATACCGATAATAAGCTCAAGGCTGTCGACATGGCGACCGTTGTCTTGATGGTCAGTCAGTAAACCTAAGCTGGTATACAACCAGCCTGCATAGGGCCTGTCATCAACCTGAACCGCTGTGGCTTGCAGGTCAGTGGGGGTGAAAAACTGTTGTCCCAGAGACCAGGAAAAGCGTGTCTCATCGTTAGGTGAATAGAAGGGCATCCAGGAGGCGAAATCCCTGAACCAATCGGGGACGTAAGCATCACTGACATAGTTGATTTCTGTGCCGTGAGTGTAGTGACGGTCTCGGCTGGAGGCAAACAGATCGTTTTCCAATGACAGGGTTAGCGTACCTTTATGGTCGTTAGCATTGGCTGGGGCTGAGAGCAATGCCAGGCTGGCTGTCAAACAGGTTAATGTCAGGCGCTGGAGTCGAGTAGTGCTCATCACGTCTTTCCCTTTAAAAGTGCTTTCCTTTGGTCCTTATAATGACGCAAATGTTCAAGGCTTTGCTGCCGGTTATTGCGATTACTTCTTAATTGATAAAGAGTATCATCTTTTTATATTCAACCTGCATGGAGTACAGGATGTTAACGCTTTATCCGGAAGTTAAACCCTACAATAAATTCCGCTTACAGGTTTCGCAACGACACGAAATTTACGTTGAGGAATGCGGTAACCCGCACGGTATTCCGGTGCTGGTGGTGCATGGTGGGCCCGGTGCCGGGTGTGATGCGACTATGCGGCGTTTCTTTGATACCAACCACTATCGCATTATTTTATTTGACCAGCGGGGCTCGGGGCGCTCACTGCCCCATGCCGAGCTGGAGGAGAATACTACCCAGCACCTGATGGCTGATATGGAGGCTATTCGTGAACGACTGGGTATCGAGCAGTGGCTTCTGTTTGGAGGCTCTTGGGGGTCGACCCTGAGTCTGGCCTATGCGCAGCTTCATACTGATCGTGTATTGGCCTTAATTTTGCGAGGTATTTTTTTATGCCGGGAGCAGGATCTGCGCTGGTTCTATCAGGATGGTGCGAGCCATGTGTTCCCCGATTATTGGCAAGACTATGAACGCTTGATTCCAGAACCAGAGCGCAATGACTTTATGGCCGCCTATTACAAGCGGCTCACCGGTGCTGATGATGTGATGCGCATGGCAACGGCCAAAGCCTGGTCAACCTGGGAAGCTCGCTGTGCAACCCTGCGTCCCAATCACGATGTCGTTGAGCATTTTGCGGATCCGCATGTGGCGTTGTCGATGGCGCGCATTGAGGCGCATTATTTCGTCAATGGTATTTTTCTGGCACCTAATCAGTTGTTGCGTGATGCCTATAAGTTGGCTGATGTGCCGGGCATTATTGTACATGGCCGTTACGATATTATTTGTCCTTTGGATAATGCCTTTGATCTTCACCATAACTGGCCGCAGTCGAAACTGGAAATTGTCCGTGATGCGGGTCACTCAGCCTTGGAGCCAGGTATTGTTGATGCGCTCGTACGCGCTACACAGGATATGGGGTATCGTTTTCGCGATTTAATTGGAAATGTGTAATCTGGCATTGACCTGTTATACCGGGTTGCGGGTCGTTTTATTTCAAAAATGAGGACTAATTTTGAGAGCGTTAATTCAACGTGTCACTGAAGCCAGTGTGGTTGTGAAGGGTGAATGTATTGGTGAAATTGACCAGGGGTTGTTGGTGTTGTTGGCCGTACAGCGTGGTGATGATCAAGCAATTGCTGACCGTTTGCTGGATAAGCTACTGAGTTATCGGGTGTTCAGCGATGCTGAGGATAAGATGAATTTGAATGTACAGCAGGTTGAGGGTGGGCTGCTGTTGGTTTCTCAGTTTACCTTGGCGGCAGACACGCAAAAGGGAGCGAGACCAAGCTTTTCGAGCGCTGCTGCGCCAGCTGATGCCGAGGCTTTATATGACTATATTGTTACTCAGGCGAAGGCGCGTTATGCGAAGGTTGCCACAGGCGAGTTTGCTGCTGATATGCAGGTAGCACTCATTAATGACGGGCCGGTCACTTTCTTACTTGAGGTAAATGCTTAATAAGCGCTTAATCAGGACGTTCGGTTAACCCTTTTCCTGGCTCTCGTCAGCTTCAGTGTGGGGTTCTTGAGCCTCTTCGGCGGCTTTTTCCTGCTTTTCTTTTTTGTGCCCTTTACGGTTAAATCGCGCCAAAATAATGCCCGTTTCAAACAGCAGCCACATTGGGAAAGCCAGTAGTGCCTGAGAAATGACGTCGGGTGGCGTGAGCAGCATACCAAAGACGAAGCATCCGACAATAATATAGGGTCGTTTGGAAGCGAGTTTCTCGACCGTGGTGACACCGGAAGCGATTAGCAGGAAGGTGGCAACGGGGATTTCAAAGGCCATGCCGAAAGCGAAGAAGAGCTTTAGTACAAAATCCAGGTATTTGTTGATATCGGTCATGATGTTGACGCCATCCGGGGCGACGCTGGTGAAGAAGCCAAACACCAGTGGGAAAACCACGTAATAGGCGAAGGCCATGCCCGCGTAAAATAAGATGACGCTGGAAATCAGGATCGGCGCGGCGAGGCGCTTCTCGCGACTGTACATGCCCGGTGAGATAAAGGACCAGGCTTGATGCAGTGAGAAGGGCATACTGACAAAAATAGCCAGCACAATGGTGAGTTTGAAGGGTGTTAAAAAGGGTGATGCCACTTCGGTGGCAATCATGCTGGTGCCTTCCGGCATATGTGCACGTAACGGCTCAGCGATAAACGCATAGATGTCGTTAGCGAAATAGAACAGGCCGAGAAAAATAATCAAGATAACGATAACGCTTTTCAGCAGCCGCGAACGTAGCTCAATCAAATGGCTGACAATTGGCAGCTCTTCCTTTACTTGATCATCTGGATTGACAGATTGGTTTGTCTGCTTGCTGTGTTGGTCAGGCATCAGTGATTATTTTCTTTTGGCTGCGGCTGGTCGGGCTCTGCTGTTGGCTCGGCATCGGTGTTTGGTGAGCCGTTCTGGTGAGCGCTGTCGAGGTAGCTGTTACCGTGCGGGGGGTTGGCTTTTTCTCTGGCTTCTTTAGCCAAACGTTCTTTTTCGTCGGCAATGGCGTCGGCTTTTAGCCCTTCCATGATTTTTTCATTGCGCAAATCCTGGCGGATCTCGTCAATGCCAATTTCATTTTCTAAGTCGCGCCGTACGTTCCCCATCATACGCTTGGCGCGGCCAATCCACATAGCACAGCTACGCATCGCTTCGGGTAGGCGACTAGGGCCAATCACGATCAGCGCGACTAGCCCGATGATCATGATTTCTGTAAAGCCGATATCAAACATTGTTTAAGGCCTGGCTAATCTTTCTTTTCACTAGCGGGCTGATCGGCCTTTGTTTTGGTGTCTGAAGTTGCAGGAGCGTCCTCGGCAATTTTCTGCTGAGTCTGCTCGTCTTCTTTTTTGGAATCCTCATCGGAGTCCATGGCTTTTTTGAAGCCTTTTACGGCGCCACCTAAGTCGCCACCGATACCTTTCAGGCGTTTCGTGCCAAATAATAAAACAACGATAGCCAGGACAATGAGTAACTGCCAAATGCTGATGCCACCTAAACCCATGTGAAACTCCTTAACCTTAATGATTATGTTAACAGGTTTGTGGCCTATTAACGGTTATCCGATAATTAGCGCGGAAATGCCTAAGGCTATCGAGACTATCCGCGCGCTGCTTTCTCGTCAAGGCCAGACAGGCCAAAGCGACGCTGTAATTCGTTTAATACGGCTTCTGGCTTTTCGCCCAGATGGGACAGAGCAATCAGGCTGTGAAACCACAGGTCAGCCGTTTCGTAGATTAGATCACTATTATCGCCACTGGTTTCAGCATCTTTTGCCGCGAGAATAGCTTCGGTTGCTTCTTCGCCCACCTTTTCAAGGATCTTGTTTAGGCCCTTGGCATAGAGGCTGGAAACGTACGATGAATCGGCATCGGCGCTTTTGCGTTGTTCCAGAATATCGCCTAGCTCTTTTAATATGTCAGACATAGCCTAATTACTTCTTATAAATACTGTTAGGGTCTTTTAGCACCGGGTCGGTACTTTGCCATGAGCTGTTCTCCTGACGCAGATAAAAACAGCTTTCGCGGCCGGTGTGACAGGCGATTCCGCCCAGTTGCTCGACCTGCATCAAAATCACATCTTTATCACAGTCGGTGCGTAGCTCATATAGTTTTTGCACGTGCCCTGACTCTTCACCTTTGCGCCATAGTTTATTGCGTGAACGTGAAAAATAGATGGCACGTTGTTCGTCGATGGTGAGCTGTAGTGCCTCACGGTTCATCCAGGCCATCATTAAAATACGTCCAGTTTTGTGATCCTGTGCGATGGCGGGAACGAGACCGTCTTTATCCCACTTGATCTGCTCAAGCCAATTTTCTGTCATGGTTTCAATCTCTACAACTCCAAGTTCGGCCTAAAGCATACTGCATAAAACAGAGGTGGGCTATAGCTCCAGGGGAGCTTTAAGAGGCGCGGTAAGCCCCCAGAAAGGTGCCTCATCGTTGGCTGATGAGCAGGGCCAGCCCGCCGATACCAAATATCCAGCTTATGGTGGGAATAGCCTCCAATGACAAACTGTGTTGACTGGCTGCGATGGCTGCAATGGAAAAGGCGGTGACCGCTAGCCAGCTGCGGACTCTATTATGGCGCTTATCTCGAGCGCTCAGGGCCTGTTGCTGCTGCAAAAGTTTAACGGTATGAGCTTGTTGCTCGCCTAGACTTTTTATGTGTTGCGGCTGCTGTAATGTGTCGAGTAGCAGCTGTGGCAGTTCGTGGCTTTGTTCCAGCCAGTCCGGACCGTTTGTGAGCAGGCTGTTGAACAGGGCTTTGGGGCTGTTACGCTCGCGCATCCAGGATTCCAGATAGGGCATGGCCGTGTTCCAAAGGTCCAGATCAGGGTAAATTTGTCGGCCTAATCCCTCAATATTGAGTAATGTTTTTTGCAGCAAGACCAGTTGCGGCTGAATTTCCATGTCAAAGCGGCGGATGGTTTGGAACAGTCCGAGTAATACCTGGCCAAAAGAAATTTCTTTCAGGGGTTTTTCAAAGATGGGTTCGCAGACGCTGCGAATAGCCGTTTCAAACTCTGCCACCGGGGTATCGCCGGGAATCCAGCCTGAATCGATATGCAGCGTTGCGACTTTTCGGTAATCGCGGCGGAAAAAGGCCAGTAAAATCCGTGCCAGATAATTTTTATCGTCATTGGTCAGGGTGCCAACGATGCCGCAGTCAATGGCGATGTATTGCGGTGAATCGGGGTTTTCCCGAGATACAAAAATATTGCCCGGGTGCATGTCAGCATGAAAAAAGCTGTCACGGAAGACCTGTGTGAAAAAGATTTCAACACCGCGTTCGGCCAGTTTTTTCATGTCGGTGTGCTGGGCATTCAGTGCCGCTATATCGGCGACTGGAATGCCGTGAATACGCTCAATGACCAGCACGTTATTGCGGCAGTATTGCCAGTGAATCTGGGGGATATAGAGCAGTTCTGACTGCTCAAAATTACGGCGTAATTGCGAGGTGTTGCCAGCTTCGATCAGTAGATCCAGCTCGTTGACGATGGTTTTTTCGTAGTCATTAACGACCTCTACCGGGCGTAATCGTTTACCGTCCTGGGAATAGTGCTGGATAAGCTGCGCCAGGGAGTGAAGAAGCTGTATATCCTGAGTGATCGTCTTATGGATGTTGGGGCGGATGACTTTAACGACGACCTCTTCACCCGTGTGTAGCGTGGCTTTATGGACTTGAGCAACAGAGGCTGAGGCCAGCGGGTCTACGCTGAATTCAGCAAATACTTGAGAAACAGGTTCACCCAATGCCTCTTCGATCAGGGCTGTTGCCTCTGCGCCGCAAAAGGGAGGCACCTGATCCTGCAATTTTTGCAGCTCGTCAGCAATGTCTTCCGGTAACAGATCGCGGCGCGTGGAGAGCATTTGGCCAAATTTGATAAAGATGGGGCCTAACGCTTCTAAGGCCAAACGTAGCCTTTCGGATCGAGATCTCTTGGGGGTTGGCAGTAACCGCCAGGGCGACAGTAAAAATAGCCAGCGCAGAGGGCCGGGAGCGAAGCCTAAAAATTCATCAAGCCGATAGCGGTTACAGATAGCGAAAATTTTTAGCAGGCGTAGCAAGCGTTTCATTTTTCGCTACTCGCAAGATTGGTTTTTAGGCGATCAATACGTGCACTTAGACGGTCGGTCGCGAGCGCCAGCTTTTCTATGTTGCGGTAAAAGGGTTCCAGCTCGGCGCGCGGAGGAAGGCTGCGGGTTTCTTCGTGTAGATATTCTTCGATATTGGCCAGCATGCTGCGACTTGCCTGTTGTCCCCAGCTTGCCAGGCTGCGTGCCTGGTTGCCAATCTGATGGGCGGCAATATCACCGATGTACTCGGCGAGGCGTCCCTCCCAGTCGAGGTCGAGGTCGGCAAGAATAGCTTGCAGTGATTGGCTCAATGCGGTGTCACCGGACAGGCTGATTTGCTGGTCGAAGAGGGCTTCGTTTTTGTTTTCTGCGGTCATTAACTTTAGTAGTGCCAGGGCGCTACCGCTAATGCGGCAGTCGGGGGCATGTTCACACTGCCCCTGTATGATGATGCCCTGTGAATGGGGGCGTAGAAAAACCGTCAAAGCGGGGGCCGTACAGCTTATTTCAATGATGCTGCCAGAGAGCCTTCCGAGACGCTTGAGGGTTGCCGGATCAAGCTGTAATGCATGATTAAGTCCGGCTTCCATAAGGCCAAGCAGGCTCGTGTAGGTTAAGTCCTGATTCATAACGGCTTTTTTGCCCTGTTTTAGGGTTTAACTCCGCGGTGCAGGGCCACGATACCGCCAGTCATGTTGTGGTATTTGCACTGTTCCAGGCCGGCTTCTTCCATCATTCCTTTGAGTGTCTCCTGGTCTGGGTGCATACGGATTGATTCGGCCAGGTACTGATAACTTTCGGAATCATTAGCGACCAGCTTGCCTAGCTTCGGCAAAATGTTAAAGGAGTAGGTGTCGTAAATTTTGCTTAGTAATGGATTTCCAGGTTTTGAAAACTCCAGTACCAGCAGGCGGCCACCTGGCTTTAAAACGCGTGTTAGTGAGCGAAGTGCTGCATTTTTATCGGTGACATTGCGCAGACCAAAGGCGATCGTGATGCAGTCAAAGCTGTTATCGGCAAAGGGTAAACACTCGGCATTAGCCTGTACATATTCGACATTGTCGGTGTAACCCTGGTCGATTAGACGATCGCGGCCCATGTTGAGCATCGAGCTATTAATATCGGACAGTATGACTTTGCCGGTTGGTCCGACCAGACGTGAAAAATAGCGTGTTAAATCGCCGGTGCCGCCAGCGACATCCAGCACTTTGTTGCCAGCACGAACGCCACTGACCTCGATGGTGAAACGTTTCCAGATACGGTGCACGCCCATCGATAGCAGGTCGTTCATGATGTCGTATTTGCCCGCTACCGAATGGAAAACGTCGGCAACACGGTCCGCTTTTTCCTCAACGGGAACTTCCTGGTAGCCAAAGTGGGTGGTGTCTTTTTCTGCCATCTTTCTTCGCCGCTTAATGTGTTGGTGATACAAGTAATTTTCAATCTAGCTTGTCTTATGCGCGCGCTATTATGGTTGATTTATGAGCAAATGTAGATACTTTATTCACGCGCTATTCGTTTGTTCTGACACATATCAGTTGGGGATTGAGCTAACGAGTGTGGCGTGAGAGTATGAGAGCAATAGGTAATGGCTGACGGAGATCGATATGCCAACGGTAAGTATGCAGAAAAAGCTAAATATGAGTAATGAAGAGGCGCTGTTGAAGGTTGAGGAGGCGGCTGATCAGTTGGCAGAAAAATACGGTCTGTCGATCAACTGGCTTGATAATTATGCCTCTATTCGAGGTCCCAGTGTTGATGGCACGGTAAAGGTTGAGGATAGCGTGATGGATTTGCGCTTGGAGCTGGGGATGCTTGCTGCGCCCTTTAAGGGAAAAATCGAAGCGGCAGTTGAAGAATACTTTCAGCGCTTGGGCTAGTGCTGGGTTGGGTTTTGAAAACGGGATTCCAGATTGTGGCTGGAATCCCGTTGTTAAGTTACTTTGGTGAAAAGTCCATAATATTAACCACTTGGGCACCGTCACGGCTGCCACCTTCTTTTTCAAGGCGGGCAAGATAATCCTGCCAATTCTCTTCCTGATTCAGGCATAACTCATACAGATAGGTCCACGGGTAAATACCGGTGTTATGACCGTCATCAAAGAAGATTTTGATGGCGTAATTACCCACTGGCTCGAGTTTATCGATCGCAACATCAATTTTATTGGTCTGCAGTTTTGCCTCATCGGGGTGGTGGCCGCGTACTTCCGCTGATGGCGAGTACACGCGCAGGTATTCGGCGGTCAGAGTGAAGCTGCCAGCCTCTGCGTATTCGAGCTCCAGCGTGCGAGATTTTTTGTGCAGTTTGATGGCGTTTGGAGTTGGGCCTTTCATTATAATTTCCTTCAATCAAAGCCTCTGTTGAGGCTGGGCATTGGGGCCTGGCGGGACAAAAGCGTACCATGGCGCGGCTATTCGTATAAACGGCAGGCCAGGCACGCCTTTGTAGCTAACTGCTGCTGAATCAGGCAGCTGCCACCAGGAACAAGAGTGCGTTAGAGGATGTAACGGGACAGGTCTTCATCCTGCACCAGTTCGCCCAGATGGTCATTAACATAGTCCGCGCTAACGACGGTTTCTTTATTGTCACCTGCGTCTGAGGCTTCAAAAGAAATGGTTTCCAGTAATCGCTCCATCACCGTATGCAGTCGACGGGCGCCGATATTTTCAGTCCGTTCGTTGACCTGCCAAGCCACTTCGGCAATGCGTTTGATGCCGTCATCACTAAAGGTCAGCTTAAAGCCTTCGGTGCTCATCAGAGCCTGGTACTGCTCGGTCAGGCTGGCATCGGGCTCTGTTAAAATGCGCTGAAAATCTTCGGGCGATAAGGCATTTAATTCAACGCGAATCGGTAAGCGTCCCTGTAATTCTGGAATTAAGTCCGAGGGCTTGCTGAGGTGGAACGCGCCGGAGGCGATGAACAGGATGTGATCCGTTTTAATCATACCGAGTTTGGTGTTCACGGTACTGCCTTCAATCAACGGCAGTAGATCGCGCTGAACACCCTCGCGGGATACTTCGCCACCGCTGGCGCTGCTGCCTTTGGCAACTTTGTCGATCTCATCAAGAAAAACAATGCCGTTTTGTTCCACGGCTTCGATCGCGCGGCTTTTCAGGTCATCTTCGTTGACCAGTTTGGCGGCTTCTTCGTCGTGAATCAGCTTCAGCGCTTCCTTGATCTTCAGTTTGCGCGGTTTTTTGCGGTCAGCATTCATGTTGGAGAACATGCCCTGCAGCTGGTTGGTCATTTCCTCCATGCCCGGAGGCGCCATAATCTCTACGCCGACGGGGGCAATGTTTAGGTCAATTTCGATTTCCTTGTCGTCCAGCTCACCCTCGCGTAGTTTTTTGCGGAAAATCTGGCGGGTAGCGGAGTCGCCGTTATCGTTTTCGTCGCCGCGGGCCGGTGGCAGTAACGCGTCAAGGATACGGTCTTCAGCGGCATCGTCGGCGCGATGTTTGACCTTCTCGACTTCGCTTTCGCGTAACATTTTAACGGCCATATCGGCGAGGTCGCGGATGATCGATTCCACGTCACGCCCCACGTAACCGACTTCGGTAAACTTGGTGGCTTCTATTTTAATAAAGGGCGCGTTGGCCAGCTTTGCCAGACGGCGGGCGATTTCTGTTTTGCCGACGCCAGTGGGGCCAATCATTAGAATATTTTTGGGCGTGATTTCAGCGCGCATCTCTTCATTGAGCTGCATGCGGCGCCAGCGGTTGCGCAATGCGATAGCGACTGAGCGTTTGGCGGCATCCTGGCCGATAATGTGCTTGTTGAGTTCGTGGACAATTTCACGAGGTGTCATATTGGACATGGAAAAACTCTCTATCAATAGGGGGAGCGACTGTTAGCTAGTAGAGTCCAGCTCTTCAATGGTGCGGTTCTGGTTGGTGAATACGCAGATGTTAGCCGCGATTTCGAGGCTTTTTTCGGTGATTTCCCGAGCGCTTAAATCGCTGTTTTCGATCAGCGCCAGCGCGGCGGCTTGAGCAAAGGGGCCGCCGGAGCCAATGGCAATCAGGCCATGCTCTGGTTCGATGACATCACCGTTGCCGGAAATGATCAGTGAATGATCTTTGTTGGCAATGGCCAGGAGTGCTTCCAGGCGCTGTAATGAGCGGTCAGTTCGCCAGTCTTTGGCGAGCTCAACGGCGGCCCGCATGAGGTGCCCCTGATGCTTTTCAAGCTGTGCTTCAAAACGTTCGAAGAGCGTGAAAGCATCAGCCGTCGCGCCAGCAAACCCGGCAATTACCTGATCGCGATAGAGGCGTCGAACCTTGCGGGCGTTGCCCTTCATGACTGTATTGCCGAGCGAAACCTGGCCGTCGCCGCCGAGGACAACTTTGCCGTTTTTGCGAACTGAAACGATGGTGGTCATACCGTTACCTTAAAATTTTGGAATATAAAACGCTTGAGAAGAGGATATGGAGGTGCTGATTATAAATTCAAGGCTTGGTGTGTTTAGCGCTTGATCTTGATGACCATTGATTCAGTATTGGCCTCAGCGAGGATGTCCTGCGCACTATTGAGCTTTGAGCGAGAAATAAAGGGGCCAACCATCACACGGTGCCAAACGGAGCCGTTTTTGCTGGTGACTTTACTGGTTTGTACATTGAGCCCTTCTAGTAATAGCTTGGCGCGTAACTTATCGGCTTCAGTGGCACTGCGGAAGGAGCCTGCCTGTAATAGGTATTGATATTGCTGGGCGGAGCCGCTGGGTTTGTTGCTGCTATATTCTTTTACCTTGGGGGCAATGACTTCGCTTTGCGGCAGCATGTTATAAAAATCGTACTCTTCTTTAGCCGGTTTGCTGATTGCTTGCGGTGCCGGCGTTGTTTTTTTTGTTTTTACGACTGGAGCGGGAACGGTCGTTTCCGGTTTTACCGAGGTGAGCTTGTAAAGGCCAAAAACCAGGCCCGCCAGCGCAAGCACGGTGAATAGTATCAAGGGCTTAGAGACGGCTTTACGCTGCTTGCTTTTGTTGGCGCTTTTTTGGTTGCGCTTATTGTGCTGGGCTTTGCGTGCGTAATCGTGCATGCCGGAGTAAGTCTGCCTTGTGTCGAGTGAAGTTAACGCCAGCATTGTAGAGGTCGGACTGGCAAGTGTTAACGGTTTTTCTTAAAAACTTTCCTGTGGGTCGACATCAATTGACCAGCGTGCTTTTCGAGCGGCCTTGAGCTGTTCTAGCTGTGGACACAGGTTGCTGAGCAAGTGTTGCAGCGTTTTACGATCTTTCGATTGCAACATGAGTTGGGCACGAAAGCGACCGGCACGTTTGAACATAACGGCTGGTATAGGCCCGAAAATTTCCAGACTTTGCTGGTCGGGCTGTAGTTGTTCGGCCAGTTCTCGTGCCTGTTGCAGGAATTCGAAGGGCGTGTCTTCGTTAACGGCCTCGGCGCGTATTAGCGCTGCGTGTTGGTAAGGGGGCAGCTGGGCCTGTTGTCGTTCCTTTAGGAGTTGTGGGGCCAGCGCACCATAACCCTGTTCAACCAACAGCTTAAGCTGGGGGTGGTCGGCCTGGTGGGTTTGAATAGCCACCAGCCCCGGTTTGTTCGCGCGACCTGCTCGGCCACCCACTTGAGTTATAAGTTGGCTCATACGCTCAAGTCCGCGGAAATCAGCACTGAAGAAGCCGCCGTCGGCGTCAAGGATTGCAACTAGCGTGACGTCGGGAAAGTGGTGGCCTTTGGCGAGCATTTGGGTGCCTACCAGCAAGCAGGAGTTGCCCTCATGGATTTTGCTGATCATATCTCGAAGCGAGTCTTTACGGCGAGTGCTGTCGCGGTCGATTCGTATGATGGGGGTGTCGGGAAAAGCATCTTGCAGGAAGCGCTCGCTTCGCTCTGTGCCAACGCCAACGCTGCTAAGTTCGCTGTCGCCGCAGTCTGGGCAGTGCGATGGCACTGGACGTTGGCTGTCGCAGTGGTGGCAGCGTAGCTGATGTGGGTTGAGGTGCAGGGTGTAGCGGCTTTCACAACGTTTACAGTCAGCCATCCAACCGCAGTTGTGGCACATGAGTGTTGGTGAAAAACCGCGCCGATTAATAAAGACCAGTACCTGATTGCCGGCCTCTAGGTGGCTTGATATCAGGCGAATCAGGGGCTGTGAAAAGCCCTCTTGCAGCGGCCTGCTACGGATGTCGATGAGTTGGAAATTGGGAGCTTTGGCTCCGCCAGCACGTTTTGTAATGGTCAGCTTTTGGTAGCGGCCATCGCTGCAGTTATGCAGGCTTTCGAGTGACGGGGTGGCGCTGCCTAGCAGTACTGGAATAGCCAGTTGATTGGCGCGCATTACCGCAACATCCCGAGCGTGATAGCGAAGACCCTCTTGCTGTTTAAATGACAGGTCGTGTTCCTCGTCGACAATAATCAGGCCGAGATCCTTGATGGGGGTGAAAACCGCTGAACGGGTGCCAATAATAATGGGGCTGTGCCCCTGTGCAGCAGCCATCCAGTCATGTAGGCGCTGTTTGTCCGTAAGTCCTGAATGCAGGGCGATGATCGGAGTGTTGAAGCGTTTTTTAAAGCGCGCTACGGTCTGTGGGGTCAGGCCGATTTCTGGCACCAGGACTAGCGCGGCTTGTCCCTGATTGAGCGTATGCTCAATACAGTGCAGGTAAACCTCGGTTTTTCCACTGCCTGTCACGCCGTCCAACAAAAAACGGGTGAATTGGCGGTTGGCGCTGTTAACAGCAGTGACTGCCTCACGCTGTTCCGGATTCAGATCGAAAGGAGCTTCGGCTAGCAGTGTTGTGGGTCTGGGCGGTGGCTGGGCATCAAGTTGACGTTTATTAACCCAGCCTTTATCGAGCAGGGATTTTAGGGCGCTATTGGAAAGGCCAAGCGTTTTGATGACATGATCACCCAGACCGCTGGGGTGCTGCATGATTAAGTCGATAATGTCTGCCTGCTTGGGCGCGCGCTTTAAGGTGGATTTATCGGCCTTTTTAGCAGCGTCTGTCAGGTAGTACAGGGTTTCCTGCCTGGGTTGGTAGCGTTCACCTTTATGCAGTAGTGTTGGTAGTGCGGTTGCCAGTGTTTCGCCGAGCATATGTTGATAGTAGCTGTTACACCAGCGATACAGCCGCATCATTGTTTCATCAATAACCGGTTTGTTGTCCAGTAGCTCGACGGCTGCTTTGAGCTTGCTTGGCGGGTATTCTGAGTGATCGCTGACCGCAATAACAATGCCGGTTAATTGCTGTTTGCCAAAGGGCACTTTAACGCGCATGCCGGGTTTTATCGCAGGCTGATTGGGTGTACTCAGCGACGAAGTAGGAGGTAAATAGTCGAAAAGTCTGCGTAACGGAGATGGGATCGCGACTTTTAATATGCGGGCAGGTTGCGTCATTGGCTTTGGATTTATGGCTGAGGCGGGTAGTCTACCCTAACTTTTGTATGACATAAGGGTTGCGGGCGAATAAATTCGCTGCATTATTATTTGAAACGAACAGGCATTCTGTTATTATCGCGCGTCCAGATTCTGGGCTTGTTGCGGTGAGCTCATTGAATATTAATGTGTACGGTGCCTGACCATGCTTGGGTGGCGGTGCATAATATACCGAGGTGAAGACAATGAAAGAGGGCATCCACCCTAAATACGAAGACATCACAGTAACTTGTAGCTGTGGTAACAAGATTCAAACCCGTTCAACACTAGCATCTGATATGCATGTTGACGTGTGTTCGCAGTGTCACCCTTTCTATACAGGTAAGCAGAAAGTGGCTGAGGTTGGTGGACGTATTGACCGATTCAACAAGCGTTTCGGTAGCCGCGGTAAGTAAGCTTAAAACGCGCGCGGTAACAGCTAATAAAAAACCCCTGATACGAGAGTTTCAGGGGTTTTTTTATGGGTTCATTTTAGCTGTGTTCGTTGGCTTTTTAAAAAAGCTGCTCGGGTAGAATTTCTTCTGATTCACCGAACACGGGAGGCAGGTTGTTGTGGTTGTCGGCTTCTTTGGGCGTGTTTTCGGAACGGAAAATTTCAAAGATGGCGTCACTTGAGCCAGGCCCTGCTCGTAGGCCGGTGGCTGGATCGATACGTACAGTGACTAGCCCGGGAGGCTGTTCGAGCGGACTTTCCGGGATGCCCTTTAGAGCGTCACGCATAAAGTCGATCCAGATTGGCATGGCAGCAAAGCCGCCCACCTCGCGGCGTCCCATGGTTCTTGGTTGATCAAAACCAACCCAGGCGGTGGCAACAACATGACGTTGAAAACCCGAAAACCAGGCGTCCTTCTGATCGTTGGTGGTGCCAGTTTTGCCGGCTAAATCGCTGCGCCCTAATGCTTTAGCGCGGCGCGCGGTACCGCGTTGTACTACGTCACGGAGAATCGTATTCATAATGTAGGCGGCGCGAGGTTCGATGATGCGTTGGGCGGATAGCTGGCGCATGGCTATCTGGGGTGCGTTGATTTGGGTTAAAGCATCGCTTGCCGGTTCGGCAGCTGTTATTGCTTCTGTTGTCAGCGAAGTTTCGTCTGCGGCGGTGTCAGCGGTTTCATCGGCGCAGTTGGAGCAAGCCGTCTCAGGACTGTGCAGATAGATAAGTTGATCTTGATCATCTTCGATTCGAGCGATGAAATAAGGGCTGACTTTGTAGCCGCCATTGGCGAAGCTGGCGTAGCCCGTGGCGATTTCCATTGGTGTAAAGGCGGCGCTTCCGAGTGCCAGAGATAAATCGCGAGGTAATTTTGATTTCTGGAAGCCGAAACGCTCCACGTAGTTAATGGCAGTGGGTATACCGATAGCGCGCAGCAGGCGAATCGAAACCAGATTACGAGACTTATAGAGTGCCGTTCGCAGGCGGGTTGGGCCAAAGAACTTGCCGCTGTAATTTTCTGGGCGCCAAGCGTTTTCCAGCTGGTTATCGTCAAAGACTACGGGGGCATCGTTAATAATGCTGGCGGCGGTATAGCCATTCTCCAGTGCCGCAGTATAGATGAAGGGTTTAAAATTGGAGCCTGGCTGACGGGCGGCCTGAATGGCGCGGTTGTACTTATTGTGGTGGTAGCTGAAACCGCCGACCAGCGCCAGTAATGCGCCGTTGTTAGGGTTTAATGAGACAAAAGCACTTTGTACCAGCGGCTCCTGAGCCAGCTCCCAGCTGACTTCTCCATCCTTGTTAGTGGTTTCCAGCAGGAAAATTTGATCACCGTCGCTGACGACTTCTTGTGCTGTCTTGGGTTTGGCTTTCATAGCATTGACACTGATAAAACGACGTGCCCAGCTTAACCCCTCCCATGGCACCTTCACTTGGTCGCCGCTATCAAGAATAGCGATGATAAAGTCGTCTTGAACGCTGCTAACTAGTGCCGGCTTCAGTGGGCCGATGCTTTTGCGTGCTTTCAGGGTGGCTAATGCTGAGGCCATCTTTTCTGGCGTGTTTATATCGCTGTTGCTGACTGGGCCGCGATATCCGTGTCGGCGCTCGTAGGCAAGGATGCCGCTTTCAACGGCGTGATTGGCGCTATTCTGTAGGTCGCTTTGCAGGGTGGTGTAGACCTTCATGCCGGACGTGTAAATGTGTTCAGCGCTAAATCGTTTTAGCAATTCTGATCTCACCATTTCAGCTACATAGGGTGCTGTTACTGCAGTGTTAAGCTGGTGGCGTACGGCGCTGACCGGCTGGCTGCTGGCTTGTGTAAATTCTGCAGTATCAATGAAGCCCAGCTTTTCCATGCGCTGTAAAATCCAGTTGCGACGCTCCAAGGCACGATCTGGATTGGCGACGGGGTTGTAGCGTGACGGTGCTTTAGGCAGGCCTGCAATCATGGCTAATTGCTCAAGGCTTAGTTCGCTGATGTCCTTGCCATAATAAACGCGAGCTGCCGCTTGGATACCATAGGCTCGGTTACCGAGATAAATTTTATTAACGTAAAGTTCAAGAATCTCTTTTTTACTTAATTCCTGTTCTATCTGTAATGCCAGTAGTATCTCATTGAACTTTCGGCTGAATGTCTGCTCGCGCGTGAGGAAGTAATTTTTGGCTACCTGCATGGTAATGGTGCTGCCGCCGGATTGGATGTGACCCGTGCTGATTAGCTGGAATGCGGCACGTAGCAGGGCTTTTATGTCAACGCCAAAATGTTCCTCGAAGCGGTCGTCTTCGGCTGCCAAAATTGCCTTGATAAACAGTGGGGGTACTTGCTCATAATTGATAGGCTGGCGGCGTTTTTCGCCAAATTCGGCAATTAGCTGTCGGTCAGAGGAGTATATTCGCAGTGGGACCTGTAGCTGAATATTTTTCAGCGTTTCGATTTCGGGTAGCTTTGGGTTCAGATAGAGTGCCAGCCCTGTCGCCGACAGTAAGCCGGTACAAATGATGAGTAGTGAACCAAGGATGAAGACTTTTTTAAGTCCTTTAGATAACGTCATGTTTACTCTAATGAATAGCCTGCTGGTTGTGGCGCAGGGCTGATTGAAAAGGCCGCCTATTATAAGCAGAATAATTGTCCTTTATCTATTTGCGCTAGTTTGATTTATGGACTTTAATGATAGTTAGTCAATTTACCCACAGGATGGTTTGGGGCAAAAGGGGTTATTCGTTGTGCTGGGAATTTTCAAGAAAAAGAACAACCAGATATTAGGTATCGATATCAGCTCGACGTCGGTTAAGCTGCTTGAGCTGAGTCGTTCAGGTGGTCGTTACCGCGTTGAGTGTTACGGTGTTGAACCGCTGCCAGCAGGTGTCGTTGTTGAGAACAACATTACTGATGTCGAGGCTGTTGGTGAAGCAATTAGGCGAGCATTGACTCGTTCCGAATCCAAATCTAAAGCGGCTGCTGTTGCTGTGGCTGGCTCCGCGGTTATTACTAAAACCATCGAGATGAATGCCGCTTTGAGCGAAGCTGAGTTGGAAAGTCAGATCAGTGTTGAGGCTGACCAATACATCCCCTACGCGCTGGATGAAGTAGCCCTGGATTTCGAAGTGCAAGGCGTTTCTGAAGCGAATCCTGAGATGGCTGAGGTTTTGCTCGCGGCATGCCGAAGCGAAAATGTTGAGTTACGTGAAGACGTTTGTGATGTCGCTAACCTTGATTGCAAGGTGGTCGATGTTGAGGCTTACGCGATGCAGCGGGCCTTTGAGCTGGTGAAAGATCAGCTTAAGGGAGATATTGATGAGCAAACCGTTGCGGTTGTTGATATTGGGGCCACCATGACAACCCTAAGCGTGTTAAGCAGAGGTAAAACCATTTACACTCGCGAGCAGTTATTTGGCGGGCAGCAGCTGACAGAAGAAATTCAGCGGCGTTATGGCTTGTCGGCTGAAGAGGCGGGGTTAGCTAAGAAGCAGGGTGGTCTGCCGGACGATTATGAAACGGAAGTGTTAAAGCCGTTTATTGATGCGGCTGTTCAGCAGGTGACCCGATCACTTCAATTTTTTTATTCCTCCAGCCAGCATAATTCGGTGGACTATATTTTAATGGCCGGTGGAACCTCCAGTATTTCTGGGTTAGACGAGCAGGTCAGGGAAAAGACAGATACCCCAACGGTTGTTGCAAACCCTTTCGTTGGTATGTCGGTTTCGCCAAAGGTGAACACCACAGCGTTGAGTAATGACGCGCCCTCCTTGATGATTGCATGTGGTTTAGCGATGAGGAGTTTTGACTAATGGCTCGGATTAATTTAAGGCCGTGGCGTGAGGAGCGTCGGGCAGAACAGCAAAAAGAATTTCTGACAATACTCGTTGGTGTTGCGATTCTGGGGCTGCTGTTTGTGTTTTTGCAGGACCGCTGGATCAACAGCAATATTGATGAGCAGCAAGCAAGAAATAGTTACTTGTCAGGGGAGATCGCTTCTCTAGAGCGTAAAATTAAAGAGATCGATGAGCTAAAAAAACGCCGCGATCAGCTGATCGCTCGAATGCGTGTAATTCAAGAGTTGCAGGGTAACCGTCCAGTTATTGTGTATATGTTTGATGAAATGGTTCGGACCCTGCCCGATGGTGTGTACTTTACCAGCCTGTCCCGTAAAGGAGACAGTATCTCTATTCAGGGGCGTGCGGAGTCAAATAACCGTATTTCAAGTTTAATGCGCAAGTTGGATGGTTCTGATTGGTTTATGGAGCCAAATCTGACGGCAGTTAAAGCCTCGGGTGAGGGCAGCGATGGTGAAAAATCTAATGATTTCGATCTTACAGTTAAGCGGTATATTCCTGCCGAAGACCAGGAGGGTTAATTCGTGAATATGTCTGAATTAACAGCAGGGCTTAAAGGGTTTGATGTCAACGACCTGGATTTCAAAAGCGCCGGTTCCTGGCCATTGCTGATTAAGATTATTGTCTGGGTCGTCGTGCTGGCTGTGGTGATTTTCCTGGGTTACTACTTTCACCTGAATGACCTGCTTGATGAGCGTGAACGTATCGCGCAAAAAGAAGTGCAGCTAAAACAGGAATATGAAAGCAAAGCTTTTAAAGCAGCGAATCTTGATGTTTATCGCAAACAAATGGCAGAAATGGACAAATCCTTTGGTGCATTGGTAAGGCAGTTGCCTAAAGATACTGAAGTACCGGGCTTGTTGGAGGATATTACTCATACTGGTTTGGGCAGTGGACTTGAAATTGATTCCATTAAGCTGTTGCCAGAGCAAAATGCTGAGTTTTATGTGGAGTTACCAATTGAGATTCAAGTCCGCGGTGGTTATCACGATTTAGGTTCTTTTGTGAGCGGCGTGGCAAGCTTGCCACGCATCGTGACATTACACGATTTTAATATTAAACCGACCGACTCAGGCGGCATGTTGGCAATGACGATTACGGCGAAAACCTATCGGTACAATGATGAGGAGGTGCAGTAATGCAAAAATTAACATTGCGACAGTGCCTTCTACCAATGCTTGCCAGTGTGGCCCTGTTGTCAGGTTGCTCGGGTAGTGGAGAATTTGGCGATTTGCAGGCCTATGTTGCTGAGGTGAATGCGCGCCCCAAAGGGCGGATCGAGCCTTTGCCCGAGTTTAAGCCTTATGAAAGTTTCAATTACAGTGCAGCGGGTTTGCGTGGACCATTTACAGCCCCTGTAGAAATTAAGTTGGTTAAATATCAGCAGGAACGAGCCAAGAGTAATGTGAAGCCGGACTTGCAGCGGCCAAAAGAGTACCTGGAAAACTTTAGTGTTGACGCTATCACTATGGTCGGCACCCTGGCGCTGACCGAAGATGATGTCTGGGCGTTACTGGATGACGCTGAAGGTGGTGTGCATCGTGTCAAAGTTGGTAATTACGTGGGGCGTAACCACGGCAAAGTAATCAGTATTAACCCAGGGTCAGTGGATCTTATTGAAATCGTGCCTGACGGGCATGGTGGCTGGCTGGAAAGACCTCGCGCTATTAAGCTGCAAGACGGAACATAGGTATCAGTGGAGATGTTACTAATGAAAATAAGAATGGGCATGGTAAGCAAGTGGACATCATTGCGAACATTGGTTGGCCCTGTAGTCAGTATTGTTGCTTTGGCCTTTGGTCTGTTGGGAAGTGCGGTAGCCAGTGCGGGAGTCACCTTGCAAAATATTGATTTTGCCTCGTTATCTGGGAACCGGGTTGAGATGCGGCTGGACTTTGATGGTACGCCGCCGGCACCTCGAAGTTATACCATTGATGAGCCAGCCCGGATTACGTTGGATTTGTTTGATGTGTCCAGTGGGCTGGATTCAAAATATCACAGCCTAGGTAATGGTAACGCACGTAGTGTGACGGTGCTTGAGGCGGGAGAAAGAACTCGGTTGGTCGTTAGTTTGACGGAAATGGTTAATTATGCGACCCGTGTTGATGGCTCCAGTCTTTATATTATGCTGGGTGCTGGCAGTACTGGTTTTGCTCAGCAGGAAGCTGTCGCAACTAATACGAAACAAGAAACTAAAACGCAGGCGGCTACGGATAATGATGTGGATCCAGCACTACGTAGCGTGACGGGTATAGATTTTCGTCGTGGAGAGTCAGGTGAAGGCCGTGTTGAAATTGACCTCTCTAAATCGGACGTAGAAATAGATATTGCCCAGGAAGGAAACGATGTACGGGTCAGTTTCCCGAATGCTGTTTTGCCTGCCGCATTACAGCGCCGCCTGGATGTGATTGATTTTGCCACCCCTGTGCATTTTGTGGATGCCTTACCTGAGGGTGAAGGCAGCTCCATTACAATCGAAGCTAAAGGCACCTATGATTACCTTGCTTACCAGGCCGATAATAAATTGGTGTTGGATTTTAAGCCGGTAAGTGAAGCGGATGCGGAAAAACTACGTAAAGAAAAATTCCCTTATTCGGGTGAAAAGCTTTCGCTTAACTTTCAGGATATTGAGGTTCGCTCGGTTCTTCAGTTGATTGCTGACTTCACTAACTTGAATTTGGTAGCCAGTGATACTGTTGGTGGAAATATTACTTTACGGTTGCAAAATGTGCCCTGGGATCAGGCGTTGGATCTGATTTTGAAAACCAAAGGGCTGGATAAGCGCCAGATTGGTAACGTGTTGATGGTTGCGCCTGCCGATGAAATGGCTAACCGTGAGCGACTAGAGCTTGAAAACAGCCGACAGGTTGCTGAACTGGCTCCGCTGCGAACTGAATTTATTCAGGTTAATTATGCTAAGGCGACGGATATTGCAGCGTTGATGTCTGCTGAGCAGGGGTTGTTATCTTCGCGAGGCTCTGTCTCTGTGGATGATCGTACTAACACTCTGCTGGTACAGGATACTGCAGCGAAAATGGATGCCATTCGTAGTGCTCTATCTTATTTGGATGTGCCGGTAAGACAGGTGCAAGTAGAGGCGCGAATTGTGATTGCCCGAGATACTTTTGATAAGCAACTGGGCATTCGATGGGGCTTTTCAGCGGAGGGGTCCAGTGGCACGACTGTGAGTACTGTCAGCGGTGGTGGTGCAGGTGATATTGCGGTTGATCTAGGTGTAACTGGAGCAACCTCGGCACTTCAGCTTGGTTTTGTACATGGTAATGACACGCTTGATCTGACATTGTCAGCACTTGAGAGTGATGGGGTCAGTGAGGTTGTTTCCCAGCCTAAGCTAATTACCGCCGATGGGCAAACAGCGCGTATTGAGTCGGGGGTTGAAATTCCTTATCAGGAGGCTTCATCAAGTGGTGCTACATCTGTGAGCTTTAAGGATGCTGTCTTGGCATTGGAGGTGACGCCTCAAATTACGCCTGATGACCGCATTATTATGGACTTAAAAGTAAATAAGGATTCTGTAGGTGAGATATTCTTAGGAATTCCAAGTGTGGATACTCGTGAGATTCAGACTCAGGTCTTAGTTGAAAATGGTGAAACAATCGTTTTAGGCGGGGTTTATGAAAGAGAAACAGTGGAGAATATTTCTAAAACCCCTCTGCTTGGCGATATTCCTGTTTTGGGCGAGTTGTTTAAGCGCAAAACAAAACAAGATGATAAAACTGAGCTGTTAATATTCATCACCCCAAAACTGATCAAAGATACGGTGTCTATCCGCTAGTGGGTAAGTCTCAGCGCGTCTTTCTTGTTGGCCCGATGGGTGCTGGTAAAAGCACCATCGGGCGATTACTGTCCAAAGAACTGTCTCGCCCTTTCAAGGATACTGACCATGAAATTGAAGCGCGCACCGGTGCTGATATTCCATGGATTTTTGATATGGAAGGCGAAGAGGGGTTTCGTGATCGCGAAACGGCCATGCTTGATGAGCTGAGCCAGCTTCCAGAGGTTGTGCTGGCAACTGGAGGCGGCGCTATTTTGCGAGATGAAAACCGGCAGTTTTTGGCGGCACGGGGAACAGTGATTTATTTGGAAACATCCGTTGATCAACAATATCAGCGGACTTTGCGTGATAAAAATAGGCCGCTAATTCAGCAGGATAATCCGCGAGAAGTGCTTGAAAAATTATTGGCTGTTCGTGATCCGCTCTATCGCTCTGTTGCGGATTTAGTAGTTTCTACTCATCAGGGGAATCCGCAAGCGGTGGTACGTAAAATTTGCCAATTTCTCCATTCGCCTGATTAAGCTCAGAGCGAGCCATATTAAATAATTTATCTTTCCCGGCACGACATCCTATTTCAATTCTTTATAATGGCTCTTTTGTTGTTAGTACTAGAAGAGAGTTCGCATGCAGACTTTAGAGGTTGACCTCGGTGATCGTAGCTATCCTATCCATATCGGGCCAGGATTATTGGCTAACGCCGCATTATTAACGCCCCATATCCATGGCAATCAGGTCATGATTGTCAGCAACGAAACGGTTGCGCCTCTCTACCTTAATCAAGTTAAAGCTGCCTGTGTTGGTTATCAGTGTGATGTGGTGATTTTACCCGACGGTGAGGCCTATAAAACGCTTCAAAGTGTCAACTTGATTTTTGATGGCCTGCTTGAGGCAAGGCACAATAGAACCACAACATTGATTGCCTTAGGCGGCGGGGTCGTCGGTGATATTACCGGATTTGCGGCAGCTAGCTATCAACGTGGTGTTAACTTTATTCAAATCCCAACCACTCTTCTTTCACAGGTGGATTCTTCTGTTGGTGGAAAAACCGGAGTGAATCACCCGCTGGGGAAAAACATGATTGGTGCTTTTCATCAACCCCAGTGTGTGATTGCTGATACTGACACATTAAATACCTTGCCTCTCAGAGAGCTGCGTGCTGGCTTTGCTGAAGTGATTAAGTATGGACTGATCTGTGATGCGCCGTTTTTTGATTGGCTGGAGTTAAACTATCAGTCTGTTCTGGGCTGTGATACTGAGGCATTGGTTTATACGTTAAAGCGCTCCTGTGAGAATAAAGCTGAAGTGGTGGCTCAGGATGAAAGAGAGTCCGGTATCCGTGCTATTTTGAATTTAGGGCATACCTTTGGGCATGCTATCGAAACGGATCAGGGCTACGGTAACTGGCTGCATGGAGAAGCGGTTGCCGCTGGCATGATAATGGCTGCAGATTTGTCTGCGCGATTAGGTTGGATGCCGGGAGAAGATAGCCAAAGAAGTCGTGCGTTGATAGAGGCGTCAGGGTTGCCGGCTTTACCTCCTCAAGATATGACTTCAGAGCGGTTTATGGAACTGATGGCGGTTGATAAGAAGGTACTGGATGGCGCATTGCGGCTGGTGTTGTTGAAGGGTATAGGTGAGGCCGTTATTACCAGCGACTTTGATCTGGGTGCGTTGAGTGAAACTTTTGCAGCGGGCAATCAACTGTGTGCTTAATATAACGTGTGGCAGATGTTATGGATGATTTAGAACGGGGTGAAGGGTTAACTTCACAGGCAGCCGAGGACGTGGCTGCCTATGTAAATTATTATGGTTTGTCCGGTGATCCGTTTGATTCCGAAAAGCCACTTTTTTTTGCTACACCTCAACTTGAAAAGTCACTGAGACTGTTCAATTATCTTGCCCGCTTTAGCCGGAAGTTAGTCGTTATAACCGGACCGGTTGGCGCGGGTAAAACCACACTTCTGGAAAATTTTGTTGGCAATCAGGGCGATGATAACCACGTTTGTTCGTTTGCCGCATTAGCTAGCGATAGCCCTATACAGGTATTGCTGGAAATTGCAGAACAGCTGCAGGTGCCCGATCTGGTGGGCGATGAAACCCAGGCGCAGCTTCATCAAGCTATTTGCAATTATTCTTTAGATTGTCTTGACGATGATAACCACTGTGTTGTGGTTATTGATGATGCAGAGTTGTTTGATCAATCGGTTCTGGCATTGATCTATGAGATGGCTACCAGCGAATTAGGACAACGGTGTGGGATTAGTTTTTTGCTCTCTGGGCAGCCGAAGCTGTTCGATGAGATACAGAAAATTGTGCCTGCCGATATAGTGGAAAAAGCCGTTTTCCATCAACAAGTCCCTGCTTTTAGCTATGAAGAGGTCGCCAAATACCTGCATTTTCACTTTATCGAAAATGCAGGTCAGGCCAAAGCCTCTTTCTCTCAAAACGAATTCAAAACAATTTTTGAGCAATCGCAAGGGTTGCCTGGACGTATTAACGAAACAGCGAAACAAGTGTTGTTGGCGGGTATGGGTAATTTGCTGGCAACTGAAGACGTGCCGAAAAGAGGTACTAAAGGCTTTATTTTGGCTTTAGTGGGTGCTGTTTTTTTTGTGGGTGCGGCTTTTCTATGGTGGCAGGGCAGCGATGATCCAGCTAATTCGACTATAGTCGAGCCGAACCTAGTTGGACAAATCGAGCGAGATCATGACGCTATCGAGGCTCAGGACCGCGAACCGGAACAACCGATTTTTGTTGAGCCTGAACAGGCGGTTGCTGAACAGTTGTCGTCCCTTGAGCAAAGCGATACCCAACATGATCCTGTAGACGTGCCGATACAAAAATCCACCGAGAATCGCCCCGAAGAGAATATCGCGCCGGGCAGTGTTACCGCGGTTGAAGTGATTGATGAGCAAGGTCGTGATGAGGCTGGCATTGCAGCGGTCACGCCATCTGACATTCAGGAGCCCCCTTTATCATCACAATTATTAGAAGAGGTTGAAACGCGCACGGTGGTAACACACTCAATGCCTGAAGAGGTGCGAGAGGCCGAGACAGCAACAGAGCCGGTGGTGGAATCACGTTTAGTGCAGGATGAGGCTCGTATTTTAGCGTTTGAGCCGACGAGTTATACAATGCAGTTACTGGGCTCAAAACAGCAGGATAGCATTAGAAAAATTTTGGCGAGGTTGCCAGCAAATAAACAGGCGATGTATTTTGAAAAGACCCACAGGGGTGCGCCTTGGTACGTTTTAATTTACGGAAACTTCCCTGATAAGGTAACTGCGAATGCCGCGGTAGATAACTTGCCTAAAGCGCTCAGGAGCTATAAGCCTTGGGTCCGTAGCGTTTCGGGTATTCAGGACGCTATAAAAGCGAATTAATCATGCTTGTAGGATACGACTTGCTGTCGGCTTAACTAGAGCCGGCAAGCAATTTGTCGTATCATGCGCCTCTCCATAAACATCGCCATTGCCGCCAGCAATGACGCGCTAATTTTGTGATCAAACTCTATGTCAGAATCTATGCCGCAACTACAAAATGACCGTTTTCTGAAAGCGCTGCTGCGTGAACCTGTTGACCGCACGCCTGTGTGGATGATGCGCCAGGCTGGTCGCTATTTACCTGAATACCGCGAACGTCGTGCTCAGGCCGGTAGCTTTATGGATTTATGTAAAAATGCGGACTTTGCCTGTGAGGTCACTATTCAGCCGCTGGAGCGTTTTGAGCTGGATGCGGCAATTTTGTTTTCCGATATTCTGACGGTGCCCGATGCCATGGGCCTTGGTTTGTACTTTATTACTGGCGAAGGTCCTAAGTTTGAAAAAACGATTCGCACTGCTAAGGATGTTGATGCGATTAGTGTGATTGATGGTGAAAAAGACCTTGGTTATGTGATGAATGCGGTACGTACCATCCGTAAAGAATTGAATGGTCAAGTCCCGCTGATTGGCTTCTCTGGTAGCCCCTGGACGCTGGCTACATACATGATTGAAGGCGGTTCAACCCGTGAATTCCGCCATATCAAAGAATTTATGCTGACCCAGCCTGAGGCGATGCATGAGCTGCTGGATAAGCTGGCCGATTCGGTTATTTCCTACCTCAATGCCCAGATTCTTGCCGGCGCCCAAGCCGTACAGATCTTTGATACCTGGGGTGGCGTGCTGAGCGGGCCTCTGTATCGAGAGTTCTCGTTGAATTACATGAAAAAAATTGCGGCTGGTTTGCTGCGTGAAAACGACGGACGCCGCATTCCTGTGATCATGTTCACAAAGGGCGGAGGCCAATGGTTGCCAGATATGGCGGCAGCTGGAGCTGATTGCCTGGGCCTGGATTGGAGTACCGATATTGGCATGGCGCGTCAATTAGTGGGCGACAAGGTATCCTTGCAGGGCAATATGGACCCTTCCATGCTGTTTGCCAAGCCGGAGCGTATTCGCCAGGAAGTGACCTATATCTTAGAGCGATTTGGTAGCGGCAACGGACATGTTTTCAATTTGGGGCATGGTATTTCGCAGTTTGCTGACCCTGAGCACGCTAAAGTGTTTGTTGATGCGGTGCATGAGTTAAGTGAGCCTTATCACAAGTAGAGGGCCTCTCTAAAAATGCACTATTTTTTAAAGGCGCTCTAGAAGCTTAGTGGAGTAGACGAATGGCCAAGGCAAAAAGCAAAACTGCATTTGTCTGCTCAGACTGCGGTGCGGAATACTCAAAATGGCTGGGCCAATGTACTGAGTGCAACGGTTGGAATACGGTTGTTGAGTTTAAGGTCAGTGCTGCGAAAACGCCTTCCAGCCGGTTAGCGGGTTATTCCGGTAGTGTTTCGCAGGTGCAGGTGCTGGATGAAATTGATCTGACCGCTGTGCCCCGTATCACCACCGGTGTCGGTGAGTTTGACCGTGTGTTGGGCGGCGGTTTGGTGCCAGGATCGGTGATCTTGATCGGTGGCCATCCCGGTGCCGGCAAAAGTACCCTGCTTCTGCAAACCCTCTGTCATCTTGCTCAAACAGAATCGACTCTTTACGTCACCGGTGAAGAATCGCTGCAGCAGGTAGCGTTGCGCGCCAAGCGCCTCAGCCTTCCGGTTGATGGTCTGAAGCTATTATCTGAAACCAGCGTGGAAACCATCTGTTCCACCGCTGAAGAAATCAAACCCCGTATTCTTGTTATCGACAGTATCCAGGTCATGCACCTGGCTGATGTCGAATCGGCTCCCGGTAGTGTGTCGCAGGTGCGAGAAAGCGCCGCGGTGCTGACGCGCTTTGCCAAGCAAACCAATACGGTGATCCTGATGGTTGGCCATGTCACTAAGGACGGCAGTTTAGCTGGCCCCAAAGTGCTGGAACATATGATTGATTGCTCAATTATGCTGGAAGGCACCGCGGATAGCCGTTTTCGTACCCTGCGCGGTATTAAAAACCGCTTTGGCGCGGTCAATGAGTTGGGCGTATTTGCCATGCTGGAAACGGGCCTCAAGGAGGTGAAGAATCCCAGTGCCATTTTCCTCTCCCGTGCTGAAGAGTTAGCAGCAGGCAGTTTGGTGATGGTAGTGTGGGAAGGTACACGGCCATTGCTGGTGGAGATTCAGGCGCTGGTCGATGAAAGCCAGTTTGGTCAGCCGCGGCGGGTCACCGTCGGTTTGGATCAAAATCGCTTATCCATGTTGCTAGCTGTGTTACACCGCCACGGAGGCTTGCATACTGGCGATCAGGATGTCTTTGTTAATGTTGTCGGTGGCGTCAAAGTACTTGAAACCAGTGCCGACTTAGCATTGCTAGCTGCTGTTGTTTCCAGTTTCCGTGACCGGATTTTACCGCATGACCTGATTGTGTTCGGAGAAGTAGGGTTGTCGGGAGAGGTTCGCCCCGTGCCGAGCGGGCAGGAACGTTTGCAGGAAGCCGCCAAGCATGGTTTTAAACGGGCTATTGTTCCCAAAGGCAATGTGCCAAAAAACGGTATTTCGGGGATGGAAGTTATCGGGGTAGATAAATTATCCCAAGCGCTTGATGCGCTTTAACTGTGCAATAGGCGGGCAGACTCAGCTATAGATGTAAGTGACGGGGTTATCCGTGTCGTTCATTTTTGACTTGTATGATTTTCCCGTCAATGTCATACGCCCACCTTGTACTTCAGGTCTTTGGCTTCATCCCCTGTCATACCTCGAAATCCCCAGCAATGAGCTGGTTGTTCTTTTATGGTGATTTCTACATCAATAGGTGAAATGGCCAGCTCATTCTCAATGCTTGTGAAAAGCGTTTTGATAAGCTTTTTTAATGCCTCGGGTTCACGGCCTGCAATCATATTAATTTCTATAACCGTGTAGGCGTCGGATCGGCCACCAGGGTAATAGAAATCTTCCCTGTCCATTGGTATGAAACGCTGAGCCCGCTTATCTTCGGGTATGCCGAGAACGTGTTGCATGCAACTATGTATCACATCAGACAGGTCGGCTTTAATTGGGTTGAGCTGTTCTTTGAGTCCGTAAATTACAATCATTGCCTTCCCTGGGCGAATGTAGATAGCTATTCGGGGCTGCTTTAGCGTAGCTCCGAATAGCTCGAGTTGTTGTCTAAGAAGCCAGACGTTTGTATTTCATGCGCTTCGGCTGATCATCACCGCCTGTGCGAGCTTTGTGGTCGGCTTCGTATTCGGTGTAGTTGCCTTCGAAGAACACCGCTTGGCTATCGCCCTCAAAGGCGAGAATGTGGGTGGCAATACGGTCAAGGAACCAGCGATCGTGCGAGATTACGATGATGCTGCCGGGGAAGGCCAGTAGCGCCTCTTCCAGTGCGCGCAAGGTTTCCACGTCCAGATCGTTGGTTGGCTCATCGAGTAGCAGTACGTTGGCGCCCTGTTTGAGCAGTTTAGCCAGATGTAAACGGTTTCGCTCACCACCGGACAGGTCCTTCACAAACTTTTGCTGGTCGCTGCCCTTGAAGTTGAAACGGCTGACATAGGCGCGCGATGGAATCTGGTAATTGCCCACCTGAAGAATATCCTGACCGTCGGATAGCTCCTCAAAGACGGTTTTGCTGTCATCCAGGTCGCGTGACTGGTCTACATAAGCAAGCTCAACGGTTTCGCCGATACGGATGGAGCCGCTGTCAGGCCGTTCAATGCCCGCCAGCATTTTAAACATGGTGGATTTACCGGCACCATTACCGCCGATGACACCAACAATGCTACCTGGAGCAATATTGAAGCTCATATTGTCGACCAGTAGGCGGTCGCCAAAGCCTTTGCTGACGCCATCCACTTCGATAACGACATCGCCTAAACGAGGCCCGGGTGGAATGTAGATTTCCTGGGTTTCGTTACGCTTTTGGAATTCTTGGGAATTCAATTCGTCGAAGCGAGCCAGGCGGGCTTTGCTTTTTGCCTGACGGCCCTTGGCATTTTGACGAACCCACTCAAGTTCCGCGTTGATGGTTTTCTGGTGTGCGGCTTCTTGCTTTTCTTCAATAGCCAGACGCTGCTCTTTTTGTTCCAGCCAACGTGTGTAGTTACCTTCGTATGGAATGCCGTGGCCGCGGTCGAGTTCGAGAATCCAGCCAGCGGCGTTATCGAGGAAATAACGGTCGTGGGTGATGGCAACTACGGTGCCGGTGAATTCCTGAAGGAACTGTTCCAGCCAGGCAACACTCTCAGCGTCCAAATGGTTAGTCGGCTCATCAAGCAATAGCATGTCAGGGCTTGATAATAACAGGCGGCATAGCGCGACACGGCGGCGTTCCCCCCCTGACAGTTTAGTCACGTCGGCATCCCAGGGCGGCAGGCGCAGTGCGTCGGCAGCGATTTCCATTTTATGTTCGATGTTGTGTGCATCGGTGGCCTGGATGATATCTTCGAAGCGGGCTTGCTCTTTGGCAAGTTTGTCGAAATCAGCATCAGGCTCGGCATAGTCGGCGTAGACTTTTTCCAGTCCGGCTAGTGCGTCCAGCGCTTCACGCAGGCCATCTTCGACGTTGCCCTTCACATCTTTGTTGGGGTCAAGGTCGGGCTCCTGTGGCAGGTAGCCAACGGATAATTCCGGTGAGGCGTGAGCTTCGCCGTCAAACTCTTTGTCGACGCCAGCCATGATTTTCAGCAGGCTGGATTTACCTGAGCCATTAAGGCCCAGCACACCAATTTTTGCGCCATGGAAAAAAGATAGTGAGATGTTTTTCAAAATCTGACGTTTTGGTGGAACCGTTTTAGACAGACGACTGAGGCTGTATGCGTATTGCGCCATTCGGAAAAATCCTATTGGTTGAAGCGAATGAAGGCCGGATAGGTTAATGCAAATAACAATGTAACTCAATCCTGGTAGGTGTTTCGGGCTGTTAATAGTGTTTGGTGAGAGCTGGTGTGCTGGGGTACAATGCGGGGCGTTTAACTTAGTGAAAAATAAAGAGAATTACGATGCATTGTCCATTTTGCAGTGATGCTGATACACGAGTGATCGACTCACGCCTTGTTGCCGAAGGTGAGCAGGTGCGGCGCCGTCGCGAATGCAACGCCTGTGGCGAGCGCTTTACGACCTTTGAAACGGCTGAGCTGTGGTTGCCGCGGTTGGTGAAACGTGACGGTAGTCGCGTACCCTTTGATGAGGAAAAACTGCGAAATGGCATGTTGCGCGCGCTGGAAAAAAGACCGGTTAGCGTTGAGCAAATTGAAGCCTCGGTGAGCCAAATTAAACACAAGCTGCGTGCCAAGGGTGAACGTGAGCTTAAAGCGCTGGTGGTGGGTGAGATGGTGATGGAAGAGCTGAAAAAGCTGGATGATGTGGCTTATATCCGCTTTGCCTCCGTGTATCGGCATTTCGAGGATTTAAACGAGTTTCGTGAAGAAATTGAACGCCTCACTAAAGAAAACTAAGGGTAGTCTAGAGAAGTAATGCCTGAATTAGACGAATTTTACATGGCGCGTGCACTGCAGTTGGCAGAGCGTGGGCTGTACACCACAGAGCCGAACCCGCGGGTTGGTTGTGTGCTCGTACGTGACGGGCAAATTATTGGTGAGGGCTGGCACCGCCGTGCTGGTGAGGGGCATGCTGAAATTGAGGCGCTGGCCTCAGTCAAGGGTTCCGTTGACGGTGCGACCGCCTATGTAACATTGGAGCCCTGTAGCCATCAGGGTAAAACTGGTCCCTGTTGTGATGCGTTAATAAAGGCAGGCGTGAGCCGGGTTGTTGCGGCGATGCAGGATCCTAACCCGCTCGTTGCTGGAAGAGGTTTTAAGCGCATGCAGGAGGCGGGTGTTGAGGTGGCTTTTGGCGTGTTACAGGAGCAGGCGCGCGCTTTGAACCCTGGTTTTACCAAGCGCATGGAAACAGGGCTACCCTACGTACGCATTAAACTGGCAATGAGTGTCGATGGTCGTACGGCAATGGATTCTGGCGAGAGTCAGTGGATTACCGGTCCGGCAGCGCGCAGTGATGTACAAAAGTTACGCGCACGCAGCTCTGCCGTTGTGACGGGGGTGGGCACGGTGCTGCATGATGACCCTTCAATGACTGTACGGGCAGAGCAACTGGGGCTGACCTCCTGTAAGTATGTAAGCGCCGATGACGTCGTAAGCCGACAGCCGTTGCGAGTGGTGCTGGATAGTGAGTTTAAAACGCCCGCGACGGCCAATATTGTTAACTTGCCCGGCTCAACCTGGGTTGTTGGTGCGCAGGAATTGCCTTCACAAAATATCGGTAATGCTGAGCTTAAAAGTCTGCCGGGTGATGACGGAAAAATTGACCTGCAGGCACTGCTTAAAATGCTCGCTAAGGCGGAATGTAATGAGGTGCTGGTCGAAGCCGGCGCTGTTCTGAGCGGCGCTTTTTTACAGGCCGGATTGGTTGATGAGCTGGTCATTTATATGGCCCCGAAACTGCTTGGTAGCGCGGCGCGGCCGCTGATGGCGTTGCCGAGTATGGATAAAATGGCTGATCAAGTGAATTTAGAGATTTGCGATGTGCGTAGCGTTGGTGATGACTGGCGGATTAATGCTATAGTTCGCGGTTCTCAGAAATAACCGGAGCGGAACAAAGCTCCACTGCAAAGAGAGATAAAGGTGTTTACGGGAATTATCGAAGCCGTTGGTGAAATTCATACCATACAACCACGTGATGGCGATGTCCGTCTGTATGTGAAAACGGGCAAACTGGATTTAAGTGATGTCGCGTTGGGCGACAGCATTGCGGTGAATGGCGTGTGCCTGACAGCGGTTGAGTTGCCGGGTGATGGTTTTTGGGCCGATGTGTCACGTGAAACGATTAATCTCACCTGTTTTGAGTTTATCAAGCAGGGCGCGCGCGTGAATTTGGAAAAGGCGCTGACGCCGCAAACCCGTTTAGGTGGGCACCTGGTGAGTGGTCATGTGGATGGCCTGGGTGAAGTCATCAGTCGTCACGGTGACGCACGCTCCGAGCGTTTTACCATTCGTGCTCCCGATGAATTAGCCAAGTATATTTCTCACAAGGGCTCGATTTGCATCGACGGTACCAGTCTGACCGTTAACGCCGTTAATGGTGCTGAGTTTGAGTTGAATATTGTGCCGCATACCATTCAAGAAACCATTATTGGTGATTACAAACAGGGCACTAAAGTGAACTTGGAAGTGGATCAAATTGCCCGCTATCTGGAGCGTTTGATGCTGGGTGATAAGGCCGCCGAGCCAGGTTCAAAGGGTATGGATATGGCCTTTTTAAAAGACAACGGTTTCGCCTAACGGGGTTGAAAACGCTCATCTGAGTCGTTTTTGACACCTGTTAAGACGAAACTAAAGACGTTAAAAAATTAATCTTACAGTTTGGAATAAAGCATTATGATCAAGACAATTGAAGGTAACTTTTCTGCAAGCAACGCGCGCGTAGCGCTGGTAGTAGGTCGTTTTAACAGCTTTGTTGTGGAAAGCCTGGTTGATGGTGCGGTTGATGCGCTGAAACGCATGGGTGGCGTCGCTGAAGAAAACATCACCATCATTCGTGTACCCGGTGCTTTTGAAATTCCTCTGGCTGTGCAAAAGGTTGCCGCAAGCGGTAATTACGATGCTGTTGTTGCGCTGGGTGCCGTGATTCGCGGCGGTACGCCACACTTTGAGTATGTGGCTGGTGAGTGTGTGAAGGGCATTGGTCAGGTTTCTCTACAGACAGGTGTTCCGGTTGCTTTCGGCGTGCTGACGGTTGATACCATCGAACAGGCGATTGAGCGTTCAGGTACGAAAGCTGGAAACAAGGGCGCTGAAGCTGCGCTGTCCGTGCTGGAAATGGTGACACTGTTTGATAATCTGGACGCCTAATGAGCGATCAGTCTCAGCCAAAACCAAAAAACAAACGCTTGAGTCCAGCGCTGCGCCGTAATGCGCGGCGGCTGGCAATGCAGGCGCTCTATCAGTGGGAGCTGGCTAGTTCATCGCTGCTGGAAATTGAGCGTGAGTTCCGCGAAGATAACAATATGCAAAAGGTCGATGCGGACTACTTTACTGAGTTGCTGCACCGAGTGCCGACGCTGAAAACTGAGCTGGATGAGCAGATAAAGCCGCTGCTGGATCGGGATATCAGTGAGCTGACGCCTGTTGAGTTGACCATTTTGCGCCTCAGTGGCTATGAACTGCTTAAGCGCCCTGATGTCCCTTATCGCGTTATTATTAATGAAGGCGTTGAACTGGCGAAAACCTTTGGTGCCACCGATGGCCATAAATACGTAAACGGTATTTTGGATAAATTGGCTGGCCGATTAAGGCTTGAGGCTAAAAAGTAACGCCCTGAGCTATTCTGGAATTTTCAATGTCGCTGTCTGAGTTCGAACTGATTCAACATTGTTTCGCCGAACAGGCAGCGATCTATACCCATCCTGATGTTCGGCTGGGCATCGGTGATGATTGCGCCATTATCGCTCCGAGCTCCGGACAGGATTTGCTGCTAACCGTCGACACCCTTGTTGCTGGTGTTCATTTTCCTGAAAACCTTCCCCCCTACCAAATTGCCGGGCGTTGTCTGGCGGTAAATTTAAGCGACCTTGCAGCCATGGGTGCAAAGCCGGCTTGGTTTACGCTGGCGCTGACGTTGCCTGAGGCGAATGAAACCTGGTTACGAGAGTTTAGTCGTGGGCTGTTTGCGCTTGCCAACAGTGCTGATATAAGCCTGGTGGGTGGAGATACCACCCGTGGCCCGCTGAGTATTACTATACAGGTTCACGGCTATGTTCCGGCTGGTCGAGCACTACGCCGCGATGGCGCAAAATCCGGCGACCAGGTTTATGTTTCTGGAACGCTGGGGGATGCCGGAGCTGGGCTAAAGCTGTGCTTAGCGGGAAACCGTGGGGATAGTGATTTTCTTGTGCGGCGCTTTATTTCGCCGACTCCGCGTCTAGCGTTAGGACAAAAACTGTTGGAGGTTGCATCGGCTGCTATCGATATTTCTGACGGGTTGTTGGCTGACCTTGGCCATATTTTAGAGCGCAGTGCTGTCGGTGCCGAGTTGCAGGTTGACTGGCTGCCGCTCTCAGACGAGCTGTGTGAGCAGGTAGGTCAAAATGAGGCGCAGAAGTTAGCGCTTAGCGCCGGTGACGATTACGAACTATGCTTTTGTGTGCCTGTTGAGCGGGCGGCAAAGCTTGAGTTGATTGCAGAGCAAAGTGGGGTAACACTCAGTCATATCGGTGTAATTACCGAACGGGCTGGATTGCGCGTGATAGATGAAGCTGGGCAGCCTGTTACATCGGCGCAAATGGGTTATCAGCATTTTTAAAAAGGAAACGCTATGAATAAAGTCCCTGCCAGTATTTGGAAAAACCCCTGGCATTTCACCGCCTTTGGCTTTGGCAGCGGTGCGGCTCCTTTTGCACCAGGAACCTTTGGTACCCTGGCGGCGGTGGTGTTGTATTTACCATTGCAGTATTTGCACTGGTTTAGTTATCTGTTGGTGGTGGTTGTCGCCTTTGTTGTGGGGGTGTTGATTTGTGAGCGCACATCCAAGGATATTGGTGTGCATGATCATGGCGGTATTGTCTGGGATGAATTTGTTGGCTATTGGTTGACTATGCTGTTTGCGCCACCGGGTTGGGTGTGGATTGTGGTTGGTTTTGTCCTGTTTCGACTTTTTGATATTACCAAACCGCCACCTATCGGTTGGCTGGATAAGCAGGTAAAGGGCGGTATGGGCATCATGATTGATGATGTGGTCGCTGGCATTTACGCGTTGCTGTGTTTGCAGTTGTTAGTGCGTATTTTTCAGGGCTAACAACGGGGAGAGGTTTTGATGAAACCGAAGTTTACCGCCCTAGCTCTATTGGTGGTTGGCTGGCTTATTTTTAGTCTGCCAGTGCCGGCGCTGGAGTCACAGGATGTGCGTGTGGTAGGGCTGTTTAGTAATGCCGCAGTGGTAAAAATTAATGGTAAACAGCGCCTGTTAAAGGTTGGGCAGCCGAGCCCTGAAGGGGTTGAGCTGCTTGGCGCCGATGCGCGAGAGGCGACATTGCTAATTGCCGGTAAGCAATACCAGCTAGGTCTGAGTCGGGATCATAGTGGTGGTTATCAAGAGCGTCAGGTTGTTAGTGCACAAATTAGTATTGATGCTTATGGGCGGTATTTAATACCGGGTACGATTAATGGGCGTACTACTCTTTTTCTGGTCGATACCGGGGCGACTGCGGTGGCGATGAACTCTGAAACAGCACGTGCATTAGGGGTCGATTTTGCTTCAGGGCAGGAGGGGCTTAGTCGTACTGCTTCGGGAGTTGTACGCTCCTTCCACTTGACTCTGGATAGCGTAAAAGTAGGTGATATTGAAGTGCGCAATGTCCGTGCCGCAGTAATTGAAGGTGTTTACCCAACCGAAGTGTTGCTGGGTATGTCCTATCTTTCTCATGTGGAAATGAAGGATGATGGCGGTACCTTAACCCTGACCAAAAAGTATTAAGCTGATATTTTTTGTTAATTGCCGGTAATTGTGGGTAAAGTGGGGTAATTAATTAGAATATTAGCCCCTCGTCATGGCTTTTTTCTGGCTTATGCTGGTAAAATTCACGCCCCATTTAATTTGTTCCCGAGGTTTTAGGTGACCGTTCGTTATATCGCTTCTTCGAAATTACCCACAGAGTGGGGTGAGTTTGCCATTCATGGCTTTGAAGAAATCGACACAGGCAAAGAGCATGTGGCGTTGACTATGGGTGACGTGGGTGACGGTGAGCCGGTCTTGGGGCGAATTCATTCCGAGTGTTTGACGGGTGATGCCTTGTTCAGTCTGCGTTGCGATTGTGGTCATCAGCTACACCGTGCGCTAAAAAGAATTGCTGAAGAAGGGCGGGGCGTTTTGCTGTATCTGCGCCAGGAAGGGCGCGGTATTGGTCTTTCCAATAAAATTAAAGCCTACAAATTGCAGGATGAAGGCGCAGACACCGTAGAGGCTAATGAAAAACTGGGGTTTGGTGCTGATATGCGTGATTACAGCATGCTCGAAGTAATGCTTGAGCATCTGGGTATTAAGCAAATGCGCTTGATGACCAATAACCCGGTGAAGGTAAAAGCACTGCAAGATGTGGGTGTTGATGTGGTTGATCGTGTGCCACTGAATACCGGTGAAAACCCGCACAATGCAAAATACCTGCAAACGAAGGTAGGCAAGTTAGGTCACCTGTTCGATCTGAACGACTAATACGTTACCTGATGCTGCCTGCGGCGTCTCTTCGAAAGACGCGAGTGTTTGCTGAAATCAAGCTCAATATATCCGATACACACTCAGAGCCTAAGTGCTTAGGCTCTGGACTTCTGATCAATTTGTTTTAATTGCTTTAAGCGATTTTCAATTGACGTAATAATTCCGCCTTTATCCAACCCGCAGTCTGCAAGCATGTCTTCGGGGTTGCCGTGCTCGACGTAGCTGTCTGGTAAACCCAGGTTTAATGCCATTCCCTGGTAGCCCTGGGCAGCTAACACCTCGTTTACTCCTGAGCCCGCGCCACCAGCAATAGCATTTTCTTCTACCGTCACCAGTACATCATGACTGGCAGCCAGTTCTGCAATAAGTTCTTCGTCAAGTGGTTTTACAAAACGCATGTTGGCAACTGTGGCGTTAAGCTGCTCAGCAGCCTCCAGTGCCGGTGCCAGCATAGTGCCAAAGGATAAGATGGCGACTTGTTGGCCTTCGCGGCAGATTTCACCTTTGCCTATAGGCAGTGCTTGCATGTCTTTGACTGTGGCGACACCGGGGCCGGTGCCGCGTGGGTAACGTACAGCAGCAGGGCCTTCGTGTACAAAGCCGGTGTAGAGCATCTGGCGGGTTTCGTTTTCGTCCGCGGGAGCCATGATCAGCATTTTTGGAATGCAGCGCAGAAAGGATAAATCAAAGCTGCCGGCATGGGTGGGGCCGTCTTTGCCGACCAGGCCGGCCCGATCAATAGCGAACAGGACATCCAAATCCTGAATGGCAACGTCGTGAATCAGCTGATCATAACCGCGCTGCAGGAAGGTGGAGTAGATGGCAACTACCGGCTTTGCGCCGCCGCAGGCCAGGCCCGCAGCGAGAGTGACTGCGTGCTGCTCGGCGATAGCAACATCGTGGTAACGATCGGGGAAGCGCTTGGCAAACTCGACGAGGTCAGAGCCATCCTCCATGGCAGGGGTGATGCCCACCAGTTTTTCGTCCTGTTCTGCCATATCGCACAGCCACTGACCAAAGATATTGGAATAGCTGGGCTGTTTGACCTTCGGAGTGGTCACCCCTGCTGCCGGTACCGGCGCTATTTTATTGATCGCATGGTAGCCGACGGGATCTGCTTCTGCGGGGCTGAAGCCTTTTCCTTTTTGAGTGATGACATGCAAAAACTGTGGGCCAGGCAGAGCCATAACATTGCGAATGGTGGGTACTAGCGTAGACAGATCGTGACCATCAATTGGGCCAATGTAGTGAAAGCCCAGTTCTTCAAACAGGGTGCCAGGGGCAACCATACCCTTCATGTGTTCTTCGGTGCGGCGCATAATTTCCAAGGCACCCGGCAGGCCGCCGAGAATTTTTTTGCTGCGCTCGCGCACGCCCTGATAGGTTTTTCCCGATAATATTTTCGCCAGGTAATTTGACAGGCCACCGACATTTCGAGAAATGGCCATGTCGTTGTCATTCAAAATGACTAGCATATTTGCTTTGGTATGCGCTGCATGGGATAGGGCTTCAAAGGCCATGCCGGCCGTCATCGCGCCATCGCCAATAACGGCAACTGCTTTGCGATCTTTGCCCTGTAGCTGGGAGGCAAGGGCCATTCCCAGTGCGGCGCTGATGGAGGTGCTGGAGTGGCCAACACCAAAGGCGTCATAGGGGCTTTCGGCGCGTTTTGGAAAAGCTGATAGGCCATCTTTTTGGCGGATTGTAGGCATTTCTTCGCGACGACCGGTAAGGATTTTATGGGGGTAGGCCTGATGGCCGACATCCCAGACCAGATAGTCGTCGGGGGTGTTGAGTAGGTAGTGTAAAGCAACTGTCAGCTCAACAACGCCCAGTCCTGCGCCAAAATGGCCCCCAGATTGGCCGACGCTATAGAGCAGGTATTCACGTAATTCGTTGGCCAACTCCGGGAGTTGCTTTTCATCTAGCTGTTTTAGCTCAGCAGGCGTATTCGCTGCATCGAGCAGAGGGGTGGACGGCCGTGTTCTGGGAATTTCGTGGAACATGTATCAGTACTGGTTACGGTGTTAAGTGGCAGGCAGCGAATTTTACACCAACTGCGGGTGCGATGCTTGTTTTAGACGGCTATTTGTTGCGTTCGATAATATAAGCCGATAGTTGGCGTAAATTATCGGCCTCTGGCCCAAAGATGTCCAATGCCAATAATGCCTGTTGGTGTTGCTCTTGAGCGGCTTGTTTGGCTTCATTAAGACCAAGAATTGAGGTATAGGTGGCCTTGTTCAGAGTTTGATCGGCACCCTGTTGTTTGCCGAGTGTCTGGGTATCCGACTCGACGTCGAGAATGTCGTCTTTAATCTGAAAAGCTAGACCGATACAGGCAGCGTATTTCTGCAACGCGTTTAGCTGCTCGCTGCTTGCCTTGCCGCTTGCCAGTGCGCCAAGCAGTACGCTAGCCGATATCAGTGCGCCGGTTTTGTGGTGGTGCATCTGTTTGAGTTCGTTTAAGCTCAGTTGTTTACCTGTGCTGTCCAGGTCGAAGGCTTGCCCGCCGACCATGCCGCTGGCACCACTTGCCTGGGCAAGACGCTGTATCATTTGTAGAATCAGGGTTGGGTTTTGCTGTGCGACAGGGTCATTACTTAATATTTCAAAGGCTCGTGTTTGCAGGGCATCTCCCGCCAGAATAGCGGTCGCTTCATCGTAAGCAATGTGGCAGGTAGGCTTGCCGCGGCGCAGGTCATCGTCGTCCATGGCGGGTAAGTCGTCATGGATGAGAGAATAAGCGTGAATAAATTCAATTGCGCAGGCTGCGCTGTCGCAAAGGCTGTTGCTGGTTTTCAGCGCTTCGGCAGTGGCGTAAACCAGTACCGGCCTGACTCGTTTGCCGCCATTGAAAACGCTATATCTCATCGCGTCGAGTAAGCGAGGGGCAATGGTCTGAGTATCACTAAGTTGCTGTTCTAAGGCCGCATCGACACGAGCCTGACTGCTGGCAATAAAGTCTTTGATGCTCACTTAAGGTTCCGCAACTTCTGTGTTGAAGGGTTGGTTTTCAAGTGAACCGTTATTGTCCACAAGCAGTTGCACCTTTTGCTCCGCTTCGGCAAGCATGGTTTGACATTCGCGGGTTAACTGGATGCCTTGCTCGAAGGTCTCTAATGCTTTTTCTAATGACAATTCGCCGCTTTCCATCTGTTCAACCAGTTGCTCCAGGCTGCTCAGGGATTGTTCAAAATCATAGCTCTGTTTCTTTTTTGCCATGCTGTTACCGCAGTTAAAGGAATAATCTGACACGTTAACCAAGCGGGCTGTTGGGGTCAATCCTGCGGGTAGAATTTGCGGCTATTTGTAGTGCTGGGGAGGATTTTTTTATTTTTATGGCTAAGATTAAAAACGTATTTCCATACTTAGAGAGAGACATCACTTTAGCTGACCAAAAACCGGCCGATACTATAAACAGATGGCGGCTAATAGCTTGGCTGGAGCTTTGACCAAAAAACATACAATAAATGGTTTAGAAAACCGAAACTGTGCCTGAAATTGTGGAGTAGAGAGTGGATTTAGCAACCTTAATAGGCATTTTGGGTGCCTTTGGTATTGTTGTCGCTGCGATGGTGTTGGGCGGCTCGGTGATGGTGTTTCTTAATGTACCATCGCTGCTGATTGTTATTATTGGCACCTTGATGGTGGTGTTGATGAAGTTCAACCTCAGTCAATGCCTGGGGGCCTTTAAGGTCGCCATGAAAGCTTTTATGTTCAAAATGGACAAGATGGAAGAGCTGATCCCCAAGGTTGTTGAAATGGCGGATGTGGCACGTAAAGGCGGCTTACTTGCGCTGGAAGGCCAGCAGGTGGATAACGAGTTTCTTAAGGAAGGCGTCAAAATGCTGGTTGACGGCCATGACGGGGAAGTGGTCAGAAATGTGCTGACTAAGGATTTACGCCAAACCACCGAGCGTCATGCCTGGGGGGCCAAGGTGTTTAGTGCGATGGGCGACGTCGCGCCGGCGATGGGAATGATTGGTACCCTGGTTGGTCTGGTACAAATGTTGTCGGCAATGGATGACCCCAAGTCGATTGGCCCTGCCATGGCGGTAGCTCTGCTGACCACTTTGTATGGTGCGATGATGGCAAATATGTTTGCCATCCCGATAGCGGATAAGCTTGATCTGCGGAAAACAGAAGAAGGGCAGTTGAAATCGATGGTGATTGACGCGTTAATGGCTATTCAAGCGGGCCAGAATCCACGCGTTGTTGAGTCCATGCTGAAAACTTACCTGGCGCCCTCAGTGCGTGATGGTAAAGGTAAAGGCAAGGATAAGAAAAAGTAACGCAATGATCGATGCGTTGAGTGTGAGTTAACGATGTCTGAAGATGTAGAAGACTGTCCCGAATGCCCCGCTGGCTTACCGGCGTGGATGGCAACATTTGCCGACTTGATGTCGCTGTTGATGTGCTTCTTTGTGCTATTGCTGTCTTTCTCGGAAATGGATTTGCTGAAATATAAGCAGCTGGCGGGCTCCATGCGCTCGGCGTTTGGTGTGCAAAATCAAATTAATGTGAAGGATATCCCTAAGGGAACGAGTATTATTGCGCAGGAATTCAGCCCTGGAAAACCCGAGCCCACACCGATCAGTGAGGTTCGTCAATCCACCACAGATGTCACAAAAAATACGCTGGATATTAAAGTTGATGATACCGGCACCAGTGAAACGGGGCTGGGGTTTGATCGCCGCCAGGAAATTCCCGACGCGACTAAAACGGTTGAGTCGGCCAAAGACTTAATTGTTGCTAAGCTGCAGGGCCTGATTAAGGAAACCGAGGAAGATGCTCGTAAACTGGCCGGTGCGCTTAAGAAAGAAATCAGCAGTGGTAAGGTGGACGTGGAAACACGAGGACGCCGGATTATCATCCGAGTACGAGAGCAGGGATCATTTCCCTCCGGTTCAGCACAGTTAAGCCGTCAGTTCGTACCGGTTATGGCAAGTATTCGCACCGTGCTGAAAAAAGTCGACGGTAAAATATCTGTTGAGGGGCATACCGATAGTGTGCCTATTGCGACCAGTGTTTTTCGTTCTAACTGGGACTTGTCTTCGGCGCGAGCTTTGTCGGTGGCGCACGAGCTTTTCAAAGGCGGTGTGCTTAATAGTAACCGCTTTATGGTGACAGGTTTTGCTGACGCTAAACCGTTAGTTGCTAACGATAATGCCGCCAATCGAGCAAAAAACAGGCGTGTTGAAATCATTATCCACCAGGCGCTGGAAAAAGAAGATAGCGATGATGTTAAACGCTTGCAGCAGCTAGACCCAGGTTACTTCAAGGGCTTGAATCTGGATCCCTACTTTATTTTGTCGCCGGACGAAGTTTTTTAATGAATAGTGTTGTCTGGGCTGTGCTTTCTTGCTCGCTCTACGCATAAGGAGAAACGATGGAAAGGCAGGATCGTAGACGTTATTTTCGTATTAACGACTGGGTGGGGTTGAGCTACCGGGTGATTGATGAGGATGAGCTGCGGGCGGCGGCACAGGGCGATAATGTGCAAATATCCTCTGCTCAGGTGATTGAAACCATTGATCGTGAGTTGTTGGATGCCTTGAACGTGCTTTGGCAGGGTAATCCGGCGGCGGCTAATGTGATTGGGTTGTTGAATAAAAAGTTGGATTTTATCGCCGCTGAGTTGGAGGTGGGCTATCTCGGCGGAGAGCTGATTAAGCATGAGAACACTCGCGTTAACATTAGTGCCTGTGGCATGGCTTTTGAGAGTGATGACCGCTTTGATGTCGGTGAAGTACTTGAGCTTAACCTGTTGCTTAAACCGATGAATTCAAACCTCAAGTTAAAAGGTTGTGTAAACGGCTGCGATCGTCTGGATTCGGGTAGCGGGAAACCCTATCTGTTACGGGTCGACTTTCTTGATACTGACACCCATGTGCGTGAAGAGTTAATTCAACATA
>Ga0070726_10000229_pt1 | contig 86120 bp, 66 predicted proteins | sample tdAd471_FD_67275 | JGI IMG/M metagenome (GOLD analysis project Ga0070726, IMG submission 67275) | Marine sediment microbial communities from the Atlantic coast under amendment with organic carbon and nitrate - tdAd47.1 | ecosystem: Environmental > Aquatic > Marine > Coastal > Sediment | place...
CAGAGCAGCCGCGTCGATCACGTTGCGCGTCTCCTCGGTCAACGGGCAGCACAGCATGACGTAGTCCGACTCCGCCAACAGCTCGTCAAACGGCGCGTACCGGGCGCCCAATTCCTGCTCGACCTCCGGCCGGCGGCGCCGATTGTAATAGAGCACGGTCATGTCGAACGCTCGGGCGCGTTTGGCGACCTCCCGCCCGATCGCTCCCATGCCGAAAATTCCGAGCGTAGCCGAATGCACCTCGCGCCCCAGCATGTATCCCGGATCATGCTCTAGGAATTCGTCCGAGCGCGCATAGCGCTCGCCCTCGGCCATCCGCCGACCCGCCGCCAGCATCAACGCGACGCCCATGTCGGCCGTCGCGCCGTTCAATACGTCAGGGGTGTTGCCGACCGGAATCCCGCGGCGGTTGCAGGCCGCAACGTCGATGTGATCGACGCCCACGCCGTAGTTCGAGACCAACTTGACGCCCGGCAGGCGGTCGAGCATCTCGTCTCCCACGTGCGCGTGCCCGTAGGTGTAGATGGCCACGGGCCCAGGTCCCTCGGTCTCCCACGGGAGCAGTTCCACTTCATCATTCAGAAACTCGCGGACATCGTCGTCGAGCGGTCCGTCGGTCACTACTTGCGGCTTCGGCATGGACTGCCTAGATTGCCCGCCAACGTACCACGCCGTCAACCACCGCCTTCTCCACCTCGCCTGTTCGCGCTAAGAATTCCAGGTGCGCCACCCCCTCCGCCAACGCCATTCGACGCTCGCCCATCGGTCGCCGGGTTCCCCAGATCGCGCCCGCAACCGCCCAGCCCGAGCGCGTCTCCCCATCCACCGCATCGCGAATCTTTCCGAGCCTCTTGCGGTGATGCCGTCGCGCACTCTGGATCCATCCGGCAAAGTCCTCGAACGGGTTGCCGTGGCCGGGGACTACAAGGTCGACTTCCAAGCCTTCCAGCCGCGCCAAGGTGTCAAAGTACTCGCCAAGCGGATTCCCAGGGTAGAAAGCATGCACTCCGATGTTCGGCGTAATGCGCTCCAGCACTGCGTCGGTCGAGTAGAGGATTCGCCTCCCGGCGTCATGGAACGCCAACAGCGCCGGCGAATGCCCCGGCGCGCACAATGCCTCGATCTCACCGCCGACATATCCGAAACGTTCGCCCTCGCGGAGTTCCCCGTCCACCACGAGCCTTTCCGTCCGGCCAGACAAGTCCCGCGCACCCGCCTCAATCTCGTCGATCGTCTCCGGCTCCACACCGTGCTCGGCCAGGTACGTTCTCGTCTGCGCGAAAAATGCGCCCTCGGCTCGCGGGGCCACCAGCGGCGATTCGCGTGGATGCATGAGCACCGGTGCGCCGGACAGCCTCCGCGCACGCGCGGCGCCGCCCACATGGTCCGGGTGCAGATGCGAAATCAAGATCTTCGTAATCGCCCGCCAGTCGATCCCGAGTTCCCTGAAAGCCGCATCGAAAACCTTAAACGTGTCGTCCGTGTTCAAACCGCAATCAATCAGAAAGTACCCGTCCTCACCTCGGAACAAGTAGGACGTCACGCCCCCGGGCGGCCACGGAATCGGCAACCGAATCGCCCAGGCGCCGGGAGCGATCTCTCGCAACAGTTCATCTCGGATGCTCAAGCCTTATGCTCCTTCCACGTCCCGCGCTTGAACAACCACCCGCCGGCCAACGCCCACGAAGCTTGCGAGGCGACTATCGCGATCAGCACGCCGCGCACGCCCCAATCGAGCGTCACCGCCAACAGATACGCAAGGGGAATCTGCCCCATCCACAGCACCACCAAGTTGAGGTAGAAAGGCGTATCGGAGTCGCCCGAACCGTTGAAGGCGTTCGAGAACACCATCGAGTACGCCGAGAAGCAATAAGCCAACGCCGAAATCCGCAGCACCAAGACGCCGGGCGCAATCACGTCCGGGTCGCTCGCAAAGATCCCCACCATCCAGTCCGCTCCCATCCAGAACAGCACCGCAATCGTCGCAAGCAGATAGAGGTTGTAGCGCCCCGTCAGCCAGACGGCTTCTTCGGCCCGATCCGGCAGCTTGGCGCCAAGATTCTGGCCGACCAGCGTCGAGGTCGCGTTGCTCATCCCCCAGGAGGGAAGAATAGCGAAGTGGATCAGGCGCACCGCAATCGTATAGCCGGCCAGCACGTCGTCGCCGAACTCGGCCACAATCCGCATCATTCCGAGCCAGCTGGCGGTGGCCACGAAAAACTGCAAGATCGCCGTGGCGGAGATCCGCAGCAACCCGCGCATGACCGGCACGTTCAACCGGCACGCCTTGGCGTCCAGCCGAACCCGGCGGTCCCCGGTCGTCAGCGCCCAAAACTGGAAAGCGACGCCGGCGCCCCGCCCAATGGTCGTCGCCACCGCGGCTCCGACTAACCCCATCTCCGGGAACGGCCCCAGTCCGAAGATCAAACACGGATCCAGGATCATGTTCAGGATGTTGGCCAGCCAGAGCGAACGCATCGCGATCGCCGCATCCCCAGCGCCCCGAAATACGGCGTTGTTCAAGAACAGCAGGAAGATCGTCGGCGACCCCGCCAGAAGCACCGCCGTGTAGCTCCGCCCCCCCACTACCTCCTCCGAGGCGCCCATCAGGGCCAATAATTCCGGCGCGTAGAACCAGCCGATCACGCTGACTGGGAGGGAGAATACAATCCCCGCTAAGATCGCTTGCGCCCCCGCCGACGCGGCGCCCTCTGCGTCGTTCTCGCCGATCCGGCGCGCAACCGTCGCGGTCGCTCCAATCGACAACCCCAAAGCGACCGCGAATACGAGAATGACCAGCGAACCCGAAATCCCAACCGTCGCCACCGCCGCCGGTCCCAGCTTTCCGACAAAGAAGATGTCGACCAACCCGAACGTCGACTCCATCAGCAGTTCCAACGCCATCGGAATCGCCAGCAGCATCACCGCGCGCGGCAGCGGCAACGTCGTATAGTCTTCCCGGTGGCCGCGCAGGGACGACTTAACCGACTCCCATAGAGGAGGCAGTTCGGCCGTCGCGGCGGACGAGCCGGAATCGGAAGAGGGCCGCATGGGGGAAGAAAAGGGGCTCCGCAGGGAGCCCTCTAGATATTGTGACGCACCTGACGGACAAGTCGGCGTAACCTATGCCCTGTTCGCGCAGCCTCTACCCATGGACCAAGAGATCGATTCCGCATGAGCCTTCCCGAGTTTTCCATCAAACGCCCGGTCACCATCCTGATGGCCTGCCTCGTCTGCATCCTGCTGGGCGCCATCTCCTTCATGGACATCCCGGTCGACCTCATGCCGCAAATCGACCAGCCGACGTTGTCCATCAACGTCGACTACCCCGGCGTCGCGCCGGAGGAGATGGAGACCCTCGTTTCCCGCCCCATGGAGCAAATCGTCAGCTCCGCACCGGGCGTCGAGCGGGTTACCTCCACCTCGAGCGAAGGCCGCTCCTCCGTCCAGGTTCAGTTCCTCTACGGGACGGACATCGACGTGGCTTCCGACGAGGTGCGCTCTCGCCTCGACCGCGGACGCCGCAGCTTACCGGACGACATCGAGCCGCCGTTCATCTTCAAGTTCGACGTCACCCAGTTCCCCATCATGTTCCTCACCATCGCCGCCGAGGACATGGACTCCAAGGAACTGCGGACGTTCACCGACAAGAACGTGCTCTACCGCTTCGAACGCGTTCCCGGCGTCGGCCAGGTCCGCGTGAACGGCGGACTGCGCCGTGAGATCCACGTCGATCTCAACTTGGAGAAACTGCGCGCACTCGACCTTTCCGTCGCACAGGTCGTCAACCGTATTCGCAGCGAGAATTTGAACCGCCCCGTCGGCCCGGTCAAGGAAGGCCGCTTCGAGGTCCTGCTGCGAACCTACGGCGAGTATGAAAGTCTCGACCAGATCCTCGACGTCGCCCTTGCCTCCCGCCAGGGAGTGCCAGTCTACGTCCGAGACATCGCCACAGTCGAAGATTCCCACGAAGACATCCGCTACTTCGTCGGCGTCAACGGCAAAGAGGCGATGCGACTGATCGTCTTCAAACAGTCCGGCTCCAACACCGTCAAAGTCTCCGACGAAATTTGGGCGGAGGTCGACCGCATCCACGGCGACTACCCAGGCATCCGCATCGAGAAGACCATGGATACGGCCGACTTCATTCTGTCGGCGATCAACAACGTCAAGTCCGCCGCATCCGCCGGCGCCGTGCTGGCGGTCATCGTACTCCTGGTCTTCTTGCGCAGCTTCTCCTCGACGCTGATCATCGGCACGGCGATTCCCATTTCAGTCATCTCCACGTTCGCCTTGATGTACTTCAACGGCTTCACCCTGAACACCGTCAGCTTCGGCGGGCTGGCCCTCGGCGTAGGCATGCTCGTCGACAACGGGATCGTCGTCCTGGAAAACATCTTCCGCCATCGTGAGGACGGGACGCCGCTGCTCGAAGCGGCCGTCACCGGCTCCAACGAGGTCGCGACCGCCATCACCGCCTCCACGCTGACGACCATTGCAGTCTTCGTCCCGGTGGTCTTCATGGGCGGCTACTCCGCGCAGACTTTCCAGCAGTTAGCCTACGTCGTCTCCTTCTCTCTGCTCTGCTCGCTGATCGCGGGCCTGACCGTCGTTCCGGCGTTGAGTTCGAAGTTGCTCAAGAACAGCAAGGCGAAGAGCATGGGAGAGGGCGGCTTCCTCAAAGCGATGAGCGAGTCCTACGGGCGCGTGATCGAATGGGCGCTCGACAATCGAATCGTCGTGACCTCGGCGGCCGTCGGGCTGTTCGCCTGCGCCTACTGGATGACCGGGCTGGTCGGCGTCGAACTCGAGCCGCAGGTCGACGAAGGGCAAATCCGCGTCAGCGTCGAACTCGAGTCGGGAACCAACGCCGACACGACCAAGAAAGTCATCGAGGAGATGTACCAGATCGTCGAACGCGAGGTGCCCGAGGCCGAGTACGTCATGACCGAGGCGGGCCAGAACAGTCCCTTCCGCGGCATCGCCACGCACCGCGGCGAGTTGCGGATCACGCTCGCCCCGCAGGGCGAGCGTGAGCGTACAGCGGCCGAGGTCGCCAACCTCCTGCGCCCGCTGCTCATGCGCGTCGTCCCCGGCAGCCAAGTGCGTACCCGGATCCAGAGCGGCAACTTTGGCCGCAGACGCGGCGGCGGCGACGGTGGCAGCGACCGCCTCTCGGTCGAAATCCGGGGCTACAACCAAGAAATCGCCGAGAGCCTAGCCCTCCAAGTTCGCAACACCATGCTGGAGATTCCCGGCGTCGCCGAGGCCCAAGTCTCGCGCCAGCCCGGCCTGCCTGAGATGGTCGTCAAAGTCGACCGCCTGAAGGCCGCCTCCATGGGGATGACGGTCCAGGAGGTCGCCGACACGCTGGAGACCGCAGTCGGCGGACGCCGCACGTCGTTCTATCGCGAGGAAGGCGACGAGTACGACATCGTGGTCCGCTTGCGCGAGGAAGATCGCCTCTCAGTCGGCCAAATCGGAGAGATCCCGCTCCGCTCGCCCGGCGGCAGCCTCATCTCCGCGGACCAAGTCGTGCGCCTCACGCGCATGGAAGGGCCGACGCAGATCGACCGCGTTGACCAGCAACGAATCATCAACGTCACCGGCACCATCGCCGACCGCGACTTCGGCTCGATCGTCGCCGACCTGCAAGCCGCCTTGGCGAACATACCGCGCCCCGACGGCTACGAAATGCGTATGGGCGGCGAGTACGAAGACCAGGTCGAGGCGTTCAACGACTTGCTCTTCGCCTCGATTCTCGCCTTCATCCTGGTCTACATGGTCATGGCCGCCCAGTTCGAATCGTTGCGCGATCCGTTGATCATCATCTTCTCGATTCCCTTGGCGGCGATCGGCGTCGTGACGACCCTGGTCCTCACCGGAACAACCTTCAACATGCAGGGCTTTCTGGGAGTGATCATCTTGGTCGGCATCGTCGTCAACAACGCCATCGTCTTGGTCGACTACACCAACCAGCTCCGCCGCGACCACGGCTACAGCGTGCGCGATGCGGTCGTGACGGCAGGCAGCCGCCGGCTTCGTCCCATTCTCATGACGACTGTGACGACCGTGCTCGGCCTCGCTCCCATGGGACTCGGTGTCGGCGAAGGTTCCGAGCTGCAGGTGCCCATGGCGCGCACGGTGATCGGCGGCCTCGTGACCTCCACCCTCATCACCCTCGTCTTTATCCCCGTCGTCTACGCGACGCTTGAAGAATACGGCGAGCGCTCGGCCGAACGTCGACGCCTCCGCGAACTGGACGAAGCCGCGCCAGTCTCCGGCGACTAACTTCTCTTTCGACCACAACAGCCGGCAACGGGGACTGTCCCATCAAGGCCTCAGCGCCACGGCAGTATCCCAGCGCGTGTGGACTGTCCCCAAGCGGCTCACTGTCAACAACTTCCACTGCCGCCTTCCGTCTTCATCCCCTGCCGATCACATCGTCCCGCTCCGCCGCCGAACCGCATCCGGCCGATCCGCCAAGTCCGGCAACAACTCAACCCCCAACCCCGCCCCTTCCGGCGCCCGGATGTACCCTTTCTCAATCGGCGGCAACTGCGTCACGAGTTCCTGGTACCACCCCGTCGTGAACGCCCGGACGGTCTCCTGAATCAGTCCGTTCGGCGCGTGCAAGGAGAGGTGCGTCGAAGCCGCCAGAACAACAGGACCGGTGCAATCGTGGGGCGCCACCGGCAGCTTCCACGCCTCGGCCATTGCGGCAATCGCACGCGCCTCGGTCAGCCCGCCGCACCACGACAGATCCAGCATCACCACGCCCGCCGCCCCCGTCTCCAACAAGTCGCGAAAAGCCCAACGGCTCGCCAGCGTCTCCGAAGCGCAGACCGGAGCCGGACTCCGCTCGGCGTAGCTCTTCAGACTCTCCAGGCTGTCCATGCGGATCGGGTCCTCATGCCAAAACGTGTCGTAGGGCTCGAGCGCCTTCGCAATCTTGATCGCCGTCGGCAAGTTCCACAACGAGTGGAACTCCACCATCACGTCCATCTTGTCGCCCACCGCCTTGCGGATCTTCTCAAACGGTTCCAAAGCCTTCTTCAAATCGGGCCCCGAAATGTACAGTCCGCCCGAAGCCTCCGCGTACGGATCGAACGGCCAAATCTTCATGCCCGTCACGCCCTCTTCCAACAAGCTCAGAGCCAGCTCGTCCGCACGATTCAGAAACGCATCCAGATCCTCGTAGGGTCCGTCGGCCTTCTCCGGCAAGCCCCAATTCGCCGTCTCCTGCCGCGGCGCCCGAATATAGCGATAACCGGCGCATGTGTTGTAGATCCGTACCTTCTCCCGATGTCGTCCGCCCAGCAACTGCCAAACCGGCTGATCGGTCGCCTTGCCCCACAAGTCCCACAGCGCCAAGTCAATCGCCGAGTTGCCCCGCGTCTCAGCCCCGGTCGACCGGAACCCCACGTACCCGGTCAGCTTGCGGGCCAATCGCTCCACGTCCAGCGGATTCTCGCCGATCAACTGCGGCGCCGCTTCGTCATGCAGATACGCCTCCACCGCCGACGCCCCGAAAAACGTCTCGCCCAGCCCAATCAACCCCTCGTCGGTCTCCACGTGAACCCAGATCAGGTTCGGGAACTCGCCCAGCCGCAGCGTCTCTAGTCCGGTAATGCGCACCTGGAGATTGTAAGCTCAGCCAGCGGGCTTGACTCTATAGTCGACTCTAGGGTGTAGAGTGAGATCGCATGCGCAAAATCGGCGAAGTCTCCAAGCGCTCAGGCATCGGCATCGAGGCGTTGCGTTTCTACGAAACCCGCGGTCTCATCGAGCCTGCGGCCCGCACCGACGCCGGCTACCGTCTCTACGACGACCAAGTCTTCGAGCGCCTGGAGTTCGTCAAGAAAGCCCAATCCGTCGGTTTCTCTCTCGATGAAATCGCGCGGATCATCGGCGAATCCGCCCAGGGCAAGCGCCCTTGCAAAGACGTGCGCGCCATGGCCGCCCGCAAACTCGCCGAACTCGAACAGCGCATCCAAGAGCTCGAAACGTATCGCGACGAACTGCGCGAAACGGTCCGGGCCTGGGATCGCAAGGGCGAGACCGGCGGTCGCGTCTGCGGCCTGATCGAAGGCCTCGACCCCGACGCCGTGCACGCTCCCAAACGAGGCCGCCGATGACCGAACTCCAAGTCACCGGCATGACCTGCGGCAACTGCGTCCGCCACGTACGCGAGGCGCTGGAGCAAGTGCCCGGCGTCCGCGCCGTAGAGGTTCGCCTAGAAACGAGCCAAGCCGTCGTCGTCGCCGAAGGCGTTTCGCAGGCGCAGCTCGAACAAGCCGTCATCCAGTCCGGCTACGGCGTCGGCGGCTCGGCGATCCCGGCCGCGACGCCTCTGGTCTCTCTCCAGTCGATTGCGCCCGCACCTGCATCCCTCCAGACCGCCGAGTTAGAGATCCGCGGAATGACTTGTGCCGGCTGCGTGGCGACCATCGAGCGCCGGCTGCGCGAAGTTCCCGGCGTCCGCACCGCCGAGGTCAATCTCGCCACAGGTACGGCGGTAGTTCAGTTCGATCCCGCCCAAACCAGCGAAGCGAACCTCATCCACGCCGTCGAACAAGCCGGCTACGAAGCACGTGAGCCGTCCCAAGACGCCGGCGAGGACGAAGCTGACGAATCGGACGACTGGAGACGACGCCTCACCGTCGCCGCGATCTTCACTCTGCCCCTGCTCGTTATCGCCATGTCTCACGGCGCGATCACGTTCCCAGGCGTGACGTGGGTGCAACTCGCCCTCGCACTACCGGTCATGGCCTACGCAGGCGGGCCGTTCTTCGTCCGGGCCTGGGCCGCTCTACGCCACGGCGCGTTCGACATGAACACCCTCATCGCGGTGGGCACGGGCTCGGCATTTCTCTATTCGCTCGTCGCAACCGTCGCCCCGAACGTTGTCGGCTCCAGCGACGTCTACTACGAAACGGCCGCCGCCATCCTAACCTTCGTCGTTCTAGGCCGCATGCTCGAAGCATGCGCCCGCGGTCGAACCGGCCGCGAAATCCGCGCCCTCATGGCCATGCAAGCGCATGTCGCGACAGTCGAGCGCAACGGCGTCGAAGTGGAGATCCCGATTGAGGAGGTCGTCGCCGGCGACGTCGTGCGTGTCCGCCCCGGCGAGCGCTTCTCCGTAGACGGCCAAGTCATTGACGGCCAATCAGCAGCCGACGAAGCCGCCCTTACCGGAGAAAGCGCCCCCGTCGACAAGGGCCCCGGCGACCGCGTCTTCGGCGGAACCCTCAACGCCTCCGGCGCCCTCCGCTATCGCGCCGAAAGGATCGGCGCCGACTCCGCACTCGGACGCATCGTCGAAATGGTCCGCCGCGCACAAGGCGACAAAGCGCCCATCGCCCGCCTAGCCGACGTCGTCAGCGGAATCTTCACCCCCGTCGTCCTCGGTCTGGCGGCGCTCACCTTCGGCGCTTGGTGGTTCCTCGGTTCGCCCGAAACCCGCCTTCAGCAGGCCCTCGTTCACGCCGTCGCCGTGCTCATCATCGCCTGCCCTTGCGCCATGGGTCTCGCGACGCCGACGGCCGTCATGGTCGGCGTCGGACGCGGCGCCTCATTGGGCGCCCTCTTCAAGGGCGGCGCCGCGCTGGAATCCGCCGGACGAATCGATACCGTCGTTTTCGACAAAACCGGCACGCTCACCAGCGGCAAGCCCGTCCTCACCGACTTCGTCGGCGTCGGCATGGACAGCCGCCGACTCCTGGCCGTGGCCGCCGCCGTCGAGCGCAACTCCGAGCACCCTCTGGCCAGGGCGGTCATCGAGACCGCCGAGCGAGAGAACATACAGCCGGCCGACGCGTCCGATTTTCGCTCGACCGCCGGCTCCGGAGTCGCTGCGACGGTAGACGGCGAGCGTTGGACTATCCGCCGCGCCGCTCAGTCTGAGGATCCAGTCTTGGCCGAGTGGGCGTCGGACGGAAAGTCAACCGCCGTGGTTCTCCAAGGAGACCGTCTGGCGGGCCTGCTGGGCTTTCGGGACGAGCCCAAGCCAGAGGCGCGGTCGGTCGTGCAGCGCCTCCGCAGCCAAGGCCTGCAAGTCACCCTGCTCTCCGGCGACAATCAGCTCGCGGCCCAAGCCGTCGCCCGCGACCTCAAGATCCAGGAAGTCCTGGCGGAGGTCTTGCCGGGTGAGAAGGCCCGCCAAATCGAACAGCTCCAAGCAGAGGGCCGCCGCGTCGCGATGGTCGGCGACGGCGTCAACGACGCCCCGGCTCTGGCAACCGCCGATCTCGGCATCGCCGTCGGAGCAGGCACGGACGTCGCCATGGAGACCGCCGACGTCGTACTCGTCCGCGGGGACCTCCACGTGGCGGCCGACGCCCTCGCACTAGCTCGCAAGACGCTGCGCGTCATCCGCCAGAACCTGTTCTGGGCGTTTGCCTACAACGCCGTCGGCATCCCCGTCGCCGCGGGCCTGCTGGAACCGTGGACCGGTTGGGCGCTCTCGCCCGTCATCGCCTCCGCCGCGATGGCGCTCTCCAGCGTCAGCGTCGTCGCGAACAGCCTCCGGCTCCGTTCCTAACGCAACGGCGGTTGAAGCCGATTTTTGGTAACCTGCGTCCGGTCTTGGAGGCCTGATACCGGTATGTCCGTCAACAGTACAACTCGACGCGTTTTCATGGGCGCGGCCACCGCGGCTTCGGCCATGCAGGTCATGGGAGCCAATGATCGCGTCAACATCGCCATCGTCGGTCTAGGGGGCCGAGGCGGCGGCGCTCACCTGCGCACATTCTCGACATTGCCCGACGCTCGCGTCGTCGGTCTCTGCGACGTCAACCAAGCCGCTCGCGAACGCGCCGTAGCGGCCCTCGCCCGGAAAACGTCTGAGAAGGCGAAAGAGTTCGAGGATATGCGAGACGTCTTCGCCGACTCCACCGTCGACGCCGTCTCCACCGCCACGCCCAACCACTGGCACGCTCTCGCCGCCATCTGGGCCATGCAAGCAGGCAAAGACGTCTACGGCGAGAAGCCCGCGTCCCACAACATCTACGAGGGACAAGAACTCCTCTCGACCGCCCGCTCCACCGGACGAATGCTGCAGATCGGATCGCAACACCGCAGCACTCCGTTCAAGATGCGAGCCATCGAGGCCCTCCAGGGCGGCGTCATCGGCGACCTCTATCAGGCCAAAGGCCTGTGTTACAAACGCCGCAAGTCGATCGGACACAAGGAAGATGAACCGACGCCTCCAGGCCTCAATTGGGAAAAATTCCTCGGCCCGGCGCCGCTGCGCCCCTTCAACGAACTCCGATTCGCCTACAACTGGCATTGGTTCTGGGATACCGGCAACGGCGATATCGGCAACCAAGGCGTCCACGAACTCGGCATCGCTCGCTGGGCCATGGGCGACCCCCAGTGGCCCAAAACCGCCTACGCTCACGGCGGCAAGTTCATCTACGACGACGACCAGGAAACGCCCAACACATTGACCGCCGATTTCGATTTCGGCGGCCGAGAACTCGTCTTTGAAGTACGCGGACTCATGACCGGCGCCGAGGGCGCTATCCCTCCACCCCGTCGTCGTCGCGGTCAGCCGGCGCCGCCGCCGTCCGGCGTCGAACCGCTCGACGTCATGGTCGGAAACCTGTTCTACGGCACGGAAGGCTGGGCCGCCATGACCAACTCAGGCTTCCAAGCATTCAAAGGCGACAGCAATGAGCTGCTCATGGAAGAGAAGCCGGAGCGCGGACCGGAAAACGACCCCGTGCGCCTGCACATGCAGAACTTCCTCGACGCCTGTCGCTCACGCCGACATCAGGACCTCAACGACGAGATCGCCATCGCCCACCCCAGCGCCGCGATGTGCCACTTGGCCAACATCAGCTACCGTGTCGGTCGCCGCCTCACTCTTGAAGACGGTCCCACGTTCGCAGGCGACGACGAGGCCAACGCTCTCCTCACGCGCAACTATCGCAAGCCCTACGTCGTGTGACCTCATGTGGCGACTCGCTTCCCTCGCCGCCCTATTCGCCTGCTCGCTCAGCGCCCAACTGGAGGGGGTCGTCGACCTGCACGTCCACTCCGCGCCGGACTCCGGCCCGCGCGCGCTGGACGCTCTCGAAGTGGCCCGCATCGCGAAACGCAACGGGATGCGCGGGCTGCTCTTCAAGAACCACTACACCCAGACCGCATCTCTCGCCTACCTCGTCTCCCAAGCCGAGCCGGACCTCGAGGCCTACGGAGGCGTCGTCCTCAATCGCGCGGTCGGCGGCCTAAATCCTGCCGCTGTCGAACGGATGGCTCTGACCAGCGGCGGCCTCGGCCGAGTCGTCTGGATGCCGACGTTTGACTCCGAGCACTACCACCGCGTCTTTCGCGAAAACCCGAACTTCGTGCCCGTCGCACGAGCAGGCCGCCTGCTGCCCGAGACCCTCGCCGTTCTCGACGCGATCGCCGAACACGACTTGGCCTTGGCGACAGGTCACTCCAGCCCCGAAGAGTCCTTGCTGCTGATCCGCGCCGCGAAGCAGCGCGGCATCCAGCGCATCATCGTCACGCACCCTCTCCCCTCGCCGGTCGCGATGTCCGTGGAGCAGCAGATGGAGGCGGCAAGGATGGGCGCCTATCTGGAGTATGCCTTCCAAGCGACCCTCGCCGCCAACCCAGATTGGCCGGGCGGCGAAGTGACCATGGAGGAGACCGCGGCCGCCATCCGACGCGTCGGTCCGGAACACGTCATCCTGACCTCCGACCTCGGTCAGGTCGGCAACCCCGTCCACACCGACGGACTCGCGCTCTTTCGCAACGCTCTCACCCAAGCCGGTTTCAGCGAGTCCGAGTTGGACCAAATGATGAAGAAGAATCCGGCGCGCTACTTAGGTCTCGACTAGAGCGGCGCGCAGACCAGTCGCTTCGCCGCCCCTTGTCCTCCCAAGGTGAATCCCTCATCAAAAAATGAAACCAACGTACTCTTCCCCTTCTCTGCGCAACGGCCGCACCCTGGAGAGGAACCTGTAGAAGAGGAGCCCCATGCATTACAGCCGCCGACAGGAACGATACGAAGTGACGGGAACCGGGAAGCTAACCTGGGACTCTGGAACCGGCTCAGAGGAGTGCAGCGTGGTCGTACGCAACATCAACTCCAAGGGCGTTCAAGTCGTGGCGAGCAGCGCTTTGGAACCAGGCTCGGTCGCCTATCTGTCCGGCGACGAGTTTGAATGCCTGGGCGACGTGCGATATTGCCGCTCGACGGTCGAGGGCTTCCTCGTTGGATTGAGCTTTCGCCAGGACCCTTTCTTTCGCAACTCGGTCGCAGATTCGCCTGTCGAAGCCTGCGCCGTACCTGCAGGGGTCTGATCGTTCCCGGCCGCTAAAATCGGCGGCGCAACCTCGGCTCGGGCGGAAGAACTTCGATCTTCGGCCTTCGCATGTAGAGATACATCCAGACCGCCCCCGCCACAAATCCGCCGATGTGAGCCCACCAGGCGACGCCTCCGCCCTCGGCGCCGATAGACGCTGCTCCGGAAAAGAACTGGATCGCAAACCAATACGCCAGCATCACCGCGGCCGGCAATTCCACGGTCGTGAAGATGATGACGATCGGAACCAAAGTCGTGACGCGGGCACGTGGGAAACGCACCAAATAGGCGCCCATCACGCCTGAGATGGCGCCTGACGCGCCAATGGCCGGGACAGGGGACGTCGGATTGAGCAGGTAGTGCGCCAGCGAAGCGAGAAGGCCCGTGCCCACGTAGAAGAGCAGGAAGTCGCGATGGCCGAGTTCGTCCTCGATGTTGTCTCCGAATACCCACAGGAACCACATGTTGCCGATCAGATGCATCCAGCCGCCGTGGAGAAAGATCGAGGTCGCCATGCCCGGAACCGAGAGAGACAATGGGTAGCGTCCGGCGAGCGCCTCGCTGATCCGGGCCGGCACGCTGCCCAGCGCGTACACAAAAGCCTCGGCCGCCTCAGGCGACTGTACTAGCAAGAGAAATTGGTAGAGGAAGATCGCGACGTTGACTACGATCAGCGTGACGACGACCGGAGCCGGGCCCCGCCGTGGGTTATCGTCGCGCAGCGGGAACATCGCCCTTTGAGACTACGCCTTGGCCGCGCGTTCGGCGAAGTCCTCAAAACCACGGCGCTCTCCGGTAGCGATCAATTGCCGGGCGTCGTCGACCTTCCGCACGCCGCCGCGCGCGCCGAGCGACTTGCAGTTCAGCGCGGCCATGGCGTTCGACAACTCCAGCGTCTGCTCCATCGACAGCCCGGAGAGAACCCCGTAGCAAAATGCGCCGTGGAAAACGTCGCCGGCCCCGGTCGTATCCAAGCAATTGACGACGAAGGCGGGCGAGTAGGCGTACCGGCCCTCGGTCAACGCCAGTGCGCCGTGCGCGCCCAGAGTCATGGCCGCAACCTTCATCCCGAATTCGCGCTGGATTAGCTCCAGCGCCCGGAAGGGGTCACGCTCATTCGTCCAACTCTTGGGAAACTCCGTACTCGCTACCAGGTAGTCCACAAAAGGAAGCACCTGATCAAAACCGTGGTAGATCGTGTCGACGTCCACCGCAACCTCAACTCCGTTTTCGCGCGCCAACTGAGCGGCGCGCGCCACCGCGGCGACGTCATGACCGTCGATGTGCAGCATGCGGGCGTTGGAGATCATCTCCGCCGTGATCTCGTCGGGCGAGATCTTAAGGCAGTCCGGCCGGTGGGAAAAAATCGTCCTCTCGCCGGTGCTCTCGTCAATCACAATGTAGGCGGACTGGTTGGGGCAGTTCTCGCGGACAAACACGTCCGAGATGTCGACTCCGGAGTTCTCGAGGTCGCGCATCTGGATGCGTGCGCGGAAGTCGTCGCCGACCGCTCCGATGTACTTCGCCCGCAAGCCCAAGCGCCGGCAGGTAACTACCGCGCTGGCGACCTGCCCCCCAGGACTCAGCATCTCCTTGCCGAAGGTGGTCTTGCCCGCATACGGGGGGAACTTCGGTACGACGATGACCGTGTCGGTCGCGTTCTCGCCGATTCCCACGACGTCAAACTGCTTGGACATGAATCGTCCAATTTAGCAAAGAGGCGCCCTGTCGCCTCCCGGTCCCTCTCGCTCTAGGCGCTCTTCGCGGCCTTCTTACGCACCGAAGCCTTCTTTCCGGTCGTCGACTTCGCCGGTTCGGACTTCTCCGCCCGTTTCGGGGCTTTTTTTTTGGGCCGATCGGCGAGGCTCTTCTTCAAGGCGTCCATCAGGTCGATCACCGGAGCCAGCCGCGGGGCCTCCAACGCTTCGGACTCCCGGCCCTCCAGCTTGGCCTCGATCATCTTCGTTACCTGCGTGCGGTAGGAGTCCTCGTACTTGGTCGGATCAAATCCGGCGGCCAAGCTCTCAATGAGTTGCTCGGCCAGCTTCCGCTCGGCGTCCTTCACCTCAATGTCGTCGACCTGGCCGTACTCGGGCAATTCGCGCACTTCGTCGGCATAGAACATGGTGTGCATGGTCAGTCCGTTCTTCCGCGGGCGAATAACGATCGTGTATTCCCGCTGCCGCATGGAGACCTTGGCGATGGCGGCGTACCCGGCATTCTCCATCGCCTCGACCAGCAACGCATAGGCCTTCTGACCGGCGTCCTCAGGAACGGCGTAGAACGACGATTCAAAGTACAGCGGATCAATCTCGGAGAGCTTGACGAACTCAAGAATCTCCATCGTCTGGCTGGATGCGGGCTCAATCTTCTTGAGGTCCTCGTCGTCGACGATGAGGTACTGGTCCTTGGCCGCTTCGTACCCCTTCACCAGCTCCTTGCGCTCGATCACACGACCGAGCTCCGGCGAATAGAGTTGCTGCTTTGCGGGCCGCATCGTCTCCTTGACGATCTGCCGAAAGCTCACCTTCTTCGGCCGAGCGGCTGTAAACAACCGGATCGGGACGGAGATCAACCCGAAGCTCAAGAAACCCTTCCAAACGGTCGCAGCCATGACTGAGATCGAGAGTACCGGATGATTCTAAGTCATAGCAAGCATTCGAGTTAAATTACGTTTTAGGACATACATGGACCGTCTATATAGGGTGGCCAGCTACTGGCATACGTACTGATTGGGGCCGCTTTGCCGTGGTCTTCGGGTGGGGCTCTTGTGATAACCTGAAAATGTCTGACTGGACGGGCCGCTAGCTCAGTTGGGAGAGCGCAGCGTTCGCAACGCTGAGGTCAGGGGTTCAAGTCCCCTGCGGTCCACCATCCCCCCTCGCCCTTCCGCAATCCCCGCGGCGTGCCGTATTCTTGAGATTACTCGCGCCCTTGTAGAACTGTTCCCCGCGGGCGCTCAGGGAGCTATTGCAACATGGTTTTCTCCGTGCGGACGTTTTGCGTCCTGCTGGCCGTCTCGGCCTCCGTTCTCGCGCAGGAAGCGCCTCCCATTGAGACGGTCTTCACCGCCACGCCCGAGCAGCTTCTTGCCCAAGCTAAGGCGATAGAGGCCGAAGAAGACGACTCCGTCGTCGTCCTTCTGCGCGAGTTCGTCACCCGCTTCGAGAGCGACGGCAGCGGCGTCTCAATCTCGCGCCGGATCTACCAAATCCGCAAGGAAGACGCAGTCGATTCCTGGGGAGCTCTCAGTACGACCTGGGCGCCGTGGCGTCAAGCGAGGCCGGAGATCCGGGCGCGCGTCATCGCACCGGACGGAACCGTTCACGAACTCGATCCGGCCACGATCGCCGAGGTCGCCGGGCGCACGGCCGCCAACTCCATCTACTCCGACGACAAGAAGCTACAAGCTCCGCTGCCCGCAATCGAGCCCGGCTCGGTCGTCGAGCGAGAAATCGTGATTCGGCGGCTCAAGCCGGCCTTCGACGGCGGAACCGCCGGCAAATGGTACTTCGATACCTCCGGCCCGGTGCGCGTCGCTCGGATCGTCATCGACGCGGCGGCCGACGTACCGCTGAAGTACTTCGTGCAGTTGACCGATGATGCGGGCCCGACCGTCACCGAAGCGAATGGTCGGAAGCGGCTAGTCTTCGAGCTGCGCGACCTGCCTGCCGACGCCGACCAGCCCTCGAACCTTCCTTCGGACAGGGCGCGCTGGCCCGCCGTCGTCTACTCGACGGGCGAGTCCTGGCAGGCGGTTGCGACCCGCTATGGCGAGCGCCTAGAAGAACAACTCGCCGCCGGCCCCCTCGAAAAGGTCGACGTACCAGAAGGCCTGTCCAAGAAGGAACTCGCCGCCGCCCTCAAGGCCAAGCTCCACGAGCAGGTCCGCTACACCGGAATCGAGTTCAGCGAGTCAGCCTACATTCCGCATCCGCCGTCGGAGACGATGGGCCGCCGATACGGCGACTGCAAAGACACCGCAACCGTCCTGATCGGCATGCTGCGTAGTCACGGCGTCGACGCGACCATCGCGCTGCTGAGCGCTGGAACCGGCCGCGACGTCGACCCGGAGACGCCCGGCATGGGCCGCTTCAACCACGCCATCGTCTATGTCCCCGACGACGAAGAACCGCTCTGGATCGACACCACCGCCGAGTTCTCGCGCGTCGATGAATTGCCGACGAACGACCAAGGCAGACTGGCGCTGATCGTGGCGCCGGATACCACCGAGCTGACGCTGACGCCCGTCTCGACCTCGGCCGACAACCGGCTGATCAAGTACCGCAACGTCGAACTGCCGAACAACGGCAAGGGCGCGTTGACCGAGATCTTCGAGTCCTACGGATCGATCGAGTTGGGCTACCGCGGCTCCTTTCACGGCGTCACAAGCGAGGAGGATTTGAACGACAGCTTCGACGACTACGCCAAGGACGAGTTCTCCAGCGAAGAGATCGAGTTGATCGAAGTCGATCCGTCGGAAGACCTCTCGTCGCGTCATCGGATGAAGATCGAACTCGCGGAAGTCGGCCAGGCGGTCAGCGACCCCAAGGAGGCCGTAGTAGTGATCCCGCTCGCCGGTCTGCGCAGCCGCCTGCCGAACGCCCTGCTCAGCGACCCGGAAGACGACGAGGAGCCGCGCACGGACGACTTCATCCTCTCCAACCCGCACACGGTCGAGTTCCGCTATCGAGTCCGCCCTGCTGTCGGGTACGTCTTCCGAGACGACCAAGAAGACATCGACCGCAAGCTCGGCGTCGCACACTACTCCGCCAAGTTTGCTGAAGGCGAAGACGGAGTCGCCGAAGCCGTCGTACGTTTTGACAGCGGCCCGCGCCGTCTCACACCGGAGCAGTTTGAGGAGACCCGCAAGGCCCTCCGCGAGTTCGCCGAAGAAGACCGCGCTCTGATGTGGTTCGACCAACGCGGCGAGGCGCTCATGACGGCCGGGAAAGTCGGAGAGGCCTTGACCGAGTTCCGCAAGCTGCAGGAAGCTGAGCCGGACGAAGTCCTGCACCAAGTCCGTGCGGCGATGGCGCTGCTCGGCGTTGGACTGGGGGAACCGGCTCGAGCCGAAGCACGCGCGGCGACCGAGGCGGCTCCGGAGTCGGCCACCGCCTGGATCAAACTAGGTTGGACGCTCGAACATGATCTCGTCGGTCGCCGATTCGAAAAGGGATGGGACGCGGCCGGCGCAGAGGCGGCCTACCGCAAGGCCGTCGAACTGGAGCCTGAAGACATCGAAGCCCGCGCTTCTATCGCCATCCTTCTCGAACACGCGCCGGACGGCGAGCGCTACGGGGTCAAAGCGCGATTGGATGAAGCGATCGACGAATATCGCGCGCTGCTGGAGATCGACGACAACGACGTCTTCGAGCAGAACCTGCTCGCCGCACTCATGCGCGCGAACCGGTTTGAAGAGCTGCGCGATGAACTCAAAGAACGCAAAAGGACCGACTTGCCCTACATGGAAATCGCTGCCCGCGCCGTCCTTGAGAGCCCCGAAGACGCGGTCGAGTGGGCAGGCCGAAACGTGAATGAGACCGCTCGTCCGCAGCAGCTCAACAACGCGGTCCAATCGCTGATGATCACCCGGAACTACCCGCAGGTGGCTGGTTTGATGCGGGCCGTCGCAGCAGGTTCGAGCGGCGGAGCTGCGGCGCTGGCCCAGGCAAAACTCTTTGCAAGCATGCAAAGGCACGAAGAACTCGAGCTGCCCGACGACGATCCGCGTTCCGTGGCCTTGAAGGCGGTCGCACTCATGTCCAGCGCCGACGATCTTCCGACGGCGCTCAGACATCTCAGCAGCCACGCCGGCCGCATCCTCAAGTCGGAAGAGCTCCAGGAGGAGATGCGCCAAGAACTCTACCAGTCCAAGTCTCAGATGAGAGCGAGCAACCTCCCCGTAGCCTTTTCGATCGACGTCCTGTTCGCGGGCCGCGACCAACCCGTCACCGGCGACGACCAAGTCGGCCACTCTTCCGCAATCCGCGTCTCCGGCGAAGAGATGCCGTTCTACGTTATCCAGGAGGACGGCGAGTATCGCCTGCTCGACCTGGGCGACGGTGAAACAGCCGATTTCACCGATGCGGCGATGGAAGTTCTCACCCGACTAGACGCGGGCCGCAAGGAAGGCGCGGGAGTAGTGCTCGACTGGATCCGTGAGCAAGTGCCGTTAACAACCGGCGACGATCCGCTCTCGGGCGACTTGTTCGCCCGCTCCTGGAGCGTGGGCGACGAACGCAAGGTCCCGGCCATGCGGGCCGCCGCAGCCGCCATGCTGATCAACGAAGATTTCATGTCGCCGAAGTCCGTCGAGATCCTGACTCCGCTCCGCAAGAAGGCGCGCTCGCAAGAAGAAAAGTCGACGATTGACCAAGTTCTTCTAAAGGCTCATCTCAATCTCAATCGATTCGAGGAGGCAGCTGTCATCGCGCGTCGCCTGTGGAAGACGCACCCGAAGTCCGACATCGCGCTCTCCGGGCTCTTGCTGCCGCTCGCAGGCGCGCGCGCCTGGGACGAGCTGAAGGCCGCCGCTCAAGCCCGTCTCCAGGGCGATCCCCGCGACACGATGGCGCTGCGTGCACTCCTTCTGTCGGCGATGGCTCGCCGCAATCTCGACGACGCCGCCGAGGTCCTGGAGAAGATCGAGCAGATCGGGAGCCTTATTCCGGCCGACTACGGGATGTACGCCTGGACCGCCGTCAATGCCGAGCCGTTTGACCCGACGGCGGTCGATGCGATGGAGAAAGCCGTTCAGCTCTCCGGAAACGAACCGTCCGGCGAGGTCCTCAAGACCCTCGCGATCGTCTACGCCGAGAATGGCCAAACCGGCGAAGCCCGGCAAGTCCAGTCCCAAGCGATGAAAGCGCAGTTCCTAGAGCAACCCAACGATGCAGCCTGGTACGTCTATGGCCGAATCGCCGAGACGCTCGGCGAGATCGAAACGGCGCGTTCCTATTACCAACGTGTCGAAAAAGACCCGGACGAAACAGTCCAGGAGATCAGCATGCACGCGCTTGCCCAGCGGCGCCTAGCGAAACTCTAGGCGCTACCAGCGCAGGATACTCGGGCTCACGACGACGCCCTTCAAGTCGCCGAGCATCGCAACCGACAGCGTGTGCGGGGCGACCCACTCCGAAGCCAGCATCCGCACCTGCTCGGAAGTCGTGCGGTCGACGAGATCCGCCTCTGCGGCGGGATCCAGTACGCGACCAAAGTAGAGTTCCTGACGCAGCAGGTCGGCCACGCGCGTCTTGATCGTCTCCAGCCGTGCCGCGGCCTCTCCGTGGACGTGCGCCTTGGCGGCCGCCAACTCGTCGTCTTCAACCGGAAGATGCGCGAGCTTGCGCATCAGACCCACAACCGACGTCAGGACGCTCGACGCATGCTCGCGCTCCATGAACAGACGCACGGAGAACGATCCGACGTCTTCGTAAAGGTCGAGCGACGAACGCACTTCCGTGGCCTCGAGTTCGCCCGAGGCGAGCATCCGCGTCAGCCGCGACTCCGGCCCGCCGCCCACTAACGCGTTCAAGATGGCCGCGGTGTAGCGCCGCTCGTCCCCGGCTCCGAAAGCAGGTACGCCCACCTGCATGCGCGCTCCTTCCAATCCGGTCCGGCTGCGCATCGCGAAGACCTTGAAGGGCGTCGGCGTGGTCGTGCTGACCGTCTTCTTCGGCTCTTCCATCTCGCCGAAGAGCTTCTCCGCCTGCGCGACCACCTCGTCATGCTTCACGTCGCCCACTGCGACGACCGTGAGGCCGCTCGGGTGCACGGACTCGCGTTGGAAGCGAACCAACGATTTCGGCTTGAAGTCCTCCAGCCGCAGGTTGCCCTTAATCTCCAGCAAACGGCCGCGAGGCGCCCGGCAAAGTCCGTGTCCCTTCCACAAGCTGCGCAGGTACATGCGGTCGAGATCGAAGTCCGGATTCTTCTCGTCCGCACTCAGCTCCTCAAGAAGCGCTGCGCTCTCGGCGTCAATCGCTTCCTTGGTAATCGCCGGAAAACGAGTGAGATCGGAGATCAGTTCCAACGCCCCTTTCCAATCCTTCGAACGTGAGAGCCACCCGGCGTGATCGCGAGCGGTGTGGTACTCCACGTCTCCGCCCAGCTTCTCAATCGCATTGCCCACTTGGACGGCGCTGCGGTTCTCAGTACCCCAAAGCGCGATGCGTTGGAGCATGTGGGTCACGCCGGCTTCCTTGAGATCTTCGTACCGCGAGCCGCCGCGAATCCAAAGCCCCACGGCGGCGCCCTGGGTCCTGGGTACTCGCTCGGTCCAAACCGTGACGCCGTTCAATAGTACGGAACGATCAATCTGACGCTCCGCGGGTTTACCCGTTGTTTTTTTCGCCATTCGAATCGTCCATTGTAGCGAGCGCGGACGACTCGACCTAACCGACTGCCTATTGAACGTGGGTGATCTTGAATGTGAAGGCGTGTTCGCAGGGCGCTTCGCCAGGACCGAAGTTGGGAGTCTCGATGATGACGTCGCCGCGTTTCGCGCTCCAAGCCAACGGCTCGTCGACGCCGAGCATCGTCACCACGGTGCGTCTCTTGTCGACCTCAAGATCGCGAATGGTCAGGCTGTCGCCAGGCCAACCAGGCGTAATGGCGTAGAGCGCACCGTCCTTCTGCGTGAAGAAGGCTTGCTTGAGCGCACGTCCTTCGCGAGGCTTCTGGCCGGCCATCTCCACCACGTCGTACTTCACCTTGTACTCGCCGAACTGCTCTTCAGGTTTCGTGCCGGCGGTCCATTGAGCCGTCTCGCGCCAAGTTCGCGTGCCGTAGATCGCTTCGCCGTTCACGGCCAGCCAATCGCCCAATTCCTTCAGGCGCTCTTGCATGATTTCCGGGATGCGACCGTCAGCCGTCGGGCCCACGTTCAACAGCAGGTTGCCGCCGCGCGCGACGAGGTCGGCGAACATCCAAACGAGTTCCTTGCCGGTGCGGTAGTTCGAGAGCGGCTCATTGCGGTTGTAGCCGTAGCTGAACCCCATCCCCCGGTTTTCTTCCCAAGGATGGGTCGCGTCGGGCATTCCGGCGCCGTACTCGGTGGTGAAGTAGCCGCCGTGGTTGTGGCGGATTCCCTTCCCCCAGCGGTCATTGACGATGACGTGGTCCTTGACCGGCGACTCGTTGTAGAGCCAGGCGAGCAGCTCTTCGCTCTTCCAGTCTTCGGCGGGCATGTCCCACTCGCCGTCCGAGAAGATGATCGACGGTTTATAGCGGGTGACGACGTCCTTGAATTGCGGCATCATGTGCTCGTCGACGAACAACTCGCGATCGGTCAACCAGAGAGGATTGAACCACTCGTACAGCGAGTAGTAGAAGCCCATCTCCAGTCCCGCTTCGCGTACCGAGTCGCCCAGGTCTCCAAGCAGATCGCGCCGAGGCCCCACGTCGACCGAGTTCCACTTGCGGCCCCAACTACGGTTGGCTTCCTCGGAGGGGAAGAGGCAAAAACCGTCGTGGTGCTTCGAGGTCAGCGCCACGTACTTCGCCCCAGCGTCCTTGAAGATGCGCGCCCATTCGTCCGGATCGAACAACTCCGCTTTGAACATCGGGGCAAACTGCTCGTACCCAAAACCCTCGCCGTAAACGCGATTGTGGAAGGCCAAAGTCTCTTTGTGACGCCGCTTGGCGCTCTCGCTCGCGTCGGCGCCGGGAACGTTCTGGATCCAATTCCAATACCACTCCGAGTAGGAGTCGGGCGTGGTGAATGCCGGGACGGAGTACATGCCCCAGTGGATGAAGATGCCGAGCTTCGCGTCCAGATACCAATCAGGGGTCGGACGTTTGTCCAGCGATTCCCAGTTCGGTTCGTAAGTCTGAGCCGGAAGGAGTGAGGCGACTAGAAGCGCTGACAAGAGCAGGGTCGGTGTCCGCATAGCGGGCTATAGGATAACGGACCACGGCGGGCGCTCGCCGCACCTTTAGGCCTCGGCCACAATCTCGAGAAACGCCCGCGCCGCATGCGAGAGCCGCCGCGCAGCCGGATAGGCCAGCCGTATGATGCGGGTCATCTGGATCTCACGGACTTCCACCTCGCGTAAGACCCGTGACTCGATCTCTTGCTCGACGCACATGCGCGGCAGAAACGCCACGCCTTGGCCGCGCTGCACGAGTCGGCGAATCGTCTCGATCGTCGGCAACTCAATGCCGATGTTCAGCGGGACCCGGTGCTCCTGAAACGTCTGAATAATGCGGCTGCGATAAGGGCCAGTGACGTTGTGGGCGATAAACGTCTCCTCCCCTAGCTCTTCGATCGACACTTTGCGCCGCTTCGCGAGGCGATGCTTGGGAGAGACGACGAAGGCCAAGTGATCTTGGTAAATCTCCTGCAAGGCGATCCGGTCATCGCCCGGGTCGTAGCTCAACGCCCCCATCTCCAGCGAGCCCCGCACGATCTCCTCCGGGATGCGGCTGGACAGCGTTCGGCGAAGCTCGACGTGGACACGCGGGTGACGCTTGCGAAACTCCACCACCAGATCGAGCAGGTACAGCGCCGCCGATTCATTCACTCCGATGAGCAGGCGGCCCGACTCCAAGTCCTGCAGCTCCGACAACGACGTGCGCAAGTCCCTCCCAACGCCGTCGAAGCGTTCGCAGTAGTCGAGCACCAGCCGTCCGGCATCCGTGAGCGAGAGTTGCTTCGACGAGCGATCAATCAGCGTCGCCCCAAGTTCGCTCTCCAACCGCTTGAGGGCGAGAGAAACCGCCGGCTGCGTCCGCAACAGACGCTGCGCCGCGCGCGAGAAGCTGCCTTCCTCGGCGATCGTACGGAACGTGTTGAGCAGCGCTAAATCCATGGTTCGTAGAACGACTTGACCAATATGCCAGACTTATCTTAAACGCAAATATAATAAATTTGCATTATCAAGATGAGGTTGATGTACTGACGCCAAGGAAGCGAAGAACCCCATGTCTGATCGCGTAACTATCTTTGACACGACCCTGCGGGACGGCGAGCAGTCGCCCGGCTGCTCGATGACCACCGACGAGAAGCTTCAGGTGGCGGCAAAGTTGGTCGACCTCGGAGTGGACGTGATCGAGGCCGGTTTCCCCATCGCCTCCGACGGCGATTTCGAGGCCGTACAGCGCGTCGGTCGCGAGTTCCCCGACGCGCGAGTCGCGGCTCTGGCACGCACCGTACCGAAGGACATTGAGCGTGCGGCGCGGTCGCTTGAAGGCGTAAAGACGCCGCGGATCCACTGCTTTATCGCAACCAGCGAAATCCACCTGAAGTACAAGTTCAACAAGACCCAGGACGAGATTCTGGAGCAGGCGGTGCGCGGCGTCGAACAGGCCAAGCAGTTCTGCGATGACGTGGAATGGTCGGCCGAAGACGGCTCACGGACCGAGATCGGCTACCTGCGCCGCATCTCGAAAGCCTGCGTCGACGCGGGTGCCACCACCATCAACATCCCTGACACAGTGGGCAACTGTACCCCCGACGAATACGCGGAGATCATCGGTGCGATCGTCGACGAGGTGGGCGACCGCGCGATCGTCAGCGTCCACACCCACGACGATCTAGGCCTGGCGACAGCCAACGCGCTCGCGGCTCTGAAGGCGGGCGCGCGGCAGATTGAGACGGCGATGAACGGCATCGGCGAACGCGCGGGCAACTGCGCGCTGGAAGAGGTCGTCGCCGCCATGATCGTCAAGCCCGAGCGGGTCCCGTTCCACACCGGAATTCGACCGGAGAAGCTCTACGCGGCCAGCGAAGCGCTGTCGAACGTGATCAGTTTCCGGCCGCAACCGAATAAGGCGATTGTCGGCGCCAACGCCTTCGCCCATGAGGCGGGCATCCATCAGGACGGCTACCTCAAGCACCGCTCGACGTACGAAATCCTCGACCCGGCGATTGTCGGCGTACCGACTTCGAAGCTGGTCCTGGGAAAGCACTCCGGCCGTCACGCACTGCACCAACGGGTGATCGACCTCGGCTACGGCGACCTCGGCAAAGAGGACACGATCAAGGTCTACGAGGCGTTTACGAAGCTGGCCGACCGTACCAAGGGCCTGATGGACGAAGACATCGAGCGGCTGCTGGGCGAGTTGGGCTTCGAGAGGGTCGGCGAGCCGGTTGGCGTCTAGCGGCGAGAGGCGGCATCCAGCGGCCTGACCTAGGATTTGCGACCGCACGCATTGCTGCGCAAGCAGTCCTTAGCCGCGATCTTGACCTTACCCGCTAGCTCGGCACTTGTAGGCTCTCCCATCTCCCGCTCCTCGTCTAAGAAGACCCAGAGCCGCAGCTCGCGGTCATACCAGGCCTCGAACTCCGGATAGCGCGCCTCGTAGAGGCCAACACGAATGATCTCGTCGTTGACGGCTGTCAGGCCTTCGCCGGGTTCCAGGCGACCGGAGTCGATCTCTCTGAGCAGGGCAAGAAAATACTCTCGGAGCGCCTCATCCCGGTCGTCAGTGGCGATGCCAAGCTCCCGAAGAGCCCGCTTGAATAGCGGGAAGGCTTCTCCAACGCAGCTGTACCATGGGTTCAATCCGGCGAGTTCGACCACAGCCTTACCGTCGGCCCCATCCAGGAGTTTCCGCACCGACCAGTCGATCAGTTCGCCTACAGGGGCGATTTCGCAGAAGGCCCGGGAGATCATCCGGGCGTCGTCGATGGCTGAGGCCATGAGGTGTATTGTCTCGCGGAAAGATCTGCCCGCCGTCCTGCAAACCTTTCCCAACAACCCGCGTCATACTCTGTGTAAGGCGGACGCGCCTCGTAGTGGAAGCAGCTAGAGCGGAATCAGTCGGGCTCGCAGGGGCGGCCCAGGACGTCTCCAATGAGAGCGAACGCGCGCTCATTGAGGCGGCGCAAGGCGGAGACCCAGACGCCTTTGAGCAACTCGTGCGTCTGTATGACCGTTCGGTCATGCGCGTCACGATGAACGTTCTGCGCTCGCCGGAAGACGCCCGAGACGCCTATCAAGAGGCCTTCCTCAAGGTCTATCGCAAGCTCGACACCTTCCGGTTCCAATGCAGCTTCCACACGTGGCTCTACCGCATCGCGACCAATGTTTGTCTCGACCAGCTCCGCCGCAAAGGCGTCCGCAAGGAACACACGGTCGACGACCGGGACGACGAGTTCGGTCTCAATCCGTTGCAGACAGCGGCCGACGGACGGCCCGAGAGCGCGCCGGATCGAGTTTACGAAGGGCGCGATTTGGGGCGGCGAATTGAAGGCGCACTGGAAGAACTGTCGCCCAAGGAGCGCATGGTCTTTGAACTGCGCCACTACGAGGGGCTTCGGCTGCGGGCGATCGGCGAGATCGTCGGCATCAGCGAGGAAGCCGCCAAGAACAGTTTGTTCCGGGCGACGCGCAAATTGCGCGGAGCGCTCGGAGAGGCAGGTTAAGCGAGTCGATCATGTCTGAAACCCGCGAACAACAAATCGACCTTTACCTCTACGGAGAGATGCCCTATGCCGATCGTGACGCCTTCGAGGCGGAGATCGGCGGGTCGGAGGAATTGGCTCAGCAGGTCGAGACGCAACGCAAGTTCCTGCGTGCGATGAACGAGCGCGAACCGGCGGAGGTCTCCGAGGCCTTGTTGGCCGAGTGCCGGCACGACCTGATGCGCGAGATCTATCGCGAGCGTCAGGGCGTCCCGGCCGCGGCCGCGGCGGGTCCGGGCTGGTGGGCGCGCTTCATCGAAGGATTGAACGGCATGCGGGTGGCCTGGCAACCGACCGCCGCCGTCGCACTGCTGGCGTTGGGCTTCTGGGGCGGCCGAATGGCTCCCGGCGTCCTGACCGGCGTGGGCGGGTCCAACCAAGCCAGTTTCGTCGGCGAAGCCTCCGACCCGGTCGGCGGCGACGTCCGCTCGGTCGAGTTCTCGCCCGAGAGCGGCGGGGTAGAGATCGTCCTCGAACAACGCCGCACCATCCGCGGCAATCCCGACGACCCGCTGATCCGCGGCCTGCTGATCTCGAACGTACAGAGCCCCAACTCGGGCGTCCGTCTGGAGACGCTGGAGGCCTTGCAGCCGCGCACCGAAGACAGCGACATTCGCACCGCCTTGATCAGCGTCATGCTGGGCGACGACAATCCCGGCGTGCGACTGAAGGCGCTGGAGATGCTGGCGGCGCACCGGGCCCAGCCTGAAGTGCGCGACGCCCTGGTTGAGAGCCTGCGACGCGACCCGAATGCCGGGATGCGCGTTCAGGCCGTGGACTTGCTGACCGACGCCGCCGACCGCGAGATGGTCGGCACCTTGCAGGAACTGGTCCGCGACGAGCAAGACAACTACGTCCGCTACAAAGTGGAGCGGCTGTTGCATGACATGAGTGCCTCGGTGGATCTTTACTAGGGCCCGCAACCAGCAAGAACCGCAACGAAGAACAACGGAATGCAGTCCACTCTCAAATCACTGACCCTCTGCGCGACCATCGTCGTCGGTCTGGCCCCGGCCCAGCAGCCGCAGTCGGAGGGGCCGATTGAAAAACGCGGCGGCTACTGGGTGCAGGAGATCACAGGCTCGCTGGCACAGCCGATCCGACTGACCGTCAGCGCAATTGGAGACATCCGAGTCGAAGGCCGGGACGTGGACCGCGTCTCTTACCGCGTGATCCGCAAAGCAAAGGCTTCCAACGCGGGAGACGCCGAGAAACTGTTTGAGAGGGCGCTGCTCGCCACCTCGCGACGCGGCCCCTCGGCGACGTTGACGCTCCAAGATCCGCAGTGCGGCAGATGCGGTTTTACCTCCGAAATCGAGATCTCCGTCCCCCGCCGACTCCGTGAGACGATCATTCGCGCTGCAGCCGGATCGCTCTCGGTGCAAGGCATCGAAGGAGGCGTCAGTGCGAACTCCGCCGTCGGCTCGATTGAGATGAACGCCATCGGCGGCGGCGTCATGGCCTCGACGGCAGGCGGACCGATCACGCTGGGCGCCATCGGCGGAGCAGTCCGCTGCGAGACTGCCGGCGGTTCCATCAAACTACGCGCCTCGGGCGGCGAGGCCACCTTGACCTCCAACGGGGGCGGGATTGAAGTCGGCTCCGTCGGAGGCACGCTGCGGGCGGAAACCCTCGGAGGCGACGTGGTGGCCGAGCGCGTGGCGGGCGAGGTGATCGCGGCCACCTCAGGCGGAACCATCCGGATCGGCCAGGCGCGCGGACGAGTGACGGCCGATACCGCGGGCGGCTCGATCGAGATCGCAGGCGCGCCTCAAGGCGTCCGTGCGGAAACCGCCGAGGGCCACATCCGCTTGACCGACGTCTCCGGTCAGGTTTTCGCGACCAGCGCCAACGGCAACATCCATGCGTTCTTTGTGAGCGGCTCGCCATTGCGCGACTCGCTGATTGAGACCATGTCCGGCACGATCATCATCTGGCTCCCGGCGGACGCTCGAGTCGCCGTCGACGCGCAGGTCGACCTCGCCCGCAGCATGGGGCGAATTGAAAGCGATTTTGAAGCGATCACGGTGCGGCAGGGGAGCGAGCAGTTCGGAGCCTCGGAGTTGCGCGCAACCGGATCACTCAACGGCGGCGGCCCGGTGTTGACGATTCGCAACACCGGCGGCCGCATCCAGATTCGACGGAGAGAAACCGAATGAGTCATCTACTGACGGCGGCTTCGCTCAGCGTCCTGTTAACGGCAGGCCTGTGGGCGCAGTCGTCCAGCTACCTCGGCGTGGGCGTCATCGCCGTGGACGAGGCCGTCGCGCAGAAGCTCGGCATGGATGAGGCGCGCGGAGTTGAGATCGCTAAGGTCATGCCCAATTCCCCGGCGGCGCAAGCAGGACTGCGGGAAGGCGACGTCGTGGTCGGATTCCAAGGCGGCGCGGTGGGCGGCGTGCAACAGTTTGCGCAACTCGTCAGCGAGACCCCGGTCGGCAGCGCGGTGAAGATGGACGTGGTGTCGGCGTCGGGCAGGCGGCAAGCGACAGTCCGCATCGGCGCGAGAGCGGGGACCGTGTTCGCACCCAAATCGCGCGCGTCTTCGATGGAACGCCGCGTCTCGATCGACATTCCACGCACCGTCATGGTCACCCGCAACCTCTCTCTCGGCGCTACGCTTGAGCAAATCGAGGGTCAGTTCGCCAAATCCTTCGGCGTCCCCCAAGGCGTACTGGTCCGCTCCGTAGACGCAGAGACACCGGCCGCCATGGCAGGACTGCAAGCGGGCGACGTCATCGTGAAGGTCGCGGGCGAGGGCGTCCGGAATCCGATCGACGTGCGGCGGCGCCTCGCTCAAGCAGCCTCCGACGACGTGCAGTTTGAACTCGTACGGAAAGGTAGCTCGCGGACGGTGACCGTGGCGGGCGGCCGCGGCTCGGGCGCGAAAGATCGCCTCCGGACGCGCTCGGTGGCCCGATAACGCCGCACGCGAAAATTCACACAGGCTAAAATCAGGGGCGTATGCGTCCCCTTCTTCTCCTCGCTCTATTCGTCGGCAATTTGGCCGCACAGCCGACGCCGCAGCGGGGTTCAGCCGAACTCACTGAGACGCTCGACAAGCTCCAATACTTGGGCTCCGTGCTGATGATGGCGGCGCATCCCGACGACGAGAACACGGCCGTCATCAGCTACCTGGCGCGAGGAAGGCACATGCGTACGGCCTACCTCTCAGCCAATCGCGGAGAGGGCGGCCAGAACCTGATCGGCACAGAACAGGGCCCCCTGATGGGCATGATCCGCACGCAGGAACTGCTGGCGGCGAGGCGCGTAGACGGCGGCGAGCAGTTCTTTACGCGGGTGATCGACTTCGGCTACTCCAAGACGCCGGAAGAAGCACTCAAGCTGTGGGGCCGCGATGTGCTCCTCGGCGATATGGTCCGGGTGATCCGGCAGTTCCAACCGGATGTGATCATCGCCCGCTTTGCTCCTCCACCGGGCAGCGGCGGCCACGGGCAGCACACGGCGGTGGGACACACCGGTCCGGCGGCGTTTGAGGCGGCGGGCGATCCCAATTTCCGTCCGGAGCTCGGCGAGCCGTGGCAGGCGAAGCGCTACCTCTGGAACATCTTCCAGTTTGGACGAGGCGGGCCGCGCGCATTGCGCGACGAGCCCTTAAAGGAACATCAGATCCGCATCGAGATCGGCGACTACGATCCGGTCCTCGGCAAGTCGTACGCGGAGATCGCGGGCGAGAGCCGCTCGATGCACCGCAGCCAAGCGATGGGCTCGTCCCAAAGTAAGGGTCGCGTCACCGCCGACTTCCAACACGTCGCCGGAGACGAGGCGACCCAGGACTTGTTCGACGGCGTCGACACAAGCTGGGGGCGGATCAGCGGCGGAGAGACGGTCGGAGAGCACTTGGCCGCCGCGCGCAAGGACTACGACCCGCGCAAGCCGTCGAAGATTCTGCCGCACCTGTTGGCGGCCTGGACGGCCCTCGGAAAACTCGACGGACACTGGCCGACGGTGAAGCGTCATGAACTAGCGCGCGCCATCGAATTGGCCTCCGGCCTCTGGCTGGACGCGACCGCCTCGGACTGGGCCTTCGCCCCGGGCGAGACGATCAACGTCCGTTGGACCGCGCTGAATCGCTCCGACGCCAAGGTCGAGTGGGCGCAGGGATCTCTGCTCGGCGTGGGAGCAGTCGACGGCCCCGCCCTGAACAAGCCGCTGGAGTACAACCGGAGCGTCGAGGAGACGGCCGCCGTTCAGGTCCCGGCAGACGCGGCCTATTCCCAGCCGCCCTGGATGCGGGAGAAATCGAACGGCTTCGTCTACAAACTCGACGACCCGGCGTTGATCGGGAAGCCGGAGGCCCCGCCCGTGCTCACGGCCGTGTTTCAGATGCACTTCGCGGGCGGAATCGAAATCCCTATCAGCAAACCGGTCCTCTACCGCTGGGTCGACCGCAGCTTCGGCGAGCGCCAACGCGCACTACAGATCGTCCCGCCCGTGGCAGTGAGCTTGACGCGCGACAACCTCATCTTCCCCACCGGCGAGTCACGTCCAGTCGCTGTCCAGTTGGAAGCGAACATGGCCAACGCAAACGGCAGCGTCTCGCTGAAGCTCCCCAAGGGCTGGCGCGCGACACCTTCGAGTATCCCCGCATCGCTGGCCAAACGAGGGCAAAAGTCGGTCGTCGAGTTCACGGTGACTCCGCCGGCGACGACGTCCGGCGGCACGCTGCGCGCCGTCTATCGCTTCAGCGACCAAGAGATTTCGACGGGCATGCTAGCGATCGAATACGACCACATTCCGATCCAGATGGTCTACCCGCCGGCCGAGATGCGCATCGAGCGGACCGACGTCAAGATGCTCTCGAAGAGTATCGGCTACGTGATGGGCGCAGGCGACAAGATTCCCGAGGCTCTACGCGAACTCGGCGCCGAGGTCGCGCTGCTCGATTCAACGGACCTTTCCGCCGGGGACCTTTCGCGCTACGACGCGATCGTCGCCGGAGTACGGGCGCTCAACACGCGGCCCGACTTGATCGCGGCGAAGGACAGGTTGCTGGAGTACGTCGAGCAGGGAGGAACGCTGATTGAGCAGTACAACACCTTCGGCCGTCGGGGCCCCCCGCCGTCGCTCTCGCCCTATCCGGTCAAGCACGAGCGTATGAGCCGCGCCCGGACGGACCGGGTGACCGACGAGGGAGCGCGCGTCACGTTGCCCTTGCCCGATCATGCCCTGCTCCAAGCCCCCAACCGAATCACCGAGAAGGACTTCGACGGCTGGGTCCAAGAACGCGGTCTGTACTTCATGGGCGAATGGGACGAACGCTTCGATTCGCTGTTTGAGAGCAACGACGAGGGGCAGGAACCCACGAAGGGAGGCATGCTCTATGTGCGTCACGGCAAGGGCGTCTACATCTTTTCCGGCTACTCCTGGTTCCGCCAGTTGCCTGCGGGCGTGCCCGGCGCCTACCGAATTTTCGCCAACATGGTGAGCGCATCCAAGCTGACCGAGTAAGCTAATGAGGACCGGCGACTCCCCCTCGCTCCGGTCGTGTTGCGATGAGAGTTTCGATCGCCGTTCCGGCCTTCAATGAGGGGGACCGCCTAGCCGCGCTGCTGGAGCGGCTGCGGATCGACGGCCCCGCTGCTGTCGCCGAGATTCTTGTCTGCGATAGCCTCAGCACCGATTCCACCGCAGCGGCGGCACGCGAGCAAGCGAGACACGACGAGCGAATCCGAATCCTAACCGCGGAACGCCCGGGCAAGGCGGCGGCCTGGAACTGCCTGATTCAAGCAGCCCGCTCTCCCGTTGTGGTGTTCATTGACGCCGACGTCATCCCCGAGCCTGGTTGTCTGGAACTCCTATTGAGGGAGGTCGAGCGGACCCGGCAGATCGTCTACGCCTGCCGCAGACGAGCATCCGACGCGCGCCTCGGACTCCGCGTCCTGGCCGATCCAGTGATCGAGATGACGCTGGCCGGGGGTTGCTACGCGGTTCGGCGGGAGCCGCTGCTCAAGCGACTCCACGACCGCGGGTTTCGCGAGATGCCGGACGTCTTCGCGGAAGACATGTGGCTCCAGTCGCTGCTGGAGCGAGACGAGTTTCAGGTTCTCAGCGAATGCGCGTTTCGCTTCAAGATCTACTCATTCGCGTCTTACTTGAAGCTGCAAGCCCGCAAGCGACTCGTCGCATATGAACTCGACGAGCGCTACCCCGAACTGGGGCGATCGTTGCGCAGAAACTTCCCCGAAGCGCTCTCGCCGCAGCGTCAGGCAGAGGCCGCGGTTCGCAGTGAATCAACGCTCGGAACCCGCCTCCGCTGGCTCGCCGCGGGCGTCTGCAAGGCGACGATCAATCGGCTCTTCGCCCATCGTATTGCCGAGTCGTATGCGGACTTCAAGCACGGCTACCGCGAGCACGGCGGCGGATACGTGCTACGTCGCCTGGCGTCCACGGGAGCGCGAACGTAGTGCCCCAAGCGGACGAAACGAACGTCCGGCTACGCCGCGGACGCCCGGAAGCAAACGACGCCGAGCACTATGCCCGGCTAGCCGACGCGGCGGCCGGGGGAGGATTCCGGAGGCAATACGGCTCATCGTGGCTAGCAGCGCTCACAGCGGCGTACCCGGCTCGATGCGACCGCACGATCTTTCTCGAAGCGGAGGGCGAGATCGCAGGCGGTATCGGATTCGACTCTCGGGACGACCAGACGTCGATGGCGGAACTGCACTCGCCCTCTATACGAACTCGGGCCGTCTCGGCTTGGAGGAGCCTGCTGGGCATCCGTATCGAGGAGGTACGGAGCGGCGAGTTATACCTGGCGTTTTTCGCCGTGTATCCGTCGGCTCGGCGGCGCGGATACGGCGCCCGACTCGTCGCGGCCACGGCGCCGGAGGCGCGGAATCGAGGGCTGGGTCTCCTGACCGCCGCGGTCCATCGTCGGAACCAGGCGTCGCTCTCCTTCGTCCGGAACGCAGGCTTCGAGGTGACTGGGCATTCCGGACCGCTCGTTCGCGTGAGCCGAAGCATCGGAGACGATCGCCCATGATCCGGGCCGAATACGAAGCGGACGGCCTGGTGCGACGCTGCCGGGAACTGGCGGACACAAGCATCGTCAACGAACTCGCCCAGAAGGCGCCGCGGTTCGAGGCCGCCGCTCAAGACTACAAGCGGCAGGGAGTCAACCGAGTCCCGTACTTCTTCACCCCCGCGATTGAGCAAGCGGCCCGAGACGCGAATCTCTTGGGGGCCGTTGCCGAAGTCTTGGGCAAGGACGAGCCGTGGGTCGCATGGGGTCCCAACGTCCGCGCGTCCACGCCGAATGAGGCGAACCGCTGGCACGTCGATCTGGAGAGTTGGATCTGGCCGGGAAGCGTAACGGCCGTGGTCGGGCTTTCCGGATGCAGCGAGCAAAACGCGACCCGCTGCATTCCGGGCAGTCACCGCCTAGACAAGGCGCCGCATTGTGCGGGCGACGACACCGACTCCGACGCGGTAACCCGTAAGGCGCGTTCGCTCGACGAACGGTGCGGAGACGTCGAGAGCTTCAACGGTTTCGGAGACGGACGCTTCTACCTCTTCGACGCCCGATGCTGGCACCAAGGAGATCCGAGGACAGGGGCGGGCGTGACGCGCCTGTTCATCCACTACCAACGAGCAAGCGATCCCCGCGTGCCGCACATGGCGGACTATGAGCGCCGGGCCTGGCTCGACGAACCGGCCCCGTTCATCGAGAGCCAATCAGGAGCAGCCTCCACCAGGCTCTACTCGGTCCCCTGGAAGGAGCGGCTTGCAGGATTCTTGCGATGACCCCGCTGGTGTCAGTGCTCATGCCGGCGCTCAACGCCGAGGCGACGATCGAGTCGGCGGTGCGGTCCGCACTCGATCAGACCCACGGTGAGCTGGAGGTCCTGGTCGCCGACGACGGCTCAACAGACGGGACTCTCGACGCGGTGCGGACCCTCGACGACCCGCGGGTGCGAATCCTCGAATCGGAAGCCGTGCGGACCGGCCCCTCGGCCGCGCGGAACCGAGCGATCGCTCAGGCACGAGGCGAGTTCGTAGCGTGTCTTGACGCCGACGACCTCTGGTTGCCCGAGAAGCTTGCGCTGCAGCTCGACGCGTTTCGTAACACTCCAGGCTCCGCCGTGGCCTACGGCTGGACGGATTTCATCGACGCCCAAGGCCTCTTGATCGGAACCGACCTGCGATCGACCATCGGGGGGAACGCCCACCGCCAACTGCTCGTGAACAACTTCATCGCCTCCGGCTCGAACTCCCTCATGCTCCGTTCGGCGGTCGAGGAGGTCGGGTGCTTCGACGAAACATTGCGCGGGGTGGAGGACTGGGACCTGCACGTCCGCCTAGCGCACCGCTACAGTATCGCGGCCACTCCCCACGTCGTCGTCCGGTACCGCAGATATGCGGGTACGCAGAGCACGAAGACGCACGTCATGGAGGCTTGCTGGCGCCGCGTGGCCGATCGGGAATTCGCGACGCCGGAGCTACGCGGCGCCGAAGACGAGGCGGCTGCACAATTCTACGAGTACCTAGCCGGTAGAGCGCTCGAAGGCCAAACCGGCATGTTGAGCTGGCCCACGGCCGCCCGCTACGCCTGGCTCGCCTTCCGGCACGATCCAACCAGACTGACGGCGCTGGGCTCTCGGGTGAAGGCGAGGCTGTCAGGCTAGCCCGTTCGCGTCGGTGTAGGCCGCAATGTAGCCGCGTAGGTTGTCTCGGATCGCTTCCATGGCCGGCCACGCTCCCTTCTCGGCCGCACGCAGGACCTGGTCGCCAATGCGCTCGACCGGCATCAGCTCCCGAGTGGAAGAGGTGATAAAGACCTCCTCGGCATCGTAGAGATCCTCCAGCAGAAGGACACGCTCCTGAACGGGCGGCTCCAGCTCCTCCAACATCACCTCGCGGGTCACTCCCGGCAGCGGGCCGGAGTCCAACGGGGGCGTATAGGCTTGTCCGTCGATGACGGCAAAGATGTTGGCGGAGGTGCACTCGGCGACCTCGTCCCTTTCGTTGAGCAGAATCGTCTCCCCGAATCCGGCCTGATGCGCGGTCTCCGCCATGGTGAGATTGTGCGACCAGGAAAGCGTCTTGGTCCCCCGAAACGGCGACCCCGCGTGACGTCCTTGAGGCGTCACCGACAGGGCGGTCGTATCGGCCCAATGCTTGACGGGAATCGAGAACGCGATCAGATCGGACGAGTTGCCCAGGCCGGGTCCCGCAAATACGCCGCCCTCGCTGCGCACGATGCAAACCCGCATCGACGCCTCGAAAGACTCGTTCTGCGCGATCAGTTCCAGCAACTTGCGGCGCACGCCGACCGAATCGAAATCAAATGGGATGTGGATCAAGGCGGCGTCGCGCTCCATCCGCGCCCAGTGACGCTCGAACTCGAACGGGACGCCGCGATAGATGCGCAGAGTGGTAAACACGCCCCATCCGGCAAGCAGTCCCAGCTGCCCGGGCTTGAGCATGGTCTGCTCGGCGGGCAAAATTTCTTCATTGAGCAGGACGAACGGATGCATCAGCTTTCATTCTCCAACGCTTCGATCGTACGACGCAGGCGACCCGCCAGGCGTTGCGGAAGGTCCGGCTCAATGATCTCCATCACCGAGCGCAAGTACCAAAGAGTGCCGGCTCTCCCGCCCTTAAACTTGTTCCAAACCGCCTCGCCGTCTACGCGAAGATCGTCGAGCGTGGCGGATGCGTTGTGCAACTTGTCGCAAGCGACGATCAAGCGCACCTCGGGAGGGGCGCCCCCTAGCTCGGCGATAAAGGCCTCCTTGCGCGCCTGCCAGGGCGGCTTGGGGATCTCGTCGGTGTCCGTGCAACCTTCGACCAAGGCCGCGACGCGCTCGCCGAACTGTTCGCGGATGCGACGGCGCACCGGGTCGCCGCCCTGGTCCTCTACGGCGTCGTGCAGCAGCGCCGCCACAGCCACGTCCTCCTCCCCGCCGTGCTCCACCACCAACGCCGCGACGGCCAGCAGATGCGAAACGTAAGGCGCGCCGGAACCCTTGCGGGTCTGGTCACGGTGCAACTCCGTGGCGAGCAAGAGGGCTTCGTCGAATCGAGAGTTGAGGACGGCCACGGCTACTGAGGCAGCTCGCCGGTCTGGACCCGCTTCCACCACTCGTCGAAGGCTTCCGCGTCCTGATTGCGAATCTTGATTTGGATGGGATAACGCTTCCCGTGCAATACGGTCCGCTCGCCGGATCGACGTTGCGTGTTGAACTCTTCTCGGCCCGGGTCCTCACCGACGGTGATTCCTTTGCTCCATCCTTCGGTCGTTTCTTGACTGAACTTCGCCTGCATCATGAACGGAACGTAGACCGCCTTGTTGAACGCCCAGTCCGAGATCGTAATCTCAACCCGGCCATCTCCATCGTCTTCGGTAAAGACCTGGCTGACGTTCGAGATCTGCGTACCCGCCATGTTCGTGGTCTGGCCTTTGGGATCCGCGGCGGTCCAACCGCTCGGAGCCTCGGGCAGCACGGGCATGAGGTCATTGAAGTGGACCGGATCAACGTCCGGCATCGCTTCCAGCTCTTCCTGGAGATTGCTGAGATCGCTGCCGATGCTTCCCAGAGCGGAGATGAAACCGAGCGGATCGTTCTCGACGTCGACGCCTTCGCTGGTGACGTCGCCCGGCTCCTCGGAGTCGGAAGATCCGAAGAAGAAGCAGCCGGAAAGAGAAAGGGTGAGGATGAGGACAAGCCAGCGCATGGGATAGGGACTCCTTGGATGTAGCAGAATCAGCGTAATCGGACTCTATTCAGAATCGGCGGTCGCTGGAGTAACTTTGAGCCGCTCGATCATCCGCCGCAACGACGAGCCGAACTCCTTGGCGGTCGTCACGTCGTACTCGGTCGGATTGAGCGCACGCAATCCAGAACTCACCGCGTCCCGCCAAGGGTACGACCGCGGGCTTCGATTGTAAATGAAGTAGAAGATGGGAGCGCGGACCGAGCGGGCCGACGTCATCAGCGGATACGACGGATTGCGCTCGAACGTAACCTTGGGGCCAAGAAAAACCACCGCGTCCACGTCTTCCGACTCCGACGCCTCCAGGTGCTCGTCAAAGAGTTCAGCAAGGAACTTCTCCCCGCTCTTCTTGTCGCGAAGCTGCTTGATGTCGACCACGCCGCTGTGGCTGCCTCGAACAGCTGCGCCGAGAGCGGGAAAATCAATGCTCGACGCACGCTCCGTCTCGTAGATCACCTGTTCCGCGTGGGCGTTGTACGCCACGACGGAAAACTCCCCGATATCCGGTTCGCGAGAGAGCGCTCGGAGCATGGAAACGACGCTGCGCTGGTCGTACTCGCTCAGCGAGACCTTGGCGGGATCCACGGGCGAAAAACTCACGAGCAACTTCACGTGCAGCAGAGGTCCCCGCGAGCGCCGAATGGGTGGATCCGTCCAAAACGGCTCTTCCTCAAACGCGTCGATTTGGTGCCGATTCGGAGCCGCGGCGAGCGATTGGAGCATCTCCGGACCGTCCGCGTTGATCTCCCAGGTGTGTGCACAGACCCGCTCGGAGCGATCGCGCATCAGCCAATCCACGCGGTATTTGCCCGGGCCCAGACGGTACTTGCCGGGCAACGGGGCGGAGCCTTCCGCGTCCTCGTCAATGGCGGGCACGTCGAAGCCCTCACGGAAATAGACGGGTTCCCCCGAGCCGTCCGCGGGTTGGATACGGAAAAGAATGCGCAGCCGGTCGCCCGTGCCGGAGAGTTCACGCAACGGAATGCGCGCGAGATATCCGGCTTGGAACGTGAGATCGTACTCCAGCTTCGGATCGAGCGGGTCGACGGTGCAATCGAGATCCGTACGGGGCTCGTCGGAGTCCAAGATGGCGATGTCCGTCTGGATCAGGCGAAATCCATCCGCATCTTCGCCCAGCGGCACGATCTTCTGCGCCCCGGCCGATGCAACGACGCAAAGAGCGAAGGCAATCGGCCAGAGTGTAGGAGAAGAGCGCATACAGTCCCAGACTCCGAAATTATATCGAACGTCGTTCGCCGGCGATCTAGGTAGAGTCCCTAGGAGGAGCCTGGGCAAATCCGGTTTGGCGGAGTTAGTCGATGTAGCTGTACTCCTCGCTGAGCCCCAAACGCTCGATGGCCTCGACGCTCGGTTTGGGTTTAAGATCGCGCGTGGCGAAATACTCTCCGCCCTCCCACAGCATCGGAGCGCCCGTCTCGCGAGGGTCTCCGGTCTCCTTGAGGTACTCGGTGAGCCGCTCAGAGAGTTCCCGCAGGACCTCGGCGCGATCCGGATCGGCGGCCAAATTGTCGAGCTGGTCGGGATCCTGGCGAACGTCGTATAACTCCTCGGCGGGCCGCTTGCCGAAACCGAGATTGAAGTAGCGTGCAAACTCGGGGTGGTCGTGATGTTCCAGCAGAAGCAGTTTGGCCGGCGACGGGTAGTGCAATTGGTGAGCGTCCACGTCGCCGTAGAGGGGAGGATCGCCGGCGGGCCAAGCGTCTGGCTCGTAATTGCGGATGTAGAGAAAGTTGTCCGTCCGCAGCGCGCGCCCGCCGTACCCCGCGCCGCCTTGGCGCACGAAGGCGTGGCGCTCCCGGGCGGTGACGACAAAATCCCGGCTCGGGTCGATCCGGCCCTCGGCGTCGGACTCCAGCAACGGCACGAGACTCCTGGCCGTCATCTCGTCGGGTACGGCCTGTCCGGCCAACTCAAGAAACGTCGGCGCCAGGTCGTTCAGGCTGACAAAGTCATCGACGACGCGAGGCCCGGGTATCCTCCCGGGCTGAGCGACGATCAGCGGGATGCGAGTGCCGAAATCGTAGAGATTCGCCAGGCCGCGAGGCATCTGCCAACCGTTGTCGCTGGCGACGATGACGATCGTATCTTCTGCGGCGCCGCTCTCCTCAAGCACGCGGAGAAACCGGCCCACGTCGCCGTCAAAACTCTCCACCTCACCGTAGTAGTCGGCCATGTCGCGGCGGACGTCGGGGTGATCGGGAAGATAGCCGGGCACGTCAATCGCAGCTTGGTCGACGGTAGCGGCCTGCTCCTTACCGTTGTCGTAAGGCCGGTGCGGGTCACGCGAGCTGAACCAGTAACAGAAAGGCTGCTCGAGATTGCGGGCGGCTAGAAAGTCGGTGAAGGATTCGTACTTGTCGCCGGCCGGGTTGCGCGCGCGCCCGGCGGCCTCAAAGCTTCCGGGCCCCCAACCCTTGCCCTCAAAGCCGACCAGGTACCCGGCGGCTTCGAGTCTTTCCGGGTAGCCGCCGAACTTCTTCGGAAGAATACCCCACAGGTTGGCGCCTTCCTCAAGCCGCCAAATGTCCTGCCCCGTCAACATCGAGGCGCGGGCCGGGGTGCAAGACGGCGCGGAACAGTAGGCGTTAGTGAAGCGAACGCCGCGGGCGGCCACCGCGTCGATGTGCGGCGTCTTGACGACAGGATCGCCGTAGCACCCGAGATGGTTCCAAGAGTGATTGTCCGACATCAGAATGAGGATGTTGGGCGGACGCTCCGGAACAGGATCTTGAGTGCAAGCGGCGAGCGAGCCTCCAAGACAGAGGGCGGCGAAATCGCGTCGATTCATAAGGTTGATTCTCGGGGCCAGGCGACGCGAGTACTATAGCGCCAAATCTGACCTGGTTGAGCCGTGGCGTCGACTAGTCGCCGGCCACGGGCTCAAGCTCGGCGGGCAGGGACTTGTCGCGAGCGCGTTCGGCGCGGCCTTCCAGCGTGTAGTAGATCACCGGGATAAAGATGAGGGTGATCAGAGTCGAGGTGGTCAACCCCCCGATCACGACGCGCGCCATGGGGGCCTGCAGCTCCCCGCCCTCGCCGACGCCCAACGACATCGGGGCCAAGCCGAGCACGGTCGTCACCGTCGTCATCAGGATGGGCCGCAAGCGCCGCTTACCCGCGGTAATGACGGCGTCGCGGACGCGCATGCCTTGGTCGCGGATCAACAGATTCGTGTAATCGACCAGCACGATCGCGTTGTTGACCACGATGCCGACCAGCACGATGACCCCTAAGAACCCCTGCATGTTGAAGGTCGTCTCGGTCATCACCAGAGTCGTCACCACGCCGACCGCACCGAGGGGAATCGAGAAGAGAATCAGCAGTGGATCGCGCAGCGACTCGAACTGAGCCGCCATGACCATGTACACCAACGCCAGGGCGAGGATGGTCGCGAAGGTCATCTCCTGGAAAGCTTCTTCCTGCTCCTCGTACTCGCCGCCGAAAACGAACTCGTAGCCACGAGGACGGGCGATGGTCTGAAGCCGGTCCCGCACGTCGGCGACGATCGAGCCGAGATCCCGGTCCGCGATGACGCCGGAGACGACGATGATGCGCTCTTGATCCTTGCGTCGGATCTCAGCCGGACCTTCCTGGCGACGCATGCGGATGAGGCTGGAGGCCGGAATGGTCTCGCCGGTAGGCGTGCGGATCGGAACTTGATCGACTTGGCTGATGGCGAGGCGATCTTCTTCTTTCAGCCGAACGAGGATGTCGTATTCGTCTCCGTCTTCCCGATACATGGACGCGCGAGAGCCTCCGATGGCAGTCTCCAGAGCATCGGCGACGGACGAATACTCAAGCCCCATGGAAGTGGCTTTGCGTCGGTCGACGCGGACCAACATCTCCGGCGTGCCGGGACGCTTGCTGAGCTGGGACGACTGAACGCCGTCGACGAGCATCATCTCTTCACGAACGCGCTCGGCCAACCCGTTCGTGATCTCCGGGTCATGGCCGCGGACCTCCACAGTGAGGCGGTCGTCCTCCCCCTCCCCGCGGCGACGGAACGTACCGTTGGAAACGCGGGTGCGGACGATCGTCCCGGGTTCGGCTTGGATCACCTCGCGGATCTGACCGGCAACGTCCGCGGCGGTCCGCTCTCGCTGAGTCCGGTCGACCAGGTCGATGCGCACGCGCCCCGTGTTGGTGCCGCGGTAGTAGAAGGACGAGTTGGACCCGGCCTCGGTCATGATGTACTTCGCTTCCGGCGCAATCTTGCGAATGACGTCGGCGAAAGACTGAAGCTTGGCGTTCGTAACCTCGACGCGGGTGCCAGGCTCCAGTTCAACGTCGACGTAGATCATTCCCTCGTCGACTTGAGGTTCAAGCTCCACGCCGACCAGCGGGATCATGTACATGGAACCCGCGAACAGAGCTACGCCGGAAAGCACCACGACGGCTCGATGCCCCAACGCCCAGTCAATGGCGTCCCCGTAGCTATTGGCCATCCACCCGCTAAAGCCCCCGGCGTCCTCGCCGCCAAAAGCCTTGGCGCCCCCGGCCCGCAGGTAGCGCGAACACAGTGCGGGGACCACCGTGACCGAGATCAACAGCGAACAAAGAAGAGCGAAGCTCACAACCCAAGCAAGCTGCTGAAACTGTTGGCCGGAGACCCCGCGCATGAAGACGACGGGGACGAAGACGGCGATGGTAGTCAGCGTGGAGGCCGTGATCGCCATAGCCACTTCGCGGCTGCCGTCGACGGCGGCTTGGAGACGCGACTGCCCATCCTCACGGTGCCTGTAGATGTTCTCAAGCACCACAATCGAGTTGTCGACCAACATCCCGACTCCGAGGGCCAGCCCACCGAAACTGACAGTGTTCAGCGTGAACCCGTTGAAGTACATCAGGGCGAACGTGGCGACGACTGAGATTGGGATTGCCGTGCCGATGATGAGCGTGGAGGAGAGGCTGCGCAAAAACAGAAGCAAGATCAGAATCGCCAGCGAACCGCCAACAGCCGTTGCGGTTTCAACGTTGCGGATGGAAGAACGTATGAACTCAGCCGAATCCCAGGTCCGCTCCAGCGTGACGCTCGGATAGTCCAACTCAATGATCTCGGCTTCCTCCCAGATCGCATCGGAGACCTTCACGGTGTTCGCGCCGGACTGCTTGTAGAGGAACATCCGCACCGCGGGCTCGCCGTTCACCGTCACGATGTAGCGAATCTCCTCGTGAGAATCCTCGACCGTCGCGATGTCGCGCAGATAGACCGGCACACTGCCGCGGGTCGCGACGCCGACGTCGAGGATCTCCTGCAAGCTTTGGAACTCTCCCTGAGTGCGCAGCAGGACCTCGTACTGGCCCTCGTTCACCGGCCCCACGGGGCGGTTCGAATTCTCGCGCCGAAGCTTGGCGACCACGTCGCCGACGGACATATTGAGGGATCGCAGTTGTTCCAACTCCAGATCCACGTGAATCTGACGACGCTGGCCGCCTGAGATGCGCGCTTGGGCCACGCCTGGGGCACGCTCCATCCGGTACTGGATGCTCTTCTCCGCAAAGGTCCGCAGCTCTTTGCCGTCCATGTCCGACGCGCGCAGCGTGATGAACATGATGGGGAACTGGGCTGAATCGAATTTCAGGAGCGTCGGGGGCTCAAGGTCTTCCGGCAGCCGGTTGCGGTTCTTGTCGAGCCGAGCGCGAAGCTCGTTGGCCGCCTCATCCAGGTCTTCGTCATAGCCGAACTGAACCCGGACGCTCGCCTGCCCTTCATTCGCAGTCGAGGTGATGTTCTCCACGCCAGGGGTCGAGGCGACGGCTTCCTCAATCGGGCGCGCGACCAACGTCTCCATCTCTTCGGGGGCCACGCCGGGGTACTGGGCCGAGACCGTCAGCGTCGGGTACTGAGTCTCAGGCATCAAGTCGACGGGAATTTCGACCAGCGCGATCAACCCGAGCAGGACGGCGACCGAGCACGCCATCAAGACCGTGACCGGCCGGTGAATTGAGAACTCAGGCAAATTCATGGCTCGAACCTATCCGCGCGTTCAGGTGGTGCGACGCACGCCGACGATGGAACACCGCACCACTCCTCCCTGCTAAGGCCGTCCTGCCTAGCCGCAAGGTTACCGGCGGTCGCTATCCAATCCCGAGTTTACGGCACAGGTCGTCAACGCGGGTCTTCACTTCGGGATCCATCTCCAAAACGTCGGGCCAGGGACGGGTGAATCCCTCTTCCGGCCACTTCCTCGTGGCGTCGACGCCCATCTTCGACCCGTAGTTCGCCAAGCGGCTTGAGTGGTCCAGAGAATCGATGGGGCCCATCGTGAACTGGATATCGCGCTCCGGGTCAATGTTGTTCAGCGCCTTCCAGGCGACCTCGGAGTAGTTGTGGACGTCCACGTCGTCGTCCACCACCACAATGCATTTGGTGAACATCGCCTGCCCCAAGCCCCAAATGGCGCTCATAATCTTGCGCGCGTGCCCCGGGTAGGACTTCTTGATCGAGATCAGCATCAAGTTGTGAAAAATGCCTTCAGCCGGCATCGCCATGTCCACAACCTCGGGGATCTGGAGGCGCATCAAGGGCAGAAACACCCTCTCGATCGTCTTGCCCATGTAGTAGTCCTCCATGGGAGGGGGACCGACAATCGTGGTGGCGTAAATCGGGTCGCGACGATGCGTGACCGCGGTGACGTGGAAGACCGGATAGTCGTCTTCAAGCGAGTAGTAGCCGGTGTGGTCGCCGAACGGGCCCTCCGTCCGCAACTCCCCCAGGGTGACGTACCCTTCCAACACGATCTCCGCGTTGGCGGGAACCTGCAGGTCAACGGTCTTGCACTGCACCATATCGACCGGCTTGCCCCGGAGGAATCCCGCGAAGAGCATCTCGTCGATGTCCGGCGGCAGCGGAAGGATGGCCGAGAACATGGTCGCGGGGTCGGACCCGATGGCCACGGCCACTTCCATCTTGGTGTCCTCGCCCGCTGCGAGCCGGCGGCGATAGTGCTCCGCGCCCTGCTTGTGAGTCTGCCAGTGCATGCCGGTGGTGCGCTCGTCGTAGACCTGCATGCGATACATGCCGCAGTTGCGCTTCCCGCTCGTCGGGTTCTTTGAAAAGACCAGCGGCAGCGTGATAAAACGACCGCCGTCCTGCGGCCAGCACTTCAAGACGGGCAAGTCCAGTAGTGAGAAATCCTCCGTCTGCACGACCTCTTGGCAAGCTCCGCTCGAAACCGTCCTGGGGAACGAGCCGCCGAGCTCGGCCAGCTTAGGAAGCATCTTGAGCTTTCCCATCAGCCCTTGCGGCGTCTTGAGCTCAATCAGTTCCGCGATCTTCGCGGCGACGTCGTCGATCGAATCCACGCCGAGCGCCAGGCGCATCCGCTCCATCGAGGCCATCGTATTGATCACGACGGGGATCTTCGAGCCCTTCGGATTCTCAAACAACAGCGCGGGGCCGCCTGTCTTAACGGACCGATCCGCAATCTCAGTAATCTCTAGTTCGGGGTCGACCGGCTCAGAGACGCGAATGAGTTCGCCGGCTTTTTCCAGCTCACCGATGAACGAGCGTAGGTCGGCGTGGGCCATAAGATCCCATTGTAGGCAGCAGCCTCACGAGCCGTGGGCGGGCTCAGCCGGAGACGGCCGACAACGCCGCTTGGTTCTCGGATCGCGGAGGCAGAGGCGCAACCGCCTCCAGGCCGCGCAACGGGAAACGTCCCCCCGCGCGCATTTTCTTTTCCAGCTCGGAGGCCGGCATCGGTTTGCCGGCGAAATAGCCTTGGAGCCTCTGGCAACCGGCCTCCCGCAGGAAGTCGATCTGCGGTTGCGTTTCAACACCCTCGGCGACCACGCCCAGCTCGAGGTTCTGGGCCAAACCGACGATCGAGCGGATGATGGCCGCCGACTTGTCCGTCGAATCGGCGTCCACCTGGCAGACGAACGACCGATCGATCTTGAGCACGTCGCAACGCAGATTACGCAGATAGGAAAGCGACGAGTAGCCGGTCCCGAAGTCGTCGATCGCCGTCTTGACGCCCAGAAGCGCGAAGCGGTCGAGCACTTCCGACACGCTGTAGCGCGTCTCCACCAGATCGCTCTCGGTCAGCTCCAACTGCAGCAGACGAGGCTTCAACCCGGTGCGCTTAAGAATGGCCTTCACAGCGTCGGCGAGATCCGCACGCGCTAGCTGTTTGACGGAAACGTTGACCGAGACTTCAATCTCCGGCAACCCCTTTTTCTGCCACTCGATTGCCTGTTCGCAGGCATCCTCCAGCGCCCAGCGGCCGAGGTCGTGGATCAGGTCCATCTCTTCCACAATCGGGATGAACTCGCCGGGAGACACGATCTCGCCGTCGCTGGTGCGCCACCTCATTAGCGCCTCAGCGCACACGATTTGCCCGTCGGAAGCGCTGACGATCGGTTGATAGAAGAGCTCAAATCGTCGGTTCTCGAACGCGTGGCGCAGACGGGCTTGGAGTTCAAAGCGGCGGGAGGCCTTGAGCCCCATGCCTTCATCAAACATCTGCACGCGCCCCTTGCCGTGACGCTTGGCGTGGCGCATCGCGATATTCGCGTTGCCGAGGACCTCGCCCGGCGTAATCTCTTTTTCGCTCGTCAGGGTGACGCCCACACTGATGGTGAGCAAGATCTCCTCCCCATCGCATTGGAACGGCTCCCGCAGGGCGTCGGCCGCCTTTTGCACCATATCGACGGCCTCGCGCTCCTTATGCTGGTCGCGCAGAACGAGCACGAACTCGTCGCCGCTGAGGCGGGCGACTGCATGCTCCGGCCCCACCGCCTCGCTCAGACGTCGGGCCACTCCCCGCAACAAGTCGTCTCCAACCTTGTGGCCCAGCGAGTCGTTGATTTGCTTAAAGTCGTCCAGGTCAATAAACGCGACCGCCACCATGGGTGCATGCTCGTTCTGGCTGCGAGCACATTCCTCGTGGAGAATCTCACGTAGGCGATCTCTGTTGGGGAGTCCAGTCAAACTGTCGTGTGCGGCCTGATGGATCAATCGCGCCTCATACTCCTTCGTCCGCTTCAAGTCGACCTGCGATCCGGCGAGGCGCTCGGGCACGCCGGACTCGTCGAAAATGACGCGACCGTGGGAGAGCACCCAACGGTAGGAGTCATCGGCCTGGCGCACGCGATGCTCAAACTCAAAATGGTCGGACTCGCCCTCAATGTGCGCACGAATACGCGACATGAACTCCTCAAGATCATAGGGATGGACGAGATTGAACCAATCCGCCGGGGCGCCGGTAAAAGGGCCGCCGTGATAGTCGAGCAACTCCCGCCAGCGAGACGAAAAGTGAACGCGGTCGGCCTTCAGGTCCCACTCCCAAAGCCCGTCCACCTCTCCGTGGACCTCCAATATCTTCGCGGTCGCGTCGGCGGCCGCTTGCGCCGCAGCCACCGCCGCTGACTCGGCCTCCGCGGCCGTCTTGCCTGCTGCGGACTCGGCCTCCTCCTGCTCCCCGACCGCCTCGATCGCTTCCGCCTGGAGTCGAGCGGCGCGCGCACGGGCTGCCCGCACCCCGACTGCCAGAGCCACCACACAGGCGGCGCCGAGATACACGGCTGCGGCCCCGATGGGTTCCAGCGACGAATAGCCGGCGGCAACGCAGGTTGAAGCCGCCCAAACGCCCGCGGCGATCAACTCGGACCACTCCACAACGCAAACGGAGACGACCGCCGCCGCAATGAGCGCCGGGAAGCAGACGGAAGGCGCCAGCAAGATCCACGCCAGACAGTTGGACCAGGTCAGCGCCAGGGCGATTTGGGCCACCGGAACCCTCGTGGGGCCGGAGTCGCCTCGTTCTTGAGACGCGATCCAAAGACCGCAGAAAAGCAGGCAGTACGTCGTCCCCAGAATCAGCGGTGCATAAGTGGGCGCGCCTTCACCCAAGACGGCTGCCATGACTCCGAGGCTGAGCGCGAAGAACGCGAGAAGCGGAATCGTCGCGCGGACAGGCCCCAGCGAGTCGGTCGCAATCGCCGCCACAAGTTCGCCGGGTTCCCCTTGCACGGGAACGTTATCAGGTTCCGCCATAAATAGCGTGTGAGGCTATCTCCTCCCCTGTATTCGACCACCGACGCGGAACCCCAACAATCGGGGGTTCCTCCTAGAAAAAACGGAGCGACAGCACGGCATCCAGTAAGGAAACTAAGGACTTAGTCGTCGTCTTGAGCGCCTGCCAAACGCTGAATTACGGATAAATCTTCGAGCGTCGTGATGTCTCCGGAGACCTTGTCCGTCGTCACGATCTCGCGCAATAGGCGGCGCATGATCTTTCCCGACCGCGTCTTGGGCAGCCCGTCGGAGAAACGAATCTGCTGAGGCCGCGCGAACTTGCCGATGTCTGTCCCCACCCAATCGCGCAGCTTCGCCGTCAGTTCGTCATTCGCTTCATACCCCTGTTTGAGGGTGACGAAAGCGACTACGGCCTGCCCCGTCAGCTCATCCGGCTTGCCGATGACGGCCGCCTCCGCAACCGCTTCGTGGCGCACAAGCGCTGATTCCAGCTCCGCCGTCGAGAGGCGGTGGCCGGAGACGTTCATCACGTCGTCCACGCGTCCAAGGACCCAAAGATAACCGTCCTCGTCGCGACGGGCCGCGTCGCCGACAAAGTACATGCCTTCAATCTGGCTCCAGTAAGCCGACTTGTAGCGCTCCGGGTCGCCCCAAAGCGTGCGGAACATCGAGGGCCAAGGGCCGCGCACCACAAGGTACCCCTCGGAGCCCTTGGGAACCGAATTCCCCTCCATGTCCACCACGTCGGCCTGCACGCCCGGCAGCGGCAACGTCGCCGAACCCGGTTTGAGCGGTGTCGCCCCCGGCAGAGGCGAAATCATGATCGAGCCCGTCTCGGTCTGCCACCAGGTGTCGACGATCGGGCAGCGGCCGCCGCCGATGACCTTGTGATACCACTCCCAAGCCGAGGGATTGATCGGCTCGCCGACCGAACCGAGCAGCCGCAGACTCGAAAGATCATGCTTCGCCGGCAAGTGGTCGCCCCACTTGATGAAGGCGCGGATCGCGGTAGGCGACGTGTACAGGATGTTCACCTTGTACTCGTCGATAATCCGCCAGAAACGATCTTGTGCGGGAAAATCAGGAGCCCCCTCGTACATCACGGTCGTCGTGCCGCAAAGCAAAGGTCCGTAGACGATGTAGCTGTGACCGGTGACCCAACCGACATCGGCCGCGCACCAGTAGGTGTCCTCGTCCTTCATGTCGAAAACCCAACGCATCGCCGAGAGGACTTGGACCTGATACCCGCCCGTGGTGTGACAGATGCCTTTCGGCTTGCCGGTGGTGCCGGAGGTGTAAAGGACGTAGAGCGGGTGTTCGGAGTCGAGCTCCTCCGCCGGGCAAACCTCGGAGCAATCGGCTTCCAGTTCAACCCAGCCGTGGTCGCGACCGGCCTGCATCTCCACCATGCCGCCAACTCGTTCAAACACAACAGAGGCTTTGACGCTGGGGCAATCCTCCAACGCCTCATCCACGGCCGCCTTCAGCGGAACGACCTTGCCGCGACGATAGCCGCCGTCCGCGGTAATCACCAGATTCGCATCGAGATCCTGGATACGGGTCTTGAGCGCCTCCGAGGAGAAGCCTCCAAAGACCACCGAATGGATAATCCCAAGCCGCGCGCAGGCAAGCATCGCAATCGGCAGCTCGGGAACCATCGGCATGTAGACGACAGCTCGGTCGCCCGGCTTGTAGCCGAGCTTCTTCAGCCCGTTCGCGAATTTCTGGACGCGGCGCGAGAGTTCCTGGTAGGTCAGAACCTGCTTCTCGCCCGGCTCGCCTTCCCAAATGATGGCGGCCCGATTCTTGCGCCAGGTCGTCAGATGGCGGTCGACGCAGTTATACGCCATGTTCGTCTTGCCGCCGACGAACCACTTGTAGAAAGGAGCCTCGCCGGCGTCCAGCGTCTTCTCCCAAGGCTTGAACCAATGGATGTTCTCCTTGGCGAACTCGCCCCAGAACTTCTCCGGATCCGCCTTGGCGGCGTCAAAGAGCTGCTGATACTCCTCCATGCCGGAGACGTTGGCCTGTGCTTGGAATTGGTCGCTTGGATGATGAAGTGGGTCGGCGGACATAGCTGGATCTACCTCGGAAGGCCAGCATACAACACGGAGAATTTAGGGGGAACGCGTGCCGCGGAGAATCCGTATGAACTTTGACGGTCCTCGCAGCGTCCTTACCTTCAGGGGTGGAGTGCGTCCAATGCACGATAGCCCGCCCCTGCGGTTTGCGAAACTGGTGGAGTTCGGCGACAGCAGATTTCCTATTCAACGTCCCATGAGTAATAAACCACGGCGAACCGCGCTCTTTCTCTCGCTGTTGATGGCCGTCCCGGCATTCGGGCAGAGTCCGACGACGGTGGACTATTCGCTCAACAACGGCTCCTTCTGGAACTTCGGCATCTACCGGCAGCGGGCGGTGCCGGAGGCCGACCTGGCCGACTCGACGCGGCTCGACCAGCTGATCCGCGACGGCAAGCTGTATCTGAGCTTGGCCGACGCACTTGCACTGGCTCTAGAGAACAATCTCGACATTGCCGTGGCGCGCTACTCTCCGCTCGAGGCCGCTGCTGACTTGCTGCGCGCCAAGGCAGGCGCCCAACTGCGCGGCGTCCAGACTCAGATCTCCACTCTCTCGACCGGGCAGTCCGCAAACGGCGGGGGCGGAGGAGGAGGCGGCTTCACCACCGGCGCGCGCGGTCAAGCCAGCGGCGTGACTCAGGGCGCCAGCCAAACCGCACAGAGCCAAGGCAACGCCGCCTCGTTCTTCGGCACCCAGACGATCAACCTCGATCCCACCATCAGCTCCAGCGTGAACCTTTTCCGGACCTCGAATCCGCAGATCCAGAGCTTCACCGCTGGTACCGACACCATCATCACCGACGGCGTCTCCACCAACACCAGCTACTCGCAGGGCTTCATCACGGGGACGACGTTCAACCTGGGCATGTCCACCTTCCGGCAGAACAACAACGTGCCGCGCAACTTGTTCAACCCCACCAACCAGGTAGACCTCTCGGCGTCCATCAGCCAACGCTTGACCCAGGGCTTTGGGCGCGCCGTCAACAACCGCAACATTCGGATCGCCCGGAACAACCAGCAAATTGAAGATCTCAATTTCCGACAGCAACTGATCACCACCGTCGGCGGAGTCGAGGCGCTCTACTGGGACCTCGTGGCCTTCCGCGAACTCGCAGCGGCGCGGCGGCTGGACATGGAGCTCTCCGATCAACTGGTGCGGGATACCGCCAAACAAGCCGAGCTAGGGCTGCAGGCCAAGATCGAAGTCACCAGGGCTCAAGCACAGGCCACCACGTTCCGGCAGCAACTGGCGGATGCGGAACGCTCCGTCCGCGAGCAACAAGAGATCCTCAAGAATGCATTGACCAAGCACGGGCCCACTTCGGCGACTTTGGCCGGAGTCGAGGTCATTCCGGTCGATCGGGTGGTCGTACCGGAAGTCGAGCCTAGCCGCCCTCTGCCGGACCTCGTCGAAGAAGCCCTAAGTTCACGGCTCGAGATGGAGCAAAGGCGCATCAACCTGCGCAACACCGACATCAACCTACGCGGCATCAAGAACGCCCTGAAACCAACGGTCGACATGACGGCGTTCGCACGCAACAACGGCCTCGCGGGTACGATCAACCCGGACGTGGCGAACCTTCCCGGGCAGGCCCCTCCGAACCCGTTCTTCTCGGGCGGCATCGGATCGGCCTTCGGCCAGGCCTTCCGGCGAAATTTCCCGGACTACGGACTCGTCTTCAACTTGAACATACCGCTCAAGAACCGGCAGGCGCAGGCGGACATGACAGCCAACCTACTAACTCGGCGACAAACGGACATCCAGATCAAGCAACAGGAAAACAGCATCAAGCTTGAGGTCGCGCGCGCCGCTGCCAACTTCGAGCTGGCCCGGAAGAACTATGAGATTGCGGCGGAAGCGCTGAATCTCTACGAGCAAATGCTGGACGCGGAGAGGAAGCGGTTCTCGCTCGGCTCGTCGACGATCTTCCAAATCATCCAGGCCCAGCGCGACCTGGCGACGGCCCGAACGGGATACGTCAACGCCGGCGTTGGATACAAGACGTCACGACGGGAGATGGACCGAGTTCTGGGCAAAACCCTGGAGGCGAATTCAATCTCCGTCGACGAGGCCTACCGCGGCGAAGTATCGAAGCCCATCGACCCGATTCCGCCTGCCGCCGTCCCGCAGCCCTGACATGAGGGGCTAGACCTCTCGAATCGTGACGTCGCCCAGAACAGCGCGTACGTCTTCCAGGGAGCCCGAGCCCAGCCCGGGCCGACTGGCGGCGACCATGCCCGCCGCGACGCCCAGTCGAAAGGCGTCGACGAACGGTTCGCCTTGTTCCAAGGCAAAGATCACCGTGGCGCCCAGAACGTCTCCCGCCCCGATCGGGCTTCCGCCCGAAACCGGCTGAGTGGTCGCACGCCAACGTCCTTCACCGGAGACTGCGATTGCGCCTTGCGCGCCGAGCGACAGGATCACGTTCTCAGGCCCCATCGCGTGCAGTTCACCGGCGGCCTTCAAGAAATCAAACTCCGAAAGCAGACCTCGGCCCAGCAAGCGCTCGGCCTCCGGACGATTGGGCTTCGCGATAGTCGGCTTGGCCGCTAGAGCCCCCCGGACAGGCTCGCCGGAGGAGTCCAGCAACGTGCGCACTCCGAGGTCCCGGGCGCGAGCAATCAACCGCGCGTAGATTTCACCAGGAACACCGGGCGGAATGCTGCCCATCAAGGTGAGCCAGGAGGCCTCCGCCAGCCTGCCGACAACCGCCGCTTCAATACGAGCGACCTCTTCGGCGGTGAACTCAGGCCCGCGTTGGTCCAGCTTCAGCGTCAGACCGTTTGTGTCGGTAATCGCCAAATTCCGCCGAAGATCTCCCGCTACCGGGATCAGCGTGACGTCGACCCCCTTGGTGCGGATCAGGTTGGCGAAACGCTCGCCCATCGGACCGCCGCACGGCGCCACCGCTTCCACGTTCGCCCCGTAGCCCTGCAACGTGATTGCCTGATTCACGCCCTTTCCGCCGGGCTGGAACGACTCCGATCGGATGTAGGACCGGTCGTCGTAAATAATGCGATCGGTCGTCAACTCGACGTCGATTGCAGGATTGAGCGTAAGCGTCAGAATCATCGGAGGGGCCCGTCGGGCATCCTCATTGTCGCTCGAATGTCGTGCGCATAGAACGGTCGACGTCGAGGCCTAATGCGCGCCGGCCCGCATCCCGCCCGGCGCCGGAGGAGGCGTGCGATCGGTATGCGTCGGCAGGGTCGGATAGTCGACCTTCGGCTGTAGGCCGGTCAGCGTCCGTAGGAAGGCTGTAATCGCCTTGGTCTCGTCGCTGCTGAGTTTGCCCAGCTGGGAGGCCCCCATCACGGCGACGGCTTGTTCCAAATCCCACACCTTTCCGGAGTGGAAGTACGGGGCCGTCAGCTCGATGTTGCGCAACGAGGGCGACTTGAACTTGTATTCGTCGCTGGCGGTTTGAGTCACCGCGAAGCGACCCTTGTCGTTGGGCGGCAGCACGTCGGCGCCCGGCTTCTCAATCACGCCGAAGGCGAAGTAGCCCGTCCCGCCCAGGTTCACGCCGCTGTGGCACGCCACGCAGCCTTTCGACATGAACAGGTCGAGCCCCTGTTTCTCGTGTGCATCGAGAGCAGCAGCGTCGCCTGAGAGATAGCGGTCGAACGGCGACCATGGAGTCGTCAGCGTCGCTTCAAAGACCTCGATCGCGCGAGCCATGTTGTCGAACGTGACGGCATCGGATTCGCCGGGGAACGACGCTTCAAAACGATCGACGTATTCCGGGATCGACTTCAACGTCAGAACGGTGCGCTCAGGCGTCGAGTTCATCTCGACCGCGGCCTGGATCGGCCCCTTCGCCTGTTCTTCCAAATCGGCCGCCCGCCCGTCCCAGAACTGGGCCAGGTTGAAGACCGCGTTCAAGACCGTCGGGGAATTGCGCGGTCCCTGCGCCCAACCGTGACCGATCGACGTATCGAGCAGGTCGCCGCCGCCGAGCGAAAGGTTGTGGCACGTATTGCAAGAGATCAACCAGCTCGACGACAGCCGAGGGTCAAAAAAGAGCATCTTGCCGAGTTCAATCTTCTCCGGCGTCGCCGGGTTGCCCTCCAGCACCGGCGGGTTCACAGGAACCGGCTCGAAGCTTTTCCGCGCACGCTCCAGCAGAGCATCCTGCGCGGGCAGCAAAAGGGGACAGAGGGTGAGAAGGAGGACCGCTTTCTTCATGGAGTTCACTGATGTAAACCCCAATTATAGCGGGCGTTCAACCGTCGGTCTTACGTCCGCCGAACGGACCGTAGGGGTCCCACTCAGGCTCGCGCTTGGACGCCGGAATCTCGTCCAGCGCGGCGCGCAGTCTCTGGCGGGAGGCTTCGGCTTCAGGAGAACCCGTCCCCTCCGGAATCGGACGCTCTTCCAGGATGTCGGCAGGCACGTCGTATAGCCGACCGTCGTCGTAGAGCTTGAAGCGCTTGTCGCGCGCGAACAACTCCACCGCCGTCCAGCGCTCCTTGCCTGTACCGGGCCGAGGGTCATGCCAAACGATGATGATGTCCTTTGCATCTCCCGCCCCGCCCGACGGGTCTCCTAGCTGCGGCAAGAAACTACGGCCGTCGATCGTCTTGCCCGCCGGCGGCTCGGCGTCGGCCGCGTCGAGGATCGTCGCGTAGATGTCGGTGGAATCGATCAGGTCGTTGACCACGGCGCCCGATTTGCCAACGCCCCAACCATCCGCGATCAACGGCACGCGCGTGCCGGCGTCGGTCGTCAGCCCCTTGCCGCCTTGGACCCGCAAGTCGCCCATCATCGAGTAGGTCGTCCACGGCGAGCCGTTGTCGGTGAAGAAGATCAGTAGGGTGTCGTCGCGAATCCCCAATTCGTCGAGCTTCGCAACGATGCGCCCCACGGTCTTGTCGCAGTACTCGACCATGTCGCCGAAGTACTTCTCGTCCGAGCGAAAACGCTCTTCCGGGTCCTCGTAAGCGTCGGTGCCCGGCGTGGGATTGAACGGCCCGTGCGTCAGGGCCATCGGATAGTAGACGAAGAACGGTTGCTCGGCCTTCTCGCCCACGTGCCGCTCCATGAACTCGTTGATGTGGTCGGTATAGAGGTCCGGACCATACTTCCCTTCCGTGTTCTCGACCCGTTCGCCGTTGTCGTAGATCACCGGGTCGGGATAGCGCGACCCCTTGTCTTCGGTGTGATAGGAGTGCCAAAGGAACCAGTCGTCGAACCCGGCGTCTTCCGGTTTGGTACCGAGGCTTCGGAACTCGGGCTCAAACTCGGGCGGATTGTAGCTCCACAGTTGCCACTTGCCCGAGATGCACGTCTTGTAGCCGGCCTGCTGCAACGTGTGGCCGAAGGTGACCTCGCCCGGGTCTAGAATGCCGAAAGCCTTCCAATTACGGTAGTTGTACTGGCCCGTCATCACCTGCAGGCGTGTGGGCGTGCACAGCGGCTGCGCGTAGGCCTGGTTGAACTGGACGCCGGACGCCGCCAGAGCGCTCAGATTCGGAGTCCTCCAAGACGTTCCGCCGTAGCTCTCAACAGCCTCGTAGCCCAAGTCGTCGGCCAAGATGAAAACAATATTCGGGCGTTTCGCCTCCTCGACGGCGGGCTCCGGCGCAGCGCAGGCCGCAGCGGCGGAGACCGACGCGATGCGCAAGAAATCTCGGCGGTTGATGGACATTGGCGAGAAAATTGTAACCTCTCCAGAGAGAGTCCGTCCTATACGATCAATCCGTCATGCGTCTAGCCATTGTTCTCGCTCTCCTGATTCCCGCCTCGGTCGGCGCCCAAGGTCTTCTTGAGTTGGAAGTCCGAGCTACCCAGAAGGACGCCCCGGTGTCCGACCTCAAGCAAATCAACTTCACGCTGAAGGAGGCCGGCAAAGCTAAGGAAATCGAGTCGATCGAATACATCGAGGAGCCAACCGAAACCAAGCTCTACATCGCCCTAGAGGCCCCGGCGACGGATTTTCCGCGGATTCAGCAGGCGATCGAGCGCTTCGTCGCGGACGGGCTGCCCGCCGGCATGGAAGTCTCGATGGGCGGCGCGCCGTTCACCTCGGACCGAGCGCTGCTGAGCCAGTACGCATCGATGGGCGTGGCCCTCGCGAGCCAGTCTCCCGATTCCGGCCTGCCCAAGCTCTGGGGCTCGGGTGCGCAATTCGAACTACAGGGCGAGGCGGCTTTGTCCCGATACATCGAGCTGGCCGCCAGACTGCAAACCGTACCCGGTCGCAAGGCGGTCCTCATGTTCCGACCGGACATCCAAACGACGCGCCAGGGACTGGACTTTCGGACGACCGAGCAGACCGCACAGAACCGTGAGAATATCGACGTGGACTTCACCCGAACCGAGCAGACTCTCAACAGGCTCGGCGCCGTGGCGTTGTTCTCGCAAACCACCTTCTATCCCGCCTACTCGGCGCAGGCCGGGGGCATGAATCAGCAGGGATTGGCGCAGATCGCCTCGGCGACCGGCGGCAAGGCGGTATTGGGGACAAGCGATCCGGCCGTCGCTTTCAAGATGGTTCTCGATGACGCGCGAGACTACTACGTCCTCGGATTCAAGCCCACATTGACCGGCAAAGGGAATCCGCGCTCAATCAAGGTCGACGTGGACCGCAAGGGCGTAAGGCTGAGGCACGCAAAGAGCTTCCTCGATATTGAAGGCCTCGGCGCCGCGCCCGCCGAGGCGACCTCCGCACTCGATGCCGACGGCGACTCGGAACTCTCCACCATCAGTCAATATCACGTCTTCCGAGGCGACGACGGCAAGCCGCTCCTGCTGTTCACCGGCGGAGCCGACCTGCAGGAGCTGGAGGCGAAGGAAGCAGGAAAGGGCTTTGAAGTCTCGTTGACTTTGGCCGGCGGTTTCTCCGACGGAGCCGAAGGATGGTCGGTCAAACAGCAGCGAACCGTCCGCCAGGTCTTCGCCAAGAAGCCCTTCCAAAAGGCCCAAAAGGACGGGGGCGTGCTCGTGGACGTGTCTGCGGTCGTCCGCCCCTCCCCGGGCGAGCAAGACTGGAAGCTGGTACTGCGCGACGAGAACAGCGGCAAGCTGGGGATCGACCAACGGAAGTTCCTGGTCCCAAGCTTCACGCTGCCGCTCGATACGTCCTCCATGGTGGTCACCCGCCGAGCGGTGCCGATTGAGGGTGCGGAAGCTCAACCGTGGGGCGCTCTGCTCGACTACGGCGAGTCGCGGTTCATCCCGGAATCGTCCACCGAGTTCACGGTCGGCGACACCGTGCTCTTCACCTATCGGCTGTACGGCCCGCCAGCCGCGTTGCTCCAGGGCGAGCCGCAAGTCCAAGTGGCTTTACTAAAGGACGAAGCTCAACTGGACTCCTTCGAATGGCAGGGATCCGCCCAGGTGGTCGAGGGCGCGGGCGGCGCCAAGGAAATCCAATACATGGGTGCGATTCGCACCAACGGCCTGGAGCCCGGAAGCTACCTGATCTTGTCCGCGGTTCCGGGCCGCGACGACGCACGGCAGCCCTACATCGAGGGCGCTTTCCAACTCAAGAAGAAATAGCCAGCACTACTCAGTGGTGCTATTATGAGATGACCGTCTTTACTCGGCCGCATGAACGGCCGATGTGTTGAGAAACGGGGCCCGCGAGGCCCCCGTCGGCTGCCGATGTGAGGCGGCCGCCCCATTTTCATTCCGACGACGGAATCGACTCCTCCCAGCAAGTTTTCTTGGCCGCGTCCTTCAACTGAGAGCGATCTCGGTCGAAAGGTCCAAGGGGAGGTCTTTCTACTTCCCCAGGAGGGAAGACTTTGATGAAGCAAGGCTACCTGATCGATATGGACGGCGTAATCTATCGCGGCGCGGAGGCTGTTCCGGGCGCCCGCGAGTTCGTCGCTCATCTCGACGACACACAGACGCCGTACCTGTTTCTCACCAACAACTCGGCCCACGCAGATCTCGACGTGGTCGCGAAGCTCAAGAACTTCGGCATCCCCACGACCGTCAATCACGTCTTCACCTCCGCGATGGCTACGGCCCAATTCGTAGCCCGGCAGAAACCCGGCGGCAGCGCGTTCGTCATCGGAGAAGGCGGCCTCTCGGAGTCGCTCCAGCAAGTCGGCTACCGGGTCGGACCCAACGCGCCCGACTATGTCGTCGTGGGCGAAGGCGGCACGATGAATCTCGAAGTCCTTGAAAGAGCGCAGCGCCTGATCGAGGGAGGCGCCAGGCTCGTCTCGACCCAGGCGGACGTCCGGCGTCCGGCAGATGCGGGTCCGCCTCCCGGCTGCGGCGAGATCGTCTCGCGACTCGAAACCGCGACCGGCCGAACGGCCTATCACGTGGGCAATCCGAACCCGTTCATGATGCGACTTGCCCGCAGGAAGATCGGGATGCGAACCGACCAAGTCACCCTAATCGGCGACTCCATGGCGACCGGTATTCGCGGGGCGACCGACCTCGGCTTCCGCTCGGTTCTAGTGTTAACGGGGTCGACCCAAGTCGCGGACCTGGGGAACTACCCGTACCAACCGACCATCGTGGCCGATTCGATCGCCGACCTGCTGCCCGAAGCGGCGCTAGCGGTCGCCTAGAAGTTGAAGACCGACGACGTAGCTAGAGGAGGTCCCCGGCCCCGGCGGCCAGCAGTTCCTTAGCCGCCCCACGCCCGGCCTCCAGCGGGTCAGCCGCTTCCGTCGAAGCTCGCAGGATGGTCCCGCCGTCGGCCGAGATGATTGCGGCCTTGAGTGAAACGGTCCCGGCATTCGTAACGGCGTGCGCCCCCAGCGGCGTCTGGCAGCCGCCGCCGAGCGAACGCAGCAGCTCACGCTCGGCCTCCACGGCAGTGCGCGTGGCAACGTGCTCAAGCGGCGCCAGAGCAGAGGCCGTCGCCTCATCACGCGACCGAATCTCGATAGCCAGAGCGCCCTGCCCCACCGCCGAAGACATCTCCTCGGCTTCAAGCGCCTGCGTAATGCGATCGCCCAGTCCGAGCCGCTTGAGCCCGGACGCCGCAAGTAGGATCGCGTCGTATTGCCCCTCGTCGAGCTTGCGCAGGCGCGTATCGACGTTGCCGCGGATGTCGAGCATTTCCGCTTGCGGTTGCAAGGCGCGCATCTGGGCGGCGCGCCGCAGCGAACTGGTGCCGATGCGGTCGCCCGGCTTGAGTTCGTCCAGGCGCTTTCCAACCAGAGCGTCGCGTGGATCTTCCCGCTCGGGCACCATGCCGATCTCCAGTCCCTCGGGTAACTCCGTCGGAAGATCTTTCAAACTATGGACGGCCAAGTCGATTCGACCGTCGAGCAGGGCCTCTTCAATCTCCTTGGTAAAGACGCCCTTGGTCGCGGTCTTCTCGCCCACCTGAGCAAGCGCTACATCGGTGATCTTGTCGCCGGTGGTGACGATGATTTCAATCCGCGTCTCATGCCCCAGTTCCTGAAGCTGCGCCTCGATGTGGCGAGCCTGCCAAAGTGCGAGCTTGGAACCGCGCGATCCGATAACGAGTTGAGCCATGGTTGTTAACTGCGGGTCAGGCCGAAAGCGCGCTTCACGGCCTCGACAAATCGAAGTCCGTCAGGGTGGCTGGCTAGACGCTTCATATGCGCGATGGGCGGGTGCGCGACCTTGTTCATCATTGCCTTCGTGAGGGCCTCGACGGCGCGCTCCTGTGCCGGCGTCAGTTCGCCGAGCTTGGATCGATGACGCGAGAGTTCGCCGGCCCGGATCGCCTCCAGGCGTTCTTGCAGTTGGACGATCGTGGGAGCAGTCTGGTGCGCGCGCAACCGGTGCATCACCTTGTCGACCTCTTCCTCGACAATCGCCTCCGCCTGTTCGGCCTCCTGCCGTCGCTTTTCAAGGTTGGCCTCAGCCACTTGTTGCAGGTCGTCGATGTCGTAGACGAACATCTCATCGAGCGAATTGATCTCCGGGTCGATGTCTCGCGGTACCGCAATGTCGACCAAAAAGATCGGCTTGTAGCGCCGGGCGGCGATGACGCCCTTGGCGGTTTCCTTGTTGAGGATGAAGCCGGGGGCGCCGGTCGAAGCGATGACGACGTCGGCCTTGGTCAGAGTCTCATGCAGGCTTTCCCAGGCGACGGCCTCGCCTTGGAACTGTTCGGCCATCTTCTGCGCGCGCTCGAAAGTTCGGTTGACTACCCAAACCTTCTGGGCGCCGGCGGAGTGGAGGTGACGAGCGGCGGCTTCGGACATTTTTCCGGCGCCGATCAACAGCACGTTGAGCCCGTCGAGCTCGCCGAAAATCTTTCGCGCCAGCTCCACGGCGACGTACGAAATCGAGACCGCCATCTGGCCGATGCCCGTCTCGTTGCGAACACGCCGAGCGACGCGGAACGACGCCGTCAGCAAGTGGTCCAGCGGCCCCTGGATCGAGCCGACACGTTTGGCGGCTTGGTATGCGGTCTTGACCTGGCCGAGAATCTGCGGCTCGCCCAAGACCATCGAGTCGAGGCTGGAAGCAACGCGAAAGATGTGCCGAATCGCTTCCTTGTCAGCGTAGCGGTAGAGATACGGGGCGGCTTCGGAGAAGGGGCCTTGAGGCAAGGCGTCCACAAGATGCCGAACCGCGGTTTCCGCGTCAGCCGTCTCCGACGCCCGCAAGAAGAACTCCACGCGATTGCAGGTGGAGACGATGCAAGCCTCGTCCACGCCCGGCCGATTGGCCAGATCCGCAACAACGCGGTCCGGATCGTCCCCAATCGCAAAACGCTCGCGCACGGCCACCGGCGCGGTCTTGTGGCTGAGGCCCACGACGACGACGCTCATTGCTGTGACCATCCCTGCGCGCCGGACGCAGCGAACCATGAGAGAGCGGCGCAACAAAAACCGGCAATGGAGAAGTAAGCGCTCTTGCGGCCCCGCCACCCGGCGGCCAAGCGAGTAAAGAGCATCGCCAAGTAGATGCCCCAGGTGAGAAACGCCAGCGCAATCTTGGGATCGACGATCCAGCGCGCACCCCACTCCGACGACGCGTACACGCTGGCCGAGATCACGCCCAACGTAACGAACACGAAGCCGAGCGACAGCGTGCGGTACGCCACTTCATCCAGCTTGTTGAGAGGCGGCAAGCGGTAGTAGAAGGCGCGGGGGCGCTTCGACTTGAGTTCGCGCTCTTGGATCAGATACATGACCCCGGCGATCGACGTGAGGAATAGTGCGGCGTAGCCCAGCAGGAAGAGGCCGACATGGGCGGCCAGCCACCAGCGCGGCGCGGAACTCACCACCCAGGCGTCAAGCGGACCCGCGAGGCTCGCAACAAGCGTCATCACGAAGACCACGGGAAAGACGAAGACCGCGAGACTCTCCTGGCGATAGCGCCAATAGATCCACAGGAACAACGCCGTGATGAGGAACGCCGTCAGTGAAGCCGTCTGATAGAGCGTGCCGATGGGGAAGCCCCCGACTGCCAAGCCGTCAAAGACGAGCGACGTGAGGTGAAAAACGAGGCCGACCGAGATGGAGGTCAGCGCGGCCAGGAACATCTGGCGTCGCCGCTCGACCACCGTGACGAGCGAATGCCAGAGGCCCACTGAATAGAGGACCAGGGCCACCCGCAGCCACAATACCGCCCATTCGCTCACGACTCCTCAGTATAGATCGGCGGAACCACTCGCAAGTTGTTGATAGATCGGCGAGGTTTGCAATCGAAAACAGACGCGCGGGACACTAAGCGAACGATGAAACGCACCGTACGCAAGGCCGTCTTCCCAGCCGCCGGCATGGGCACTCGCTTTCTTCCCGCAACGAAGGCGCAGCCCAAGGAGATGCTCCCGCTGGTGGACAAGCCTCTCATCCAGTACGGAGTGGAGGAGGCGCTGCACTCGGGCGTCGACAACATCATCGTCGTCACAGGACGCGGCAAGTCCGCGATTGAGGACCACTTCGACAAGAGTTATGAGCTGGAGACGGAGCTGGACGCCCGCGGCAAGACGGCGGACCTGAGGCTGGTTCAAGAGATCTCAGACTTGGTCCGAGTCAGCTACACGCGTCAGAAAGAGCCGCTGGGGCTGGGCCACGCGGTTGGAGTCGCTGAGGAGCTGGTCGCCGACGAACCGTTCGCGGTGATCTTGGCCGACGACGTGATTCGCGCCGAACCGCCCTGCCTACGGCAACTGCTGGATATCTACGAATACTTCGACGCTCCCGTCATCGCGGTGATGGAAGTACCGAAGGACAAGATCTCCGCTTACGGCGTCGTGGACGCGTTGCCGGTGGAGTTCAAAGGATCGAGCGATCGCCTGTTCCGCGTAAACGACCTGGTCGAGAAGCCGGATGCGGAAGACGCACCGTCCAACCTGGCGATCATCGGTCGCTACGTGCTGACGCCGGATATCTTTAGGGCGCTCAACAAGACCGAACCCGGCCGCGGCGGCGAGATCCAGTTGACCGACGCCATCCGCAACCTGATCAAGATGGGTCCGGTTTACGCGTACAAATTCGACGGCGACCGCTTCGACGCCGGCGACAAGCTGGGTTTCTTGAAGGCCACGGTCGAATTCGCCCTCGAGCGCGACGACCTCGGCGACGGGCTGCGCGAGTACCTGAAGGACCTGGACCTCTAAAGGCGACAGACTCCGCCTACTGAATCGTGCTGGCGCCCTCGACGCCCTGAGCGCCGGTCGTCACGTTGCGATTCACGTGCCGGTCCAGATTGATCACGTAGGTCTCCGGCGCAGAAAGCAAGTGCGGCGAGTGCGTCGCCGCGATGATCCGGAAGTTCTTCTTGTCGACGAGTTCCTTGAGCATCTTCAGAATACGCCGCTGATTCGACTGGGAGAGCGCCATCTCGGGCTCGTCGAGCAGCAAGACGGAGCCGTCAGGCATGGCCGGAAACGTCTCGGAGAAAAGCGAGAGCATCACCTGGCCGTGGCTGGCGGAGGTGATGAATTCCTTCATTTGCGGATCCTCGTCGAACAACTCCGGCTTGTTGCGCGGGTTATGCTGTTCAGCGTCGAACAGCATCACCTTGCCGAGTTCAAGGTTTTGCGAGTCGAGCTTATAGGCGAAGCCGGGGACTTCCTCGCCGCGCAGGGCGAGATAGATCGAATGCAACAGGGTCGACTTGCCGGAACCATTCTCGCCTTCGAGCATGACGAGCGGGTGGGAGAGGTCCACAATCATCGGCATGTGGAAGTTCAGGCTGACGAAGATCGGGTGCGAGAGGATCTTGAGGTACATGAGTCCACAGGATAGCGCCGCTCCAAGGCCGAGCGGATATTGGAGGACACGGGGATGAGCACGAGAAGACACTTCCTCTTTGCACTGGCGGCCGCTCGCGCCGCGGCGGCGGAGACGGAACAGGCCCCGGAATTCAGGGGCGTCTTCCCGATCATGCAGACGCCGTACACGGAGGCGGGCGCGGTCGACTTCGACGTACTGGCGAAGGAAACCCGCTGGCTCGCGGGGACGGGTACGCACGGCATGGTGTGGCCGCAACTGGCTTCGGAGTATATGCGGCTGACGTTCGAAGAACGTATGCAGGGCATGACGACGATCGTGGAAGCCGGCAGGGATCTGCGACCCAAGATCGTACTCGGCGTACAAGCGGACGACGCCGCAACGGCGGTGCGCTATGCGGAGCATGCGCAGAGGCTGCAATCGGACGCGATCATCGCGCTGCCCCCCCGGCAGGGCGAGCAGCAGGACTTGGATGCGGTAACGGAGTACTACGTCGCGGTCGGACAGGCGTCCGATCGACCGCTTTTCATTCAAGCGATCGGCGAAATGCCGGTGGAGTACATTTTGGAGTTAGCCGAGAAGGTCCCCACTCTTCGCTTCGTCAAGGACGAGGCGGGACACACGCTCTCTCGGATCAGCGAGTTTAGAGCGACGGCCGGCGCTCCCGGCATCTTCACCGGGGGCCACGGACGGACTCTGATCGACGAGATGGCCCGCGGCTCACAGGGGAACATGCCCGCGGCGTCTTGGGTCGATCTCTATGCGTCGTGTTGGGACCTGTGGCATGAGGGACGAGAGGGTGAGGCGATCGACATCTTCTCGAAGGCGCTGCTCTACATCACGCAAGCACAGGCCTACGGACTGGCTTCGCTCTCCTACGTGCTGCACTTGAGAGGCGTCTTCAAGAACTGGCAGGTTCGCAACCCGAAGCAGCGCCCCTTGGACGCCGCGGCGCAAGACGCGTTGCGGCGCACCTACGAATTCGTTCGCCCATACCTGCGGGCTTAAGGGGAGCCGGGACAAGGAAACAAGACGCCTTGTGCTAGCGTCGATCTGGTGGAACCGGTTCGGACACACCTTCGCATTGACCTCGGACGCATCGCGGCGAACTTCCGGGCGATTCAAGAAGCCGTCGGCTCCGGGGTCGACGTTCTCGCGGTGGTGAAGGCGAACGCTTACGGTCACGGAGCGGTTGAGGTCTCCGACGTTCTAGCGAAGGCGGGCTGCGGGCGTTTCGCCGTGGCCTCGTTGGACGAAGGAGCGGAGCTGCGCGCGAGCGGCATCGCCGGCGAGATTGTCGTGCTGGGCGGCTTCGTGCCGGGACAAGAGGCGGAGCTGGTACGGCTCGACCTGACGCCGATGCTCTATGGTTCCGGGCTGGTCGAGCGCTGGCGGAAGGCCGCCCAAGCGGCCGAACGCAAGTTGCCGTGCCACCTCGAGCTGGATACGGGGATGACGCGAGTGGGGCTGCGGATCGGGTCCGGCGCGGAGTTGGCCGGGCTGCTCGGCGAGGCTCCCGAGTTGGCCCTCCAGGGAATCGCCACCCATTTGGCGGCCGCGGAGGATTTTGAGGACCCTTCGACCGAGGAGCAGTTTGAACGGTTCAGGGCACTGCTTGACGAGGCACGTGCGGCGGGTCTCGATGTAGGCCAAGTGCATGTCTCAAACTCGGCGGCCGCCGCCTACCGGCCGCTGGACGGGCAAACGATGATTCGGTCGGGATTCGCGCTCTACGGGTACTTGAGCCGGACGGTCGGCGAGGCTCCGGAGGCGAGGTTCTCCGTAGAAAAGGCGTTGGAGTGGAGGGCGGCGGTGCTGGACGTTCGCGACGTGGCAGCCGGAGATCGGCTGGGCTACAACGGGACGTACACCGCCGAGCGAGACATGCGGATTGCCGTGCTGGGAGCCGGCTACGGCGACGGCTACCGCCGGGAACTGTCGAACGGGGGCGAGGTCCTTCTCGGGGGCCGGCGTCGCACTGTCGTGGGGCGCGTCAGCATGGATTTCACTCTCGTGGACGCAACGGAAGTCCAGGGCGTCGCTCCCGGCGACGAGGCGATCTTGCTCGGCGAGGGCCTGGATGCACAGGATCTGGCCCGGCGCTGTGGAACCGTGGCCTACGAGATCTTGACCGGCCTCTCCGGGCGGGTACCGCGCGTTTTCCTCGGCTAGAACGCGAAGGCGGCTGTGGTAGGCTCGACAGTCTCACCGTAGTAGTTCCCGTTTGTAGTTCCCGATGCCCACGCCACGCCGCCCGCGCCGCAATTCCGACCGAAACCGAAGGACGAGAACGCCGGAAATCCCTTTCCCCGAAATGATCGAAACGGCTGATCGTGTGGAGGCGGTGGCTGAGCGGTTACGGGAGTCGAGTGAGATCGCATTCGACACGGAGTTCTTGCGTGAACGGACCTATTTCCCGCAGTTGGGTCTGATCCAGATTGCGGATGACAAGAAGGCCTGGTTGGTGGACCCGCTGGCGCTCTCCGAGCAAGACATGGAGCCGCTGCTCAGCGTCTTCACCGATCCGAAGATCCTCAAGATCGCCCACTCGGCCGAGCAAGACCAGGAGTGTCTAGCGCACGACTATGGGATTACCGCGCGACCGCTCTTCGATACGTCGATTGGCGCGGCGCTGACCGGCATGGGCGACCAGATTGGCCTGGCGCCGCTGCTGCGCAAGATGGTCGGCGTCGATCTGCCCAAGGGCCACACTCGAACGAACTGGCTGAAGCGCCCGCTGCAAGAAGCCATGGCCGAGTATGCGGCCCTCGACGTCTACTACTTGGTCGACGTGGGCCGGCGCTTGCTGCGCGACTTGGAAAAGCGCGGGCGCAAGGACTGGGCGTTGGGACTCTCAGCTAACGTGGCTGATCCGGAACGCTACAAGACGAACGGCCTGGGACCGGCGAGGAAATTGGCGGCGGGATCGCGGCTTTCCGCCCGTGAGTACGCGGTTCTCAAGGAGCTCAGCGCTTGGCGCGAAGAGCGTGTGCGCAAGAGCGACATCCCTCGACGGTGGCTGGCCGAAGATTCGACTCTGATGCAGTTGACGCGTGCGCAACCGAAGGACGTCGGGCACCTAGCGGACTTCCGCGGGCTAGGCGGGCGAGTCCGGGACTTTGGCGGCGAGAAGATTCTGGACGCCATTACGCGTGGGTTGAAGGTTCCGGAAGCCGAGTTGGAAGAGCCGCCGCAGAAGCCCGAGCCCACGCCGAAGGAAACGGCGGCGCTCGTTGTATTCAAGAGTTTTCTGACGTTCCTGGCGCGAGAAAACGACGTGCCGTTGCGTTACTTGATGGACGGTGAGACGCCGCTGCATCTGTTGCGCGGGGACTTCGAATCGCTGGATGACTTGCGGGCTTCCGGCCTGTTGGACGAAGGAGCCATCGAGGTGCTGGGCGAGGAGATGCTGGCGATCCTGAGCGGCCGACGGGCCCTGAAGATCGAGCACGGAGCGGCGGTCAGCTTCGAACCCTAATCCAGGACTTGGACCAGTGCGGAGAGCAGGCCCTCGACGGTGTGCTCGGCGGCTTCCACGTCCACTTGGAGTCCGAGTTCGCGGGCGGTGCGGGACGTCACTGGACCGATCGAGGCGATGCGCAGCCGACGAACCGCTTCCACGCCGAGCGCCTCCACGGTGTTGCGGACGGTGGAGGAGCTGGTGAAGGTGATCCAGTCGGCATCGGCCAACTGAGCCTCGCCCGCCGGGCGATCGGTGCGGTAGGCCGGGACGACGTCCACGACGGCGCCGCGTTCGCGCAGTTTTTCAGGGAGGATTTCGCGGGCCTCGGCGGCGCGAGGCAACAGGACGTGTTTGCCGTCCATGGGGTGCTTGGCCAGGGCGTCTAGAAGGCCCTCTGCGACGAACTCCTCCGGGGTCACATCGACTTTGAGATGGGCAGCCTCGAGAGCCTGGGCCGTGGCGGGACCGATGGCCGCGATCCGACCGCGGACGGCGCGGAGGTCGCGATCGCTTTGGTCGAGGCGAGCGAGAAAGCGATCCACGCCGTTGCGGCTGGTGAACAGGAGCCAATCGTAAGTTTCAAGTCGTTCGATCGCTTGGTCGAGCGGCTGGAAGTCTTCGGGATCGACGATTTCGATGGCCGGAGCTTCGACGGGTTCGGCGCCGAGACGCCGGAGGCTCTCACACAAGTCGGCGGCCTGAGCGCTGGCTCGTGTCACGACGACGCGCTGTCCAAACAGCGGCAACTGCTCGTACCAGGAAAGTGTTTCGCGGAGCGACACCACATCGCCGACGACGACTAGAGCGGGAGGCCGGAGGCCGCTGTCGGCGATACGCTGCTCAAGGTCAGCGAGCGTTCCCACGACCGTCTGTTGGTCGGGCCGGGTGGCCCAGCGAATGGCGGCGGCAGGCGTGGATGCGGGCCGTCCGGCGGCGATGATGCGTCGGGCGATCTCGCCGATGGTGGTGAGGCCCATGAACACGACGAGCGTTTCAGCGTGGCCGAGCCGGGTCCAGTCGATGCGATCGAGTTCGTGACCGGTGACGAAGGTGACGGCCGACGTGTGGTCGCGATGCGTGAGCGGGATGCCGGCGTAGGCGGCGGCTCCTAGGGCCGAGCTGACGCCGGGGACGACTTCAAAGGCGACGCCGGCGGCTGCCAGGGCCTCCCCCTCTTCCCCGCCCCGGCCGAAGACGAACGGGTCGCCGCCTTTGAATCGGACCACGATGTCTGATTTTGCAGCGCGATCGACGAGCAGGGCGTTGATCTCGTCTTGCGAGTAGGCGTGGCTGGCGCGCTTCTTGCCGACGTAGAGCTTCTCCGCGCGGGCGGGGGCTGCGGCTAGCAGGGCCGGCGTTGCGAGGTTGTCATAGAGGACGACGTCGGCGCGGCGGAGCAGGTCCAAGCCGCGGACGGTGATGAGCCCCGGGTCTCCAGGGCCCGCTCCGACTAAGTAAACCTTGCCCATGCCTTCTATCCCCAAGCCTACAACGCAGGTCCAAGCACGCTGTTGAAAAACTCTCACGGACGACGCAAGAAGCATTTTCTTGGGGGGCGAGGAACCCCATTGAAGCTAAGGCGATAGAGAAACGGAGCCCTGGGCAATCGTAGTGAGACGGGCGACAAACGCTTCCCGCCCAAGGGTTGGGGCGGAGGAAGGCCGTCTGCTTTGTCGCAGACTCGTCGATGATATCCCGTATCGCCTCGCTCGCTGCTTCGCGCATCCGACCCTCCCTGCGCTCCCAACGACGCCCGTGACAGTTCTTCAACAACGTGCGGGGTGGCCGTAGGATAGGTGGAAATGTCGAAAGTACTGCCCGTGCTCCGCCCGGAGTTGGACATCATGCCGTCGCCGGACGAATCGAAGCCCGGGCTGTTGATCCGCGATCCATTCCAGTATTCAGATTCGATCCTGATCATCCCTCCGGGACTGGTGCGAGCGTTGCCGTTCTTCGACGGCGAACGGGGGCGGGACGACCTGCTGGCGCAACTGAAGGAAGACCTCGGCGAGCACGGAACCGCGGAGCTCGCCGACCGGGTCTACTCGACGTTGGACGATGCGGGATTCCTGCGGTCGGATACGTACTTGGAGATGCGGGAGGAGAAGCACCGACAGTTCGCCGAGGCGACGGAGCGGAAGGCGTCGCATGCGGGCGGCTCGTATCCGGCGGACGCAGGTGAATTGCGGGCAAAGCTGGACGACTACGGAGCGCCCGCTGCGAGCGGAGGTCAGGACGGGGACTTGCTGGGGATCGCGGCGCCGCACGTGAGTCCGGACGGCGGTTATGCGAGTTACGCATCGGCCTATCGGCGTTTGAAGGCGGAGCACGCGTCCAAGACGTTCATCATCTTGGGAACTTCGCACTACGGCGAGGCGGAGACGTTTGGGCTGACGCGGAAGTCCTACCAGACGCCGCTGGGGGCGGTGGAGACCGACACGGGGTTGGTCGACCGGTTGGCGGCGGCGGCCCCGGATTCGGTGGCGATGGAGGACTACTGCCATGCGACCGAGCATTCGATTGAGTTCCAGACGGTGTTTCTCCAGCACGTGTTGGGCGGGGCGTTGCCGGAGGGCGAGCGGGTCCGGGCCGTGCCGATTCTTTGCGGCGCCTTGGTCGAGAGTTTGATTACGGGGAAGGCGCCGGAGACGAACGAGAAGGTGCGGCGGTTCTACGAGGCGTTGGGGGAATTGGCGGACGAGCGGGACGACCTGGTGTGGGTGTTGGGGATCGACATGGCGCATGTGGGGCGGCGGTATGGAGATGCCTTTGAGGCCCGTGCCGGCGAGGGTGTGATGAACGACGTGGAGAGCCAGGATCGGGCGCGGCTGGAGCGTGTGATGGCCGGCGACGCGGAAGGGTTTTTTGAGTTGGTGAAGCCGAACCACGACGAGCTGCGCTGGTGCGGTTACTCGCCGGTCTATACGTTCTTGAAGACGGCTGGAGCTTTCGCGGGCGAGACGCTGAACTACGAGCAGTGGAACATCGACGAACAGTCGGCGGTGACGTTTATCGGGGGCGAGTTCCGACGGGCGGGCTGACAGGAAATGTCAGGAATTCTGTCATGGTACTGACGGTACTTTCTCCCTAAGGTACTGATTCTAGGTGGGCGCGATTTGGGGGCTGTCAGGCATTGACAGGGTTTTCGGGCGTAAGCTCTTTGTTTTCATCATTTGTTGGTTTGTCAGGTTGATTCATTTTGTTTCGGGCACAGGAACTCGTTGATTTGTAGATAGTTGCGTGTGGTTGAAGTTGACAGGGTGACAGAACCGGGGAGACCGCGTTCTTGCGTCGGCGGCCTCCCCGGCGGGGTTGTTCCCTGGAAATGACCGCGCCAGGGAACGGTGAAACACTCGGACCGGTCTGCGTTGTCCTAGCCGTTGCTCAACGATCGAAGAGTTGGGCCGGACATGCTTCTACTCGCGTGGCCTGATTATCGGATCGCGCTGCAGGTTGATCCGCCGGGCTCGAGGCCATAGCCCATTGGGAGTCGATTCTGATCTTGCAAGACGCCCCTGGGCTCACGTCTCCATTCGGCCGTCGGGACTTGCTTTCAGGGTAGAGGGGCGGGTCAAGGGAATGAGGCGGATGAAGGTGGATGTGTTTGAGCGGCTTGGAGTTTGGAGGCTGTGACGAATAGCCGCTGGGCGGTCAAGGGTGCCCGGAACTCAGGCAACCGATCGGGTCCCGGATCTCCCGGATCTCCAAGAGCGAGACAGAAGAGTACGGAAAAGGAACAGGGATCTCATGCGGACCTCGGTTGCAGCGGTTTGCAGGCGTTGGTAGAGTCGCCGGTGGTAAGGCGATCGGGACCGGCAGGGTAACCGCGATGCCGTCCAAAGGAGAGTGCAGATGGAATCCCGCGTGAAGTCCTGGTCCCGACGAGAGTGGCTCGCCGCCGCCTCCGTAGGCGCCGCCGCCTGTTCGTCCGCCCCTGAGCCGGAGGCGGAGTCCGCAACGGTGGAGATCCCCAGCTACCTCGCCGACTACGCCGATACCTATGCCCAAGACCCGCACGCAGCCGGACTGGAGTGGTTCCGCAATGCGCGCTCCGGCCTGTTCCTGCACTACGGCCTGTACTCGATCCCAGGCGGCGAGTGGAACGGCAAGCAGGTGATGAACGTCAATGACGCGACGAAGCCCGTTGCCGAATGGATCCAGTTCCACGCCCAAATTCCCGTTACCGAATACGCCAAGCTCGCCGACTCGTTCACCGCCGAAAACTTCGACGCCGACTTCATCACCGACCTCGCGCTCGACGCGGGCATGAAGTACGTCAACATCACCACGCGCCACCACGACAGCTTCTGCCTCTTCAAGACGAACGAGACGGATTTTCAGTCGCTCAACACGCCGGCCAAACGCGACCTCGTCGCCGAGCTCGCGGAGTCCTGCCGCAAGAAGAACCTCGGCCTCTTCCTCTACTATTCCCACGGCCGCGACTGGAAGCATCCGCACGCCCCGACGAACGAGTGGTCGCGGTCCTGCCGGCCCGCCTACGCGGAGCCGCAACCCGAGTACGTCCCCGACGACGAAGTCGACCTCGACCAATACGTCGAGTTCATGGATCGCCAAATCACCGAGCTGTTGACCCAGTACGGCCCGGTTGCGGGCATCTGGCTCGACGGCGAGGGCGTTCCCAAGGCTTACGCCAAACAGCTAGCCGGCGGCCTGGACGAAGCCATCGACCTGCTCAAGGTCCGCGAGCTCTACGCCAAGATCAACGAGCTGCAGCCGCAGTGCCTCATTTCATACAAGCGCGGGCTCACCGGGACGGAAGACTTCCGCACGCCGGAGCGCATCACTTTCGGCTTCGACTCGAGCGAGAAGCCGCTGGAGATCAACACAACCTTGCAGGCGCACTCTTGGGGCTACAACAAGCACACCAAGCACCGCAAAACGGCCGACGAGATCATGGAGCTGCTCGAAAGCTCTTGGAAGATCCCGGCCAACGTCTGCCTCAACACCGGCCCGACGGGCGACGGCACGATCGTCGCGGAGGAAGAAGCTGTGCTGCGCGAGATCGGGCGGCGGGTGCGCGAGAACGGCTAGGCCCCCGGAGGAGACCTTCGAGCGCAGGTGCTTGATGCCGGACCCGATAGGGCCTCGGAATAGGCTATTAGAGCTGGCATACCAGCTCTCGAACGATAGGCCAAGGATGGCTCGTCCGGTTGAGGAGGCGTTCCGCACCACATCACCCAACGGGGCAACAATCTTCAGGACGTCTTCCTGCTAACAGAAGACCGGCGATCCTATCTAAGCACTCTGCGCGAACGGTGCCGCGACCACGACGTGGCGCTGTTGGGCCCCCTGTTTCCAAGGTAGACATAACACTCGAGCGTGATGAGATGGATCATTGGTATCGATAGCGGGGGCACTTAGGTGCGGAATTTGGTCTTCGCCTCAAGTAGCGCTGTCGGCATCAAGCCGAGCCTCTAGGGCGCGTGGGCCGGCTCCGAGTCTTTTGCGGCCTCCCGTGCGATGGCGCTTAGCATGCGGGAGAAGATCGGCTCGTGTAGAGGATAGAGCGCGTACCAGTAGAGCGGTCCGAGCAGGCCCTTCGGTTCGAAGATTGCGGTCTGGCGGATCTGCGAACCTGTCGCGGTCGGCTCAATCTCAAACTGGAGCCAGGCACGACCTGGGACCTTCATCTCGGCAAAGAGCCGCAGGAGTCGGTTGGGTTCATAGGATTCGGCTCGCCAAAAATCCAGGGCGTCCCCGACAGTCAGATACTCGGGGTCCCTTCTGCCCCGACGGAGGCCTGGGCCGCCAAACAGGAGGTCGAGCGCCCCTCTTACTCTCCAAAGCCAGTTGCCGAAATACCAGCCGGTCTTTCCCCCAATACGCCTGACGGGGGCAAAAGCACGATCCGGCGGTACTTCCACGTCGACCGACCGACTGTCGACGATGCGCGAGCCGACACGAACCCCGCCCCAGGAGGCGGAGGCTCCGGAGGAGGAAAGGGCGTCGGACCAACGGGTCAAGGCGTACTCATGGTCCTCATGGACTCTGGCCCGGGCGATGGCCTCTCGCAGGCTACGCGGCCGGATTGGAAACGCCTCCAACGCTCGCTGGTCGCGGACGACTGTGGAGTTCTTCAAGCTGTCAATGAGTTTGCGTCCGACCCTCGCATAGATGGGCGTCACGAGTCCCAGCCAGAGACTCGAAAGTCCGGGGGTCAGCACGGGCACGGTGATGAAGCGTCTCTTGAGTCCAACCTGCCGAGCGTACTCGGCCATAATGTCGCGGTAGGAAGCTTGATCAGCTCCTCCAATCTCGAAGATCTCGCTCTCCTCGCCGCGATACTCGAGCGCGGCGAGCATGTAGGCCACCACGTCTTCGATTGCGATCGGTTGCGCGAGAGAACCCACCCATTTGGGGGTCACCATAACGGGAAGCTTGGCCACGAGGGCCCGGATCATCTCATAGGAAAGGCTGCCGGAGCCGATGATGATCGACGCTCGAAATTCGATCGTCGGAACTCCGGACTCACGCAATATTTGGCCGACTTCGTGTCGACTCGCCAAGTGGCTCGACAGTTCGCCATCCTCCCCTAACCCTCCGAGATACACAATCCGACGGACTCCGGCGTGCTTCGCTGCACTTGCAAAGGCTTGGGCCGCGCGACGATCTTCTTCCTCGAAGTCGCCTCTCGAGGCCATCGAGTGGATGAGGTAGTAGGCGACGTCGACGTCCTCCAACGCAGAGTCCAAGGTTTGGGGTACGAGGACGTCGCCTTGTACGACTTCAGTCCCTGGGGAAACTTTCGGCTGAAGGAAGTCAGGCCTGCGGGCCATGCAGCGGATTTGATAGCCGGCGTTTTGGAGATGTTCGAGCAGCCGGCCGCCGAGATATCCGGTGGCGCCGGTAACGAGGACTCGGCCGACTTGGTTGCCTTTCATGCCTGGGTGGCTCCGGGAGCGGCGCGGCCCTGCTCGGACCGTGTCGGGCGGCCTGGCGGGGGCTTCGCTAGCTTCAGCGTAGGAAACGCTAGGGCCTGTTCACGTCTCGCGCCCCTGTGCGTCGATCTGACAGGCGAGAATCGAGGCGTCGTCGGCCATGACCTCATCGCGGGACCAGGCTGCAACTTGCCCCATCAACGCGTCGCAAGCGTCACCCAGGGGCAACTCTCTGGTCGCGCTTTGGGCTTCGAGAAGTCGCTCCACGCCGAACTCCTCCCCATGCTCGTTCTGCGCTTCGGTGATGCCGTCAGTGATCAGAAACAGACGGTCCCCGGGACTCAGCTGCAGCGTGCGCTCTTCGTATACTGCGTTTGAGAGGAGTCCGACGGGAAACCCGCTTGAGCTCAGGTCAACGGGCGGCCCTTGCCGCGGCACATGGATAGGGCCGGGGTGTCCGGCCGCAACATAGCGGAATTGAAGAGACTCCAGGCCAAGGACTCCGTAGAGCATGGTGAAGTACTGCCCCGTCCTGGCATCGAAGGGGAACTGAGTGTTCAGAGACTGAGCTACTTCCGCCGGCTCCATCAAGGTGCGCCGGGAGGACCCGTCATCGGGAGATTGGAAGGGGCTAGCCCCGGGCGAGTCGGCCGAAAGCATGCGGCTCAAGGTAACCGCGAACAGCGCCGAAGCAACACCGTGCCCGGAGACGTCGATCATATTAAGGGCGAGGTGGCGCGGGTCCAGCGGCACGATGTTCAGAATGTCGCCCGCAAGTTCGGTGCAAGGGCGGAAGGCCCACGCTAGGGTGACGCCCGGCGTGTCTGGCAAGGAAGCAGGTAGGAGCGACTGCTGGACTTTGGCCGCGGCATCCAGATCTTCAGCAACCCGCTTTCTCGCAGCTTCCAGCTGCTCATTCGCTTGGCGTAGAGATTCCTCTGCCTTCTTCTGGTCAGTAATGTCCGACTGCACGCCGACAAAGTGTGTCAGCTCGCCGGCAGAGTCGCGGACGGGGGTGATGGAGAGGCGGTTCCAAAATGTGGAGCCGTCTTTGCGGTAGTTGAGGAGTTGAACGGTGCATTCGCGACCATGCCGCACCGCAGCGCGGATCGATTCGAGTGCGGCGGCATCGGTTTCGGGGCCTTGTAGGAAGCGACAGTTGCGCCCGATTACCTCATCGACGGAATATCCGGTGAGTCGTTCAAAGCCGGCATTGGCGTAGATCACCGGGTTGTCCGGGAGGCTCGGGTCGGAGATGGTCACGCCCTCAGCGGTGGCCGCCAGAGCGCTCTCGCGAAGGGCAATCGCGTCTTCTGTACGGGTGGTACCGTCGTTCGTTGAGTTGCCCAACCTAGTGACCTCAGGAATCGTAGCGCGGTTCAAGGGGGGCCGAGCGCTCCTACGGATTGCAGGATCAATTATGGGCAGACTCCGGTTGCGGGAGCAAACCGGCCGGGGATCGCGCGGGCGGTTCGGGAACGGGAAGTTGGATATCGCAACGACGAGAGCTTTCCTGTGCCACGGTCGCGCGATCAAGCTGGGCGGCGAGTCGCTTGGATGAGCCTGACGTTGGCGCTGACGGAGGAGCTGGTCACGGTGAAGCCTTGCTCGTCGAGGAACCGGGAGAGGACGGGGAGGTTGTATTCGTCGTAGCCGGAGACGCGGGCTGCCGGGATCATTTTGGCGAACAGGTCGTGGGGGAGTTCGTGGACTTCGGCGACGATCTCGTCGACGCGATCGAGGAGACGGCTGGTGAGCAGGATGGGGAATTCGCTGCCCTCGCAATCGACCTTCAGGAGACGGACCCACGAGTGTGGGGCCAGAAGGTCGTCGAGAGCCAGCGCGGGCGCTTTGTGCGCCTGGACGGCGTGAGACGGGCGGATTTCGCCTTCCACCCATTCCATGGTGGATTCGGGAGAGAAGAGTACGCTTCCGCCGGTGGCGAAGCCGGGATGATCGAGTTCAGCGGGTCCCTTGTCGTCGCTGCGGAACACGGCGGCTTGGACGGCCTCGGCGCCTGGAAGACCTGCGTAGTTGCTCTCCAGCCGCTCGAACGAATCTGGAAACGGCTCGTAGGAGTAGATGCGTCTGGAGCCGCAAGCGTGCGCGGCCAGTCCGAAGCAACCGATGTGGCCTCCGACATCGATGACGACGTCGGAGGCTTCGAGGCGCCGGCGGCTCATGTGATAGTCGTCGCGCACGAGAACCTCGAAGGCCATCATTCCGTGGTCGGGTTCGGGGATTTGGAAGCTTCGGCCGGAGCGGAGGAGCCGATAGGCGAAGGATGGGGAGAGGAGGCCGCGGGCAACATACCAGGCCAGCAGCGTGGAGAGCCTGGCGCGCATCTTGCGGCGCAGGACGGTGCGGAGGCTCTCGGGGGGCTCTGTGCCGGGCATGGGGCTACTGAAGGATAGCGCCGCGGCGGCTGCGTGCGGGGGGCTCTAGCGGTCGTTGGCGAGGCGCATTTGTTTGAGCATGGAGACGGCGGCTTCGACGAGCATTTCGCCGGAGCCGGCGGCGCAGCGGGCGCTGACGACTTCATACGCGCCTTGGGGGTAGGCGCGGCGGTTGGGGATGTAGCCGATGCTGCCGTTGGCGAGTTCGGCGATCATCGTTTGCTTGAATGGGGAGTCGAGCTTGAGGTCGAGGCCGAGTTGGACGAAGACTTCGCCGGGGAGGGAGACCCAGGCTAGGTCGTTGCCGAGCGCGACAACCTGCACTTCGACTTCGAGCGGTTCGCCTTGGCGGTTGTGCACGTCGAGGACCTTGTAGGCGTTGACGAGCTTCATGAAGTTCTCGCGGCCTCTGTCGTTGCCGGTGCGGATGGTCTCTTTGGCGGCTGCGACGTCAGCGGCGTTGATGGGGGCGAGCGGAAGTTGAACCATCGTGGAGCGGATGCGCAGCGGCCCGTCGGCGACCGGCTCAAGACGGGGCCAGTTGCTAAGCACCTCACCGGCGAGCACGAGGCCCATGCGGGCGGCATTCTCGTTGCCTTTTTGGGGGCGCTCCCAGTGGACATTGATGTGGTTGAGGTCGCCGCAGGTACCGGCGGTCCAGAGGGTGACATGCTCGTCGCCCAGGAACTTGGCGAGTGATTCGGTGAGGGTGTAGGGCAAGTCGGCGGAGATCTTGAGGCCTCCGACGTTGTCGAGGTGAACGGAGTAGTTGACGTAGGTGGAGAGGGGGGACTCGTCGGGCGTCTCAAAGAAGACGACGGGGACGGAGGGGTCGATGGGGCCGGCGGGCTGGATAATTTCCGGGTTCATGCGGCCGGGGTTCCATCCGACGGAGCCGTCCTTCATGTGGAACCGGCGGTTGAAGGTGAGCGAGGGTTCGTGGCCGATGAAGGAAGACGCTTGGGCGGGCTGCAGTTTGGCGTTGGCGAGTTGGACGCTCTTGGCGATAAGGGCGGGGAGCGATTGGACGTAGGCGAGGGCGGCCTGGCTGGGGGCGTTGCGGCTGGTGACGCGCGGGTCGAGGCTGGGCAGAATGGGGCCGGTGTGGGCGTGGGTGGCGCTGATCATGACGTGGGCGCCGGGGATGCCGGTTTGCTGCTCGATGAGCTCGCGCGCCTGTTCGACGAAGCGCCGGCGAGTGCGGATGAGGTCGAGGCTGACGAGGGCTGTTTTGACGCCGTCTTTCTCCAGGACGAGGGCGCGGGAGTAGAGGTCGTCGTGGACGCCGTCGGAACCGCGCTCGTGGTAGTAGCCTGCGAGCGGAACACCGAGCGGCGGGGTGATGACGGTTGTGGCGGCGCCGACGTGGAGGTCGGCGGAGTGACCCGAGGCGACGAGGGAGAGGGCGGCGAGAATCGTTAGGATCGTGGTCTTGATGGTCATTTGAGATTCGCTACAACTGAGGCTGCTGCGATGTTAATGGATCAGAGGGCGGCGTGAGCGGATTGCTGGGCGGCGGACCGCTTGACTACTCAAGTGAGAAGATCGGGTGTGCGACTACAAGAGCGCGTCGAAGCGTACATGCGTGCGCTCACGGCTGTGCGGACGACGGATCACCAGTTGGCGCTGGGGTTCGCGATCGGCGCCTTTATTTCCGTCCTGCCGACGCCAGGATTCAACATCTTGCTGGGGTTTGTGGTGCTGGCGGCGTATCCGCGGCTGAACAAGCTGTCGCTGTTCGGGGCGATGGCGATCTTGAACCCGGTGGTGATGGTTCCGTTTCACTGGGTAAGTTACAAGATCGGCGATGCGTTGTACGGGGTGGCGCCGGCGGTCGAGTTCGACGTGGTGATCGTGGATCAAGTCTACAACTTCACGCGCCGCTACTTGGTGGGGAACGTGGTTGTCGCGCTGGCGGTTTCGATGCTGTCGTACCCAATTGTTCGGGGTTTGGCCCATTATTCGCGCGAGAGGCTGGGGACGAGGCGACAGGCGTAGGCTGCGTAGAAAAGGAGCCGGGGAGGGTGATCCGGAGTTCGTTCTCAGTCCGGAGTCTTGCGCGATTGGGGACTAGCATGGGCGCGACCTCACGGTCGCGGCACGGTTGCTACAGAGCGGAGTGATTCAGCCGCGGATCGCGCTTCGGACGTCACTCAGTAGTCGGCGGGATTGGGGAGAGACGGAGCCGTCTTCGTACATTTCCAAGTTGATGGAATAGGGGTAGCGGCGTTCCCTGCCCGTTCGGATTGCTTGGATGAGCCTGTCGGCGGTGTATTGCGGTGGCTCGATCTTGGTGTCCGGGTCGATGTGTCCCCAGCGCTTCTCCAGGGGGAAGGCGGAATGGGCCTGCAATCCGGCGTAAGGTCCGTTGGGGAATTGGCCGTCGTTGAGTCCCTCGAAGGTGCGAAAGCCTTCGCCGGCCAGGTAGTCCTCGAAGGGCGTGAGGCTGGGCAGAATCCACGGGTTGTAGCTGACGATTCGTCGGGGGTTGCCGAGTTTGGCGGTGCGGGTCAGATCGTAGAACGGCGCGGTGGTCATGCCGGTGTTGGGCGTGTTGTCAAAGTGGCAGTCGTAGTAGCGCTGGCCGCCGTCGAGGAACCATCCGGCGAGTTTGTCGCCGTAGCGCTCTCCGACTTCGCCGATGATCGCTTGCCAGTTCTTGTAGAAGGCGGTGCGGTCGGGGTCGCCCGCTCCGGAGGCTCTCATCCAGGCGGGGTCTTTGCTGTGGTAGCAGTCGTAGCCGTAGTGGTAGTAGAAGATCAGCTTGATGTTGCGTTGGGCGAGGCGCTCGGCCATCTCGCCGAGTAGGTCGCGTTGGGTGGTGCGACCGGGGAGGATATCGTCTAGGGCGCGGATGGGGGCTGAGATGTATTGCTCGCCCCAGGTGATCGACCAGATTACGTAGGCGGCGCCGGATTCTTCGACGAGGTCGACGAAGCGATCGAGGTTGAAGTCGCGGATTTTGGTTTGCCAGGGCTTGTTGGGACCACTGGGCGGCGTGCTGCGGTTGGTCCACTGGAACATGAGGCCGTAGCCGGAGTCTTTGAACCAATCCGGTTGAGAGCGAATCGCCTGAGCCTGGCGCTGGATGGTTTGCCAGGCGGCGGGACGGACGAGCTCGAGGGCGGAGAGGTCGAAGGCGGGGGAGTCGGATGTGAGCCGAAGGGTTTGTTTGCCGGAGCGCAGGTCGATTCGACCGACGTTGACTCGTTGCCAGCCTTTCTCACCAACATCGGCCTGGACGGCGCCGTCGGTTGTGCTTACGGAGAGGCCGTAGGGTTTCTCGCCGCGGGTGAGGGCGCGCAGTTCGTAGGCGCCGGCGCGGTCCACGTCGAGATCCCAGATGAATTCGCACTTGCCGGGGGCGTTCTTGCCGATCCAGAGGCGCATGTAGTTGGCGAGCTTGGGATCCAGCGGGCCGGTGGAGTCGGCGGCCTGGGAGCTGAGGACGTTGATGTCGGATTCGGTGATGGGGACGGGGCCGAGTTGGCGGCCGCCGCGGCGACCGCCGGTCATGGCGTAGGGGTCGACGGCGAGTTGTTGCTGGGCGCCGGTGGTGGTTGGGAGAAGCGCGGCTGCGGTGAGAAGGGTGCGGCGGGTGATTCGGGATGTGGGGCGAGGGGGCATCTAGGGAGTCCTGGGACACGCTAGCATGCCGTTCGAGATTCAGGTTGACGCGCTCGACCCGTATTCATACTATCGCCTCATGTCTATTCGACGAGCTGTTGCGCTGCCGGCATTGCTGACCGTTGGAGCCACCGTGCTTCTTGTCGGATGTCCCGTGGAGGACCGCGCACGAGCATTTGCACAGTTCCAGTATCAATGGACTCGCAATTGGCCGCTGGCCCGGGGGCGGAACTTGCCTGCACGGTTGTCAACCATACTCCGGGTGACCGGAATCGCGCCGCCGGTACAGGTTGAAGTTGAGCCAGGCATTGTTATGCGGCTCAACCCCGGAGACATAGTGGATCGGCGGATCCTGGCGACAGGCAGATGGTCAGATGGAGTGTGGAAGCTCATAGAAGCGCATCTTGAGGACGACTCCGTACTGATCGACGTGGGCGCGCATATTGGTTCAATGACGCTTCGCGCGGCCAAGAGGGTCTCGTCGGGTACGGTAGTGGCGGTAGAACCGAACCCGATTACCGCAAGACGCCTGCGGGAAAATATTGCAGCAAGCGGTGCTGAAAATGTCCACGTCGAGGAAAAGGCCTGCGGGCGCGAACACGGCACGCTCGACTTGTACGCCGGCCCCTCGGCGAATAGCGGTGCAACATCCTTTTCAAAGAGTCTGGTCATGGAACACTCTTCCGACGGCGAGACGAAATTCACGGTGGAAGTCGTGCCGCTTGACGAGATCGTAGAGGCGCTGGGACTCAGCCGGGTGGATGTCGTGAAGATAGACACCGAGGGAGCGGAAGTGCAAGTCTTGCGCGGCGCCCTTGAGACCCTCGAACGTTTTCGTCCAGTATTGGTTCTCGAGACGATTGACGGCCACATGAAGAACCTGGGCGACAGCTTGGAAGTGCTGGAAAAGATTCTCACAGAGGCCGGTTACGTTCAGGTTGATCAAGCGGAGCAAGACACCAAGTGGATCTCAAAGCGAGCGGGATCAAGGACAGAGATGGGAAAGACGGAGAACAGCCTCTGAATCGAGGCTTGTCGCGGATATCCTCTGGGGAGATGGAATTCGCGGGCAAGGCGAGAGCAAACCGGACTTGCGCAGTGGGGAGAGGAATTCAAGCTCGATTCGGCCGCATCGACATCTATCTGTTCGACCAGTTGCTGAAGGGTCGGATCTCGCCTGGGATGCGGGTGCTGGATGCCGGCTGCGGCGAGGGGCGCAACCTGGTCTACTTCTTGCGGGAGGGGTATGACGTTTACGCCGCGGACTTGAACCGGAAGGCGCTGGACGGCGTCCGTTCTCTCGCGGCAGAGCTTGCGCCGGGGCTCCCGGAGAGCCACTTCCGAGAGGAAGCGGTGGAGCACATGACCTTTGAGGATGCTTGCGCCGATGTGGTTATTTGCAGCGCGGTTCTGCACTTCGCTCGGGACGATGCTCACTTCGAGGCGATGGTGAACGGAGCCTGGCGGGTACTTAAGCCAGGAGGGCTCTTCTTCTCCCGCCTCGGGTCCACGATTGGAATGGAGAGCCAGGTGAAACAGATCGAGGGACGCCGCTACTGGTCGCCGGATGGTTCGGAGAGATATCTGGTGGATGAAGCGCTGCTGCGTTTGACCGCCGAACGGCTTGGCGGCGAACTGGCTGATCCGTTGAAGACGACGGTCGTCCAGAGTCAGAGGTCGATGACCACGTGGGTGTTGAGGAAGAATTTGGGGTGAGAGTGCTCCTCCCTCCGCCCCCTCGCCCCGCTCTCTTTTCTCCGGACATCCACCCTCTCTGGCAGATAAGAGTCATAGTCTCGGTTTGATTGCCAGATAGGATGGCTTATTCCACATGCGCGATTCGCCGCAAATTAGTCAAGTCCAGGAGGCCGAGCAGGTGCTGGAGCAGGTCGCTCGCCTTTGTCGATCCCCTGGACTTCGTCGCAGTAGACAGCTGCAGTCTTTGCTGCGATATGTCGTCAAGCGCTCCCTCCAGGAAAAGCATCAAGTTCTCAAGGAATACACGCTTGGCGTAGAAGTCTTTGGGCGCCCAGCCGACTATGATCCGCGCCTCGATCCAATCGTCCGGGTACAGGCGCGCAATCTGCGGCAACGGCTTCGGCACTATTACGAATCCGAAGGCGCAGAAGATCGCGTCCAAGTCGAGCTACCCGAGGGCTCCTACGTTCCGCGAATTACTTATCAACGGAGAGTTGGTTCCCCGTGGAAGGCCTCTACGCTGGCGATCCTTCCCTTCGTCAATATCAACGGTGACGCGGAGCGGGGCTATCTGGCTCGTGGCCTTAGCGACGCTCTAATCACGGAGCTTGCGCAAGTCAAGGAGTTACGTGTCTTGGCGCGAGCCTCGTCCTTTCAGTTCCAGCGGCGACCGGTCGACCTAGACGCCGTGTTGAGTGCGCTCGGCGCTACGTACATCGTCGACGGAGCTGTCGAGGAATCCAGCGAAGACATACGCGCCACGGTGGAACTCTGGTCCAAAGGCGGGCGGCACAACGCGCTGACCGACACTTTCGTGGTCGGGAGCGACGAGATAGCTAGCCTGGCCACCACCATAGCGAAAGCGGTTCTTGAAGCAGTAGACGTGGCGTCGCCCGAAGCAAGCGCCGCCGGCAGGCCACGCGTCTCCACGCACAACGCTCGCTCCTATCACGCGTGCCTACAGGGATGGGAGGCTTTCCATCGCTGGAGCGACGATCAGCTTTTGGAAGCCGCGGACTGGTTCCGACAAGCGATTGCGCTCGATTCTGCCAACGCGATCGCTTACGCCGGGTTGTCGCTTTCCTGGTGGGCGCTCGGCAACAACGGTGTTAAAGACGGGTCTGAGGCGCAAGCTGAGGCCCGAGCCACCGCGGAAAAGGCGATCTCAATCGATCCGAGCATCGGTCAGGCCCACTGTGCGCTCGGATCGGTCGCCGCAGGCTATGAATGGCGGTGGGCGGAAGGCGAACAATCGCTGCGCGAGGGCATACGCCTAAGCCCCAGCTTCGGTCTTGGCCGCCATGCGTTGGCACAAGTAGTGTTGTTGCCACAAAGGCGATTTGACGAGGCGTTCAGGGAAATGGACACGGCCCGAGACCTGGATCCGCTTTCGGTACACCTGGCCGCCGAATACGGGTTCAGCCTCTATTTGGCCGCAAGATACGAGGAAGCCCACGACCTACTGAGCGCGACCCTCCGGTTACACCCGAGACTCTGGTTCGTCTACGAGTATCGAGCATGGGTTTACTACGGACTCGGGCGCCACGAAGAAGCTTGGAGTGACGCGCAGCGAGCCTCCGATCTGAACCCGGGAGATGAGACGACGGCCATGGCTGCGTTTATGGCAGCGCGCACCGACTCGAACGCAGCCCGCGAGCTTGTGTCGAAACTGTCCACGGACAGCGCTTTTTTCTTCCAGGCCTTGCCGCTGATGGCACATGGACCGTCCGATCAGGTCTATGATTTGCTGGAACAGTCGTACCGCAAGAAGGAGCCGATGCTGCGGTATGCATCTGTAGGCTTCGGCTGGGAACCGCTTTGGGGCGACGAAGGATTCGATCAACTGCGACGATCGATTGGATTGCCGGATCCGCTGCAAGCCCCCTCTTCCAAGGTCTAAAGACACTTGCAACACGGCGCATGAACAGAGTATTGTTCGACTCTCGCACCTCACCGGGCCGTCGAAAACAGCCTACACCTGACTTGGCGTAGCTACCTAAATCGCCTCCCCGGCGAGCCGGACACTCTTAACCGTAAAGACCCAAAGCACCCTTCCGTTTCACCGCAAGGAGGGCGTAGACTCAGGCTTTCTGAGCAACAGCCTATGCCCGTTCCGAGGAGCCTTCCGATGAATCGCACACTCACTGTTTTTGCCACACTCGCTCTCGTGAATCTTCTATCAGTGTCCGCGCAAGCATACAGCATCGACCTCTTTCTTCAGTCCCTACCGAACGGCGTCGAATCCGTGCAGATCAACGCCATGGAAACGGACGGTGCCTTCTTCGGATCGGCCGATACCGGCACGATCTTCTCGTCATCGGGAAGCTCGGCACGAGCGGCCGGCAGCGCCAACTTGGCCACCGGTCAATTGCGTCTGCTAACGGAAGCTTCTGGTACGAGCGTCAACGTCGCCTCCGCCCAAGTGGGCATGCAGGAAGTTCTACTATTTCATCTGCCGAGCGGTATGACGGAAGCTACGATCGGATTGCTCATGGACATCACCGGTACGACCGCTGGATATGTCCCCGGGCCCGTTGGACTGTTGGAGGCGGGAATCAATGCCCAAAGCGGCGGCCTCTTCAGCGAAATGTTCGGCGAAACTTTCGCTGCGGGTGGGTCCATACCCCCGGCCGTGATCAACACGCAGGTGTTCGGCGAGATAACGGTCCCGGACGGAGCCTTCGTACGCTTGAATCCATTCCTCAACAGTGTTCATCAAGGTGGAACTGTCGACTTCTCCAATACGGCCAACTTCAACATCATCCTGCCAGAGGGCGTTACGTTCACTTCTCAGTCGGGAGTGTTCCTTGGCGAGGCGGGCGAGGTTGGTCAGGTGCCGGAGCCGCGAACCCTTGTACTTCTTGCTAGCGGCCTAGCGGCGCTGCTTTGGCGGCGACGGCGAGTCTAATCCGGGGCCGCCGCCCTCAAGCGCCAGGCCTGCGCACATGGGTGGGAACCCATAGTGATCGTGACCCGTCCCAGGTTGACCAGCTCAACGAACGAGCCCTCTTCGATTAGGCAGCTCCACCTCTCGGGTTACGAGGGTTCCATCTCGGCATGCGCATTTGCGCGGTCAGAGAAGGCCGCGGGGCCAACCTCACGATCGCGGGGGCAGGAGGGCGGCTACGCGGCAGGGGCCGCCGGAGCCCCGGCCGATCTTCATCGGCATGGCGATGATCCAGGCGCCGGTTGCGGGCAACTCGGCTAGGTTGGCTAGGTTTTCTAGGCCTGGGATTTCGGCGTCCAGGAGGATTTGGTGGGTCATGAAGTCCGCCGACGGGCCGTTGTCGATCGAGGCCGTGTCGATGCCGACCGCCTCTACTCCTCTCTCGACTAGTAGGCGGGCCGCGTCGGGACCGATGCCGGGGAAATGGAGGTTGTCGGCGACGCCGACGGTGTCGTCCCCCATGTAGCTCTTTGTGTCGGGCCAGCGTTTGGACCAGTCGGTGCGGAAGAGGACGATGTCGCCTTTGCCGACGGGGCCGTGCTCGGCTTCATAGGCCGTCAAGTCTTCGGCGGTGACGAGGTAGTCGGGGTCGGCGGATGAGGCGGCGCTGACGTCGATGACGCGGGCGGGGCCGGCTAGGTCTTCGAGCGGAATCTCGTCGACGGTGCGGCGGCCAGCGGCGAAGTGGATGGGGGCGTCGATGTGGGTGCCGGCGTGTTCACTGGAGAAGAGATCGTAGGAGGAGTAGAAGTAGCCGCCCTCGGCGGGACCGTAGGCGGTCTCAATGTGGTCGTAGGGTTTGCCGGTGGGCCAGAAGATGGTGTCGGCGTCGTAGGCGTGGCTGAGGTCGATCCAGCGGGCGTCAGCGAGGGCGTCCAGCGTGGGAGCGGCCGGCGGGGTCGGTGCGGGCGTGCAGGCGGCAGAGAGGAGGAGCAGAGCGGCGGTAAGAGTACGCATCACGCGGCTATTGTCGCGCGATTGGCGAGGGGAATCGCTGCGGGCTAGACGCCGGGGCGGATGCGCTTGGCTTTGCCGGAGATCTTGAGTTTGAAGTCCGAGGACTTGAGCGAGGGATTGATCTCGATCTCGCTGTAGTTGTAGAGACGGTAGTCGCCGCCGGAGGATTGGTAGAGCTTCTGTTGGACGGGCTGCCAGGTGCGGGTGGAGATCCACATCTCCAGCTTGGGCGCGCTTTCGCGGGCCTTTTCGTCCTTGGGGATCAGTTCGAGGTGGACGGTGTCGTGACCGGAGACGGACTCCTCTCCGAGCACCTTGGCGTCGTAGTTCTGGGAGATGGCTTTGCCGGAGGCGCCGAAACCGATCAGCAAGGCTTGCTCGACCTTAGCTTTGTGTTTGGAGAGATCGTATTCCTCGATGGTATTGATGCGCGGCTTGTAGCTTTCCGCCTTTGTGCCGTCGATGTGCATCTGGTGGGCGTAGGGGGTAGTGAAGTCGACCTTGACTTCAACGTCCGAGCCGTCCTTGCGGACGACGATGGAGCCGGACTCTACGGAGAGATCGTCGACGAGGGCGGTGTAGCTGGACCAAGCCGTGTCGGCGCGCATCGTTTTGAAGGCGGCCGCGGAGGCGTCCATCTTGGCGAGTACGGTCGGAAGGTCGGCGGCTCCGGCGAGGCCGGCTGTCAGCGCGAATGCAGCGATCCCTAGAAAAGCTCTCACAGTAATTCGATGTTCCTCTACCAGAATGCGTTGCGCGGGCGGACGAAAAAATTAGGGCCGCGCGTAGACGAGATAGGCGGTGAGATCTCCGTCGGGGCCGGCGGAAGGTTCCACCTTGGTCACGCGAAGCTTGGCGCCGCTGCGTCGGGCGACCAGGAGCTCCAATTCGGACTGGATCTCGGTTTCCTCTTTGGCTGCCACGGCTGAAGCTTGGACCCAAAAGACGGAATCGGGTCCGGAGTCGGCGAGACGCTCGACTGCGCGGGTGGTCGGGGCGCCCGGGCGGTCATTAAAGAACGCGCGGGGGGTTCCGAAGATGAAGGCGAGAATCGCCACGCAGATCAGGTCGTACTGCCATGATCCGCGCCGGTAGCTCCAGAAAACGACCGGCTTCAGCGACTTCCAGAGCCGATTCAGCATCTCTCTAAGGGTACTGTAGAATGGAGGTTTGGCGCGAATCGATTTCGTGCGCCCTTACACGCCTATGTTTCAACGATTTCGACGTCTGTCTCGCCTGTTTTGGGCGACGCAGTTGATGCCCGTCCTCGAAAGCGGCGACGACCCGCTGATCGGCGGGCAGGCCGTGCTTGAAGGCGTGATGATGCGATCGCCGTCGTCCTATTGCGTGGCGGTGCGCAAGCCGGACGGCGAGATTGTGACCGAAGAGGGCGATGCGCCGCGGCTCTCGGAGAAGAGCAAGTTTTGGGCGCTGCCGGTGGT